>Ga0181530_10003179_pt1 | contig 18636 bp, 14 predicted proteins | sample PEATcosm2014_Bin_42_FD_119769 | JGI IMG/M metagenome (GOLD analysis project Ga0181530, IMG submission 119769) | Peatland microbial communities from MTU Mesocosm Facility, Houghton, MI, USA - PEATcosm2014_Bin10_60_metaG | ecosystem: Environmental > Terrestrial > Soil > Wetlands > Peat | place... | reverse complement strand
GCTGATCCGACGCCAACCCGGCATCGCTCGCAGCATCGAGGTGCTGGTCGAGCCCGAAGCGCTACCGCCCCTCCGCGCCCGCCACGGGCAACTCGTCAAATCCTCTGTGCAGAGGTACTAGTAAGCGGACACTCGCACATGATTTCTACAACTGTGCGCCGGCACCAGGGGCCCGGAGAATTTCTCCGCTGCCGAATTCCTCACCCGACAACAACAGCCTCCGCCGGTGCGGTCATGGATGAAACAGTGTCCCGGCCCCCTGCCTTTGACGCGTACAACGCAAGGTCGGCGGCCTTCACCAAATCTTCGGCTTCATCTCCCCGCACCAACCAGGCAACTCCGAGACTTATTGTCACGATCTTCTCTGGGGCTTCGCAGTGTACAATCGCGAGCGATCGAACCTCGCATCGAGCACGTTCTGCGAGGGCCAAAGCCCCCGACTCCGAAGTATTCGGCAGAAGAAGGGCAAACTCTTCACCGCCGTATCGCGCGACCAGGTCTGCCGGTCGATTCGCTACATCTATCAGCGCGAGCGCAATTCTTCGCAGGCAACGGTCCCCGCCGGGGTGGCCGTATTTATCGTTGAATGCCTTGAAGCGATCGACATCGATCATAATCAGGCTCAACGGTGTATTTTCCCTGATGGCTCGGCGAATTTCGGTTTCGAGGGTTTCGTCAAATTGACGTCGGTTAGCCAGCCCCGTCAGACCGTCCTTCCTAGCCAGCACCTCAAGCTGCCGAGTGGCCTCGGCAAGCCGATCCTCGGCTTCCTTACGTGCCGAAATGTCCCGCGTCGAGGAGATGAACCCGCCGTCGGGCAATTGTCGTCGCGTTGCCTCCACCCACACATAGGAGCCGTCCTTGCGGGCCAACCGGAAGGTTGCTTGGGTCAGGCCAGTACTCGATGGGGAGGCGAATGATGCTTTCCAGGCAGGGCGGTCATCCGGATGGATCAATCCACCCTGAGGGCCAGCCGGTAGCTCGCTCGGGTCAAATCCGGTAAGGTCGCGACCCGAAGGCGAGACATAAATGCGCTCCAAGTTAGGGCCAACCCGTATGATGACATCAGTCGAATTTTCCGCAAGGAGTTGGTAAGCCTTCTCGACCCGCTCGCGCGCGCGAATTTGCGCCGTAAAGCGCACTCCCAGGAACCCGACAAGCGCGACAAGTCCCGCGGTCAGCGCGAGACGAGACCAAAACGTCGCCCACCAGTGCGCCAATATATCGCCCATCGACTCGCCCACCGTGATGACCAGTGGATAGGCTTCCATCCGCCGATAGCTGGTGAGCCGTGTAACCCCATCGATAGACGATTTTATCTTCACAATCCCGATCGAGTTTTGCGACAGGTAATCCCGGAAAACAACTCCGCTTCTGAGGCTCAGGCCTGGTGTCAAGTCAACGTACGGACGTCTGACGAGGAGCGTGCCATCCGCCAGAGCCAGCGCAATCGATGCGCTGCTTCCGATATCGAAGGTGTCGTAGTAACGGGTGAAGTATGGGATGCTGATGCCGGTAACGACCATCCCGCCGAAGCTACCGTCTGGGCTATTGAAGCGGCGCGACAACGGGATCACCCAGGTGTCGGAACCGGTGGCTCGCTCCGGTGCGCTCAGATGCGGTCCCGGATCCTCGTGGGCCCGGTGAAATTCGTAGTTGGCGGTACTGGCGAGGCTGCAATCGGCGGGTATTGCGGGCAGGTTAATCATCAGGCATTTGCCGGCCGCATCGACGACGACAAAGTTCGCGAGAACGGGAAACGCCACTAGCCGCGCCATCATGATCTGGCGCAGTTTTTCGAGCGTATCCGGGCCGGTCCCGTCGATCTCGAGGCGCTGCGCCGACCCGATAAGGGTCAGATCAGCGGTTCGCATGGTATCTTCGGCCTGCTGTCCCAGCGACTGCGCCAGGTTTGCCGTCTCTTTCCGCGCCTCGGCCAGGTCTCGGACCCTCAATCCCCAACTATGATAGCCGTCGAGCATGATTAGAATCATGCAGACCACGATCACTAAAGGGATTGCCCCGAGCTGAGGTGGGAGTCTCCTCCTGACCCATTCCCGTAACTGAGATAATCGGTGGCTAATCACCCGGCACCTCGGCCGCTCTGGGCTCAAACCTCACACGACGGCGCGCGGTGACATCTGGTATGCCACTTCTCAGCAATCTCTCGAACTGATGGGCAGGCACTGGCCGGCTGAAATAGTAGCCTTGCGCATCGTCACAGTGATGAGCCTGGAGAAATTCAAGCTGCTCTAGCGTTTCGACCCCCTCGGCAATGATCCGCAACATGAGACTTTGGGCCATGCCGATCACCGCGGTAACGATGGATGTATCGGCGCCGGCGGTGCCAATCTGGCGGATGAACGACTGGTCGATTTTGAGGGCATCGAGCGGGAATTTTTGCAAATAGCCCAGGCTGGAGTAGCCCGTGCCGAAATCGTCGATCGCCACCCGCACCCCTCTTTCCCGCGCGGTTTGGAGGATAGACGCCGCCAACTCGGGCCGCTTCATCAGAACGCTCTCAGTCAGCTCCAGCTTGAGAAATCTCGGGTCCAGGCCGGTTTCGCTGAGGATTGCAAGCAGATTTTTCAAAAAATCCTGGTCGCGAAACTCCAGCGCGGAGACGTTTACCGCTATGGTCTTCAGCGAAAAACCTGCCGCGACCCACACTTGGGTTTGCCGGCACGCTTCCCTCATAACCCACTTGCCGATCGGCAGCATGAGGCCGCAGTCTTCTGCAACGGGGATAAACTGCAGCGGCGGGATCAGCCCTCGCGTCGGGTGCATCCAGCGGATCAAGGCTTCTGCTCCGGCAATCGCTCCGGTCGTCAGATCGATGATTGGCTGGTAGTGCAGCGCAAATTCGTGCCGCTGCAAGGCGCGCCGCAAGCCCTCCTCGATGAATTGCCGCTCCACCGCGCGGACGTTCATGTCCGGCTTGAAAAACTGGTAGCTCTGGCGCCCGTTTTCCTTTGCCTGATACATCGCGGTATCGGCGTGCTGGATCAGCGTCTCCGCATCGCTGCCATCGTCGGGGTAGACGCTGATGCCGATGCTTGCGGTGACATAAAGATCGTGGCGATCGATTGAATGCGGCTGCTCCACTGCTTCCAACATTCGTCCAGCAGCAATCGCGGCATGGACGTGAAGTTCGTGCTCGTCGATGGCATGAGGCCCCGCCACCGCTTGCGCAATCCGCCCAGCCGCGACGGCGGCGTCTTCCGGTTGCTCCACTTCCGACAGCAGCACGACAAATTCATCGCCGCCTTGCCGACTGACCGTATCCGAGCCACGGACGCAGTCCACCAAGCGTTTTCCGATCGATTGAAGCAGCTTGTCGCCAACCGCATGTCCCAGAGAATCGTTGATGTGCTTGAAGCCATCCAAATCCAAGAACAGCACCGCGACGGCTCTGTTATGTCGCTGTGCCGAGGCGATTGCCCGCTCGATCCGGTCGTTCAGCAGCACGCGATTGGGCAAACCGGTCAGAGCGTCGTGCTCGGCCGCATGGGTCATCTCCAACGCCGTCGCTTGCGCCACACCCACGGCCACCCCCATGGCCGCGGAGCGTTCCTCCTGGCGCCCGAGTTCTGCCTGCTGCCTCCACTGCCGCCCAAAGGCGAACGTTGCCACCGCGATCGCGATGGCGCACCCGATTGCGCCTAATGACATCAGCCAGGCGATGCTCCGCCAATTGGCGAGCGCCGCTTCTTCAGTAACCGATACGATGAGGATAAGAGGATAGTCGACGAGGCGACGCGCGGCGACGATACGCATCTGGCCATCGACGGGACTGACTTGGCGCAACACTGCCGAAGTGGCGCCGTGCAACAGGCGCTCGGAATTGGAATAGGCCTTGCCGACGGTGTCGGTTCGCGGAAAGCGCGTGAGCGTCACGCCATCCAATCGCAGGATGGCAACGCTGCTGCCCTGACGAAGCGTGATGGCCTGGTAGTAGTCCTCGAAATATTTGAGCGAGACCGCCCCGCTGATGAACCCAAGCAGCTCGCCGTTTACCCCATCGATCCGATGTACAAGAAAGATCGTCCACGCACCGGTTGCGCGGTTCTGTACCGGCTGGCTGACATACGTCTTCAGGGTGGGGTCCGCTGTCATGGCCTGGTAGTAGTCGCGATCAGAGACATCGATCTCGGGGACCGGCCAATAGCGCGAGAAATTGATCATCTCGCCGTTGCGGGAGATTACGTTGATGGCGTCGAGCTGTGGGGTGCCGCTCATCTTCTCCCGCAGAAGAAGATGAACGTCGCGGCTGACCATTATGCGGTCAAAGGAGGCGCCGTCGATCACGCCCTTTGCTGCCAAGCCCTCGGCAATACTGGAAATCACGAGATCGACGGACTGGAACGAGCGATCGGCCTGTTCTGCCAGGATCAAACTGAGCGTGCTAAGGCGGCTTTCCTCGTAGAGAACTTGGCTCTGCCGGAGGTGCCAAACGACGGCGGCAGTGGCCGCCAGTAGAACCAGGATGAGAAGCGCCGCGCCCATATAAAGCACCCGCAGCGAAGGGTGGCGTGGGTTCACCGCGAGCAATGGCATCGAGTTTGGGTCAGCGCGGTCGCCTCGTCAGAGAAAGGTCGCCTGCCATCGGATCCCTCTAAGATCTGCTGGAGCCAAGCAGTTTGCCCGGCAATGTCGCGCAGTTGAGCCAATTCTATTTGGCGCTGCGATAGGAGAGGTCGGGTTGATTTAGGGCAAATATTGTTGTGTCCTCGCTCATTCATATGAATGAGCGAGGAAAAGGATTTCTGTTATTTAAACTTTTCTCGCAGATCGACGCCGCTAACGTCCGCCTTCGATGCGGATCACGCCGGAATGATGCACCCAGATACAAGGTCTGACATAGAGATACCAAGACGCTGTGTCCGTGTGAGCAGTACTCAGCCTTATCGGTGGGGCCAGTCGGGTGGTCCAGCGCCGGCATCACGGCGGTCGAGTTCGCGCTCGCACCGAATGGCTGCTGAGGGGTCGATTCCGGCGATTCGATAGCGGCCCCGCGAACGACCGAAATCGGCGCAGAGGCGACAGCGCGCGCGAGGACGGAGAGGGTCCGCCCTCCACCGATCTGCGACCTCCGGCCATGACCGCTTATGACGGCAAACCTGGCGTTCAGCTCCGCGAGGATGGACCGCCGGGTGGGGTTGACAGCGTTCGCCTGAGTTGTGCGACCCCAAGCCGTGTTATCCTCGCGCCGAAATGCGCCCGTCGCGCCTAGTCTAGCGGCCGCGGCATCAACGGAACGAGACACTGATGGGCATCCTCCGCGCGATGTGGCCGAAGGCGACGACACGGGCGGGGGTGCGTTGATGACCGGCCGTGCGCGACTCCCCGGCGGCGAACAGCGCAAGGCGAGCCAGAAGCGCTCACGCCCGGCGGCGCCGGTCTCGGCCGTCGCCACGGCGCCTGCACTGCAGGCCGGCGACCGCGTACGCTGGTCGCGCTACACTGGCATCGTGCAGCGCGTCGTCGGCGACGTGGCCGACATCCGCCAGGACGGTCGAAATACCCTCTGGCGGCTGCCGGTGGCGGAGCTGACGAGGGTGGTGGGGTAGATCGCGGGGCCGACTTCACCGGAAGCTGGATGAGGAGGCGACATGGAGTATCCTTATGATCTCGGGTCCTACTCCCGGAAGGTGACGACCACCTCGGCGGACGCCCAGCGTTGGGTTGACCGTGGCCTCAACTGGTGCTTCGGCTACCACCACGAAGAAGCTGTCGCCTGCTTCGAGAAGGCGCTGGAGATCGATCCGAAATGTGCCATAGGCCATTGGGGCGTCGCCTACGCGGCCGGGCCGAACTACAATTACCCCTGGGAACTGCACGACCCCGCCGGTAAGGCTGCGGCGCTCGCCCGCGCCCATGACTCGGCCCGCGCCGCCCTCGCGCTGGTCGGCCGCATTACCGCGCCGGAACGCGCGCTGATAGAAGCGCTGCCCGCCCGCTATCCACACCGTGACCCCATCGACGACCAGCGCCCCTGGAACGACGCTTTTGCCGACGCCATGCGCCTCGCACACCAAGCGCACCCCGACGACCTCGACCTACGCGCGATCTTCGTAGAAGCGATCCTCAACCGTACACCCTGGCGCATGTGGGACCTGCGTACCGGAGAGCCCGCGCCCGGCGCCGGCACGATCGAGGCGCGTGAGGTGCTCGAGTCAGCCTTCCGCGACCTGCCCGGGGCGATGAACCACCCCGGCCTTCTGCACCTCCACGTCCACCTGATGGAAATGTCGCCGCATCCGGAGGTGGCGCTAGTAACCGGCGACCGCCTGCGCGAGTTGACCCCCGACATGGGCCACCTAGTGCACATGCCCACCCACATAGACATACAATGCGGCCACTACCGCGACGCGATGCACTGGAATCAGAAGGCGATCATCGCGGACCGCAAGTTCTACGACCGCGCCGGGCCGATGAACTTCTATTCGGGCTACCGCGTGCACAATTATCACTTCGCCGCCTACGGTGCTATGTTCCTTGGCCAGTTCGCGCCTGCCATCTCCGCCGCCAACGAGCTGATCGACACCATGCCCGAGGAAATGCTGCGCATTTCCTCGCCGCCCATGGCCAATTTCTTCGAGAGCTACGTTTCGATCAGACAGCACGTCCTCGTCCGCTTCGGCAAATGGCGCGAGATCATCGCACAGGATTTGCCAGCCGATCGCGACCTCTACTGCAACACCGTGGCGATGATGCACTACGCCAAGGGCGTCGCCCACGCTGCTCTGGGCGACGTGCCGGCCGCGGAGGCCGAACAGGTGCTGTTCCGGGAGGCCGCGAAACGGGTGCCCAAGTCTCGGTACCTCCACAACACGCCTTGCGTGCAGCTGTTGGCGGTGGCCGAGGAGATGCTGCAGGGCGAGATCGCCTATCGGCGCGGTGAGCACGACGCAGCCTTCGCCCGTCTCCGCGCCGCCATCGCGCTCGAGGACGCCCTGCCTTACGACGAGCCTTGGGGCTGGATGCAACCGATCCGCCACGCGCTCGGTGCGCTGCTGCTGGAGCAGGGCCGAGGGGCGGAGGCAGAGGCGGTCTATCGCGAGGATCTCGGCCTCGGCGGCGCACTACGCCGCGCGCAGATCCATCCGGACAACCTGTGGGCCCTGCGCGGGCTGCTGGACTGCCTCCTGCGGCGCGGCGAGACTGCGGAGTCTACGCTAATTCGCCAGCGCGTGGACCTCGCCGCCGCCCGCGCCGATGTGCCCGTGTCGGTGTCCTGTTTCTGCGCCCGCGGCAAGGCCGCCTGAACGACGAGGTTCGGCCCGCGCCGTGTGACGGGCCGAGACGCCGCGGTTGAGCCGCTCCGCAACGACCTTGCCGATCGCGCCGAACCCGGCGATGGCGACGCGTTGCGGCATGTCGCGATCCTCTATTGCGGCACGCCCTCGACAATGTAGAGCCGCGTATTCGCCGATTTCTGCCGCTCAGGGGATTAGATCCTTGTAGGGCGGCGTGCTGTACCATTTTTCCGCATCCGCTAGGCTGTCGAAGGTCGCGATCACGATGTTCCCTTGTGCGGGGGCGCCTTCCTTCACGTCGGGTTTAGCGCGGGTGATGATGCGGGAATTGTATGCCTTCAGCGACTCGACCGCCTTAGCCAGATGGGCTTGGTAGGCTGGCGGATCGGTGACCTCGACCTCGGCGACGACGTATGCCGGCATCTTGCCAGTCTGGGCCTTCAGCCCCTGGATCGCGCCGGCGCCGAGCGCGAACCCGGCGAGCAAGGTCAGCGTCAGCTTTGCGGCCTGTTTCATTGCCTCTCCCTCGTTTGTTGTCGGTTCTGCGGTACGAGACAGGACCTTGAATCAGCCTACATTCACCGGATTCCCGGCCCCGTTGGACTTGATGTTCCGTCCCCGCAGGTTTCGCCGCAACCAATTTCGACGGCGACCGCCTCGGTTTGCCAGCTTCCGACGGCGGCCGACTGTAAGAGCTGAGGGCGCTGCTGAACGTCGGTTTTATCGTCATTCCGACGATCGGCCGACGTGGTCATCGAGGTCGCCTAGGGTCGATTTGACCCGTTCTCCTGCCGGCATTCGAAGGTCTGTTTTCGGCGCTGAGCCGCCCAAGGCGGCATTAGATGAACCGGCTGGGGCTGCGGCCCTCGCTGATGGCGACAGGGTCGCAGCCGTCACCGGTTACAACTCGACCTGCTCGGAAATTGCGAGCGCGTCATCCACTTCGATGCCGAGGTAGCGGACCGTGCTTTCCAGCTTGGTGTGCCCGAGGAGCAGTTGGACTGCTCGGAGGTTGCCCGTCTTCTTGTAGATCTGCGCCGCTTTCGTCCGGCGCATCGAGTGTGTGCCGTAAGCCGAGCCATCCAGCCCGGCGCTTTTGACCCAGACGTGGACGATCCGCGCATATTGCCGTGTTGAAAGATGAGACTTTGCACGGACGCGGCTCGGGAATAGATAGCGCTCTCTCCTACTGTCGATCTCGGGGAGCCAATCCTGGATCGCCGAGCGAGTTTGCTCGGTAATTTCGAACTGCACCGGCCGGCCCGTCTTTTTCTGGATGATGGTGGCGCGGTCACGGATTCGTCCGCCAGCGCAGACATCGTCAATCTGCAACCGCATGAGATCGCAGCCCCGGAGCTTGCTGTCGATCGCGAGATTAAACATAGCGAGGTCGCGGGCCCGATGCTCGAGCTGCAGCCGGACCCGGATCGCCCACACGTCCTTCGGTTTCAGCGGGCGTTTTTGACCTATGAGGCGGCCCCTGTTCCAAGGGTCAGAGCGTCCTGCCGACGAATGTTTTTCATTGCGCATGATCGTCTCCTGCGATCCGACCACGCCCTCCCCGCTCCGGTCAGCAGACGACCGGCTAAGCACTCTAATCGCAACGCCCGGTTTGCGCCGGATAGCCGACCCCTTTTCGCGAAAGCCAGCTCGCCAGTTACCGACGCTGAACACCGCGGTTAGTTCTGCCCCATAGGAGACCTAGCACTTGCAGCGCGGGGCACCGTGAAGCGGTCGTTCAGACCGGACTGCGCGGCTATGAATCCGCCACGTCGGGGAGCTGCCGCAGTTGCTCCTTGAGGAGGTCGAAGTCCACGGGCTTAGTCAGGAACTCGCAAGCGCCGAGGTCGCTCGCACGGCGCCGGCGCTCGTCGTCGCCGTAGGCAGTCACCATCATGACCGGGAAGTTAGGGAAGCGCTGCTTGATCTCGCCCAAGAGGCTCACTCCGTCCATCCCCGGCATGTTGATGTCCGAGAGGATCACGATCAGTGTCGGCTCGATACCGTCCGCCAGCTTGGCGAGCGCATCCTCTCCCGAGACGGCAAAGTGGATGGCGTACTGGCCACCGCGCACCTCCCGTCGGAATTGCTGGCGGAACAGGTCGGCGACGTCGACCTCGTCGTCCACCACCAGGATGCTGACGGTCATGCCGCCCCCCTCCCACCGGGTGAAAGGCCGTTGTACCGCGGCAGGCGTATCGTGAACTCGGTGTAAGCGCCCTCTTCGCTCGCCACCTCGATCGTGCCACCATGTTGCTGCGTCACGATGTCATAGCTGATCGACAGGCCGAGACCGGTGCCTTCGCCGGTCGGTTTGCTCGTGAAGAAAGGCTGGAACAGCTTGTCGCGGATCTCGGCAGGGATGCCAGTGCCGTTGTCGCGCACCCGCACCTCGATCCCGGCGCCTGACTCGCGAGTGGCGACGCGGAGGGTCGGACGGTAAGCGCGGTCACCGTTGGCCTTCGCCCGCTTGTCGACCGCGTAAAACCCGTTGCCGAAGAGGTTGAGAAAGACGCGCGTCATCTCCTGCGGCGCCAGCTCGATCGGAGCGAGATCGGCTGCGTAGTTACGGTCGAGGGTGACGTTGAAGCTGGCGTCCTGGGCGCGGGCGCCATGATAAGCCAAGTTCAACGCCTCATCGATCAGCGCGTTGAGATTGACCGCGCGGCGCTCGCCTGAGACGCCGCGCGAATGCTCCAGCATCGACTTCACGATGTTGTCGGCTCGCTGTCCGTGCTCGACGATCTTGTCGAGATTGCCGGTCAGCATCTCGATTGTCTCGTCGATCTCATCACGCTTGTCCTCGACGATCGCCTCTTTCAACTCGTCCAGAAGCTCGGTCGAGAGCGAAGCGAAGTTGTTGACGAAGTTGAGCGGGTTCTTGATCTCGTGCGCGATGCCGGCGGTGAGCTGGCCGAGCGCCGCCATCTTCTGCGCCTGGACGAGGCTCGACTGCGCCGCCTGCAATTCGGTGAGGGCTTTCTCGGCCGCGTCGCGCGCCGCGCGGATCTCTTCTTCCGACCGCTTGCGCTCGGTGATGTCGCTATAGATCAGCACGAACCCGCCGCCCGCGACCGCGTTGCGTCGCACCTCAAGGATTTGCCCGTTCGGCCGCGCGCGCTCGAACCGCAGCTCCTCATGAGCATGGGTAAGGCGCCGGTTGAGCTCCTCCTCGACATCGCCCGGACCGAACTCGCCGCGCTCCCCAAGGATATGCAGATACTCCGAATAGGTCTTGCGCTGCTCCAGTAGCTCGTCGGGCAGGCCGAGGATTTCCTGGAAATTCTTGTTCCACGCGGCGAGGCGCAGCTCGTGGTCGAACATCACGACGCCGTCACCCATGTTGTCGAACGTCACGCGCAACTCGGCCTGGCGCTGGCGGATTTCGTCGAGCAGGCGCGCATTGTCCATCGCGATGACCGCCTGCGCTGCGAAGTTTTCGAGTAACGCGATCTGCTTCTCCGAGAACGGTCGCACCTCCCGGCGATGAACATTGATGATGCCGAGCAGACTACCTTCCTTCCGCAGCGCTACCGCCAGCCAGGACCGGATACCGCGCGCGTCGATCCGCTGCCGTCCGACCTCGTGGGTTCGATAGGCATCCGTGTCGCGAGCATCGACGTAGTGAACGATATCGTCGCCGCGTGCGAACGGCCCGTACAGCCCTTCTAGCCGCGTCGCCCCGAGCCTCCGCAATCGCTCCAAGGCCGTCGGGTCGGTGCCGTGCGTTGTTGCGAGATGAAGCGACACCCCATCAAAAGTGCGAACCGCAGCCTCGTCCGCTTCACACAGGTTTGCGGCTCTCTCGACCATCACCTCGAACACAGGCGCAAGATCGCCAGGCGACGAGTTGATGACCCCGAGCACCTCGGCCGTCGCGGTCTGCTGATCAAGCGCCTCACGCGTCTCAGTGATGAGGCGCGCATTCTCCATCGCGATGACGGCCTGCTGCGCGAAGTTCTGGAGGAGGGAGATCTGCTTTTCGGTGAAGGGCCTTACCTCCGTGCGGTGCATCGTGAAATGGCCGACGACCTCGCTCTCTTTGATCAACGGAACGAACAGAACCGTCAGGATTCCGGCCTCGACCGCGGCGACCTCGTCGCGGGTGCGATGGACCGTGAAGGATGCGTCTTCGCGCACATCGTGGACATGCACGACCGATCGGGTTGCGATCATCCGCGCCGGTGTTGAATTGGGATCCATCGGCACCGGCAACTCGGGTGGGAAAAGCTCGTCGAAATCTTCCGATACGCCGCGGCTCGCCAGCCGGAAGAAGGCGCCGTTCTCGAACCGGAACAAGTGCCCGGTATCGGCTTCGCAAAGTCGTACCGCCCGTTCGAGCATCGCGTCGAACACCGGCGCGAGGTTGGCGGGCGATGAGTTGATGACGCCGAGCACCTCGGCCGTCGCGGTCTGCTGATCAAGCGCCTCACGCGTCTCGGTGACCAGCCGGGCGTTTTCCATGGCGATCACCGCTTGCGCGGCGAAACTTTCGAGTAGGGCGATCTCTTTTTCGGAAAATGCTCGCACTTCGGATCGCGCACAGGCGATCATGCCGAGCAAGGCGTTCTCGCGGCGCAACGGCACGCATAACAGCGTCTGATGGCCCTCGTCCTTGGTCGGCGCATGACTGAACACCTTCGAGAAATCCGCCTCGGCCATATTGACGATATGGCTGACGCGCTCGCCGGCGATCAGCGGGCGGGTCGCCGGATTATCGCCAGCTGGGTAACCGCGCCGCACCTGCTCGGCGAAGGCATCGGTCAGTCCGCGGGTCGCAACGGCCCCGGAACGTCTCGCCGTCATACAATTCCAGATCGCCGTAGGCGACGTCACAGAGCGCCATCGCCTTTTCGAGAATGACATCGAACACCGGCTGAAGATCACCCGGATTGGCGTTGATGACCTGGAGCACTTCGGCCGTCGCGGTCTGCTGGTTGAGCGCGTCCTGCGTCTCGGTGATGAGGCGCGCGTGCTCGATCGCGATGACCGCCTGCTGGGCGAAGTTTTCGATCAGCGCGATTTCCTTGTCGGAGAAGGGCCGCATCACCGTGCGGTTGCACGAGACCATGCCGAGCAGCGCGCCGTTCCTGAACAAGGGCACGAGAAGGTTGGTGCGCACCCCGCCGCGCTCGGAAACAAGGCGGCCCGTCGCGTTACCGTCCTGCCTCAGATCGGCGATGTGCACGTGGTTGCCGGCGAAAAGCGGCGCGTGGTGCGGGGCCAGGTCGATCCCGGCGCGAAGATGCTCGACCACGTCCGCCGGATAGCCGTGCGCCACGGCCGCCTTCATTTTCTCCCCGTCATACAGGAACAGTGTCCCGCGCTCCGCACCGCACAGCGCATGCGCCTTGTCGAGGATCGTCTCGAAGACCGGCATCAGATCGCCGGGCGAGGCATTGATAACCTGGAGGATTTCCGAGGTCGCGGTCTGCTGCTCCAATGCCTCACGCGTCTCAGTGATGAGGCGCGCATTCTCCATCGCGATGACCGCTTGCGCGGCGAAGTTCTGCAGCAGCGCGATCTGCTTTTCGGAAAAAGGCTTCACCTCCATGCGATGCATGGTGAAATGGCCGACGACCTCGCCCTCCTTGATCAGCGGGACAAACAGGACCGTCAGGATCCCAGCCTCGACCGCGGCGATCACGTCGCGATCGAGGCGCAGGCGGTAGGATTCGTCCTCGCGCTGATCGCGGACATGCACGACCGACCGGGTTGCAATCATCCGCGCCGGTATCGAATTCGGGTTTAGCGGCACCGGGCTATCGCGCGGGAAAAGCCCGTCGAAATCTTCGGCGACGCCGCGGCTCGCCAAGCGAAAGAAGGCGCCGTTCTCGAACCGGAACAGATGCCCGGTATCGGCTTCGCAAAGCCGTACCGCCTTTTCCAGCATCGCCGCGAACACCGGCGCAAGGTCGCCGGGCGATGAATTGATGACTTGCAGCACCTCGGTGGTGGCCTGCTGCGCTTCCAGCCCCTCGCGCGTCTCGGTCAAGAGCCGCGCGTTTTCCATCGCGATCACCGCCTGGTCGGCGAAGCTGCGCACCAGCGCGATCTCGGCGTCGGCGAACGGCCGCACCTCCTGCCGGTAGATCACGATAACCCCGAGCAGCCGGTCCTCGTGCCGCAACGCGACCCACATCGCAGTGCGGGCGCCTGTCGCATCGATCATCTTGACTCGCGAGGGCATCCCCGAGCGGTACGCCTCGGTGTCGCGCACGTCTTCTATGTGCAGAAACGGAGCGCCCTTCAGGATCCGCCCAACGGCACTGTCCGGTTCCGGTACCCAGACCCGGAACCATTCCGTCGCCGCCTCGTCGAGAATGTCGCCGCGCATCGCGGCGGAATGCATCGCGGTCCCGTCGTAGCGGAACAGAACGCCAAATGGCGCCCGGCACAGCCGCAAGGCACGGTCGAGCAGCCCGTCGAATACCAGCGCGAGATCGCCGGGCGAAGAATTGATGACATGCAGCACCTCTGTCAGCGCGCGCTCGCGCGCCAGCGCTTCGTCCCGCTCGGCGGCAATCCGATGGAGCTCGGCGCTGCTCCGCTCCTTAATGAACGATGCCTTCTTCCTGGCGGCCATTCCTCGCACCTGCTCCGCCATCGCGACGGGGGTTTTACGCGAAATCCTGCCCATCCGATAGGCGCGGAGGGGGACGAAGCCCGACCCGGAGTCACGAAGGTCGGTCAAAGCCACCGTGAAAAGTCAGCTATCGGCGCACTGCGGCCCGCCGCTCGGGAAGCTTGTCCATTGCCTATGGCGCGGCAAACGACCGCCGGTTGCGCCTGCGCCGATCCGGGCGATAGCATCCACAGCGAACAAGGAGGAGCCGATGGCCGCCGTCCGACCGCTCGCCGAAGCCGATCTGAGCGAGGCACAGCGCATCATGCGCACCGCCTTCGGCACGTTCCTCGGAGCGCCCGATCTCGACACGTTCTGGACCGATTTCGATTATATCTACGGTCGCCACGGGGCACCGCACATCCGGTCCTTCGCGATCCACGACGCCGACGGCCGGTTCGCCGGCTCGAACTTCGCGACGCGCTGGGGCAGCCTCGGGTTTTTCGGCCCGCTGTCGATCCGGCCGGACCTGTGGGACCGCGGGCTGGCGCAACCGCTCGTCGCCGCGGTGACCGGGGCGTTCGACGAATGGGGCCTCGCCCATGCCGGCTTGTGCACATTCCCGCAGAGCACCAAGCACATCCATCTCTACCGCAAGTTCGGCTACAACCCTCGCTTTCTGACGCCGATCATGGCGGCGCCGGCCGCGGCTGGAGTGTTGCCGGAAAGCGCGCGGTATTCCGGGCTGGCCCCGGCTGACCGCGCCGCTGCCGAGGCGGAGAGCGCCGTGCTGACCGACGGTCTCTACGCCGGCCTCGACCTGCGCGAGGAAATCCGAACCAACACAGCGCGCAGCCACGGCGACACCCTGCTGTTGTGGGACGGCAGCCGCCTCGCCGGACTTGCGGTCTGCCACTGGGGGCCGGCAAGCGAGGCGGGGGCCGATTGCCTGTTTATCAAATTCGGCGCGGTGCGTTCCGGCCCGGCCGCAAGCAAGCGGTTCGGTGCACTGCTTGACGCCGCCGGCGCGCTCGCCGCGTCGGTCGGGATGGGCAAGGTGCTCGCCGGTGTCAACACCGCGCGCGAGGAAGCCTATGCCCAAATGATCGGCCGTGGGTTCCGTGGCGTGGTCAACGTCGTGACGATGCACCGGCCGAACGAACCGGGCTACAGCCGGCCCGGCGTCTTTGCACTCGACGATTGGAGATAGTGCGTGAAAGCGGTCGTCTGCGAGGCGTTTGGCGCGCCGGAGGTGGTGGCGCTGCACATTCAGCCCGACCCGCCGCCGCGGCTAATTCTGAAAAGGCGCATCGGCCGAGCTCGACAAGTCCGTTAACGGCGCTTCCCCGCCGTTGATGTTCGTCGCGATCAGCGAAAAGCGTCACCCGATTGCGCCGGCCGGCAACGGCGGATCATCAATCGATAGCGGACCTAGGCCACCAGTAGGTGTTGAGAGCTCACACCTAGGCCACGATATTCCGCGGAACATCCTTGAACGGCTTGTCCGTATCGCCGGTCCGTTCCCGCGGCATCTTCAGCACCCGTTCGCTGATGATGTTCCGCTGGATCTCATCGGTACCGCCAGCGATCGAAGTGGCTGGCACCGACACCAGGATCTCCGCCAGCAACCCGTTCATTGGGGTATCTTCGCCGGTTAGCAGCACATCCGGCCCCAGCAGGGACGTATGAACGCGGGCCGCGGCCCGGGCGATTTGGCTCGATGCAAGCTTACCCAGAGAACCTTCCGGACCTTGCGGCCGCCCTTGCTCCTGCGCCGTACGCGCACGGCGAGCGGTCCATTCGGCGGCCTTGGCCGTGATCAACACCTTGGCGATCTCCTGCCGTAGTACCGGATCGTTGATCTTACCGGTCGCCCGCGCCCGCTCCATGATCAGATCGACGCGCCCTGCACGCTGCGGATACCATTTGTATGGCTCCATCGTCGTGCGGATTTCCTCCCGCTCCCCATCGTAAGCGCGGCCCGGCCTGTCGGACGCGATCGCCCAGCTGCGCAGGCCGTCGGCGCCACGGCGCTCATGCATCAGCGTGGTGGTGGTCACCGCCCACCCGTTGCCGACCTCGGAGACCAGAAACTCGGGCTCGACCTTGGCATCCGTCAAAAACACCTGGTTAAACGACGCATGGCCATTCATCTGCCGCAGCGGCTGCACCGTCACGCCCGGCTGTTTCATATCCAGGATGAAATACGATAGGCCCTGGTGCTTTTTCTGATCCCAGTCGGTCCGTGCCAGCAATAGCCCCCAATGCGCCTTATGCGCGCTCGTGGTCCATACCTTCTGCCCGTTCACCACCCATTGATTGCCGCGAAACTCAGCTCGCGTCACCGCGCCGGCCACATCCGAGCCGCTGCCCGGTTCGCTGAACAACTGGCACCAGATGTCCTCGCCGGTCAGAATGCGGAGAAGGAACTTCTCCTTCTGCAAGTCGGTGCCGTGCTCCAGAATGGTCGCGGCAGCCAGGGTGCGGATGCCCACCTTGGCGACGCCGATGGCGCCGATGCGCTTGAACTCCTCCTCGACCACCGGCACTAGGCCGACGGGAAGGTCGCGGCCATACCAGCGCGACGGCCAATGCGGCACGCCCCAGCCAGACTCGGCCAGCTTGTGACGCCATTCCACCAAACCAAAGTCCGGGTTCCAGTTCGATTCCAGCCAGGCGCGGACTTCAGCGCGAACGGAGGCTTCGTCGATCTCGGTCATGTCGATTACCCTCCCGCCGCCCAGTTCTGCATCATCAGTTCGCGGTGATAGCTGGCATCACCTAGCAGCACCTCGGAGCTTTTTGCCCGCTTGAACCAGAGATGCGTGTCGTTGTCCCAGGTGAAGCCGATACCGCCATGAATCTGCACCGCATGGATGGCGGTCTGTAGGTACGTATCGCTAGCGCACGCTTTGGCCAGATGCGCGTTGGCCGCCGCGTCATCATCCCCATCGTCCAAGGAGGCGGCAGCGTAATAGGCCGCCGACTTGGCCAGTTCCACCTCCAGCAGCATGTCGGCCTGCTTGTGCTTCATCAACTGGAACGAGGCGATCGGTTTGCCGAACTGCATGCGCATCATGGCGTAGGCCAGCGCATCCTCCCGTAACCTGTCCGCACCGCCGACCATTTCGTTCGCCAGGCAGACCGCCGCCTCGAGCATCGTACGCGCGAATGGTGCCGCGGCGCGTCCGGTCGTACCCAGCGGGGCAGCCGCCACATCGTTGAACTCCAGGCGGGCAAATTTTCGTGTTGGATCCATGGATTTCAAGGAGCTGCGGATCAGACCGGCTGCGTCGCCATGAACGGTGAATAGCGACAGGCCTTCAGGTGCCTGCGCCAGCACGACGATCAGATCGGCGGTGTGGCCGTCAACCACATAGGTCTTCTTCCCGTTCAGCACGGTCCCACCGTTCGCTGTGGTCGCGGTGAGCGCGGTGCCTTCGGCGTCCCAGCGCCCAATGCCCTCAACCCAGGCAAGGGTCGCAAACGTCTCGCCGGCGGCGATGCCCGGCAGCAGAGCCTTCTTCTCTGCCTCGGTCCCGGCATTCAGGATGGCACCGGCAGCCAGCACCGCCGTCGCGAAATATGGCGCGCAGAGCAGGACACGCCCCATTTCCTCCAGAACGAGGCACTGTTCGCCAAAGCCGAACCCCTGGCCGCCATAGGCTTCGGGGATGCGGATCGCGGTTAGGCCGAGTTCAGCATTGATCGCCCGCCAACCGTCGCGTTCATAGCCAGCCTCGGTTTCCATCAAACGCCGCACTTCCTTGGTCGGCGATCGGTCCGCCAGGAAGCGGCGCAGACTGGACCGGAACTCTTCCTGCTCGCTTGAAAAACTGAACTTCACGGAGTGCTCCTCACTGCGTGCCGGGCCAAATGGGCCGCCGTTTACCGCCAGACCATCGTCGAGATAGCCCTCACCGAAGCCGAATTTGAAGACGCACTCCTCAAGCGCGGGGCAATTGTCGGTGAGCTGTCAGGAGCGGCAAGAAACGCGGGAAGCCTGGGCTTCAGGCTTCAGGCTGCAGCGGCGCGGCGTCCGGCGATAAAAGCGACCCCTTGCGGGCCGACATGTTCCGCATGAATCTCCCCGGCGGCGACCGCGCAACTGTCACCGACATGGAAGGTTTCCGCTTTGCCGCCACGGGTGATGGTGATCTCTCCGCCAATCACCATGACCCGCGCGTGCCAATCATGCGAGTGGTCGGAGTTCACCTCACCCGCTTTTAAGCCCCCATAGAACACTTGATAACCCTCACGCCGGAGGTCGGTTTCAAAATCGCTTTGGTTCATCACAAGGGCTCCGATCGTTGGTGGTCGCGCCGCGGGTTCGCGATGGTCTGACGTACGCGCGCCCGCCGCGTCGGTGGTCTCGAAATGCCGGCACCGCGCGTCGAAGTCAATGTCCGCGGCGAACTGCTCCCCGATTTGGATACCCCGGTGCTTCACTCCGTGGGCCTTCCGCATTCAGCAGGAATTTCGTTTCGGTCGACCGAGATTGCGCCACTTATTGTCGTGCGGCACTCTCGAGCGATGGGAGGACCCGAACGACGGAACGGGGATTCGTCGATGGCGCAAAAGCCCACATCTCGCATAGCGTCCGGGTCATCGATTGATGATGCGCCGCCTCCCCCGCGGGTCACGCTGCCCAGCGACCTCCCGGGGTCGCTCAAGTACTTGGACGACTCCCAACTTCAAAGGCTGCTCGAGGCCGTTACCGTCGAGATCGATCGCCGAAAACAAGGAGCTCCCAAGGAACAAACCGCCACCGCTGCGACCGCCGGGACGCCAGGCCAATCCGCGGCAATCCGC
>Ga0181530_10003172_pt1 | contig 18645 bp, 15 predicted proteins | sample PEATcosm2014_Bin_42_FD_119769 | JGI IMG/M metagenome (GOLD analysis project Ga0181530, IMG submission 119769) | Peatland microbial communities from MTU Mesocosm Facility, Houghton, MI, USA - PEATcosm2014_Bin10_60_metaG | ecosystem: Environmental > Terrestrial > Soil > Wetlands > Peat | place... | reverse complement strand
CTTCTTGGTCTCGGCCGCCTTGGCGGCGTCCTTCGCGGCGGCCGCGGCGTCGCGCTTCGACTTCGCGTCGGCCTTGGCCCTGTCGAGCTGCGTCCCCGCTTCCGCGGCGTTGGCGGCCGCCTTCTGCTTCAGCTCCTCGGCCCGCGCCTTGGCTTGGTCCGTCTTTGCGGCGGCGAGCGCCTTGTCGGCGAACGCGAGCTCTGCGTCGGCGCGGGTCTTGAGCCATTCCAGCTTGCGGACCGACGCCGTGAGCGATGCTGTCTCGCGCCGCTGTCGCGGCGGCTTTCTTCGCCTCGTCGGCCGTCTTGGCAGCCTCCGCGGCCTCGCGGGCGAGCGTCTCGGCACGCGCCGGAGCAGCCGCGACTGCCTCCGCGTTCGGCACGAATAGCGCCATGTGGGAAAACTCGACCGGGGCCGCGTCGTTCGGCGAGATGATCACCCGCATCCCGATCCGCGTCTTGTCGAACAGCTCCTCCGCAAAGCCGTAGGGCATCCGCACGCAGCCGTGTGAGGCAGCATAACCGGGCAGCGGCCCGCCGTGCAGCGCGATACCGTTCCAGGTAAGGCGCTGCATATTCGGCATCCAGGCATCGTCATAGAGGCTCGAGTGGTGGTCCTTGTCCTTCTCGATGATGCTGAAGATACCGGCCGGCGTTTCGCGTCCCGCCTGACCGCTCGAGACAGGGGCTCGCAGGATCCAGCCGTTGACGTCGTACACAGTAATCTGCTGGCTCCGCAGCGAAACAATCGCCATGATTGGCTCGCCGACGGTCCGCGATTCGATGGATACCACCGATCGTTCGTTGCGACCGCTTGCGGCGCCCGCAAGATCGCCTGCCACGATCAACGCGGCCAAGCTGGCAATGGCAATATGCGCCGGCCGAAACGAAGTCTCTTTGTGCTTCGAGTCGACAAAACAAGACGTCATGCCATGTCCCCTACAACCGGGCTGGGCGAAGGCAGACCCAGCTCATATCGCTATTCGGTTACCAACTCCAATCTCCTACGGAAACGGGCGCGTCTGACGGTAGCACGGTAACTGCCGAAGACCGCGGCACGACGATCAGATCTTGCCTGACGTTGCCCGTGCGTTGCGTTGCTGCTCTCGGGGCGCAACTGCGGATGTTGAAGGCTCAGATCCTAGAGTTCGACCGCAGTTCCATCAAGGCGTCCGGATGCAGACATGGACCTCTCATTGGCACTCAAGAGTGTATTCAACAAGGCAAGAATCACACGGCTTGACCGCTCCGGCTCGTGAGCAAATTTGTGGCGGGTCTCTCTAGCGGCACTTTCGCGTGCTTGCGCTGCTCTCAGCCCGTACGACAGACGCGGTCCCTGCGATCTTTGGTCAAAATCTCGCCATCCACTTACCGATCATTTTTCTCAACGGTCGCCTCAGAGTACCGGGCGTAAAAATGATCAACTCGTTGCTGCCACATAGCTACAAATGCGCCCGAGGTCAGTTTAGTAACGGATTTCCAAATATGTTTGATGGTCGGAAGTGTGTTCCCCCAGATAGCCCGCTTGCACCATTTCTCTCCCTTTTCTCTACCCTCATCGGTAGCGCACATTGATTCCCAAGCAATCCGTTTAGGATGGCTAACGTGCTCTGCGGCGCCCTGCAATCCTTGTTGATGAATCAAGTAGATATCACTCAAAGTCGCTTTCTTGTGCGTATCCAATTCAAAGAGTTTCGCCTCAACAGCAAACTTGTAGGCGGCAGCAACAGCATTGTCGCGAGGATCAGCAATGTTTCCAGATCCGTATTTTTCAAATTCGTGTTCACTGAGTTGGAATAGACCAATATAGGATCCGGTGCGTTGCTTAGGATCGAAGTCTGATTCGATTTTGGCGACGGCCCTCATAAACACAAAATCCAACCCAAAAGCATCGGAAACGCGTCTAATCTCCTCCACAGGCGTTCCAACCGGAATACCTTTTAGGGACTCTAAGACCGTATCGGCTGGTTTCTTGTCGGGTAGAACTTCGGCGTAGGCGTAATATGCCAGATACGAGAAGTCCTGCTTGGGCGGTGTTGGATCAGAGGAGGAATCCTGAAGGGGACTCTCTAGCTCTCCCTGTTCCTGTTCTTGAGGGTCGACCTCAGGTTTCTGGCTAGGCAAAAGCGATGGTCCGCGCTCATAAGGTACACCAGGAATTGCGGAGGGCGCGACAGAGCTGGGCAATTGTTCGCTGACGTCCGCCGCGGTCACGGTATTCGGCGGGGCGCTCGATGTCTCTCGGATAGTATTACGATATATCGCGGCCAAGGTAATCGCGACGACCGCAATCGCTACTATGATGCAGGTGATCTGCAAGTTTTTCATTTTCCCCAACCCCTCGGCACAATGTAAAAGCAATATCAAAGTGCAGCAACGGGCCAAACTGCGAAGTTTTTTCCAGCGCCAAAAAAGCACCCAATCACCGCAGTTGTCGCTGGCTAGTGAACGACGTCGAGTTTGACCTTCGTAATACCCCGCTCCATAATTCCTAACCTTTCGGCGGCGGAATACGAGACGTCGACAACTCGTCCGGGAACGAATGGACCTCGGTCATTAATCCGAACTGTCACAGACCGCCCATTAGCAACGTTCGTAACGCGCACTCGCGTGCCGAATGGCAGCGAACGGTGAGCGGCGGTCAATTTGTGCCCATCAAGTGTCTCGCCGCTCGCGGTCTCTGATCCTTCCGTGTAGAAGCTGGCAAGTCCGTATAATGCATCCGATGCCCCGGCTGCATGCTTGTTGGTCGCGAACGGAGTATGCTTTTTTGTAACGACTGCCGACCGCTTATTTGTCACGAATGATGCCGTCCGGTTGAGTGCTGGGGATGGCTGACGGCCGGTCGCAAGTGATGCGGATTTGTGGACAGCAACCGGTGACTGAGCGCAGGCCGCAAGCGTCGCCGCTATCAGAGTGACGACAAACAGCCGAACAGCTTTCCCACCGCTATACCAAGGTTTCTCGCAGCTAACTGAAAACATGCCGCTACTCCGCCACCGACCGAAATCCGACAGGCCAAGGGGGGCGGAACCGTGGCAAGAAGAAAGCAAATTTGGACGTCCTTATCCATTTTCATTTAGGTGTGGTGATTTTGTCACAGCGTGCGAGCGGCCAGAGTTGACAGTTATAAACTTTCAAAATCTTTTCAGCGCAACTTGGCGCCTGCAGGTGGCATCACACAGGTCGCATTATGGGGCGGGCCAGAACTACTGTTTGCTGCGGTGCACGAGTCTGCAATTGGCCCGTTGCGACAGATATTGCAGCGCAAGCGAATGTCGGCTTTCGGGGGGTAGAGCTGCCGTGACGCAGATACCCCACGATGTCGCAGTTTGACCCATATGTGCCATTGTGCGGCTGATTTTGCAGTGGTGCACAACTTAACCTTGCCATGTGGTATAAGGTCCTCGGCCTGAGAGGTAGCCCGTGAGGCAGTCGCAATCACACCAGAATGACTACGCTTGCCTTGCCGACAAACTCGATGCCCTCCTCGTTCGTCTCGGCTGCGGCAACCTAAGGCAGGGATCGCTACAGCGCCTGACCGGAGGCGCCAACAAAGAAACCTGGGCCTTAGAAGCAGTAGGCAGCGCAGGTGCGGTGCCGCTGATTATGCGCCGCCTTTCTGCCGATGCTTTGCCGAGCGAGCGCACCATCGAACCCGACTGCGAGGCTCGCCTTATTCGCCGCGCTGGCGAATGCGACGTGCCGACACCCCGCGTCTGCCACATCCTCGAACCTGGGGATGGCCTCGGTGCCGGATTCTTGTCGGCGAGAATCGAAGGGGAAACGCTTGCGCGCCGCATTCTGCGAAATCCAGAATTCTCCAAGATACGATCAAAGTTGAGCTTCCAATGTGGCACGATTCTCGCTCGCATCCATGCGATTCCTGTGGCGACCCTCCCGCAACTGAAAAAGCAGTTTGCACGCAGCGAGCTTGACGAGCTTTACCAAAGTTATCGATCCTTCGGCGGCGGCAGCCCGGTATTCGAGGCCGCATTTCGGTGGTTGCGCGATCGCGCGCCGGACGAAGCGCGTATGCCGCGGCTGGTACACGGGGATTTTCGCAACGGGAACTTGATCGTTGGCCCCGAGGGGGTGCGCGCAGTGCTCGACTGGGAGCTCGCGCATCTGGGGGATCCTGCCGAAGATCTAGGTTGGATAACGGTCAACAGCTGGCGCTTTGGAATGATCGATGAGCCAGTCGGCGGCTTCGGAAGCGTCGAGCAGATGCTCGAGGGCTATCGTTTCGAGGGTGGCGAGGACATCGACGTTGACAGGGTACTGTATTGGCGCACTTTGGGTTCGCTCCGCTGGGGGCTGATCTGCCGCGCGATGGCGTGCCCAGCACAGGCCGGCGTACGCATCACGGTGGAGCGGGCGATGATCGGCCGGCGCATCTCTGAAACCGAACTCGATCTTTTGGACATCCTTGCTCCGGAAAGCGCGCAATGAAGCATCCCCCGGCGACAGAGTTGCTGGCGTCAGTGGCGCATTTTCTCCGCGACGACCTGCTGCCGTCTTTGAGCGGCGGTCGCGCCTTTAACTTGCGTGTCAGCATCAACGCCATTGATCTGGTCCGTCGGGAGATCGAGCAGCAGGCCGCCGCCGACAAGCGAGAGCGCCGCCGCCTGGCAAAGCTCCTCGGCAGGAATGACGAGCTTGAGGTGATGCGGGAGGAGCTTTGCGAGCAAATCGCCTCTGGAAAAATCGCGCTCGATCACCCGGAGCTGCGCGAGCACCTGCGCGCGACCACTATGGATCGGCTTGCCATCGATCAGCCCAGCTATTCCGCTTACCTGGCGGCGGTCGCGCCGAGCGGAGCCGCGGATGCGACTAAAAAAGATGCAGCGGAGGAATAGCCTTGTCAACGAACCTCGACATGAATTTCAATCTGCCGAGCGGACTGACCGAATATCTTAATCGCCTAGATGCCTTCATCGAGGCGGAAATCCGCCCGCTCGAAAACGCGGACGACAACATCCGCTTCTTCGACCATCGGCGCGAGTGGGCACGGACTGATTTCGAACGCGGCGGGCTGCCGCGCCCCGATTGGGAGGCTCTGCTGCGGCGCGCCAGGGACCTCGCCGATCAAGCCGGCCATTACCGCTTTGCCTTGCCGAAGAAGTACGGCGGCCGCGATGGTTCAGATTTGTGGATGGCGGTGATTCGCGAACACTTTGCAGCGAAGGGTCTCGGCCTCCACAACGACCTGCAGAACGAGCATTCCATCGTCGGCAATCTGCCGCTGGCGACCATGCTCGACCTCTACGGCAGGCCCGAGCAGCAGGCAATGATTGAGGGCAGCATTACCGGAGAATACCGCATCGCCTTCGGCCTGACGGAACCAAATCATGGCTCCGATGCTACGCACATGGAGACGCGAGCGGTCCGCTCGACACGGAATGACGCCGCTGGTTGGCTGATCAATGGCGAGAAGATGTGGACCACCGGCATGCACGTCGCCACCCATTGCGCGCTGTTTGCCCGGACGTCGGGGCAGCATGGCGACGCCAACGGCATCACCTGCTTCCTGGTGCCGGCCCACGCCGAAGGCGTCAAGGTCGAGGAGTATTTATGGACCTTCAACATGCCTACGGATCATCCGCGGGTCAGCTTCACGGACGTGTTCGTTGCCGAGCATGCACTTTTCGGCAAGGTCGGCGATGGCCTCGCGTTGGCACAATGCTTCGTGCACCAGAACCGCATTCGCCAGGCGGCGAGCTCGCTCGGCGCGGCGGTCTATTGCATCAACGAGAGCGTGGGTTACGCGCGCCAGCGGAAACCGTTTGGACGCCCCCTCGCGGAGAACCAGGCGATCCAGTGGCCGTTGGTCGAGCTCGCGACCCAAGCCGAGATGCTGCGGCTTTTGATCCGCAAGACTGCCTGGGAAATGGACCAGATGACGCAGACTGACATCGAGCAGAAGCTCTCCGACAAAGTGTCCATGTGCAATTATTGGGCGAATAGGCTCTGCTGCGAGGCGGCCGATCGCGCCATGCAGGTGCACGGCGGCATCGGGTACTCCCGCCATAAGCCGTTCGAACACATCTATCGCCATCACCGGCGCTATCGGATTACCGAGGGATCGGAGGAGATCCAGATGCGCAAGGTGGCACGCTTTCTGTTTGGCTTCGTGGAACCGCAGCGCGAGCCGGCTAGCGGGCGCGCAAAGTGACGCGGATGACCGTTGCGCCGCAGCGATATTTCCAGTTTCAGAGCCAAACCGGAATCATCCGCCGATCGTAGTTTTGCTTGCGGTTTGATTTACTCCGCTGCGCTCGCTTCGGGCCTGCCGGCGCAACCTTAAGCGATCAATCGCCCTGGCGGGCCGTCTCTTCGTCACGTGGGTGCAGCCAATTATCCACGATGATGGCGATGAGCAGCACGACACCGCGGATGATGTTCTGCACCTCGGTATTCACGTCCATGATGGTGAAGGCGTTGAGCAGCGTGCCGATCAGTGCGCAGCCGACCACGACACTGAGCACGCCGCCGCGCCCGCCAACCAGACTGATGCCGCCGAGCACGACAACGAGGATCACGTCGAAAATTTGCGTGCCGATGATCACGATATTCGTCTGCATATTGCCGGTTTGGCCGATCCAGACCAGCCCGGCGAGCCAGGCGAAAACCGCAACCAACACGTGCTCCAGCACCGTGAGCGGCCGCAGCGCGATGCCCGACAGCCGCGCCGCCTCGGGATTGTCGCCCTGCGCGTAGATGAAGCGGCCGATCGAGGTGCGCGACAGGAAGGCATGCATGACCAGCGCGGCGGCGGCGAATACCAAAATCGGCATCGGTATGCCGAATAACGTCCCGCGCCCGGCGAACAGCAGCGCCGCGGCGTCCTGCGGCGCATAGACGACGTAGACCGGCGCAATCCAGTACGCGGCGCCGTAAACGACGAGAGTCGTCGCCAGCGTGACGAACAACGCCGGGGCCTCGACGAAAGCAACCATGACTCCGTTCACGCATCCGACAGCGACGGCCATGACGAGCGCCAGCAGAGCCGTCCAAAATGGTGGAAGCCCATGCTGGTTGGCGGTCAGAGCCACGCCCCAGGGGCACGCCATGAGCGCAATCTCGCTGAGATCGATGCTGCGACTGATTACGATCAGCCCCATGCCGAGGCCGAGGATGCCGAGAATCGAAATGCTGCGGACGAGGCCGAGAATGTTCCGTGTCGTCGCAAAACCGGGAAGAGCAACCGCGAAGACGATCAGCAGAACGATAACGATTGCCGCGACGACCTGTTCTTGGCTGAGCCGGTTGAGGTTGCGCCACCAAGGTGCCTTCTTGCCGGGCGCGGCGGTTGTGACGGAAGCCATGTCGCGGTCCTTCTCGGCAAAGCCGGTGCGATCAATGAATGGCGGCGTACATGATCTTATCCTCGGTCGCGGTCGCGCCGTCGAATTCGGCGACGATGCGGCCGAGGCGAGCCACCAGGATGCGATCCGAGACAGCGAGGATTTCCGGCAGATACGAAGAGATCACCACGATCGCCTTGCCTTCGGCGGCGAGACGGCGGATCTGCGCGTGGATTTCGGGAATGGTGCTGACGTCGACGCCGCGGGTCGGTTCGTCGAAGATGACGATCGAAGGATCCTGCGCCAGCGACTTGGCGATGACGACTTTTTGCTGATTGCCGCCGGAGAGTTCGACAATGCGTGCCTTGCGCTGGAGCGCGGCGATCTTGAGCCGTTCGACCCAATAATTCGCCAGCTTGCTGCGCTTAAACGGCGACAGCAGGAAGCTCCAGCCGGCTTTCGTCGCGAGTTTGCTGACATAGACGTTGTCGTCGATCCGCATCGTTTCGAAGTAACCGTTCAGCTTGCGGTCTTCGGTGATGTAGCAGATGCCGTCGTTGATCGCCTGCTTCGGCACGCGATAACGGATCGGCTTGCCGCGCAGATAGACCATGCCGCCGTTGATGAGATTACGCTTCAGGGCGCCGTAGATGATCTTGGCAATCTCGGTCCGCCCGGAGCCAATCAGACCGGCGATGCCTACGACCTCTCCGGCGTAGACCGAGAACGACATGTTCTTGACCACCGCGCCCATGGTGACGTTCTCGACAATCAGCACCTTTTCGGTTGTCTTGTGCCGCGACCCGCCATCGTGATGGGCGGCATAATGGGTCTGCGCGATGTCGCGGCCGACCATGTAACGCACCAGCTTCTCGCGCGTCATCTCGGCCGTCTTGGCGGTAACGACCAGTTTGCCGTCGCGCAGCACGGTGATCCGATCGGAAATCTTCAGCGATTCCTCGAGCGCGTGCGAAATGTAGATGACGGCGACGCCGTGGGCGCGCAGATCACGCACGAGATTGAAGAAGTGCACGATTTCTTCCGGCGTCAGACTCGCGGTCGGCTCATCGAAAATGATGATACGCGCCTTGTTGTAGATGGCGCGGGCGATCTCGACCATTTGCCGCTTGGCAGTGCCCAACAGTGCCACGGGCAAAGCCGGATCGACCTGGAAATTCAGCGATTGCAGTAGCTGCTGCGCCTGGATGTTCAGCGTGCGGAAGCGCGTCAACAGCTTTTCGTGGCCGAGCTCGATGTTCTGCGCCGCGGTCATGGTCGGCACCAAGCTCGTCTCCTGGTAAACCATGCAGATGCCTGCGCCGAGCGCATCGCGCGGTGAATGGAAGTCGACCGGCCTGCCGTCGACGTAATAGCTGCCGGAGGTCAGGCGGATCGCGCCGGCGATCGCCTTGCAAAGCGTGGACTTGCCGGCGCCGTTCTCACCCACAAGCGCATGTACTTCGCCGGGGTACAGGTCGAAATCCACCTCTTCAATGGCATGCACTCCGCCGTAGATCTTGCTGCCCTTGCTGACGGCAAGCACCGGCGCGCGCGCCGGCGGCGGCGGCGTTTCGACCGGGCGATCGCGAACGGTAATTTCATTCATCGGTGCGCATCCGGTTGTTGGAGCAAAACCCGACCGCTGCCTTTGGATACGATGACGACCCCCTGAGCAGTTTCGATGGCTGCGGTGATGCCGTGATAGCGGCCGCCCACGCGGCTGTGTAGCGTTTCCACCACTTCGCCGCCGGCGTCGACCCGCGCCAGTAACCCGTAGGAGCGCGGCGGCGCCCACGGCTTCTCGATGCCGAGCGCCCGCAGGCCACCCAATTGCAGGGGTTCGAGACAATCGCTGCCGCTGGCGAGTGCCGGTGCAATCCAGTAGGGCTGGGGAACTGTCCGCATCATTTCCTGGCGGAAATCGTCCTCGCGCAGGACGAACTCCACGAGATGCGTCCGCACGGCAAAGAGACTAAGCCAAAAGCCGCCTTTGGCGCTGCAGCCAAGCCGTGACGGATAACCCGGCATATTGCGGATCGCACTTTCCGGCGTGGCGATCACACCCGGTGCCGAAATACGCGCGCGGCTCAGGCAGTGGCCGAAGCTCTCGGTAAACCACAGGTAGCCGTCAGGCGCGACGGCGAGGCCGCCCGGATAATTCAAGCCGCGCAACAATACGCGCGCACCGTCAAGCGCCGGCCCGCAGCTCATGATGCGTCCGAGCGCGTTGCCCTCCATCAAATCCACACACCAATCGCTCGCGCCGTGGTGCGTGCCGCCGTCGCTCACGAATATCGTTCCGTCAGGCGCGACCGCCACAGCGGTGAGGCACTTCAGCGCCTCACCCTCCGCCTCCGCGAGAACGATCTTGCGACCCGCTTTGTCGACGGCGGCGAGGCCGTTCGCCGTGCAAGCCAGCAACCGGCCGTCGGGATGGTAGGCGAGGGCGCCGACGTCGCCGTCGAACTCTGCCAAGACGGCGCGATCCTGATAGCCGGCGCCGCCGAGACGCCAGACCTTGCTACCGGCGGACACACAGATCGCGCCGTCCGGAGCTTCAGCGACCGCGTCGGCACCCAGTAGCGGCTCGCCGATCGGCGTCGTGCGGTCAAGACGATCATTCGGGCTGAACGGCCCATCCATGGATGGAATCGCGTGCGGATCCCGATCCTTGAACACGATCTGTTCGAGGTCACGCCGCAGGTATGTGAAGAAGCCCATCGTATCACACCCGCCGCTTGTTGCCCCAATACGCTTCGTATCCCGTCCAGGTGGGATCCGCGTTTTCCAGCTTGATGCGGCCGATCCGGTTGTTCTCGAGACCGGCAAGATAGAGGTAACCCTTGTGCTCGCGGATCGAGGTCACCGAAGCATGGGAGATGCCGGTCGGATCCCAATACGATTCGAGGACGTTACCGGCTTCGTCGAACTTCACGACGCAACCATAGTTCAGGTTTGGTCCCAGCCACTCGTCTGTCGGCACCTGCTTGACCATTCGCCGCCGAAACGCTGCTTTACGCATCGCAAGGTCGGAACTCGGCGTGCGGATGCCGATCAGCGCCAGCCAATAGTTACCGTCGGATGCGCGATTGATGTTGTCGGGATGGCCCGGCAGCTCATCGATCAGGATTTCCGTCTTGCCGCTATTCGGACCTGCCCGCCAATAGCGGTAGATGCGGCAAGCGGTCGTCGAGGCGATAAGCACCGAACGGCCGTCGTGGGACACGCACACCCCGTTTGGGAAGTAAAAGCTCTTGATGAGTTTCTCGGTCTTTCCGGTGGCCGGATCGTAGCACAGCACGCGACCGTTCGGCCGGCCCTCCACGACCTCGAGCGGATAGGTCGTCGCCTCATAGCGGGTGGTGCAGTCGCTGAAATAGATTTTGCCGTCCGGCGCGATGTCGAGATCGTCCGCCATTCGCACGCGTGAATCATCGTTGAGCTTGCTCCACGTGCGGCTGGTTTCGTCGGTGACCTTGAAGACCTCGCCGCTTGGCTTTACCCCGTACACGCCCATGCCGCCGATGCAGACGATGAGGTTCTCGTTCTTGTCGAACTGCATGCCATAGGGGCGGCCGCCGATGTGGGCGAACACTTCGCGCTTTTCAAAATGTTCGCCGGAGAAGCGGATAATGTTGCCGTCCCGCGTGCTGCCATAAAGCCGATCTTGCCGATCCAGGATCACGTCCTCCGGACCCTCGACCTGATCAAGTCCGATCGCTTCGGCGCCGACGAGGCGGTCGTTTTGCGCGTAGGGCGATTTGCTGCCGCGATCGATCGATGGCGCCGGCGAAAGCGATAGCAGCGCCGGATTGACGTAGATTTTCTGAATCACTTTGCCGCGGTTCTTCGCCCATTTCACGTCGAAGCCGATGGCGACGAGCAAAATGACGCCGGTGAGCGAGGACGTGACATAGCCGGGGATGCCGATGCGCACGAGCCCGTTGGCAATCATGAAGATGATGATGGCGCCGAGCATCGCCCGCCACACCGTGCCGCGGCCGCCGAGGACCGAAGCGCCGCCGATAATGACCGCGGTCAGCGCCTGGAATTCCCAGCCGACGCCGGTGGTCGAATCGGTGCTACCTTGGCGCGCCGCATAAAAGATGCCACTGGCGGCGCACAGCGTGCCCGACAGCATGTAGGTCACCAGCAGCATGCGATTGACGCGGATGCCGGCATGGCGTGCCGCCTTGCGGCTGGCGCCGATCGCGGTTAGATGCCAGCCGTAACGGGAGCGGCTGAGAAAGATATGGCCGATCAAGAGTACGACGATCAGCGTTGCCGCGTTAATCGGCACGCCGAGCACGCTGCCCTCGCCGAGAAAGTCCCAGGCATTGCTCTCCACCGAATTGGTGGCGAAGACGGTCGCAAACCGCTCGTTCAAAAGATTGACCCCGGCGCGCACGATGATCAGCGTCACCAACGTGGTCAGAAAGGGTCGAGCTTTGAGATAGCCGATCAGGAAGCCGTTGCAGGCGCCGATGGCCGCTCCGGTCGCGAGCGTGGCGAGCACCACGAGCCCGACCGGCAGGCCGAGCACGAACAGGCAGAATAGAGCAGTGAAGTTGCAGAACGCGAAGATCGCCCCGACGCTCAGGTCGATGCCGCCGGAAATGAGGCTGAAGGCCATGCCGAGGCAGACGAAGCCGAATTCGGCAAAAAGCCGCATCAGCGACACTGAGTTGGCGAGTGTGCCGTAATCCGGGATGGTCAGCGAGAAGTAGACCGCGAGCGCGATCATCACGGTGAAGGGGACGATCGGCTCGAACCATTGCTTCAGCAGCAATTCAGAAAGGAACAACCGCGGCGAGAAGGAATGTCCCAATCGCTGCGCCCGATGGTTCGGCGCCTGCAAGGCGGTGGTCGACATCGGCCTGACTCCGCACCAGGATCCGCCCCGCCTCTGCGGCGGGGCGGCGATTTCGATCGACGACGATCGCTTCTTTGTTAGTTTGACGCGGTCGAGGTTGGCGGCTTAGGCACCGCATAGCAATTCGCGCCGTTGGCGTTGCTCTTATCGAGCCAGACCGGACGCGTGTAGTATTCCTTGTGTGCGGTGCCGGGCTTGTTGCCGCCTTCGAGCAGCGTCTCGGCGGCAAGAAAGGCGTCGTGACCCTGTTCGGTCGCTGTATAGCTCAGGAACTTGTAGAAGTTCCCTTGCGTGACCTGGTCGCAATCGAGCTGCGAGCCTTCGCCCGAGGCATAGACCTTTACCTGGTCGATCTTGCCGGCATTGCGAATGGCTTGCGCCGCTCCCGATTCCATGATGCCCCAGAACCCGATGCTGGCGCAGAGGTTGGGGTGCTGCTCGATGACGGTGGCCGTGATGTTGCGCGCATTATTGGCATCCCAATTCGCCGCTTGGTTGGACACGACCTTGATCGCGCTATCCTTTTTGAGCGTGTCCATGACGCCGGCGATCTGATCGACGCTCGCTGCGGCGGCAAGCTCGCCCTGGACGATCTGCACTTCGCCGGAGGTTCCGCTTCCCGTTCCGCACGCCTTGACCACGTCCTCGGCGAGCATGCGCCCCACTTCGTACCAATCGGCACCGACGAACGCGTCCGATTTGTAGTTCGACGACATGTTCATTTGCACGACGTGGATGCCTTGCGCTTCCGCGCGCTTCAGCTCCTTCATCAGCAACGTCACGCTCGGATTTTGCACGACGATCACGTCGGGCTTCTGGTCGACCAGCGCCGTGAGCGCCTGCTGCATCGCTGACATGTTCAGCGCGGGATCGCGAATGATGAACTTCATACCGCGCCATTCCGCCTCGGTCTTGATCACGCGTCCCCACTCGTCCATCAGCGGCACGCCGGTAGCGATCGGCAGAAAAGCGATGGTTTTGCCCTTGAGATCCTTATCGTAATCGGCACGCAGCTCGTGCGCCGTCTTGGTTTCGTCCTGCGCGCGCGCAGTGCCATGCAGGCCGAACAGGCCCACAGCAGCCAGCGACAGTGCAATTCCTGCCCATGAATGTCCTTGGGTCATCTCTTTTTTCCTCCGTTGTGAACCGAAAACTTCCTAGATTTTCTCGGCATTTAGGCGGCTGGCGCTATTGCTATCCTGCGAAAGCTCAGGCGGGCGCCATGCATGGTCGATTGTGCCTATAATTTACCGGGTGTCGAGAGTTTTTGCGTCGGCTTGCGTGTCATCAAGCGCAGATCGAACGCACGACGATGCAGAGCGTTGGCCTAGCGTGCGATGCGCGCCGCAAGACACAGGGGCGGACGGGGCACCGCGATAAACGTAGTCGGTTACTCGTGCCTCATTGGTCGCAGCTGCGGCCCGTGCAACAAAGGCATCGCTCAGAGGAGTCATATACCGTCCAGTGTTTCCGGTACCGAATTGGTCGCTGAGGCCTACAAATCACCCACTCTAAGTCCAATGGATCTCATGGCGCATTACGAATGGATCGAGCGTTTCGTGAACCTGCTGCGCAACAGCCTCTCGTGACCCGATGGGTACGCCTTGTATCGTTACGGTTGCCAGACTGCCATGCGTGTCATGGGGCCCGACGCTGACTTCATAGCGTATGCCTTGCTCGATCAGCGGAGCCAGCGTCTGCGTGAACACCCGTTGCGCCGCATTCCACCGCAGCTGGGGCTTGAACACCTTGCCGACGCCGGTCACCGGCATCGGATCGATTAAGACGATTTCTACCGGCACCGCGGCCCGCTCCGGCGTGCGCTCGCGCACCCAGGCTTCCAGCTCACCGGGCGCGACGTTCGCACCGTCCTTTAACTGAACATACGCCAGCGGCAGTTCGCCCGCGTAAGCATCGGGCTGGCCAACCACCGCGGCAAGCCCCACGGCAGGATGCTGAAAGAACACCTCCTCGATGGGCGCCGGGTCGATATTGTGGCCGCCGCGGATCACAGTGTCCTTGGCGCGACCGGTGATCCACAAGTAGCCGTCTTCGTCGAGGCGCCCTAGGTCACCGGAGTTGACCCAGCCAGGCTCAACGAACGCGCCCTTGTTGTGAGCGTCGTTCAGATAGCCGCTGAACACGCCGGGCCCGGCCATTGCAACAACGCCGATTTCATTGCTGGCACAGTCGCGCTGATAGCGACCGTCCGCATCGACAATAACGACGCGAACGCGGCTGTACGGTACGGCGTGGCCAACCGAGCCAAGTCTTATCGATCGGTCTAAGTATGCGAGGGTATGCACACTGGCGGTCTCGGTCATACCGTAAACCTCGACCACCGGGACGTTCAATTTGTCCTGCAGCGCCTTGCCCACCGCAACCGGAATTGCCGACCCGCCGCCTCCCACATAGCGCAGACAGGAAATGTCGGCGTGACCGATCGGTACCGCGAGCGAAGCCGCGAGAACCGTCGGCACGCTCGAGAAGATTTCCGGACGATAGCGCTCAACCAGCGCCCAAACATTTTTCAGTACGGCCGGATTTCGCCAACCAGCTGGCGACAGCACCACCAGACAGCATCCACTCGAAAAGGTTGCAAGGGTTTGCGTTAGAGCGCCACCCACATGGTATAGCGGCATGCCGTACAGAAGGTTGCGGCCCGGTGAGGACTTGAGCATCAGATTGCATGCCCAGGCCTGATATACTTGGTTTGCGTGAGTCTGGCGAACAAGCTTCGGCGTGCCGGTGGTACCGCCGGTGTGAAAGTAGGCGGCGACATCGCCGGCGGCGATTTGTCGGCCGCTCACCAGGCAGTCTGCCGGCTGCTGGCTTATCAGTGCATCGAAGGAGTAGATTGAATTCGCCGCGTCGCCCGAACCGTTGATTTGAACGATTGCCTTCAGCTGCTTCAGTCGGCCGCGTACTTCGACGACCTTATTCCATATGTCGCTGCCCTCCGTGGGTCCAAGCGCGATCAGTACCTTAGTGCCTGCCGCCTCTAGAATCTCGGCGATTTGATGCGTTTCGAGCAAGGGATTCACGGGATTAGCAATGCCGGCAGCTTCCGCGCCGAATAGGGTGAAAAAACTCTGCGGCAGCAGCGGCAACAAGAAGCTGACGACATCGCTAGCGCCGACGCCCAGGGCGTGAAACATGTTCGCTGCCTGCGTGACGCGCGTGACCAATTGACCATACGAGATCACGGTAGGCGTGTCCTCAGGACTAGCATTCGGCAGGAATTGAATCGCCGACGCATCTGCGTTGTGCGCGGCACCCAACTTTATGGCATCAAAGGTGCTGGCGGCGGCAATTCGCTCTTGGTACGGCACCTCTTCGAAAGCCGTGACGTCAGCGGCGCTGGCCAGACTCGGAAACGAATCCCCGATCACGCGGTCCAATAGCATTACGCGAGACACGTGCTTTCTCCTTGGTCAAACTCAGCAAAATTAGCAGTTCGCCCAATATTCCGAACGCAGCTTACAGTTTATCATTAGGTTGCCGAAATTCTAACTACCCCACAATCGATGGCCGCCTTTCGTCGCCGTTGGCGGGAATCTGCGGACTTCCGCGCTGCAGCAATTGCTTTCGGTGGTCAACGGAGGTGACGGCGAGGTCGGCGACTCGACTCCCAGACCCTGGACACGGTCAGATTTGGCGATGCGTTTAACCGTCTCTTCCAGCAGCGGCTGGTCGCGGTCCCAGATGCTGACCGCTCCGCCCAAGGCGAGGATGCGGTTGACTACCGCTAAGCCGATACCCTGCGACCGCCGGTCACGATTGCGATTCGCTCATTCAAATCGTAAACATTCATGCCGCGCCGCCACAGCTATTCCGCTCAAACGGGTAACGGGCGGCGGTTACGGTAGCAAGGCTCTTCCCGTTTCCCAACCACGTTGCGCATGGGGGCTTTTGGTGCGAGTCATTTGGCGCTCCCTCCAGTCTTGGCAAATCGGAGGGAATAGATTGCAGCATGAACGCCGAAGCTCGGTCCACGCCAACGGAGTTTGCATCCATATTCCGACGCGCCGCCGTGTGGGGGCCGGCGCTACTGTGCATGCTTGCCGACACCGACGCCGGAAATGTGGTGGCCGCCGCCCAGGCCGGCGTGCAATGGGGTTACCGCCTCCTGCCGCTGCTGCTTCTGCTCATTCCCATGCTGTATATGACGCAGGAGCTGACGGTTCGATTGGGCATTCACACCGGCCAAGGGCACTGCGAGCTGATACGCCAACGGCTCGGCCTCGGATGGGCGTTGCTGTCGGTGGTGGCGCTTGCCGCGGCGACGATCGGCTCTTTGATCACGGAATTCACCGCCGTTGCCGGCATCGGCGAGTTGTACGACATCTCTCGCCGCCTGACGCTGCCGATTGCGGCGGCCGGACTTCTTGCGGTTGTTGCGACCGGATCCTACCGGCGGGTCGAGCGGATTGCGCTCATCGTCGGCCTCTGCGAGCTCGCCTTCTTCGCCGTCGTCTGGGAGGCGCATCCGAGCTTGGCGGCGATCGGCAAAGACGCAGTCGATCTGCCGCTGGGTAATTCGGAATTCATGTATCTCGCGGCCGCCGTCATCGGGGCAACCTTCAATCCTTGGATGATCTTCTATCAGCAGTCGGCCACGGTCGATAAGATGCTGCAACCGGCCGACATCAAGCATGCCCGCTGGAGTACCGGCGTCGGCGCGATTGTCACTCAATTCCTGACCGGCGCGGTGCTCGTTGCCGCGGCAGCTACGCTGAGAACCGGCAGCCTTTCGTTGAGCCTCTCGAGTGTCGGGGAGATCAGCAATGCGCTGACCCCGGTTCTCGGCGAAAATATGGGACGCCTGGCATTCAGTGTCGGCGTGCTGGGCGCTTCGTTGGTGGCGGCCATCGTGTCTTCGCTGGCGCTGGCCTGGGGCATTGGCGAAGTCGCCGGCTACCGGCGGTCCTTGGAGTATGGGCCGTTCGAGGCGAATTGGTTCTATGCTGGCTATCTGATCTGCGTGGTTGGCACCGCGGTCCTTGTCTTGCTGGTGCGGGATCTTGTTTGGCTGACCATCGCCGCGCAGGTGTTGAACGCCTTTCTTATGCCCGTGGTCATCGGGCTATTGGTCGTGCTGGCGGTGCAGGTCCTGCCGGAATCGGTCCGCCTTCACGGCTGGTACATGTGGCTTATCATCATCGTCTCGGCCATCGTTTGCGCGCTTGGCCTATTCGGCGGCGTCGCGCGGCTCCGATAGGCGCCGTAACCGCGGTTCCGCGCCACGCTAGCGAAAGGGAGGGTGACTACCCGCAGACTGGCGGAGGGTCTGGTACGGTATTTCGATATGGGCTGCTCATCAGGAACCTCCGAAATCTCGATTGTAACCGTCGTTCATTGGCTTGACTACGCGTGTCTGTCCCGCCAATGCCACCAAAACACCGCGCCAATTGCCAACACGCCTGGCACGACAATCAGAGCCGAATTTTCGATCCAGGCTGTCGCGGGGATGCCAAGCGCCATGATCAGCTTGAGTAGGCAGATTTGCCAGGAAAGGATATGGACACCGGCGGTAAAAGTGCCGAGCGTCAGCAATGTGAAAACTGCCAGCCCGGTAGCACCGGCTGTGAAGACACACTGGACGCTGGGCAACAACAGCAAATTCATCGCCACCAAGAACGCCAGCCAGTGCAGCACCTGGGTTGTAATCAATCGCACCCGTGCAGCGTTGCCGACTGCGCTCGCCCAATACAGACCAGCCCGATGATCGGCGCGAGAATTTCCCAATAGCCGATAATCGGTTGCTTGGAAAAGCCTGCGAACCCGGTACCACCGCCGGCACAGGATGTGTCGGCCGCGCAATACACCATCCTTGGTCCCCCTCCCGGGTTTCGCTTACTCTACCATGCAGGGGGTCCCGCTCGCAGCGCCTAATGTCGGTTCAAGTGTCAGCGCCCGATGGTTTGTCTTTTTTTTGCTGCGCATAGCACACGAACACAATCAATGACCCTCTCGCTGTCGGTCGAAGCGGAAAATACCGCGGCAACGCCTGCGTCGCGCATTTTCTGGCCGTCAGCCGCCGAGATCACGGAGCCGCCTACGATGACCGGGATGGTCGAGCCGCGCCTCCTCAGTTCTTCCACCAACTGTGGGACCAGGGTCATGTATTCCCACGAATGGCAGCTGATGCCGACCAAATCGGCGTCTTCCGCTATCGCCTTGTCAGCGACCGAAGCCGGTGTTTGAAATTTGCCGAAATACGCCACCTTCATCTGCGCCTCGCGCAACGCTCGCGCTACAGCGACGATGCCGTTCTCGTGCTGGTCGATGCCCATGATCGCTAGCGCGACGAATTCACGCGACATCGCGATTTCCCGCATCCTGCAGCGGCAGCGGCAGCGGGTGATCAAAAATATCTGCCGGCATTCCGACCGCCGAACGCATGATGGTGGCAATTTCTCCGATTGTGGCGGACGCATCGAGGGCCGCTATCACCGAGGCAATG
>Ga0181530_10003169_pt1 | contig 18662 bp, 19 predicted proteins | sample PEATcosm2014_Bin_42_FD_119769 | JGI IMG/M metagenome (GOLD analysis project Ga0181530, IMG submission 119769) | Peatland microbial communities from MTU Mesocosm Facility, Houghton, MI, USA - PEATcosm2014_Bin10_60_metaG | ecosystem: Environmental > Terrestrial > Soil > Wetlands > Peat | place... | reverse complement strand
GTGCGGATAGCGGCCTGCGCAGGCCGGAATGCGTCTTCAGGCATCGTCGCCTCCAGAGTGGGTGGGTCAGCAACCTCACTCTCAAAGAGCGTTGGTCGCTAGCCAGACGCCCATGGGATCTATATCCCGCACGGCGACGAGCGGCTCGCGCGGCTGCACGGCAACGAAACCCCGGCCGACCTCAAGGAGATGTTCGCGATCGGCCCCTACGATCTGCCGGACGACCCGTATTTCACCGGCCCGGCGGCCTATCCGAGCTTTGCCGCAAATTTATGGCCGGCGCGTCCGGCGTCGCTACGTCCGGCGCTCGAAGCCTATTGGCGCGGGGTCGAGGGCCTCGCCCGCACCCTGTGTCACATCTTCGCTCTCGCGCTCGACCTGCCGCCGGCCTATTTCGACGACAAGACCGACAGGCACATCAGCCAGTTGCGATTGATGCACTACCCGCCGCCGGAGCGGGCTCCGCTGCCCGGCCAGCTGCGCGCCGGAGCGCATAGCGATCTCGGCATGATGACGCTGATTTACAGCGACAACGACATCGGCGGGCTCGAGGTCATGGACCGTGCGGGGCACTGGGTCGCCGCGCCGCCCAGCGGCGATGCCTTCACGGTCAATCTCGGCGATCTGATGATGCGGTGGACCAACGATCGCTGGCGCTCGACGGTGCACCGCGTCGTCAATCCCGTAGCGGGCGATCAATGGCGCAGCCGGCGTCTCTCGCTCGGCATGTTCTTCATTCCGAACTACGATGCCGAGATCGCGCCGCTGCCCAACAGCAACGGCGACCTCCGCTATCCGCCAACGACCGTGGCGGCCTACCGCACCGAGCGCTTCGCGCGTACCGCCGGCGGCGACCGCCCCTAGGTCCCTGCGGCGTGCTCCCGTGTCGTGTCCCGCGGATCGGTTTTGCGCTCCGATCGTGCAACAAAATTCAAAAGCGCCCGTCTCAATAGTGAAAATTCGGTAAACAGCTCGTTGTATCGGGTAGCTGGGGGGATGACGCGACGGCAGGCGGAGCGCTGCTGAGCGGGGGTGGAGAAAATGGGCTATCCTATTCAAGGCGTGGACACCACGGGTTCCTTCAACACGATGTTGAGGACGCGGCACGCTGCCCCGCGAACTGCAGCGCCCGCGACCGAAGCTGCGACCAATTCTGTCGTCGACTCAGCCGATGTCGCCAAGACCGCGGCATTGCTCAAGTCGATCGTCGAGACGGCGAGCAGCATTCCGGCCGTCGATCAGGCGCGGGTTGTCAGCCTGCAACAGGCCATCGTGTCAGGTGAAATTCAAGCCAACCCGCAACAGATTGCGCAATCCCTCACCGAATTCGACGTGCTGCTGGCCTAGGAGGTCACCGGGTATCGCAAGCTCAACGTATTTGTTCCTTGGCGTGTTCAACCATGGCGGCGACGATCTCCTGATTGAGGATTTCGATATCCCGGTCGTTGGCCGGAACCGAGAATTGATAACTGCACCCCTTGCGATAGGCATTGAGATAGGCCCGGTGCAGCCATGTCGCAGCCGTTTTCGTTTGCGATGGGAAATCCAATTCGAGCATGGATAATTCCGCGATCGTTAGAGATGCATCGCTCACGCCTCTTCCCCTGCGCAGTAATCGACTCATCACATGGACTAAATTTTGCAAGGTCGGGGTTTACGAAGGCTTAAGCCGGCGCTATGGCAAGGGCATATCGCGCGCATGCCCCACCGTGAGACGGGATACACTGTCGCTGTTAGCTCGGTTTACCTGGAATAGGCGCGGTCTCTGGGCGAGTCGATCTTCAACACTTGTTAAGCAAAGGCGTGCGCGGTTTTCAAAGAGGTATGTTACCTAACCGGCTTCGTCGCTGGCGGGTTCGTCCGGCCCTTCATCGGTCTCTATGCGGTAATTGCCTTTCAGCCAACGGCCAAGGTCGACGTTGCGGCAGCGGGCCGAGCAGAACGGAAGGTGCTGGCCGCTCGCGGGTTTGCCGCAAACCGGGCAGGGCGCGGTACGTGGTGCGGTGGGGTCGGCGCTGGCGATCATGATCGCGATATGGGGCTAGATCGGCCGGATGTCAAAACCGGCGCGGCCGGGCGCGGCGTCGATCGCGATGCGGCGGCCGAGGCGGGTTTCGAGCGCGCGCAGCGCCGGAGCGACGGGACCGCGCAGCGCCATCTCGATGTCGCTTGCCACGGTCAGGCGCCAGTTCGCCGCCGGATTGGCGCGCGCCTCGCGCAGCACAAGGCGCAGCGCCTCGTGCGCGAGAGCGACGGGATGCCTGGTCGTGCTCGACGGCTCGAGCAGCGCGTCGGCCAGCGAGCGTCCGCGGCGGGGCCGCACCAGCTCGAGGTGACCGAGCCGGGTCCAGCCGAGCAATTGCGGCTTGGCCGGGTCGGCGAGGAGCGCGGCCTCAAATGCCGCGCGCAGCCGCTCGCGCTGGTCGCGGCGATCGAGCCCGACAAAATCGACGACCACCGGACCGCCGATGTTGCGCAGCCGCAAGTGGCGCGCGATGAGCACCGCGGCGGCGCGGTTGGCCGCGAGCGCGGCGCGCTCGGCCGTGCCGGTCTCGGGCGTTCCGGTATCGACATCGATCAAGGTGGCCGCGCGCGTCTCCGCGAAATGCACCACGCCGCCGCTGGGCAAAGCGAGGCTTGGCGCGATCGCCAGATCGAATGCGGCATCAAGGTCGAGCGGCCAGTCGGCCGGGTTCTGCTGCACGATAGCGGCGTCGCGGAAGGCGGCGCGCAGCTCGGCGAGGATCGCGGTTTCATCGGCGATGATCCGCTCCGGCGTTCCCGGCAGGCGCAAGGCCAACGCCGCGGCAAAACCCGTGGCGGGGAAGAGTTGCGCCGGCGGGTCGAGCCGCGCGGCGCGCTCGGCGAGGGCAGGGAGGTCTTGTGCCGCGATCTTGCCGGTCAGCCGCGGTGCCTTGTCCTGCCAGGTCTCGCGCCGCACTTGCACCAGCACCCTGCCGCCTTCCTCCAGCTTCGCCTCAGGCGCGTCGCGCAGCGGCAGAAACCCGGGCCGCTCGTCGCCGATATCGACGAGTGCCGCATCCAGCCCGGGGACCAGCCGCACCACCCGGCCGAGATGGATGCTGCCGGGCGGTCTCGTGTCGCCGCGCTCGATATAGAGCTCGGCCGGCTCGCCGGCTTCGACCCAGGCGGCGCGCCATTCGCCCGGCCCGGGGGAAATCAGCAAATCGGCGATCAAGAGATCGCCTCTCATCGCTCGCGATAACCGAGGCCGGAGAGCAGCTGCTCGGTCTCGTAGAGCGGCAGGCCGACCACGTTCGAATAGGAGCCCGCCATCCACGAGACGAACACCGCCGCTCGGCCCTGGATCGCGTAGCCGCCGGCCTTGCCGCGCCACTCTCCGGTCGCGAGATAGGCGGCGATCTCGGCCTCGCTGAGCCGCTTGAAGGCGACCTGGCTGATGACGCGCCGCATGGTGATGCGGCCGTTCGGGCTGACCACCGCGATGCCGCAATAGATCCGATGCCGCCGACCGGACAGCAGCTCCAGGAACGCGCGCGCCGCCGCCTCGTCCGCGGGCTTGCCGAGGATGCGCCGGCCGCAGGCGACGATTGTGTCGGCGGCGAGGATGAATGCGCCCGGCTGGCGCGGCCGTACAGCCTCTGCCTTGGCGCGGGCAAGCCGCATCGCGTGCGCCGCCGGCAATTCGCGCGGCAGCGGAGTTTCATCGATGTCCGCCGGGTCGACGATGTCGGGGACGATGCCGATCTGGCGCAGCAATTCGAGCCGGCGCGGCGACGCGGAGGCGAGAACCAGGATCGGTGTCGCCATCAGAAATCAGGCGCGCAGATGCAGCACGCAGATCAGCGTGAACAGGCGCCGGCTGGTATCGTGATCGAGCGCGACCTTGCCAGCCAGCTGTTCGATCAACAGCGCCGCGCCCTCGTTGTGCAGCGCCCGCCGACCGGCGTCGATTGCCTCGATCTGGGTCAAGTTATGCCGGCGGACCGAGTCGTAATAGCTCTCGCAGACAAAGAAATAGTCCTTGACGATGCGGCGGAAGGGCCCGAGCGGCAGCTGGATCGTCTCGCGCGCGCCATCGGCGCCGCTGACATCGATCGCCAACCGGTTTTCCTCGACGGCGAGATGCAGGTCGAACGGCCCGGCCTGGCCCGAGGCCGGCACGAAGCTGTTGCCGTGCAGCAGGTCGGCGATCGCCGCGGCGCGCTCGTGCTCGATCTCCGGGCTGCGCCGCACGACGCTGTGCTCGTCGAGGGTGATCGCGGCGATACGCTGATCGGTCATCTGTTGAGGCGGATCGCCAGCGACAGCGCGTGCGCGTCGAGCCCTTCGGCCTCGGCGAGGCGGATCGCCGCCGGGGCGAGCGCGGCGAGGCCGTCGGCATCGCAACCGACCAGGGTCGTGCGCTTGAGGAAATCGAAGACGCTGAGGCCGGAGGCGAACCGCGCGCTGCGCGCGGTCGGCAGCACGTGGTTGGGGCCGGCGATGTAGTCGCCGATTGCCTCGGGCGCATAGCGACCGAGAAAGATCGCGCCGGCGTGGCTGACGCGGCCGGCGAGGCCTTCGGCATCGTCGAGCGCAAGCTCGAGGTGCTCGGGCGCGATCCGGTCGATCAGCGCGACCGCCTCGTCCCAATCGGCGACGAGGATGATCGCGCCGTGCGCCTCCCAGCTGCCGCGGGCAATCGCGGCGCGGGGCAGGGTCGCAAGATGGCGCTCGACCGCGCGCTCCACCAATCCGGCGAACTCGGGGTCGTCGGTGATGAGGATCGCCTGCGCGGCGAGGTCGTGCTCGGCCTGCGACAGCAGGTCGGCGGCGATCCATGACGGGTCGTTAAGGGTGTCGGCGACGACGAGGATTTCCGACGGCCCGGCGATCATGTCGATGCCGACGCGGCCGAAGACCCGGCGCTTCGCCGCCGCGACATAGGCGTTGCCCGGTCCGACGATCTTGTCGACCGGCGCGATCGTCGCGGTGCCGTAGGCGAGCGCCGCGACCGCCTGGGCGCCGCCGATGCGGTAGATCTCGTCGATGCCGGCAAGAGCGGCGGCGGCCATGACCAGCGGGTTCAGCACGCCGTCCGGGGTCGGCACCACCATCACGAGACGCCCGACCCCGGCGACCCGGGCGGGGATCGCGTTCATCAGCACCGAGGACGGATAGGCGGCCGTACCTCCCGGCACGTAGAGCCCGGCGCTCGCCAGCGGCCGCCACCGCATGCCGAGCCGCACGCCGCTCGCATCGGTGTAATCGATCCCCTGCGGCAATTGCTTGCGGTGGAAGCTCTCGATCCGCTCGGCGGCGAGGCGCAGGGCGGCGACGGTTTCCCCCGGCGCCTTGGCTGCGGCGCCGGCGATCTCGCGCGGCGACAGGCGGAGCTGCTCCGCCTGGAGCGCGACCCGGTCGAAGCGCGTGGTGTATTCGATCAGCGCCGCATCGCCACGCTTGGCGACGGCGTCGATGATCGCGGCGACCGCTTCGTCGACATCGGCATCGGTTTCGCGCTTGGCGCGGAGGAGCGTCGCGAAGGAAGCCGCGAAATCCTTGTCTGCGGTCGAGAGCGTGATCGCCATCGGTTACACCGGCGCCGCGGCGCCTTCCTTTACCGCCGCGGCCGCCTCGCGCAATGCGTCGATCCAATAGCCGACTTCCTCCGGCCGCGTTTTCAGCGCCGGCCGGTTGACGATCAGGCGCGAGGTGATGTCGGCGATGTGCTCGATCTCGACGAGGCCGTTCGCGCGCAGCGTCTCGCCGGTCTGCACCAGATCGACGATGTGCTGGCAGAGGCCGAGACTCGGCGCCAGCTCGACCGCGCCGTTCAGCTTGATGCACTCGGCCTGGACGCCGCGCGCGGCGAAATGGCGGCGGGTCACCTCGGGATATTTGGTCGCGACCCGCAAATGGCTCCACGTCCGCGGGTCTTCCTGATCGAGTTGGTCGACCGGCGCCGCGACCATCATCCGGCAATGCCCGACATCGAGATCGAGCGGCGCGTAGATCTCGGAGTAGTCGAATTCCATCAGCACATCGTTGCCGGCGATGCCGAGTTGCGCCGCGCCGAAGGCGACATAGGTCGCGACATCGAAGCTGCGGACGCGGATCAGGTCGAGCCCCGGGTCGGAGGTCGCGAAGCGGAGCTGGCGCGCGGCCGGATCGTCGAAAGCGGGCTCGGGCTCGATGCCGACGCGGCGCAACAGCGGCATCACCTCGCGCAGGATACGGCCGTTGGGCAGCGCCATAACCAGCTTCTCGGCGTCATCGGTGCGCCCGCCGCTCATGGCGGATCACTCGCTTCGTGGTCGGGCTGCCAGGCGGTCGGCCACGGCTCGCCGATATCAGCGACGCGAACGCTGATCCGCGAGACGCCGAGCCTCACGGTCGCGCCGCCGGAAAATTCGAGGTCGATGGTCCCGGACTTGACCCCCACCCGGATCGCCAGCAGCGACAGGATGCGATCCTCCTCGCTGCGGCGAAAACCGCGATACGAGACGCTGGTAACGTCGGCGAACGACACGGCGCAATGCGTCCGCTCGAACGGCGGCGCGCCGTTCGCGGCCGGCGGCTGACCCTCCCAGCGGAACCGGTTGGCGGCCATGATGAAGCTTTGCGCCGCGCGGTCATAGACGAGGTCGCGCACCGAGATCAGCGCGTCCTGCACACAGGCCGAAATCACCGCCAGATCGTCGACATCCTCGGCGCGCAGCTTCAGCGATGCGTCAGGGGCCACCGCGCAGCCTTTCGATGCGTGCGCCGCAGGCGGCGAGCTTTTCCTCGAGCCGCTCATAGCCGCGGTCGAGATGGTGGACGCCATTGATCACCGTCTCGCCTTCGGCGACAAGCCCGGCGATGACCAGCGACACCGAAGCGCGCAGGTCGGTGGCCATGACCGGCGCGCCGGCCAGCCGCTTGACGCCGCGCACCAGCGCCGACGGTCCCTGCACGTTGATATTGGCGCCCAGCCGCATCAGCTCGGGCACGTGCATAAAGCGGTTCTCGAAGATCGTCTCGGTGATCATCGCGGCGCCGTCGGCGATCGTCATCAGCGCCATGATCTGCGCCTGGAGATCGGTCGGGAAACCCGGATAGGGCTCGGTCATCACGTCGACGCCGTCGATGCGGCCGGTGCTCCGGCGCACGAGGATGCCGCCCTCGACTTCGCGCATCCGGATATCGGCGGTTTCCAGCAGCCGGGTGACCGCCTCGATATGGTCGAGCCGGGCGCCGGCGAGCTGGACTTCGCCGCCGGTCGCCGCCACCGCCATCAGATAGGTCCCCGTCTCGATGCGGTCGGGGATCACGGTGTGGCGGGCGCCGTGAAGCCGCGACACGCCGCGCACGGTCAGCCGGTCGCTGCCGATGCCCTCGATCCGCGCGCCCATCGCGTTGAGGCAATTGGCCAGATCGATGATCTCGGGCTCGCGTGCGGCATTGCTCAACACGCTCTCGCCCTCGGCGAGCGCCGCCGCCATCAGCAGATGTTCGGTCGCGCCGACCGACACGTTGGGAAAGGCGATCTCGGCGCCCTTTAGACCGTTTGGCGCGCGCGCCTCGATATAGCCGCCTTGCAGCTCGACCTCGGCGCCCAGGCGCTGCAGCCCCTTGATGTGCAGATCGACCGGCCGCACCCCGATCTCGTCGCCGCCGGGCAGCGATACCCGGGCCTCGCCGCAGCGCGCCACCAGCGGTCCCAGCACGAGGAACGACGCGCGCATCTTGCGCACCAGATTGTCGGGCGCAGTGGTCGATGAAATGTGTCGGGCCGACAGTTCGAGCACCCCGGGCGGCATCGCGTCGCTGCCAGTGCCGGGCCCGATCGATACGCCGTGCTGCGACAGCAGGTTCGCCATCGTCGCGATATCGGCGAGGTCGGGCAGATTGCCGAGGATCAGCTTCTCCTCGGTCAACAGGCATGCCGCCATCAGCGGCAACGCCGCGTTCTTGGCGCCGGCAATCTGAATCGTGCCGGATAGCGGGAGACCCCCGCGGATCAGGATTTGGTCCATTCCTACGGCTCCATGCGCCCCGTTCGTCGACGAACACGGCGCGTGATCAATCGGCCGTTTCTCCCCCGCAAGCTTTTACTGGAGCAAGCGGTTCCGCTCAACCCCGCGTGGCTCGCCCAGCGCCGCACCGCTCGAATCTCGAGCATACGACCAAGGGCGGTACCGCCGGCTTCTATTTGATCGCGATCGGCTCGTCAGGTGGGGGAAACGAGAGAGCTCGCGTCCGAGCTTCTTGCGGACCCACGGTGCCGGCTCGACCCGCCTCGCAACCAGCCAGCCTTTCGCAGCCTCGTTCGGAGACTTCGTTACAAGTCTGCGGCCTCCGGGCAGCCCGGTTGATCTGGGTCAATGTCGGATTGAACAGTGCAGTCGATGATCTCGGATCGGCAGGTGATCGGCATCGTCACCGGTGGCGCTGTCGCCGCGTGGAGATGACCATCCGGCGAATGTCGATTTAAGTGGAGCTCAGGATGCAATCGACAGCGGTCGCGGATGCGGCGAGGTCTCTGCCAATCGGGAACACGGTGCGCGAGATCATGCAAGTCGCATGGTCCGGCATCGGCCGATGGGCAGTTGTGGCGTTGATCGCGCTGGTGCTTCAGTGCGCGATCGTCTTCCTACTCATTCCGGCTATCCTGGGGGGTTCGGTCCAGGGATCATCATGGTGGACCTCCCGTGCGGCGCAAGTCATCACGGCTCTTCTCTACATCGCGCCGGCGACCGCCTGGATTCGCGGCGTCGTCGCCGGAAACCCGCCATCCGGGCTGCAGTTCCGCTGGGGCGCCCGCGAACTGATGTATATTTTGCGAGAATTGCAGTTGGGGATCTTTCTTGGGGTATTGATCTTATTGGCCGCGGGGCTGGCAATTGGTGTTGCAAAAATAGTCTTCCTGGCCACGGGAGGTAGTGGCGAGGAAGCGGCCGGTCAAATGCCCTCGTTGCTGGCAGGGATAAGCCTTGAGGTGCTCGCGGTCGGGCTGGTTGGGTTGATCATGTGGCTGTCGGCCGACTTCTTGATGATGCTTCCAGCGGCTGCCAATGGCGATGAGTCGACGTTTCGTGTATCGGCCGATTTGACGCGTCACCACCGCTGGCAAATCGTTGGAATCGGCCTCATCACCTCGGCGATCGTATTGCTCGTGCTGTTATTGATTTCGGTGATTTTCGCGTGGTTAATCTATCTATTGTTGCCGGCAGGGGGCAGAAACCCCGAATACGTCGCCGCCGCGGACGCGGTCATTGTGCCGTGGTTCGCCACGTTGGTTCATGCGACCGGATTGGGCTGCGTCTACCGACGCCTTAGCAGGCCCGGCGAATCCAGCTTGACCCAACCCCTGCCGAGCTTGGGCAAACCGGCCTTATCGGTTTGAGAAAATCTGCCCGGACAGTGTCGGTTTCGGGCGCTCCAATGTCCGATCGGCTGCCGACGATCCGCATCTTCATCTCATCGCCCGCCGATGTCCGCCCGGAGCGGCTAAAGGCCGAGCAGATCGTCGGCCGGCTCGATCGCGAGTTCGCATACCACTTCCGGGTCGAGGCAGTTCTGTGGGAACGCGAGCCACTGGTCGCGACGCGTCATTTTCAGGATCCGGAAAACATTCCCGAGCCGCGCGGCATGGACATCGTCGTCGTGATCTTGTGGTCGCGGCTCGGGGTGCCGTTGCCCGCGGACCGGTTTCGCGGCGCGATCTCGGGCGGGCCGGTCACCGGCACCGAGTGGGAGTTCGAGGACGCGCTCGCCGGCGCGCGCGAGCACAACGGCGTGCCGGACCTCCTGCTGTATCGCAAGACGGCGTCTGCGACGGCGACGCTCGACGATCGCAAGGCGCTCGACGAGCGGCTAGCGCAGCTCGACTTGGTGGAAGATTTCATCGGGCGGTGGTTCCGCGCCGAAAGCGGACCGGGCTACACCGCAGCCTCGCACAACTTTGCCACGACCGGCGAGTTCGAGCAGAAGCTCTACGACCACCTGCACGCCCTTTTGGAGCGCCGCGCCGGCGCTGCTGCGGAGGGGATAGCGATCCGTTGGCACGAGGCGCCGTTTCGTGCCCTGCTGTCCTACGAATACGAGCATGCGCCGGTGTTCTTCGGTCGCACCCGGGCGCGCAATGATCTGCGCGAATTGCTGGCGCGCCGGATCGAGAGCGGGACGGCGTTCGTACTGGTGTTCGGCGCCAGCGGCTCGGGCAAGTCGTCATTGGTGAAGGCCGGGTTGCTGCCCGATCTGGCGCTGCCCGGCATGATCGGGACGGTCGGGTTGGTTCGCCGCGGGGTCATGCGCCCTTCGGAGAAGGACGGCGACCCGCTCGCCGCCCTGGCTGCGGCTATTATGTCGCCGGCCGCGCTACCCGAGCTCGCCGGGCTGCAATACACGCCGGAGCAGCTCGCCGGGTTGCTGCGCGAGGCGCCCGGCCAGGCGGCCCTTCCGATCCGCCAAGGCCTGGCTGAGGCGGGCAAGGCCGCGGGTTTGACCAACATCGCCGAGGCGCGGCTGGCGATTGTCGTGGATCAGCTGGAAGAGATGTTCACGATCGACGCTCTTGGCCAGGAGGACCGCGAGGCTTTCGTCGCCGCGCTCGACACGCTCGCCAAGAGCGGTCTCGTCTGGGTCGTCGCAACAATGCGCAGCGACTTTTTCGACCGGCTGGAGACGGGGGCAGGGCTGGGATTGACACGGCTCGCCGTCGACGAGGCCTGTTATCGGTTATTGCCGCCCGACGACGCGGAGATCGGCCAGATCATCCGCCAGCCGGCGCTGGAGGCGGGGCTGCGCTTCGAGCATGACGCCGCGACCGGGGTGAGCCTTGACGAGGTGATCCGCCAGGCCGCCACTGCCGATCGCGGCGCGCTGCCATTGCTGTCGTTCCTGCTTGATCAGATCTGGCAGAAGCGCAGCGAAACGGGCGTGTTGAACTTTGCCGCTTATCGGGAGCTGGGCGGGCTGGAAGGGGCGATCGGCCGCCGCGCCGAGGAGGTGTTCCAGGCCCAGCCGGAAGCGGTGCGCGGAGAATTGGTTCGGCTGTTGCGCGAGCTGGTCACGATCGAGGGCGGCAAGCCGGTCTCGCGCGCGGCGCCGCTGTCGCGGTTTCGCGAAGGTTCGCCGCGGCGGGCCCTGGTCGATGCGTTCCTGGATCCCGGTGCGCGGCTGCTGGTCAGCGATGGCGACTCCGGCCGGGCGCAACTTCGTCTCGCGCACGAGGCCCTGCTGACCCACTGGAGGCGGGCGCGCGACCAGATTGCCGACGACATGCGCGATCTCGAATTGCGCGGCAGGCTCGAAGAGGAGGCGAAACAATGGCGGGCGGCGCCAAGCCGGGAGAAAAAAGGCCGGGTGCGGACCGCGGGATTGCCGCTCGCCGAGGCGCGCGCGCTGCTCGCCCGCTGGGGCGCCGAGTTGCCGGTGGAAATCGCGGAATATGTCGTCGCTTCGCGCCGCGCGGCGTGTTGGCGACGCTTGCATTTCTGGGGCATGGTGGCATCGGCGCCGCTCGCGGTGTTGGTTGTTTTCTGCGCCGTCTGGGCCGGGTTGGTGTGGTGGGGCGTGCGCGCGGTCGAGGCGGAGATGGCGTTCGTCACCATTCCGCCCGGCTGCTTCGACATGGGCACCCCGGAAAGCGAGGTCGGGCGCAATGCCGCGGAGGGGCCGGCGCATCAAGTCTGTCTGCAGGCCTTTGACCTGGGCAAGTTCGAGGTGACCCAGAGGCAATGGCGCCGGGTGATGGTGTTCCCGAATGATCCCGATCCGTCCTTTTTCAACATCGGCGACGACCGCCGGCCGGTCGAGAGCGTGACCTGGAACGAGGTTCGATTCTTTGTCCGTCTGATGTCGCTTTTCGGCCGGCATGATTACCGGCTGCCGAGCGAGGCCGAATACGAATACGCGGAGCGGGCGGGCACGACGACGACATATTACTGGGGCTCGCGCCTCGATGATGCCTGCGCCTATGAAAACGTCGCGGATCTGAGCCTGAAAAGGGTCAGCCCCGACGCCACTGTGGTGAATTGCGACGACGGCTATGTCCATCCGGCGCCGGTGGGATCGCTCAAGCCAAACCCGTGGGGGCTCTACGACATGGATGGGAATGTGGCCGCGTGGGTCGAAGACTGCTACGTCGACAATTACCGTGAGGCGCCGAAGGACGGCAGCGCGGTTACCTCCGGGGACTGCACGAACCGCGCGGTCCGCGGTGGTTCCTGGATTGAAAGTCCGCGGGGCCTGCGCGCCGCCGATCGTTACGGCCTCGCGCCGGGTGGCCGCCGTAGCGATATCGGCTTTCGGCTCGCCCGGACTGTCAGCCCTTGAGCCTTCAAACCGCTGCGCTATCGCCGGTCCGGCTCCCGGGCCGGTTCCGGACGCTCATCCTCCCGCGTTCGGGCCTGGTCCTTGCGGCGCTGCAGATTGGCGCGCAGCGCCGCGGCGAGGCGCCGCTCGCGCGCTTCTTGCTCGGCGCGCCGAGCCGGCGTCAGATGCGGCGGTTCGTGCGTCACCGCGACGCTATCGGAGCGTGGACCATCGCCTGCCGAGCTTTTGGGCAATTCTTTCCGCCGTGTGCGTATGGCGGGCACTCCGGCAGCACGCCAAGTGTCGCGGGCGGCAGCCTGGATCGGGCGCTTGCTTGTCAATCGCCGGGCCCTCGTGTATGTCGGCGCCGCCCAAGAGACTCATGCGGGGCTGCCGTAGCTCAGTGGTAGAGCACCCCCTTGGTAAGGGGGAGGTCGAAAGTTCAATCCTTTCCGGCAGCACCATATTTATCAATAGGTCACCCTAGAAAATCGGAAGTTATACGAAGCTACTGCACGGATTTTGCACCATCCAACCTTAAATAATTTGGAAATTCCGCTGATCCACGGGCGGTGCCGAAGGCGGCTCCGCTGGCGCTTTTCCGCGTCGTGGAATGGAATCGACCACAAATAGGTCATCCCGGACGATATGAGCATAGCGGTTACCCATGCTACTGGAGGCATGTCCCATTATCTCGTCACGGATCCTGTCGGATGCTTGTCCCGTCATCATCAGCCACGTCGCAAAGGTGTGACGAAGGTCATGTGGACGAATTTTCTCGATCCCAGCCCGACGGCACGCAGTAGCCCATGCGGTTTTGATTTGGCCCCCTCCTGTCCGTCCCGTATCCCGGTAAGGGCGGCTCTTATGCGTTAAAAATACCCGATCCGAGAATTTGGAGGCAGGTGCATCGCGAAGCTTCCCAAGAAGCTCGACCAACTGGGGATGAATCGGGATACCCCGCTGCTCCCCGTTCTTAGTTTTCGTGAAAACGAGCCAACGGTTGGCAAGGTCGACGTCTTGCCATGATAGCTCTAGGGCTTCGGACATTCTGGCACCCGTCAGCATCAGGAATAGGAGTAAGGGACGAAGATGGTCCGATGACGCAGCCAACAGCCTATCGGCTTCCTCGTAGGTGGCCCATCGATCCAGTTTGTCGTCATATTTCGGGCGGTCGAAGGGAGCGGGCACGTCGCACCACTTCTGTTTAGCCGCGTGCCGCAGCACGGCAGTGAGTGGGGTGAGCACGTTTCGCACGAAGGTTCCCGGCTTCATATGGGCACAGCGCGTTGCCCTAACCCGGTTCACCATCTCTTGATCAACATCAGCTACCAAGACCCCTTCAAAGTCAGTTACCAGGCATCGCGAGATATTGCCGTCTCGACGCACGTGGCCAATGAGGCAGTCTCGTTGCACCCCCTTAGGTTGGCGCGACTCCACATATGAAATGGCAGCTTCGGCAAAAGTCTTCACCGCACGGGCACCAAATACAGACTCCGTTAAGAGGCGATTTTCCTCTTTGATCCGAATTGCTTCGGCGATGTCCTTGTTCGGAGTGCCTGTAGTCGAGTTGATATATCGGCCTCTGACAGTCCCTCGGATACGCCAATTGGCCGAGTAGCCTGCACGGGGCGGGATGAGTTTGAGCGGCATCGGCGGGCATCCTCTATCTGTTTGATATCCTCTGTAGTGAATAGGAGTGTAGCCGCCCCCTTAATTCCGTGTACTCCGACTTGTCGGCAGAACCGGCGGGCAGGTGCTCATTGCCCCAGATAGAACTTAAATAATCAGGGTCCCCTAAGATGAGGCCATTCAATAGGAATAAATTGTCTATGTTGGAAGCGGTTGTTTGAATTTTCTTTGCTCGAACTTTGGCCATCACGAGCTTTGATATTTTGGTAGCGAAAGTGACTATTACATTTGTGCCGCTGACGCGATACGAATTCAACATGTCGATGGACCCATCAGCCATAGGCCCGCCGTTCCAGGCAAAATTGTCAGTTCCGAGCTTATTCTTTATCTCTGATAACGTCGTCTTGCCGAAATAGAAATCCGGAAAATCCGTATAGGTCGTGCTTTCTCCCCAATCCGTTTCGATATAAACGATCTTTCCGGTTTCCGATCTCGCGGTCACGGATAACGAATTACCATCAGCAAGCTTCCATTTTGCGACTGTGAAGGGTCCCGCCCTTTCCGTTCGTGAGGGTGGGAACCCGATCCGCTGCGTGACGGTGAAAGGGTCTCCGATCTCGATGCCTGACAAGCTTTGCGAATGCCCCCGTGCTGCGGCGAATACAAGCGCACAAGCGAATAAAAACGTTTTTCGGGTGCTAACGGGTGCCATCGTCTCTCGCCTCTTAAAAGGCCCCTCAATCGGCTCGACCAGTATGAGCGCACGTGGTCTCCAACGCATCCACCTCCCAGGGTAGTTCTATTAGAGGTAGAGGGGTGGGGCGCTTGGGCGATGGGACCCAGGAGCCTCCCCAGGTCCTACGGGACGATGGCAGGCCACCCGGTCAGTTTTTCCTGAAACGTGTTCTGACGACGGTTGCCCATCACCGGCATCTCGACCAAACCGCCGATATCCGACATAGTGAGAACGTTAAGCGAACATCTCTCGTCTCTCAGGAGGTCGCAATGTTTTTCACCTTCCCCGAGAACGCCCACTGGGACCCCGAGCACCAGGCCGTCGAATTTGGCATCGGCATTGGCGAATACGAGGGAGTCGTCCGCATCTCTCGCCGAGTCTTCCAGCAGCTACTCGATGAAGCTCCGACGCCCGAACGGTGCCTGGAAGGCTATTGGAATAAACGTGTGGTATATTTGAGGGAGGCTCGAAGCCATGCTCACGGCTGATCATTTCCAGAACGTCTTCTTGAAAACTTACGCCGAGAAGCGAGCACCGCATACCGGTGAAAGCTGGAAGGTATTTTGGAACAATACTGTTGAGTGGTCTAATTTCATGATCTACGATTTGGAAAGTGTTGTTAGCACAGTAGCTGAGAAATCGACGCCTCCATTGACCCGGTGGCGTGGAGAGCCGTTCCGGCTGGACGCGGTTTTCTTCCGGGCTGGTGGCCAGCATTGGTTTCCTTTGCTCTGTGCCATCGAGGTTGAGAACAATCCACGTGACTTCGGCACGGAGATCCAACGGTTGTTATCGATCCGCTGCCCGCTGAAGGTCGGGATTACTTATACCTTGCGAAGTGATTCATTAAGTTCAGAGGGAAGACAACAGTTACGAGAGAACATTTTGACCCATATCCACGCTCAGCTTGAAAAGATTAACCAGGTTGTTGGAGAGGACGCAAACACCGAATACCTGTTTCTCGTGGGCGACGAGGCTACGGAATACACGTTGTCGTGGTATACGCTTAAATTCAAATCTGGAGACGATATAAGGGCCGGTCTTCGTTGGGCTGCGGGTCTGTAAAGCTCTTTAGTTGGATCAACGCGGTTAAGCCATGTTGTAGTGCTGTGAAAATCGCGACAATGATCTTCGCCATGCACCTCCCAGGCCGTTTCTCATGAGGGAAAGGGGTGGGGTGTTGGAGCGATGGGACGAGGGGCTGCTTTTAGAAGCCCAGAGAGACTTGACACTGACGGCGGCAGCGACGCGTCCCGCATTGGAACGAGAACGGTTGTTGGCCTTTCGGCCCTAATTTTGATCTGGATCATTCCGCTGGATGCGGGTTGTCGTGCATGAATGGCAGGCTTTCTCGGCTTCATAGGTAGGCGGGAACAATCCGGCCCGCGTGCACGTTGTAGCTAACGCCACCGTAGAATCTCGGAGTTGCGGCGAAACGTCTTTAAGCGTTCAAGTGCAGGAGGGTGCGATGGTTCGCAGAATGCTGATAGTGACGGCCCTGTCGCTGATCGCACTTACCTCATCACTCAGCGTCGGTAGCGCCGAAGCGGGTTGGGGGTGGCATGCCGGTTGGGGCGGGGGCGGCTGGCATGGCGGATGGGGCGGTGGCTGGCATGGCGGTGGCTGGCATGGCGGTGGCTGGCATGGCGGTGGCTGGCATGCAGGTTGGGGCTGGCACGGCGGGTATTGGGGTTATCCTGGCTGGCGCGGCGGTTATTGGGGTCCCGGTGTTCGAGTCGGCTACCACTGGGGGCATGGCTGGGGCGGTGGCTGGCATGGCGGTGGCTGGGGCGGCGGTTGGCACCATTAGGCGCAATCTCGCTTGCAGCAGTCCATCCGGGTCCTGGTCGCAACTGATCTCGATGAGTCGGTCCAGCCGACGATGGGCGCGAAGCCATTGCTGATCGTGCTCTGACGGATCGTCATCGAGCCACCAGAAATCCGAGGCGGGATCAATGGCCTCGATCTTGCTGACCGACCATGCCGCCCGTTCGATCTGTTGTAGCACCTGCCATCGCGGATCGGCGGTCGAAGCACCAGCTTGTCTGAAGGCCCGGTGTGATCCATCGAGAAATCCCTGTCTGCATCGCGACGTTAGCCACCGGCACCGAAAACACGCGGTCGCCCATTCGAGAAATTCCAGGCAATGCGGAGCAAGTTCGAACCCATCGAACATGCCTGAATGGCGGCGACGAAGGAGGACGCCATCGATATCGAGGAATAGGAGCGGTGGATCGCTGGCGCTACCGTTCACGCGGTCTTCAGTCGTCATGACCCGACCTGATGACCGTGATCGGCGTGTTCTTGAGTAGACCCGTCAATCGGGTGTCGCCGCGCTTCCTGCCCAAGGTGGCCTCAGGCAACCGCTTAACCTTCTGCATTGCACCAGCCTGCTCGCCCATCACGTTGAAGGGCAGACCGAAATCGACGCTGTCATAGCCAAGAAGCAGCACGAGGACGTAGCCCGTGATGCGGCCAAATGCGGGTACGTGACCTGCGCGTTCACGGTAATGCTCGATGATCGTCGCCCTGATGAGCCGATCTTGGGTGTCCTCGTCGCCAGAGATTGCCTCGTCCGGTAGCTGCACAATCCGCAAACGCTTGGTGGTCAGCAATGCCGCGATGAAAATTGGCGACGGAATCCGTCGCTCGGTTTGCACCTGAAGATGCGGTCGAAACGTAGACCGATATGCGTCCTCTCTCGCCAGGATTTGCGCACGGGCCTCATCATGAAGTTGTCGTGCCGTCGCGAGCAGCACCGTATCGAGAAAGTCCTGGTCCATCTCAAGTGCCTCGGCCAGCTTTTTCTCGAAAAACAACGGGACGACGCCGGTCATCAGAAACTCCGTCAACGCTCGTTGGCCGCTGTTTAGGTCGCTATATCCGAACCTGCGAACGAGATCAGTGCGGCCGAATTCGAGTGCCTTGGCACGATCAAGAACAAACCGTCCAATCGGGTAGGCGTCTTCACCAAAGCGGGCCTGGATGATCGATGACATGGGGTTGCTCCTTCGGGTGGTTCGTCCCGAAGGAGATCGTGCTGCCGTCGATGTGTGACGGCTTATGACCCCTACGGCGCTTTAGCTTTGGTCACGCGGGCAAGCTGACGATCAAAATCCGCGACGGCGACAAACCTCATCGCCATGAATCGATCATAGCACATGGAAGCTCGGTCGCGCGGGGACCACCGTCAAAAAATTATTTTCGGGAGGCTCCATACCACCCTGGTTGTTTTAATAGGGATTGACGGGTGGGGTCTTTTGCACGGGGAACCAAAAGGAGGTAAGTGGACCGACGTAGCCATATGGAGAAGCCTTAATCGCCGCCCCAGGTTTGCCGGGTATGGTAGAGGGGCTGCTGAAACGAAGGCTCCGAGGGTAAGGAAATCTGCCGAGAGCGGCCACGTCGTGGCGAGATGGCGAAGCTGTTTCCGGGTAAGACAAGACTTCCCCCGCCTTTGTTCATTCATGCTTAACTGGCGATCTACTATTGATTGGGTGTTGAACCACTCCAGGGTGGCCTTTATGGACACCACCTCTACCCTTGAACTTTCCCCCACCCGCGACAATCGCGTCGAAGACCTGTTCAGAAAAGTTTCGCCAGCGAAGCGCGAGCGTCGCGAGACCGAACGCTTACTCGTCTATTGGAAACAGATGGCGGAACAGTTGGGGCACGCTCCGACACTGATGAGCCTCGATCTGTCCGAGATGGGCACCGACGACTGGGCGTATCGGTTCATCATTTCGATCAATGCCGTTGTCGAGAACTCTGGGCTGCTGATTTATGGATCGAAATTTGCCCGACTGCTCGACCTACCAGCGACGCCCGATCCCCACGTTCCAATGATCGAGCAATTGCCGCAGCGATTTGCCCCGCTCTTCGTCAAGGGCTGCGGTGATGCAGAAGCTAAGCAGCGATTCTCAGGTAGGTACACGGTAACCGTTGGCGCTCGATGTTCATTTCAGTGACGGCGTTATGAACGGCACGGTCGAGATGATCGGTGTCGGTGAAGGTCTGATGAGCCAGG
>Ga0181530_10003166_pt1 | contig 18687 bp, 11 predicted proteins | sample PEATcosm2014_Bin_42_FD_119769 | JGI IMG/M metagenome (GOLD analysis project Ga0181530, IMG submission 119769) | Peatland microbial communities from MTU Mesocosm Facility, Houghton, MI, USA - PEATcosm2014_Bin10_60_metaG | ecosystem: Environmental > Terrestrial > Soil > Wetlands > Peat | place... | reverse complement strand
GGACAGGTCAATCCTGGAAGCACCATGTTGGGCTTCAGGATCATCCCCTCCAGCGTCACGCGTTGTGAGTAAAGCTGGCTGAAAACCGTGCGCAGGACTTCTTCCGTTACTTCGCAGCACCGCTCCAGGGTATGCGAGCCGTCCATGAGCACTTCCGGCTCGACGACGGGAACCAGTCCGGCTTCCTGGCACAACGCAGCATAGCGAGCTAACGCCTGCGCGTTGGCTTCGATGCAACCCCGGCTGGGAATGCCATCGTCCACGGCAATCACCGCACGCCATTTGGCAAAACGCGCGCCCATTTGAAAATATTCGGTCAGGCGGTCGCGTAATCCGTCCAGGCCTTCGGTGATTTTCTCTCCGGGATGACCTGCCATGTCCTTGGCGCCGGTGTCAACTTTAATACCGGGAATGATTCCCGCATCGGCGATGGCTTTAACGAAAGGAGTGCCATCCATCTTTCGCTGCCGGATCGTCTCGTCGTATAGGATCGCGCCACTAATCGAATCACCGAGCCCTGGGGTGGTCACTATCAACTCCCGATAGGCGCGCCGGGCCTCCTCGGTTTGGGGAATCTCCAACTTGGCAAATCGTTTGTTGCAGGTTGGATTACTTTCATCCATCGCCAGCAGGCCTTTGTCGTCGGCGACCAACATCCGCGCGGTATCGATCAGCGCTTGGGTATTCATTTGTTGTTGCTCCATTTCCAGTTCCGGATTTCCGGCATGTCCTGGCCGTGCTTGTCGATGTACTGCTTGTGCTCGATGAGTTTGTCCTGCATCTGCTGCTTCAGGTAAGCGCCCTTGGAACCCAAATGCGGCAGGCGATCTACCACGTCTTGCACAAGGTGGAAGCGGTCCAACTCGTTCTGCACCCTTATGTCAAAGGCCGTCGTGATCGTGCCCTCTTCCTTGTAACCCCTGACATGTAGGTTGCGGTTGGTTCGGCGGTAAGTCAGCCGGTGGACCAGCCACGGGTATCCATGAAAGCCGAAGATGATGTGTTTATCTTTGGTGAAGAGCGAGTCGTAAGCCTGCTCGGTCAACCCGTGCGGGTGTTCCGTGCTGGGCTGCAGCTTCATGAGATCGACGACATTGATCACCCGGATTTTCAGATCGGGCAGATGTTGGCGCAGGATGGAAACTGCGGCCAGAATCTCCAGCGTTGGGGTGTCACCGCAACACGCCATCACCACGTCCGGCTCGGCGGCGTCCTGGTCGTTGCTGGCCCATTGCCAGATGCCAATCCCTTCCGTGCAATGCACGACTGCGGCGTCCATAGTCAGCCATTGCGGGAGGGCGTGCTTACCTGCCACCACTACGTTGACGTAATGCCGGCTGCGCAGGCAGTGATCGAAAACCGACAACAGGCAGTTGGCATCGGGCGGAAGGTAAACCCGCACGATATCGGCCTTTTTATTGATAACGTGGTCGAGGAAGCCGGGATCCTGATGCGTGAATCCGTTGTGGTCCTGCTGCCAGACGTGGGAGGCGAGCAGATAGTTTAACGAGGCGATCTTCCGGCGCCATGGCAGCTCCAGCGTTACCTTCAGCCACTTAGCGTGCTGGCTGAACATCGAATCGACGATGCGAATGAAAGCTTCATAACTGTTAAACAGCCCGTGCCGCCCGGTCAGAAGGTATCCTTCCAACCAACCCTCGCACTGGTGCTCGCTGAGCATCGAGTCCAGCACGCGGCCGGCGGGCGCGAGGAATTCGTCATTTTTTATTTCCCGAGCGTCCCACTGACGGTTGGTGAATTCAAAAACCGCGCCCAGCAGATTCGAGAGTGTCTCATCGGGACCGAAGACACGGAAATTGCGCTGGTCCTGATTTAGTTTGGCTACATCGCGCAGGAACGCACCCAGCACGAGCGTATCCTGGGCGTTCACCGCGCCCGGCGAAGGCACCTTCACCGCGTGGACGTGGAAGTCCGGCATGCGCAGGTCGCGCAGCAGAATGCCGCCGTTAGCATGAGGATTGCTTCCCATCCGCCGGTCGCCCTTCGGCGCCAATTCGGCCAATTCCGGCATGAGCCGCCCAGCCTCATCGAACAACTCCTCGGCCCTGTAGCTCTTCATCCAGCTTTCAAGTTGTTTGACATGATCGGGGTGTTCAGAATCCACCAGGAGCGGCACCTGGTGCGCTCGGAAAGTGCCCTCGATTTGCAAGCCATCGACTACCTTTGGTCCCGTCCAGCCCTTGGGTGACTTGAGCACGATCATGGGCCAGCGCGGCCGAACGGTGTCATTTTTGCTCCGCGCGTTCTTCTGGATTTGTCGAATGTCTTCGATGACCTTTTCCAATGTGGTGGCCATGAGTTCATGCATCTTGTCCGGCTCGTCACCTTCTACAAAGTGAGGCGTCCAGCCGCAGCCTCGTATGAATTGTTCCAATTCTTCATGCTCGATGCGGGCCAGCACGGTCGGATTGCTGATCTTGTAGCCATTGAGGTGCAGGATCGGCAGCACCGCTCCGTCGGTAATTGGGTTGAGGAACTTGTTGGACTGCCATGCGGTCGCCAAGGGGCCCGTTTCCGCTTCACCGTCGCCGATGACGCAGGCGACGATCAGATCGGGATTGTCAAACGCCGCTCCGAAGGCATGGCTGAGCGAGTATCCCAGTTCGCCACCTTCGTGAATCGACCCCGGTGTCGTCGGCGCAACATGGCTGGAAATCCCGCCGGGAAATGAGAATTGCGTGAACAGCTTTTTCAGCCCGGCTTCGTCCTGGCTGATGCCCGGATAAATCTCACTGTACGTGCCTTCGAGGTAAACGTTGCCCACCAGCGCCGGGCCGCCGTGTCCAGGACCAGCGATGTAAAACATGTCCAGGTCATACTTCTTGATGACTCGGTTCAGATGCACATAGATGAAGTTCTGACCCGGCGTCGTGCCCCAGTGTCCGACCACCAGCGGCTTGACGTGCGATAGCTTCAGCGGCTCCTTCAGTAGCGGATTGTCGTAGAGATAAATCTGCCCGACCGACACATAGTTGGCGGCGCGCCAGTAGGCGTCCATCTTGCGGAGAAGTTCCGGCGTGAGTGTGTTGGTTTTCATCGCCGTTTTCAGGGTCAACTCTTTTTTATTCACCGCGTCGGGTTTCTTGTGGAGCAGTTCCGGAGTGAGTGTGCCGGTTTTCATGGTTCAATTCTCCTTTTCAGTCAAGGCCGAGAACAGCAAATCGTCTTGGCGATCATCGTTCTTCGTCGGTGCGAAATGCTCGACGAGCCGCCATTGATAGTCAGAACGCGTGGGTCAGCTGGTTTCATGGATGTGTCCCTCGTCATTCTGCAATCCGAACGAAGCCAGTTTTGCGCACGTGGATCTGTAATCCGTGTGAAGAATGCTTCGAATTCCCACACCTTCCGCGATCCGGACGAACATCGGGGTGTTTTCGATATAGACCACCTGCCGCGCTGGCGCCTGGGCGATGTCCAGCGCAAGCCGAAAGATATCCGCATCGGGCTTGCGAACATGAACGAAGCAGGAAGAAATAAAAGAATCGACAAACTGGTCGAGCTTGAATCTTTGAATCCGGAAAACATTCAATTCCCGTGCTTCGTTGCTGACCACGGCGATTTTCAGCCCGTACAGCACCTTAAGCCGACGGACTAACTCGATCATCTTGGGGTAAGGCTTCGATTGCGCGAACATGAAACGCCGAAACTGAGCCCGGCTGAACGGCCGCTTTTGGTAGAAGACTACCCGGCCTAAATATTCTTCCAGCGTGAGCTTCCCGTTCTCATAGGTGTCGAAGGTCAGTTGATGCCGACCCTCCATCTCGACCCACTGCAGCTTGAAGTTCGCCGCCGCCCGTTTGCGGGCATGATGATCCCACCCGTCGGTGAGTAGGACGCCGCCGATATCCAGAAACAGCGTTGTGATCGGGATCGCTCTTTTCATTTAGCCCCCGCCGACGCCGTCTGCTGTCTTTGACAATTCAATGTTCTTACGGAAGCCGGGATCTGCGAGCGCGTTCGATCTGATTGCCTGAGACCGTCTGCAGGACGACCGGGGATTGTGACTGAGTTCCCACGGTGCCGGATCGAGCGTGCGTCACACTTCGTCAGTGGCATGGTTCCACGACCAGCGCATGTCCAGGGCAAGCTCCGCCAGGGAATCGACTCCCTCGATTCCCGTGGGTAGAAGGCTGTATATCGGATGGCTGACGCGTCTTTGCTCGCTCATGAATTCTCTCTGCCGGTGGCACTTGCGCTAAGTCGATCCGAATGAAACGGCCCGCGCCATTCGGTACTTTGGCCGTGACCGCGCCAAAAAGCAGGAGACGAAGCTGACCGATAGCCATGCGTCACTTATGTCGATTCTCGTAAGTCCCTCGACAGTATGAACAACGAAGAAAATCCCTCATTCCAGGGAGACCCAATAAGAAGCGAGGCCGTGCATGTCTGGCCCTAACTTCCCAGCACGGTTGTCTTTTGTGAAAGAGCTACCACACGAACAGGCGGGCACCGGCGCCGGGCGAACGGACCCTCCCAACTTGGACAGAACCATCGCGAGCGGGTGCCACGTCATCGCAGACCGTGCTAGGGAGGTGCGGTACCGAGGCGATGAGTTCTTCGATCTCCACAGCACAATGGTGGTTCATGATCTCAGCAGCCGCGTCCGCCTTCTCGGGCGAGCCGGTTGCGAAAACCATGACTCCTCCACGCCGCACTCCCCGGACGTAAGCTTCCGCGTCCGCATCGGCGGCTCCAATCGTCCTAAGTTCCCGAATCAAATCCACTTCAAAATCCGTGCGTGGGGTACTCATCATTCCGCTACCCGCCATCTCCCGCGGCTCGCCTAAAACACGGACGTCCTTCTGCGGGATACCGCTGGCTGTGAGCTCGCGAACAACCTCGTCGACCGAGCCCGGCTTCTCAAACAAACCAACCGCTGTTTTTGACATATTGACCTCCATCAAATTTCATCTGCAGCACTGAAAGTGCTTACAGGTCTGAAGTTGCCCGGCTTCATCTCATCCACCAACCCCAACTCATCAACCAGGCCAGTCATCGTGAAGTTCGCCTTGAGTGCACCCTCGATTGCCTTGTTTCCAGGCTCCGATTGAAGGGCGCGGTTGCGATAAGATCCGAGTCTTTCACTCATGCCTCGCGGATCTCGTTTTGCTATGCTGCGATTGCGTCGGCGGCGTGCAGTGTGCATTGGGCAGGATGCGTGGTTTCGATGATGTCCTTCGCCTTGGCCACTTCCGCAGCCGTCCCGTGCACGATCATTAGGAACTGGTCTGTCTTGAGCGCTGTTTCGTACTTCACAACGCTGTCTTTAGGAATTCCGATGCTGTAGAGGCCTGCTCCCAGAGCACCCAGCGCCCCCACCTCCACCGCGCTTTCCAATCCCGCCACTATCCATGCAACAATCGGCCCCGCCGCTAAGATTGGGCCCAGACCCGGAATCATGAAAAACGCAGAGCCAAACAGGAGTCCCCAGAACCCTCCCCAGAAAGCGCCAACTTTGCCCCAATACTTCATGCGGTCGCCGGTATTGTAGTAGCCCACAACCTGTTCATCTGTGTGGTAGCCCTTCCCAACGATCGACAACTTGTGCATGTCGACACCGCCACGCTGAAGCTCCTTCACCGCTTGATCCGCTTCCGTATGTGTGTGATAGACCGCAACCACCGAATTGTTTGTAGACATGTCGAGATTCTCCTCGGGCTTAACTTTTCTTTCCCAACCATCAAACTTAAGTCCCGATCCGAAGTATGACAGCGCATGAACAAGGAAACTGTTCCTTATTGCACAGTGTCCGCGAAAATATCTTGCGCGCACCTTACGGCTCACTGTGACAAATCTCCCTTCTGTCTACACGATTCACCTCGGGCTGGCCCAAGGAGAGAGCTTTCGCGGACGCCGCTTCCACGACTATTCTCAGTGCCTGCTATGGTCCGATGGAGCCGTTCCGGTGAACCTGGCCGCCTCTAAAGAAGCGGTGATGCACCATACTTTGGCCGAGCAGGAAAAAGAGGACTGCCAAGATGACTATAAACAGGAAATTTCCAATTCCGAACGATGGTGGCTTTCGTCCTGCAGGGGCCTTGTCCATATCAGTTGTCCTCAGAGTTACGTCTCCGCCCAGTCTGGCGCGTGCCATGGCACCGTCGCCCGTCTTTGCCCGCTTTCGCGATTTCGCTGACGCCGTGGTAAACGATCAGCCAGCCGTGGCGGGTCAGGACGGGAGGAGTGCCGCAGCCGATTTTGAGCCGCTCCCAGGACGACACGGGAGTCGCCAGCCGATGGTGCGAATTAAACAGGCCGAGGCGAACGGGTTCGAGGCCGTCCAAGGCCATCGGGCAGTAGGAAATCCAGATGCTCTTATGATCGAGGTCCACCACCCGCGACGCGGCCTGGCAAGCAGTTTCCTCGGGACGAGTGCCGGGGAAAAGCGGTCGATGGAGCATGGCCATCTGCATTTTCCCGGCGTGATTGGGAATGGCAACCGGGAAGAGGCTGGCAGGCGCGCATACAAGAAAAAGGGTTCTGCGTCCTTGCGGAATGCGGCAGGTTTTTGTTGGGTGCAGCTTTTCATGCGAGCAAGGCTTTGTGACGAGTCAGCCCAGTGTAATAAAACCTCATCGGTCTGGGCACAGGCGGTCCCCTTGTCCAAAAAACGTTGACCTACAATCCGGAGTTTACGGTTCAGGCAACATAACATCTTTCATAACAACTACGCCTAAAACTGCCTATTTTTGCCTACTATGGAAATCGAGAAGCCGCTGAAACAAAAGACATTTAGCTGATTGCTGAGCAATCAGTAGGTTGAAGGTTCGATTCCTTCCGCGCTCACCACGTTTCAATCACTTAGCTAGTTCGGCAACCTACTCAACAGCGCATTTGGCCGCAACTGTTTCACGGGTTGATCCTGCTCGCATAGGCCAGCGGCAAGCCGCAGTGGAAATCTCCGATTTCCAACATTCGTTGGTGATAATGGCGTGCGTTGACGTCTTGCTTCATAAGATGCGCATACCACATCGCATCAAAGTAGGCGGAGCAGCGATCTTGTTCCCGATGAGCGGATTGCACTTGGGCTTCAAATTCGTCGTCGCTGGTTGATCCGGACAACCTCTGAATAACTGCGGGCAGCGTTGGGGAGTCTTCGTCCAGTCTCGCCGCAGCATCTCGCAAGAGGCCCGGTTTGTGTTGTCCTCGGCTCAGCCTCAACAGGAACTCCTCCACCTCGGCGTGGGCGCGGTCGCACACGTTCTTGTTGGCTTCCGCCGCATTCAGTTTATCCATCAGGTCGTAGGATTTTCTCACCCATTCCAACTCATCATTTCCGGCTCGGCGCACCCCGGTGAAATAGACAATTTTCGCGATAGTCATTGCCGAGAAAGCGCCCGCACACCGGTACTGGGTCCCAGTGGTGAATACCATGGTGTGCAGATCGAGTGCTTCGTTGACATCCACTTTCTGGCCTCCATCTCCGGTCATCCGAGAATTCGCGAGGATGCTCAGACACCCAGCGTGCCCTTGCCAAGCACACTTTTCCCAATACTTGTAAGCCAGGGGAATGGAACCTAGTTGATTGCGAGCGACGGACCCGGCAAAATACTCGCCATTGGCAGCGTTCACCGCAGGAATGTAGGTATGAGGATTGTCTGCGATCACGCTGTCGAAATCGGATATGGCTTCCCTCGCGGCATCAATCTCGACCGCTTCCCCTTCATGATCGTGTATCGAATTGATCAGGCTCAGGCTCAAACCCTTGTAGAAATGAGCAACGGCCATGTCGTCTGAGGTTAGTTTCTGTTTTTGAAGCTCTGACTTGAGAATTTGCGCATCTCGTCTCAAATCTTCAAGGTCGTCCTTGGTACGATGAGTCTTTCGTTCTAGTTTCCGAATCTCTTCAACCGCTGAAAGGAAGTCCGTCGCTGGAGGAACCGGCCCGGCTTGAGAGCTCATCACACCCCTGCGACTTTGGAATCGATTCTCGACCGCAACGTTGTTTTCGCGGCCAGACGCCGCTTGGCCATGCGTGCCACGCGCAGCCTGCAAGGCGAGTCCGACAACCATCGCCATAAAGAAAGCTGCGCCGACGATGCACGCCAGCCCGATTGGGAGAAAAGCTGGTACACGCGAAGCTCTAACGGGGACGGGCTGTTCCGGCGCGGGGCCTAGCGTTTCCTTCAATTGCCTGCGGGCAATGAAGTATGCGTCAACACCCATCATCATCTGCACGACAACTACCACTACCGAGACCAGTCCGCCTTTGTATCCCGTCATCCGAGGGACGCCGAAGCGAACAATCTGGGTCCCCAGAAAGAACGCCATCCCTTTGGCGCGCTCGCCCAAATAGAAATAGCCAAAGCCTGCGGTCAGCAGGTTAAGGGTGACCGCGACTCGCGGATTCTGTACATCGACCTGAAGATCCTGTGCGGAATTGATCTCGGTGGCGGTGAAATAAGCATCGAGGAACGAGAACACCCAGAGCACGACAACAAGGAGAACGCCAGTACCCTGCAATTCTGGTTGCTGGCGCATGAAACAGAGCAGAGCCCCGACCAATGAGAGGCAAAGGGTCACTCCGCCGCGAACGCTTTTGCCGCAATAGAATTGCCCCGCTCCCGGAAGTATCAACGAGAGCAGGAGGGCAAGCCCGGCACTTTTGCGCCGCCCGCCTGTTCCCAGCCCTGGTGCAATTCCGGGATCGGTTTCGAAAGACACGGCGCTCTCCTAAGCAACGAAGCAGATCAGTTTAAGCCAAAGGCCTGACAAACGGGGACAAATTGTTACGTTTTCCCTTGACCGATCCTTCGCGGCGAGTTGGTCAAGAGCCTGAGGAATGGTTTGGGCGGCCGAGCGGTTGACGCGAGCGCAGCCGGTCAGATCGTAACGTCTTCTTAAGGACGTTGCGAGAGGTGTACGACCAGCCAGCACCGCTACTCCAGACGGAGAAGAACTAGCGTGTTGTTTGTGGCGATCATCCGGTCACGGTTCATGGAGCGAATGCTTCGTAGCGCACGACGCCCGATTCGAATTCCAGCATTCGCATCTGGTCATCTACAAACGGCAGTTTCATCGAACCAACCTATCGTGTGTCCTGATCGGCGGATCGGAACAGTCAGGGTAGTCGGCAAGCGGCCGTGAAAACAGAGTCTTAGAAGAATTAACCATCCCTTAATAAAGGCTTTACCGGGCCTCCTTCATAATCGCTATTACTTCGAACGGCGGTAGCTGTTGTTTCAAGGAGCCCGGAGATTCCTGAGTTGGTTCGATTCCACCCAAAACCATCGCAGATTTTTTAGGTTTCGAGGCGACAAATCCTAAGGAGTTGAAGTTTATGAAGCCAAGGCACTCGTGCAACATTCTGATTTTTGTTTCGAAAATGTCGGCATTGCTGACTCTTTGCGCCGTTCTGGGAACGGGGGCGCTGGCCCAAGGCGGACACGGAACCATCAGCGGACGCGCTGTGGACAGGGTCGATGCCGTGCTCGCTGGAGCGCGAGTGAAGCTGGAGCCGGGTGAAATTGTGACCGCGACAGATGGCCAGGGAGAGTTTAATCTCATTGGGCTTGCGCCGGGCAACTATACGCTCACAATTTCTTACGTTGGCTTCGCGGATTTCAGCAAGCAGGTCACGGTCACTGCCGGGCAAGCGAGTCGCATCGAAGCCAAGCTGGAGGTCTCAGCCCAGAACGAAGAGGTGACGGTCATCGCGGACCGCCCGCATGGCGAGGCTGAGGCCATCAACCGGCAGCGTACTTCCGACAACATTCTGCAAGTTCTGCCGTCGGACGTGATTACCGCGTTGCCGAACGCAAACATTGCCGATGCCGTGGGCCGGCTGCCCAGCGTCACCCTGGAGCGCGATGAGGGCGAGGGCAAGTACGTGCAGATCCGCGGAACCGAACCGCGCCTCAACAACTTGACAGTTGACGGCGTCACCGTTCCCGCGCCTGAAGACAACGTGCGGCAAGTAAAGCTGGACACGATTCCCGCGGGCATCGTTGAGTCGGTCGAAGTTAACAAGACCCTGTCGGCCAATCAGGATGCCGACGCCATTGGCGGATCCGTCAACCTGGTAACCAAAAAGGCGGGTGATTTGCCGACCCTGATTTTGGAGGGAATCGGCGGATTCACTCCCATCGTGAACACCCGATACGTTGGCCAAGTGAATGGAACCATCGGGCAACGCTTTGGAACTAAGAAGCGCTTTGGAGCTCTTTTCTCCGGGGGCTACGACTATAACGGCCGCGGAATTGACGACATTGAGCCTCAACCTGACCCAGGCCAGGCGATTCCCTATTACGACAGCATGGACATCAGGGAATACCGATACCAGCGCAAGCGATACGGATTTGGCGGTTCGCTCGATTACAAACTCGGGGATATCTCCGGGCTTTATCTGCATTATTTTGATTCCGATTTCAAAGACTACGGCAACAAGTGGGTTTACACGCTAAATGATGGGGACTACGCGAAGTTCAAGACCTCCAGTCGTTTGCCCGACTACGGAATTGCGAGTCTGGCGATTGGCGGCAAACATGTCTACACTGATTCCTCGGTAAGCTGGGAAATCTCGGCAGCGCGTGCACGCCAGTTAGCAGCCGCCGGCAATCCGGGAGCGACGTTCAAGAACCTGAAGACAAACCCCGCAGGCCAGTGCACCTTTGACCAGGCCGCCACCACCAATCCCTACTTGCCGCAGTTTGATCCCGCGTGCCTTGCTCCCGGCTCCCCTGTCCTCGATCCAACCCAGTATTACCTGGACGAATACGACACCACTTCCGGAGAGACCTCACAGGTCAACCTGCAAGGGGCGTTTTCAATGGCCAAGAACTATCATGTGGGTTCGCACTTTTCCACTTTTGAATTTGGTTTTAAGGTGCGCAATGCGCACAAGGGGCAGAACGCCTTGTCTGGCGTCTATGACAACGTGGGCAACTACGGCAACTCGGGCAATCCGCCTCTCATGAGTCAGTTCCTTAGCGGATTCAAGAATTCCGACTACTACGACAAAGATTACAACCTGGGGCCGGTCACCGACTACAACTCGATCACTTCCTTTTTCAACGCGAACCCAGCGTTATTTCCGCTCGACGTTCCAGCCACGATCACAGGTTCGATGCAAAGCAACTACGACTTGACGGAACGCATTTCGGCCGGCTACGCCATGAATACAATCGAATCCGGGCGCTTCCGTCTGCAGACCGGTTTGCGCATCGAGGCCACGCAGTTGAACATACTCGGCTTCCTGGTGACGAACCCGGATGGCATTACAACGCCAACGGTTACCCCGTCACTCGCAAATTCCTGGTACTGGGACCCTTTGCCGAGCGTGCAACTGCGCTACCGCTTGACCAACGACTCGGACCTTCGTGCGGTTTACGGGCGCGGAATATCCCGCCCGAACCCTTACGATCTTGTGCCGTATAAAACCGAAGACGACACCACGAACCCGATCAGCATTTCCACAGGCAATCCCGATCTGAAGCCGGAACACGCCAACAACTACGACTTGCTGTACGAACACTACTTGAAACCTTACGGAGAGATCCAAGCGGGTTTCTTTTACAAGCAGTTAAGCAGTCCCATTTACTACCTCAATGACCTTGATGTACCGCAAGGCCAACCATATGCGGGCGATCAGTACGCTTACATTATTAACGGCGCCAATGCCAAGCTGTATGGTTTCGAAGCTAGCTACATCCAACATCTCGGTTTCCTGCCGGGGGCGCTGAACGGCCTTGGGATTTCGGCAAACTATAGCTGGACCGGTTCGAACGCCGGTCATATACCGCTTCGTAGCGACACACCAGCGTTGCAGCGCCAAGCTCCTAGTACTTGGAATATTAGCCCCACCTACGACAAGGGTCGCTTTTCGACCCGCGCGGGCCTTTCCTACAACGGAGCAAGTATCTATCAATATCAATGGCAGTCCCAAACACCAACTTGCATTGCAGACTCAAGTTGTGAAGACCCTGCCAATCTCGGCACCAAAGGTCCAGCCGGAGACAACTATCTCTATGCGCACCTGCAGGTGGACGCGCAAGCCAGCTACCGCGTGCACAAGGGTCTCACCTTCCTCGTGCAGGGTCTGAACCTCACCAACGAGGTCTTCGGCTTCTACAACGGCAGCCCGCAGTATGTCGTACAGCGCGAGTTCTACAAACCGACGTATTCCTTCGGCCTGCGCTGGGAGCCGCGCAGAGAGTTTTGACGCAAGACATAAATATCCTGAGGTCCCCCGATTTCTGGGGGACCTCACGAGTCCCGTTAAATTGAGTCTTCAGACCCATCTAGAGATCACCCCGGTTGAAAAAAGGAGCCCCATTCCAATGAAGAAACCGTACTCTAACCCAACTGTTGTGAAGCAAGCATTTTTCACGGCCGTATTCGCGCTGGGATTTGCTTTATCGAGCCTTTCCACAGCATCCGCCCAGGGATTTGGTGTTACGAAGAAGATCCCCATTGCTGGCCAAGGCAGTTGGGACTATCTCGCCGTCGATGAAGGCGGGCGGCGGTTGTACGTTTCTCACGGAACCCAGGTCGAAGTGCTCGACGCGGATTCGGGCGCCATCGTCGGCAAGATCGAGAACACTCCTGGGGTGCACGGAATCGCCATCGCTCCGGAACTGGGACGGGGATTTGTCAGTAATGGACAGTCTTCGACGGTCACGATCTTCGATTTGAAGACGCTGAAGACGATCGCGAAAGTTCCGACGGGCAAGAAACCTGACGCGATCATTTACGATCCCGCGACGGCGCGCGTCTTTGCATTTAATGGCGACAGCAACAGCGCGACTGCAATCCAGGCGGCGGACGGGAAAGTCGCGGGAACGGTTGATCTCGGCGGTGGCCCTGAGTTTGCGGTCGCCGACGGTTCGGGGTATGTTTACGATAACCTCGAGGACGAGAGCCTGGTCCTGAAAATCAATGCGCTCTCGCTGAAAGTCGAGGAACGCTGGCCGACAGCACCTTGCGCGTCGCCTTCGAGCATGGCGATGGACCGGGCAAATCGCCGGTTGTTTATCGGCTGTCGAAGCAAGATTATGGCTGTGATGAACGCGGACACCGGACAAGTGATTGCTACGCTTCCCATCGGCGACCACGTCGATGCAACCGCCTTCGATCCCGACTTGCGACTGGTTTTCAATTCCAATGGGGAAGGCACCGTCACGGTGATTCACCAGGACAGCCCGGATAAATACTCGGTTGCTGAAACTGTGAAGACTTTGCCGCGCGCCAAGACCATGGCGCTCGATCCCAAGACGCACAAGCTTTTCTTATCCACGGCTGAAGCAGGACAATTTGAAGTGCTGGTGGTGGGTCGTTAAATGAAAGTTTACGAAAAACTGTCGATTGTCATTCTGTTTTTCTTTGCGGTTACGATTGCCGGCTCGCGCTTGCATTCGCAAACAGCATTGCAGGCCGGGCCGGTGGAGTTGCAACTGCAAGTGAGCCCGCCCTTCCACTTCGTGGCCTATGGAGATTCGCGCTTCCACGATCCCACAGATACCGAAGCGGCGAATCCGGCGGTGCGCCAGGCGCTGGTGCAGGCGATTGCCCTGGCCAACCCGGCGTTTATCTCCTTCGGCGGAGACATCGTTTACAACGGTTACGATCGGAACGACTGGAAGGTATGGGACAGCGAAACCGCGGTGTGGCGCGAGAAAAAGATTCCGGTTTACCCGGCGCTCGGCAACCACGAATTCCACGGCGATGAGAAAGTTGCGCTCGCCAATTATTTTGAGAGATTCCCGGAGCTAAAGAACAGCCGCTACTATTCTGTTCGCGCCGCTAACACGCTGATGCTGGTGCTGGACAGCTCTCTCAACGAAATCTCCGGCCCACAGGGGCAATGGCTCGCCAAGAAGCTGGATCATCTTCCCGGCGATGTGGACTTCGTGTTTATTGTTCTGCACCATCCTCCCTACACCAGTTCGTCGGATGCGAAGATATTTGGCGGAGGGCACTCAGCCCGCTCCAAGGAGAAAGAACTGGCCAAGATGCTGGAGGCGCGGCAGCAGAACATCCGCGCCCGGATTGTCGTTTTCTCCGGACACGTGCATAACTACGAACGCCACGAGCACGGCGGTATTACTTATTTCGTGACCGGCGGTGCGGGGGCGCACGCGTATCCGATTGAACGAGCAAAGGACGATCCTTTCCAGAGTAAGGAAGTGAATTACCACTACATCCTGGTGGACGTCGATCGCGGCAGCCTGAAGGCCACCATGCACCGTCTTGACTTGACAAGCGGCAATGCCGTCTGGACGGAGCCGGACTCGGTGACAATCTCGGTACCGCTGGCGAAGGCTGCGACGGAAGGCAAATAGGATCGTTGGACATCAAAGAGGGAATTCCTCTTCCCTTTATCCTGGTTCAAGGCGAGTCCCGCGATTCCGCGGTTCCTATTGAGGCGACGAAGGCGGAGCAGCCGGCATTTTGGATCCGACGGCCTCATCGGCCTTCTCATGCAGTTCGCGAACTTTGGCTAACTCTTTGTGGGATTCCTCCGCTTTGCCCATGTCCTGATAGACGCGCGCCAACCGGTAGTGAGCGTCGGGCTGAGCGGGATCCAATGCCACCGCGCGCTGGAACGCGGCCAGGGCGTCGCCGTAGCGCTTCTGCTGGGCAAGGATGGCCCCGGTATCGAGGAAGGCTATACGAATGTCGTCTTGCAGCTTGGTGGCCTTGGCGAGCAGCGCGAGGGCCGCCTCGGGATGGTTCCGCTTCATCTCGATATCGCCAAGATAGGCCAGCGCCTGGGCATGGCTGGGATCGGCGGACAGTTCGGCCTCGAACTCGCGCTGGGCATCGTCGTATTGCTGTGACTTCCAATAGAGGTAACCTAAGCCAAAATGCACGTTGGGCTCGCGCGGCGACACTTTCGCCGCCGCCTGGAATTCGGCGATGGCGTCGGGCGTTTTTCCCAGTCCATCCAGGGCCTCGCCGATGAGTACATGAGCGGCGGCCGAATCCGGGTCCCGCTGCAGAATCTGGCGGAACTCATCCAGCGCGCAATCATACTGCCTGGCCCAGAGGCAGCTTTGCGCCAGGACCTGATGAAGCTCGGTGTTGCCCGGATCCGACTGCACTGCGGCTTGGAGGGGCCCGACGGCGTCGGCGTAGCGCTTGGCGCCATAGAAACTGAAGCCCAGCAGCGTCCGCGCTTGCATGTTCTTTGGGTCCGCTTTCGACGCGGCGGTCAGAGGAGGAATGGCGGCGTCGAAGTGCGCCTGCTTGAATTCGGCCAAGCCAAGATTCAGCTGCACTCCGGGCAATCTCGAATTCAAGGCAAGCGCCTTCCTGTAGGCGGATGCGGCTTCGTCGTACTTCTGTTCCCTGGAGAGCACCACGCCTAAGCTGGCGAAGGCAGCGGCATCTTTAGGATTCTGGTGGACCACGGCCCGCCAGGCCTGGGCAGCCTCAGCCAGTTTCCCCTGTTGTTCGAGGGCGATTGCCTGTGCCGGACTTGATGCCTGGCCTGTCGCAGAGCGCGACAACAGTAACGCGATCACCGCCAGTTGTAGCTTCCAGCTCTTCATCCGAGGTCGCGGTGCACGGGAGGTAGATTGGTGAAGGAAGGCCTGAAAAGCATTCCGTGCGCAAGGAAACAACTTATCCGTTCTCCGGTTCTTTCGCAAGTCGTCATGAACTGGGCCGCGACCCAGGGGGTGGGGCGGCACATGATTGCAACGCAAAAAATTTAGCCCCGCTCCCAGCGGTTTCTCTGGGAGCGGGGCAAGCTTGCCTAATGAGGCAAACTAGAAGACCAGCTTCAATCCGAGTTGCAAAATACGCGGATCGGAAGCCGAACTGACCGCGCCGAAGGCGCTGTCGCCCAAGTTCGTGTCGATGCCGCCCTGGTTGACGTTTCCGACCCACTGCGTGTGGTTGAAAACGTTGAACGCGTCAACCCGGAATTCCAGGCGGGAGCGTTCGTTAAAGTTGAAGTTCTTGAAGAGCGACATGTTCCAGTTGTCGCGGCCGGGACCGCGCAGAGCATCATGCCCCAGGTTACCCCAGCAATCCGGGCCTGTGGCGCAAACCGGGGCCGAGAAGGCCGACGGGTCGAACCATTCGCCGATCTTCTTCGGGTAAGAGATGGTTCCCGTAAGATTGGGCCGGACGTTGGAATTGGGAACGGCACTGGCAGCGGTGGTGCCTCCCTGTGTGATATTGAGAGGCGCCCCCGACATTATGCTGATGATCGAGGACAGTTGCCATCCCCCGAGTGCCGTTTTTGCTATGTGGCTCGCGCTGTTCCGGAACAATGGGATGTCGTAGATATAGTTGATAAACACGACATTTCTGCGATCGAAGATGGACGGCCCTTGATCGAATCTCCAGCCGGCGTACGGATTGGAGTCGTTATCGAGATCGAAGCCGTTGCCGCCACCGGTGGTGGGGTCAACCGCCTTCGAGAACGTCCAACCGGCCTGAACCTCGAGGTCACGTGCCACGTGTCCGCGAACGGAAACCTGGAGTGAATTGTAATGGGAATTCGCTTCATCCTGAGACAACCGGATGGAGGAGAAGCCCGGATACTGCACTACCTGGTTGTAGGGCTTGGCACCCGCGCAGCCAGGGCCACTAGAGTTAACAAAACATGGCAGTAGACTTTCGGCCGGTGCGTTGATTTCCTGGTAGAAGTTCTGGTGCCGGTTTTGGTTGCCCACGTAAGAGGCGGACAACACCGCCTTCGCGCCCAACGCCTGCTCCACGCCAATGCTGAACTGTGTGCTGGTCGGCGGATAGTAGTGGTTGGGGTCGAAGCCGGTGATGCTGGTGGCGACAATCGGTGCTACCGCGGTGGCACCGCTGGCTGCCAGGGTGTTTGGATCCTGGAGAAGAACGTTGTGAAGTTCGACGTGTGCGTCGGCCGGAACGTTGGTAGCGGCGTCGTACATGTCGTTGCCCTGAATGCGTTCGTACATGATGCCAAACCCGCCACGGATGACGGTCTTGCCCTGGCCGGTGAGGTCATAGGCAAATCCAATGCGTGGTCCGAAAGTGGCCCAGTGGTTGTTCACCATCCCTTTGGGGACGGCGCCTATGCCGCCGATGCCAATGCCGTTCAGGTAGAGCGGAACGCCCGCCAGGATCGGATTGGAACTGGTGCCGAGGCCGGGACTAACGGCAGCGCAGCCCGGGTCGGCGCCGCTGCTGCAGATATTGCCCTGTGAGTCGAAGGTGGCCGCGTCTGCCCTCTGATACAGAGAAGCGTAGAAGCTAGACATGCGATGGTTCACTTCGTAGGTATGCGGCGCTCCATCCCACCGCAGTCCAAGATTCAAAGTGAGTTTCTTGCTGGCGCGCCAGTTGTCCTGGACGTAGGCAGCCCAGGAAACGGCGTTCCAATTGCCGTGATCGTGAATCGCGTCCTCCTGGTAGTCCTGAGCATCGCCCAGCAGGAAATCGCCAAAGCTATCGCCTGTGAACGAGTCGTTGAACGTGAAACTGCCCTGAGTGGAGGCGAACACGTCCTGTACCTTCGCGTAGAGCGCCCAGCTGCCGCCCATGCGTAGCTGGTGAGCGCCCCTGGTCCAGGAGACGTCATCGCGGATTTGATAATCGTTATAGTGATTGAGCCATGGGGTCCAGTTGGAAGAATAACTCGCACCCGTTTGGTTGGATAGAGTGATCGAGGGAATGTCGGGGTTGGTACCCGGAAAGACCTTCCCAGGGGTGTAGCCGCTGGCTGGCAGCAAAAGGGCCGGCGTGCCAACGGGGATGATATTGATTTTGTTGCCGCTGTAGTTAAAAGCAACCTCGTTGAGCAGATTGGGACGAATGGTGTGCAGCACATGGGCAACGGCGCTGTCCGAGGGGTTGCCGAAAGTGTTGCCGACGGTGGGCATGTTGTCGCCGCTCCACATCGTGGTCCCGTAAGTTTGCATGACGGAATCATAAACAAAGTGTCCGAAAACCGAGACCTTGTCGTTGAAGGTATGATCAACCCGGGCCATCTCCTCTCTTACGTAGATTGGAGCGTTGGATCCGCCGGTAAACGAAGGGTTCCCTTTCGTATCCACAGAGTTGTTTGCGGGGAAGATGCCTGCGCCCAGCAGTGCCGAAGCGTTCTTGGCAATCATGCAGTCGGGAATCGCGTTGCCGGCGAACGGTGTAGCCTGTTGGATCGGGTTTCCATTAATGTCATTAGGGGCGACTCCGCCGGGACAGTTCGCGAATATACCATTGGGACCGGTGGAACCAACCTGAGCAGGGGTGGGGACATTGATAGCATCCGCAAGCACCGCGAATCCTGGAGTGACCGCGTCCGGGTACCAAGTAGTGTCCGGAACGTCGTGGTTGACTGAGCCCCCATTGACCGTCCTGCGCCATTCCATGTTGTAGAAGAAGAAGCTCTTGTGCTGCTTCTTCCAAAAATCGATCGGCCCGCCAGCGTTGGCGCCGAAGATGTTATACCTCAGCTCGGTTTTCTTAAGGAAGTAGTTATTGGCATCCAGATCGTCGTTGCGGAAGAATTCCCAGGCCGAAGCATGGTATTTGGTCGTGCCCGACTTCATAACTGTGGTCACGGTGGCCGCCGAAGACAGGCCATATTCGGCGTCATAGTTCGAAGTGAGAGTGCGGAACTCGCCGAGGCCTTCGATCGATGGCATGACAGAGAACGTTCCGCCGCCGCCCCGGTCATCGTCTTCGCCGCCATCCATCATAAAGAGGTTGTGGACGGTACGATTGCCGTTAAAACTGACG
>Ga0181530_10003162_pt1 | contig 18690 bp, 27 predicted proteins | sample PEATcosm2014_Bin_42_FD_119769 | JGI IMG/M metagenome (GOLD analysis project Ga0181530, IMG submission 119769) | Peatland microbial communities from MTU Mesocosm Facility, Houghton, MI, USA - PEATcosm2014_Bin10_60_metaG | ecosystem: Environmental > Terrestrial > Soil > Wetlands > Peat | place... | reverse complement strand
GCGGCGGTGAAGGAAGCGGCGCCGGATTCGGCGATCAAGAAGGGCAAGGTGGTGCGCTGCGTTATCGTCCGCATGCGGAAAGAAACGCGCCGGCGCGACGGCAGCTATATCCGGTTCGATTCGAACGCGGCGGTGCTGATCAACGAAGTCGGCGAGCCGATCGGAACGCGCGTATTCGGGCCGGTGGCGCGCGAGCTGCGCGACAAGCGTTACATGAAAATTGTGTCGCTCGCGCCGGAAGTGATCTAAGGGGGCCATGTAAGTGTCCGCAAAGTTGAAGAAAGACAAGCGCGAGCCGGTTCGGATCCAGCTCAAGAAGAACGATCCGGTGAAGGTGATCGCGGGGCGCGATCGGGGCAAGACGGGGCGCATCCTCGACGTGGACAGCGGCACCGGGCGCGTTCTGGTGGAGCACGTCAACATGATCAAGCGGCACACGAAGAAGAACCCGCAGAAACAGATCGCCGGCGGGATCGCCGAGAAGGAAGCGCCGATCGCGGTATCGAATGTGATGATTCTGTGCGCGAAGTGCGGCCCGGCCCGAATCGGGCATCACGTTACCGAGGCTCCGGGCGGCAAAACCCGGCGGACGCGCGTGTGCCGCAAGTGCGGACAGACTTTCGATAAGAAGTAGGTTCAAAATGGCAGCCAGACTGAGAGAGCATTATCTGAAGAAAGTGGTACCCGCCCTGACCAAGGAGTTCGGGTACAAGAACGTCATGGCGGTACCGAAGGTCGAAAAGGTTTCGATCAACATCGGTCTGGGCGAAGCCACGGGCAACGCCAAGCTGATGGATGCGGCGGTGAACGAGTTAACGGCGATCGCGGGCCAGAAGCCGGTAATTACGAAGGCGAAGAAATCGATCGCCGCGTTCAAGCTTCGCGAAGGCATGTCTATCGGCACCATGGTCACGCTGCGCGGCGACCACATGTACGAGTTTCTGGACCGGCTGTTGAACGTGGCGCTGCCGCGCGTGCGCGATTTCCGCGGCGTGTCGTCGAAATCGTTCGACGGACGCGGCAATTACACGCTGGGCGTGAAAGATCAGCTGATTTTCCCCGAAATCGATTATTCGAAAGTCGACAAAACCAAGGGGATGAACATATCCATTACCACCACTGCGCGGACGGACGCCGAGGGTTTGGCGCTGCTCAAGCAGATGGGAATGCCTTTCCGGGCGCAGTAGCAGGGGTGCAGTAAGCAGGATCTGTAAGGGAGAAGAGAGTTTAATGGCAACAACCGCCAAGATCGCAAAATCCCGCAAGCAAGCGGACGCGAACAAGCTTGCGCACGATCAGAAGAAGAAGCCGAAGTTCGCATGCCGGCACCGCAATCGCTGCTGGCGCTGCGGCCGTCCGCGGGCGTTCCTGCGGAAGTATGGAATCTGCCGGCTGTGCTTCCGGCAACTGGCGCTGAACGGGGAAGTTCCGGGCGTGGTCAAAGCCAGTTGGTAGAAATGACGGCTGGCCAGGAAGGAGGGACCAGATAAGTGACAAGTGATCCAATCGCGGACATGCTGACCCGGGTGCGCAACGCCATGGCGGCGCGCCATCCGAAAGTGGACGTACCGGCTTCGAAATTGAAAACCGAGATCGCCCGCATCCTGAAGGAAGAGGGTTACATCGCCAACTTCAAGGTGGCACCCGCCGAGGGCGGACACAAGAGCGCCCAACAGGATGACGGCATCAAAAAGGTGATCCGCATCTATCTGAAATATGCGACGGACAATTCTCCGGTGGTGACCGGAATCGAGCGCGTGTCGCGCCCCGGCTGCCGCACGTATGTCGGCAAAACAGACATTCCGCGCGTGCAGGGGGGGCTCGGAATCAGCATCCTGACCACGCCGCGGGGCGTGATGACGGGCCGGACGGCGCGCAAGGAAGGCGTCGGCGGGGAAATTTTGTGCAGGGTTTGGTAATGACCAGAGGCTTACCGTCTTCGAAGGCTTTTAGCGGGGATAAGTTCACCAATTCAACTGCGAAAGAAATGATATGTCCAGAGTAGGAAAAAAGCCGATCCCGGTACCTTCTTCGGTGAAGGTTCAGATCGGCGACCAACTAAGAGTGCAGGGACCCAAGGGAACGCTTGAAGTGCCGATTCCGGACGGGATACGGGTTGAGCAGAAGGCCGGGATACTCGAAATCCTTCGCGATTCCGACGCACATGCCGCGCTGCACGGGCTCACCCGGGCATTGGCCGCAAACGCGGTGCAGGGCGTTTCGACCGGCTTCACGCGAGAGCTCGACATCGTGGGCATCGGTTATCGCGCCGACGTTAAAGGGAAGATCGCGACGTTCACGCTGGGCTATTCGCATCCGATCGAAGTGCTGTTGCCCGAGGGCGTCGACCTGAAGATCGACAAACAGACCCATCTGGTGCTGACCGGCTATGACAAACAGATGCTCGGCCAGGTGGCGGCGAATATCCGGGCGCTGCGCAAGCCGGATCCTTACAAGAACAAGGGCGTCCGCTATATGGGCGAAGTATTGAAGAAGAAGGTCGGCAAATCGGGCGCCACGGGAGCAAAGAAATAAATGATTCGCAAGATTTCGAAAAACGAGATCCGCGAGCGCGTCCATATCCGCATTCGCAAGAAACTGCGCGGCACGACGGAGCGTCCGCGCCTCACCGTCTTCCGCAGCACCGCGCATATCTACGCGCAGGTGATCGACGATACCAAAGGCGTGACGCTGGTGGCGGCGAGTTCCACGGAGAAGGCCGTTACCGGGGCAACCGGCGGCAAGAAGGCGACGGGCGGCAATCTGACCGCGGCGAAGGAAATCGGCAAGCGCGTGGCCGAACGCGCCAAAGAAAACGGCATAAACAAAGTGGTGTTCGATCGTGGCGGCTATATCTATCATGGCCGGGTGAAAGCGCTGGCTGATGCAGCGCGGGAAGCGGGACTGGAGTTTTAATGGCAGTTCATACCATAAAGCGGGTCGATCCGCAGTCGTTGAATCTGAAGGAAAACGTAGTCGCGATCAACCGCGTCACGAAAGTGGTCAAGGGCGGCAAGAACATGAGCTTCTCGGCGCTGGTGGTGGTGGGCGATTCTTCGGCGCGCGTGGTCGGATTCGGCGTGGGTAAAGCCAAAGAAGTGCCCTCGGCGATTCGCAAGGGCATTGAAGCGGCGAAGAAGAATCTGCGCAAGATCCATCTGCTCGAGAACACCATCCCGCACCAGGTGCTGGGGCGTTTCGGGGCGGGCATGGTGATGCTGAAGCCGGCGCAGGACGGAACCGGCGTGATCGCCGGCGGCCCGGTACGCGCGGTCGTGCAGGCTTGCGGGATTCCGAACGTGCTCACGAAATCGATCGGCAGCCACAATCCGCATAACGTGGTGAAGGCGACGATCAACGCGCTCGAACAGCTTCGCGACAGAAACGCCGTGATGGAAATGCGCGGCCTGACACCGGAGAAGATGTAGGATGGCAACCGAAGGTAAAATCAGGATCAAGCTGATCGGAAGCCCGATCTGCACCCCGGAAAAGCATAAAGTGATTGTGCGGGCGTTGGGATTGAAGAAGATGAACCAGATTGTGGAGCGGCCGGATACGCCGTCGTTCCGCGGGTTTGTGAAGAAGATCCCGCACCTGCTGGCTCTGGTTGATTAGCGACGGTCGATTAATTCAAGGAACTACAAATGAATCTGAGTTCACTCAAACCACCCGCCGGGCAGAAGCACCGGAAGAAGCGCATCGGCCGCGGTATGGGTTCCGGCCGGGGCAAGACGTCGACCCGCGGTCACAAGGGCGCGCGATCGATTTCCGGCTACAGCATCATGCGCGGATTCGAAGGCGGCCAGATGCCGCTGCACCGCCGGTTGCCGAAGCGCGGTTTCACCAATATTTTCAAGAAGCAATACTCGATCGTGAATCTGAAGGATCTGGAGAAACTCCCGGGCGATACGTTCACGGTGGACAGCCTGATCGAGCTTGGGATCATCAACAAGCTGGGTGACGGGCTCAAAGTGCTGGGCTCGGGTGAAATAACGCGCAAGATCGACATTGAAGCGCACATCTTTTCAAAGGCGGCCGCGGAGAAGATCCAGAAGGCCGGTGGCCAGGCCAGAGTGATCGGAGCGGCGGCTGCGTAGCAACGGAACATACGGTCCTCAATGGGCGTAGCATATAAGGGAACGAGCGCACAGGACGAAGGTCCGTTGTGCGCGATTAACGAAAGAGCGAGACACTCGTGAAGCTATTTGAAGCGATCGGCAATATCTTCCGAATTCCGGATCTCCGGAAGCGGGTCCTGTTCACATTCGCCATGCTCGCGGTTTACCGATTCGGCAGCTTTGTCCCGACGCCCGGTATCGACGTTATACGCTGGCAGGACTTCCTGAACAGCCAGTCGGGCGGGATATTCGGCTTCTTCGATCTGTTCGCGGGCGGCAATGTCAGGCGGATGAGCGTATTTGCGCTCGGTATTATGCCGTATATCACGGCATCGATCATCCTTCAGCTGCTGACCGTGGTGGTGCCCACTCTCGAAAAACTGCAGAAGGAGGGCGAACTCGGCCGCCGCAAAATAACGCAATGGACTCGTTATCTGACCGTGGCACTCGGGATTGCGCAGTCTTTCGGCATCGCTATGAGCCTGCAGGCGGCGAGCGGCAACTTTGTAATCCACCCGGGAATCGGTTTCGTTTTGTTGACCATCCTGTCGCTCACCACCGGCACGGCGTTCATCATGTGGCTGGGCGAGCAGATTACCGAACGCGGCGTGGGTAACGGGATGTCGCTGATCATTTTCACCGGCATTGTGGTGGGCGTGCCCAACGCCATCGGCAACCTGTACACCAACGTGTTTATAACGCATGAATGGAGCCCGCTGACGCTGGCGGTGGTGCTGGTCATGATGGTGGCGGTAGTGGGGTTCATCGTGCTGGTCGAGTTGGGCGAGCGCCGCATTCCGGTCCAGTACGCCAAGCGCGTCATCGGACGGCGCGTGATGGGGGGCCAGTCGACGCATATGCCGCTCAAGGTGAATGCGGGCGGCGTGATTCCGGTCATCTTCGCGTCTTCGATTCTGGCGTTCCCGCAGACGGCGGCGAGTTTCCCGTTTGTCAAGAACAACGCATGGCTGAGCAATATGCTGACGTCGATCCGGCCGTCCGAGCCGCTTTACATACTGTTCTTCGTGGCCCTGATCATTTTCTTCTGCTTCTTCTACGTTTCGATCATTTTCAATCCGAATGAAGCGGCGGACAACATGCGCAAGTACGGCGGCTTTATTCCGGGCATTCGGCCGGGACGCAGCACATCGGATTACATGAACACAATCCTGACCCGGATCACGTTCGTGGGCGCGATCTACCTCGCGATTCTCTGCCTGATACCGCAGATCCTGATGACCGGTATCCATTTGCAGCATTTGCCGCTGCTCGGGAATACGATCGACAAGACGTTTCCGCGATTCCTGCTGGAAGGTCTGAACGTCCAGTTCTATTTCGGCGGCACTTCGCTGCTGATTGTGGTGGGCGTGGCGATGGACACAATCAACCAGATCGAGGCGCAGCTCATTATGCGCCACTATGAAGGGTTTACGCCGCGGGCGGGGCGGGTGCGCGGGCGCCGCAGTTCTTATTAGATGGCACTGCTTTAACTTATGGGGGCAAAAGCAGGACCGAAGCCGGCGAGCGCCGTCGCGCCTTTGGATGGAACCGATGTCGTTCGGGATGCGGAGAAGGCGATCGCGATCATTCTGTTCGGTTCGCCCGGATCCGGCAAGGGGACGCAGTCGAAGTACCTGGTCGAATGGCTTGGAATTCCGCAGATCTCGACCGGAGACATGCTGCGGGAGCATATCCGCAGGGGCGATGCGATCGGATTGGCCATCGCGGACCAGTTGCGGGCAGGATCGCTGGTTTCCGATGAATTGGTGAATCAACTGGTGTTTGAGCGAATCAGCGAGCCGGATTGCAGCCGCGGCTTTATTCTGGACGGATATCCGCGGACGTTGGCGCAGGCTGAAGAAATGATGAGGCTTCTGGCGGAGAGGGGATCTTCAGCCGGGAAAAGCCCGAGGGAGTTGGTAATTCACCTGGTTGTTGATTACAATGTAATTATCTCGCGAATGAGTGGGAGACGTGTGTGCCCGAAGTGCGGCACGCTGTATAACTCCGTTTCCCGTCCCCCGAAGGTCGAAGGTATTTGCGATCTGGACGGCAGCACTTTGGCGGTTCGCGACGATGACAGGGAAGAAGTGGTCCGGCAGCGGTTGGCCCAGTATGAGCGCCAGACGCGGCCGTTGATCGAGTTCTTCCGGGCGACGAGCGATCGGTTGATTGAAGTGGATGCAAGCCGGGAGAAACCGGAGGCAGTATTCGAACGTATCAAGTCGGAACTGCCGGATCTGGTCAGGAAATGATTATCCGGAAGACTCCGTCGGAACTGGAGAAGATGCGGCGCAGCGGGCTGCTGGTGCACAGAATCCTGCACACGCTGGGAGCAATGGTCGAAGAAGGAATTTCGACCTGGGATCTGGAATTGGCGGCGGTGAAGATGATGGCGGACGCCGGGGCAAAACCGGCGTTCAAAGACTATTTCGTGCCGGCCGCGGGTGAACGGTTTCCATACGTGCTCTGTACCTCGGTGAACGAGGAGATCGTGCACGGCATGCCGAATCCGAAGAGAGTGGTGAAGCGGGGCGACATCGTGTCGATCGATACGGGCGTCCAGCTGGAAGGATATTTTGGAGATTCGGCGCTGACGGTGGGAGTCGGCGAGCTGAGCGAGCAGACCAAGAGGCTGCTGAAAGTGACCGAGGAATCGCTCGAACTGGCGATCGACAAGGTTCGCGAAGGCAACCGGCTGTTCGATATTTGCGGGACGGTAGAAAAACACGTGGTGGATAACGGGTTTTCGATCGTGCGGGAGTATGTGGGACACGGGATCGGAACGCAGTTGCATGAAGAGCCGCAGGTGCCGAATTACGTGGACAAGCGGAACGAGAATCCCCGGCTGCGCGAAGGCATGGTGCTCGCGATCGAGCCGATGGTGAATGCCGGGAAGCCGGAGGCGAGGGTTTTGAAGGATAAATGGACGGCGGTGGCGAAGGACGGATCGTATTCGGCCCACTTCGAACACTGTGTCGCGGTAACGGCTAACGGACCGTGGGTTTTGACCAGGCCGTGAGCGCGAACCCGAGTGCTGGTGGGGATAAGAGAACCGGGACCGCAGACGGGCGCAGGCCGTGACGGTGCAGGCTGTTGTAGTGGAAGAGTTGCCGAGTCTGCTGTACCGGCTCGAGTTGAGTAACAAAGCGCAGGTTCTGGCCCATGGAGCGGGATCGGCGCTGAGGAATTGGGTCCGGCTGTTGCCGGGCGACCACGTGGAGGTCGAGCTCGGGGAGCACGATCTGACGCGGGGGCTGATTTTGAAGAAGATTGGATGACCAAATGAAGGTTCGAGCGTCAGTCAAGAAAATTTGCGACAAGTGCAAGTTGATCCACCGCGAGGGCGTGGTGCGGGTCATTTGCAGTAACCCGAAACATAAGCAGAGGCAGGGATAAGACATGGCACGACTCGCGGGCGTCGATTTACCCCCGAAAAAACGGGCTGAGATCGGTCTCACGTACATTTACGGCATCGGCCGAACGCGCTCGAAGAGCCTGCTTCACCGGGCGGGTGTCGATGCGAACAAGAAGGTCGGGGATATGACGGAGGAAGAAGTCAACAATCTCCGTACCATCCTCGAAGACGAAGGCGCCGTCGAAGGCGATCTGCGCAAGGAAGTGTCGCTCAATATCCGGCGTCACATCGAAATGGGCTCCTATCGGGGGCTGCGGCATCGCCGCGGGCTGCCGACGCGGGGTCAGCGGACCCATACCAACGCGCGTACCCGCAAGGGGCCGCGTAAGGGCACCGTAGCGAACAAGAAGAAAGCGACGTCGAAAACGTAATGGCTAAAGCACCGGCGAAGGGCACGAAGAAGAAAACCTTCAAGAAGAAGGAAAAGCGGATCGTACATGTAGGCATCGTGCATATACAGGCCACATTCAACAACACGATCGTGACGATCGCAGATCCGGACGGCAACACGGTGTCATGGTCGAGCGCGGGCTCTCTGGGGTTTCGCGGCTCCCGTAAAGGCACTCCGTTCGCGGCGCAGCAAGCCGCCTTGACGGCGGCGAACAAGGCAAATGAAGTGGGGTTACGCACGGTGGAAGTGCGGGTGAGCGGTCCGGGATCGGGGCGCGAATCGGCGGTGCGCGCGCTGGCGACGGCGGGCCTCGACGTGAGATCGATTCGCGATACCACGCCGATTCCGCACAACGGCTGCCGGCCGCCCAAGAAACGCAGAGTTTAGTGTGTGGGGCAGGATGGCAACCTGCGCGCGGTTGGCAACCGCGGAGTTATCAGGACTTTTAGAGGCCGATTACCAATCGGCCGCATCGGCCCAGGGGGCACTCGCAATCTGCCCCACAAGGGTTTTAGTAGTGAAGCGGGACGAAGGCCACTGGTTGTAAACCGCACGTGACACGTTAGAGGAGAATCATTTGGCACGTTATCGAGGTCCCGTTTGCCGGCTTTGCCGGCGCGAGGGCATGAAACTGTTTCTGAAGGGCGAGCGCTGCCACACTGAAAAGTGTGCCATCGAAAAACGCAACTTCGTTCCCGGACAACACGGAAAAGACCGCAAGGCGAAGATCGTGGGCTACGGCCTGCAGTTGCGTGAGAAGCAGAAAGTGCGCCGCATTTACGGCGTTCTCGAAGCCCAGTTCCGCAACACTTTCGCCAAAGCCGTCAAGATGAAGGGCATCACCGGCGAGAACCTGCTCAGCACGCTCGAACGGCGTCTGGACAGCGTGATCTACCGGATGGGCCTCGGGGCGAGCCGCTCGCAGGCGCGCCAGATCGTGAGGCACGGACACATTCAGGTGAACGGACGCAAGGTCAACATCCCGTCTTTCATCGTCAAGCCCGGCGACGAGGTTTCGGTCCGCGAATCGAGCAAGAATAATGCGACGATCCTCTCTTCCCGCGACGCCACCGCGCACGCGCCGTCGCCCTCCTGGATGGATGTGGATCGCGAGAATCTGAAGGGGCGGATCAACAGCACGCCGCGGCGGGACGAACTGGTTCAGATCCCGATTAACGAGCAGTTGATCGTCGAGTTGTACAGCAAGTAAGCAGTTGCAGCAAAAAATCGGCGTGAGCGGATTGAGATAAAGCCACGCCGCAATTGGAGTGAAATAAACGTATGTTCAAGGGATTTCAAAAACCCAAACGTCTGGTCGCAAACACCGAGACCCTGACGGAACGCTTCGGCCAGTTCACCGCCCAGCCGTTCCAGCGCGGTTTCGGCACCACCATCGGCAACTCGCTGCGCCGCGTGCTCCTGTCGAGCATCGAAGGCGCAGCCATCACCGCGATCCGCATCGAAGGCGTGGATCACGAATTCAGCCCCATTCCGGGCGTCGTGGAAGACGCCACCGACATCATCCTGAACCTGAAGCAGGTCCCTTTCAAAGTGATCGGCGAAGGGATCAAGACCGTGCGGGTGGTCGCCGATAAGGCCGGCGAAGTCTTCTCCGGCGCGATACAAACCGACGCGGATGTGGAAGTGCTCGATCGCACGCTGCATATCGCGACCGTCAGCGAAGGGGGCAAGCTCGATATCGAGATGCGCCTGAAATCGGGACGCGGCTATGTGAGCGCGGACAAGAATTTCGACGAAGATCTGGCGATCGGCTACATCCCGATCGATTCCGTGCATTCGCCGGTGCGCAAAGTAAATTTCACCGTCGAAGCCGCCCGTCTCGGCCAGATGACCGATTACGACAAGCTCACGCTCGAAGTGTGGACCAACGGCGCGATCTCGCCGCAGGACGCCATCGGCCATGCCGCGAAGCTGCTGAAGGATCACATGACGATCTTCATCAACTTCGAAGAAATCACCGAGATGACCGAAGAACCGGCCGAGCGCAGCATGGACCGGGTCAGCGATCAGCTGAACCGCAGCGTGGAAGAGCTGGAACTCTCGGTTCGTTCGTATAACTGCCTCAAGAACGCCGGCATTCAGACCATCGGCGAGTTGGTGCAGAAGTCGGAATCGGAAATGTTGCGGACCAAGAACTTCGGCCGCAAGTCGCTCAACGAAATCAAGGAAATCCTGCAGACCATGGGCCTTTCTCTCGGCATGAAACCGGATGCGCATGGCCGCCTGATCGCCCCGCCGCCTCCGCCGCCGGGCTCGATCCCCGAGGACATTCCCGACGAAGATCAATTCGCTTAGAGGCGGTATTCAGGGAGAGAAACGAGCGCACAGGCCGCCGCGAACTCCGTTAGGAGCAGGGCGGCCGTTGTGAGCGGTTAAAAATAGAGAGCGGTCAAAAAAATGAGACATCGATTTGGTAACGCGAAACTGAAGCGGGACGTCGGCTCGCGCAACAGTCTGTTCAAAAATCTGACGACGAGCGTGATCGAATCCGAGCGCGTGATCACGACCGTTCCCAAGGCGAAGGCGATACAGCCGCTGGTGGAGAAGATGATTACTCTCGCCAAGCGCGATACGCTGCACACGAGGCGTCAGGCGGCGTCCTTTCTGACGACGCCGAAGTCGGTGCAGAAACTGTTCGACACCCTGGGTACCCGGTTCGGACAGCGCACCGGCGGCTACACCCGTATTACGCGGCTCGGAAATCGCAAGGGTGACGGCGCGGAACTGGCCATGCTGGAACTGGTTGGTTCCGAGCTGGTGAAACGCGCGGCGGAACGGGCGAAGCGCAAAGAAGAGCGGCTGAAAGCGCAGCGCGAAGGCCGTGAGCCCGAGGAAGAAGAAGGCAAAGAGTAGCGGACAGCTACAGCACGTACGAAGTTTGAGGCCGCAGTCCTGTTCATCCCGGACCGTGGTTAATTTGCGCTCGCGCATAACTAAGACACAATCGCTTCAGCATCGTTCCTTGATTCGTAATCAGCAGGTCGCCAGTTCGATCCCGGCGGGTGGCTCCGGAATATCCCAGTAAAATCAGGCAGACAGACGGATCGGGAAAGCATTCCGATTGGCCGCCTTTGCCAGGTGTCCTTAACGCGGCGCTTGACAGCCGGGCGCGCGACCTGCTTCCACGCGGCTGCTGCACGGAACACTGGCTGCAAGCTCTCCGATATGGATTTGATACCATATGTATGCAGTATCATAGTATGGAATCGAACTGGATTGTCGAAATTGGCGATGAGTTCGAGCCGGAATTCGAAGCCCTGCACGAGGACGTGCAAATGGAGATTCTGGCATTGGCGCGCCTTCTCCAGCAATTCGGTCCGCAATTGGGACGGCCTCGCGTCGATACCCTGCACGGATCGCGGCACGCGAATATGAAGGAACTGCGTTTCAGCGCGGTGGCTGGCGAGCGGAGAGTGGCCTTTGCTTTTGATACAAAGCGCAAGGCGATCTTCCTGGTCGCAGGAGATAAATCAGGAGCCGGCAAGAGGCGGTTCTACCGCGAGCTGATCCGCAAGACGGATGGTCGTTTCGACGCCCATCTGGCCCGGCTGAAAAATGAAAGGAGATAGTCATGCCCACAAACGTGGATGAAAAAATCGGGAAGCTGCGCCCCGCTCAACGCAGGAACGTCGAGGCACGCGCGGCTGAGTTGATTGCCGAGGAGATGACTTTGCGCGAGCTGCGGCACGCACGCAAGCTCACGCAGGTCCGGATGGCCCGGACGCTGGGTATCACACAGGACAGTGTCTCGCGCCTCGAAAAACGGAGTGACCTCCTGCTGTCCACGCTCAGGAGAACCGTCGATGCCATGGGCGGAAAACTCTCCCTTGTCGCTGAATTCCCCGACCGCCCGCCAGTTGTTCTGTCCGGCATCGCCGGTGACGCACCGGAGCGGATGACGGTAAGGAAAGGTTCGCAGCTCCGGCTCCCCGGCCCGATGAGCCGTTCTCGCTGACAACCTCCTTCACACATAGCTGCAAGTTCGCGGCTTTTTTATTGTTATTTCTTCTTCCTGTTGATTACCTAATGGAGATCCGTTATACTCCTGTAGGTTACCAAATGAAAGACGACCGCGCCGGCAAAGCCGATGTCCTGCAGGGCACGCTTGTTCTCCTCGTGCTGCGGACTCTGGAGGCGCTTGGGCCGCTTCACGGCTACGGGATCGCGCGCCGCATCGAACAGATCAGCGAGGAACTCCTGCAGCTCAACCAGGGCACACTCTATCCGGCTCTGTTGCGGATGGAGCAGGAAGGATGGATCACGTCCAAATGGGGGCCATCGGACAACAATCGTAAAGCGAAGTTTTACTCGATCAGTTCCAGCGGACGAAAACAACTGGCCCGGGAGACAAAGGACTGGGAGCGAATGCGCGCGACGATTGATCGTTTTCTGGGATCGATTCCCGACGCCTTGGGGGACGAACTGCCGTGAGTTGGCCAAGAGTTCTCGCCGCGCGCGTGCGAGGTCTGGTTTTCGGCGGCCGGCTGGACAGCCAGCTGGAAGACGAACTTCGCTTCCACCTGGAGATGCAGGCCGAAGACAACATCCGGACCGGGATGAATCCATCCGATGCCCGCTATGAAGCCATGCGCCGGTTTGGAGGAATGGAATCGGTGAAAGAAGAGTATCGGGAATCCCGCACATTCGCCGCCGTCGAAACCCTCTTCCGGGACTTACGATACGCCTTGCGCACACTTGGCCAAAAACCCGGCTTCACGGCGGTGGCCGTGATGACGCTTGCGATCGGTATCGGAGTCAATGCCGCTGTCTTCACGGTGACGAACGCCGTCCTCTTCAAGGGCTTCGCACACATCGAGAGGAGCGACCGCGTCCTCTATATGACCAGTTCCGAGGGTTGCTGCGTCTCTTATTCCGATTTCGAAGACTGGAGGGCGCAGGCGAAGTCCTTCCAGGGGATGGCGATTGTCCATGGTGTGCGCGTAACCCTGAGCGACAAAGGCGGGTTTCCCGAATATCGCGACGCCACTGAAGTCAGTGCCGATACCTTCCGGTTGATCGGCCGGGAACCGATCCTCGGGCGGGATTTTGCGACGTCCGACGAAGTACCCGGCGCCGCTCCCGTCGCGATCCTGAATTACAGCTTCTGGGAAAGCCGGTTCGGCAAGGATCCCTCCATCGTGGGCCGGACAGTACGGATCAACGGCGCCCCTGCGACCGTGGTTGGCGTTATGCCCCCGGGCTTCATCTTTCCACAGAATCAGGACCTGTGGGTGCCGCTTGTGCCCACGCCCAACGTCCTGAAGCGGGCGAACCGCGACACCTGGTTCGTCTTCGGCCGCATGGCTGACGGCGTCACAATCCAAAGCGCCCGCGCCGAAATGGAAACCATTGGCAGGCGCCTGGAGCAGGCTTACCCGCTTACCAATAAGGGCTTCCCTCCGGTCGTGCGCAACTTTGCCGGATTCTACATCGGGCCGAACGCGTCTCTGATCTACGGATCCCTTTGGGGCGCGGTCGGTTTCATGCTCCTGATCGCCTGCGCCAACCTGGCGAATCTGCTGCTTGCGCGCGCACTGGGCAGATCCCGGGAGATTTCCATCCGTATGGCGCTCGGCGCGGGGCGATGGCGCGTCGTGCGGCAACTCCTCATCGAGAGCATCATGCTCTCCGCTTTCGGCGGCTTCCTGGGCTGGTGGGTTGCAAAGTGGGGCGTACGCGCGTGGGACTTGGCCTCAAAGCCGTCCTGGTTCAACCATGTTCTCGATTACACCCCGGACTACCGCGTATTCGCCTACCTGATCGCCATTTCAGCCGGAACGGCGCTATTGTTCGGTCTCGCACCCGCACTCCGGCTTTCGAAACTCGACGTGAACGCTACGTTGAAAGACGGGGGCCGCGGCAGCACGGGCGGAGCGCGCGGAAATCGTCTGTCCGCGCTGCTGGTCGCAGCGGAAATGGCCCTGGCCGTAATACTGCTGGCGGGCGCGGGCGTGATGATCCGCAGCTACATCAATACGTATTCCGCGGACATCGGCGTTCAGCCGGAGAAAATCCTCACGGGAATCCCGAACCTGCCCGCCTCCCGGTATCCCGATGCAACAGCGCGAATGTCTTTCTACGACCGGCTCAAGACCCGTCTGGAAGCCACCCCGGGTGTGGAATCCGTGGCTCTCGCCAGCACGATTCCGCTGTGGGGCGCGGCGCGTCTCTCGTATGAACTCGACGGCTCGACGCCTGTCGACGAGCAAAGCCGCCCGGCACTTTCCGCCGTGACAATCGGTCCGGGGTACTTCCGGACCCTGGGCGCCACAGTGCTCTCCGGCCGCGATTTCAATGAAGGGGACAGGTTTTTGGCGACTCCGGTGGCGATCGTCAACCAGCGCTTCGCCCGCAGGTTCTGGCCGGGAGAAAATCCCCTCGGGAAACGCTTCCGGCTGTTCATCGGGAATACGCCGCAGACGTGGCTGACTGTGGTCGGCGTCGCGTCGAACATCCTGCAGAGCGACGTCGCCCGGCCGGAGCTGAATGCGCTGGTCTATTTGCCGTGGCGGCAAATGGCGGCGGGGGACATGAACGTCCTCGTGCGGACGAGTGTTCCGCCGGGAAGTCTCCGAAACACTTTCCGGACTGAGGTCCACGCCCTCGATTCCGATCTGCCCATGTTTGGCCCCTTGACCCTGATCGAGCGTCTGCAGACCAGATATTGGGACAAGGCTCGCTACACCGGCCTGTTCCTGATTGTCGCCGCGATCGCGCTCCTCCTGGCTGCGGTCGGCCTGTGCGCCGTGATTGCGCATTCGGTCAGCCGGCGCACGCAGGAGATGGGCATCCGCATGGCGCAGGGTGCGGCCGCGCGCGATCTGCTCAGCCTCGTGTTCCGGGAGGGAATGCTTCCGGTGGGGATCGGTCTCGCGATCGGACTCGCTTCGTCGTTTGCCGTCAATCGTGTCCTGAAGTCCGAGCTGGTCCAGGTCTCACCCGGTGACCCATTAACGCTGCTCGTGACGTCGGCTGTGTTGATTTTTTCAGCCGCGCTTGGTTGTTGGATTCCGGCGCGCCGCGCTATGCGCGTCGATCCTGCCGTCGCTCTGAGGCACGATTAGCGCTACATTTCGCTATAGTGGGTACTGTCATGGCAGCTTTTCCCATTGCCTCACCGATGACCGCCGACGAGTTCATTCGCGTCTACGGCGACGACGAGGACGACCGTCACGAACTCATCGACGGCACAGTCTGCGAACGCACAGTGACGGGTTATTCACACGACAGAGTTAAGAACAACCTGAAAACGTTGTTCGACCGGAGCGGCGTTGACCGCTTGGGATTCGAGTGCTGGATTGAACACAGTTTTCGATTGGCGAATTCCAGTGTTATGACGCCCGATGTGGCAATCATACGGATGGAACGTCTGGAGCATAGGACAGGGAACTCGGCCACCACCGGCGCTCCCGAAATCCCGATCGAGGTAGCGATCAGCGACCAACCGTGGGCGCTTCAAGGCAAAATCTCCGCGTATATCGCCAACGGAGCACACGCGGTCTGTTGCGTTTATCCGAATCTCCGGAAGATCGTCGTCTATACGGCGCATGAATGGCGCGAACTCACCGGCAAGGACAAGCTGGAGCTTCCAGACCTGCTTCCGGGCATCGGCATCCCGGTATCCGACATCTTCGAAGGCGTCTGAGCTTATTTTTGAGCCAGATAGCGCTTCCAGGGTGTCCAGTAGTATTTCTCCCAGCCATCCCTGACGCCCTGATAGTCCCGCTCAGGGACATCGATATGGATCAGATCGATCCTTCCGTTCCCGCCTTCCGGCACGAACGCCAGAATCAGCGTCGAATCCGGATCGCCTTCGCCGAAATTCGTCGAACGCCACGATTGGACAATCAGTCTGGGCGGAAGTACGGCGATCATGGTACCCGTGATTTGGCCACCGAAGGCCTGGAATCGCGCACCCGCTTCAGCGCCGACCGTCACGGGTGCGCCCGTAACCGCCGCATGGAGCGCCGGATCGAGGTATGCAGCATACAGGTCTTCCGCCGGAGCTGGAAGGACTACCGACTGTGTGATCAGGCGCCTCACGTCACTCCGAGGCCGCTTCAGCTTCAGAGGCAGCGCGTCTCCCGCCTTGCCGCGCCTCCCGAATCAGCTGCCGCGCCTGCGCCAGAAGGTGTTGAGGAACCTGGACTTGGAATTCGAGAGTCGGAAGGACATGCGGTCCGACAATCATCGCCGGTATATTGTTGGAATCCAGCACACCCTTGATTGCCATCGCTTCCATCTCGGCATCGTGGTTGGATGAGCTGAACACCGGCGTCATCCCTTCGTCGGGCAGCGCTTCGTTGTCGGACAGAGCTTCGGTATCGTTTGCCATGAGTCTACGATACCGTGCCGGAGCGCCCCACATTAGAATGGGTACGAGGATCAAAACATGGACGAGAACAATAATTTCGGCTGGTTTCTGGCGGGAGCTGTAATCGGGGCGAGCGCCGCGCTCCTTTTGGCCCCGAAATCCGGGAAAGACACCAGACGCTACCTCAGCAAAACCACGAAGAACAGCCGCGAAGCGATGGAATCGAGCGGGCGCGAACTGATGGACCGCGGCAAGGAGCTCTACGACCGGGGCAAGAAGATCGTCGAAGACGCGAGCGACCTCTTCGAGCGCGGCCGAAAGCTTGTGCAGGGCTAGACCTGAAGCTCAACCCACACGGGCGCCCGCTTGCACTCGTTAACCCTTGGCAATTTCAAAATTACGCCTGTGCGCGCCGGCTCTTACTGGTGGGATGGCGGCACAATGTTTGGCGTGGTCCCGAAGACTCTTTGGTCGAAGCACGAGCCCAGCGACGATTTGAACCGAATTGAAGCCGGGTTTAACTGCTTCGTTGTCGAGACCGATACGGATCGGATTCTGATCGAGACGGGCGGCGGTGTCAGGCACGACGAGCGCGCCCGCGAACGCATGCGGCTGCCGGACCCACCGCAGCTTGCCGAGGTTCTTGCCCGCCATGGCTTCGATCCGCAGTCGATCGACGTGGTCATCAATACTCACCTGCATTGGGATCATTGCGGCGGAAACACGGCCGATGACGGAAACCACGCACTCCCTGCCCTGCCCCGGGCCCGGTACTTCACGCAACGGGGGGAACTGGAGCATGCGCGCGAGCAGCTCCCGCGGGATGCCGTCAGTTACCGGGCGGTGAACTACGAACCGCTGATCGAATCGGGCCACATGCATCTGCTCGATGGCGACGGCGAAGTCGCGCCGGGCGTTGAGGTGCGCGTCACGCCCGGCCATACGCGGGACATGATGGTCGTGCTGGTGCGCTCTCGCGGGGAAACCTGGTGCCACTTTGCCGATCTGGTGGCGTACGCGGCGCAATTGACGCCAACGTGGGTGACTGCGTTCGATCTTTTCCCTCTGGAAACGATTGCCAACAAGACGCAGTTGCTGAGACACGCCGCCGCCGAGGATTGGTGGTGCAGCTTCGGACACGACCCCCGAGTGAGCTTTGCGAAGATTGAAATGGCGGAGGGAAAGTGGCGAACCCGGCAGAAGCTGTCATGAACCTTCCTGAATTCCGGAATGAAGCGTATACCGATTTCTCGATTCCGGCGAACCGGAAGCGCATGGAAGAGGCGCTCGCCAAAGTTCGTGGGCAACTGAGCCGGGAGTACGACATCGTAATCGCGGGCGAACGCGTTCGTACGGACGACAAGCTGAAATCGGTCAACCCGGCGCGTCCGGATGAGATCGTCGGGATTCACCAGAAAGCGACTCCGGAGCTGGCCAACCAGGCTGTCGAAACGGCGCACCGGAATTTCGCCGAATGGAGCCGGACGCCGGCGGCAGACCGTGTCCGGATGCTTCTGACAACGGCTGCCTTGATTCGCGAGCGCAAGTATGAGTTCGACGCGTGGATGGTATACGAGGCGGGCAAAACCTGGCCCGAAGCGGAAGCGGAAGCCGCCGAGGCCATCGACTTCTGCGAATATTATGCGCGTGAAATGGTGCGCCTCGCCGGTCCTCAATCGGTGGTGCAGCTCCCCGGCGAACACGATGAGATGCGTTATCTGCCGCTGGGCGCGGGCGTCGTAATTCCGCCCTGGAATTTTCCGCTGGCGATTCTGTGCGGAATGACCTGTGCGGCGCTGGTGACGGGGAACACTGTTGTTATCAAGCCGTCGAGTGAAACACCCACGATCGCGGCGGTCTTCGCCGAAACACTGCTTGAGGCCGGCTTTCCTCCGCATTCGTTCTGCTTTCTGGCCGGCAGCGGCGGCGCGATCGGCGATCTTCTCGTGGCGCACCCGAAGACGCGGTTCATTTCGTTCACGGGATCGCGCGATGTGGGCCTGCACATCAATGAGCTCGCCGCCAAACCGCAGAAAGGGCAGATCTGGATCAAACGCGTGGTGGCGGAAATGGGCGGAAAAGACGCGATTATCGTCGACAGCGATTGCGACCTCGATGCGGCGGTGGAGGGCGTTGCCGTCTCGGCGTTCGGATACCAGGGGCAGAAGTGCTCAGCGTGCTCGCGGGCGATCGTGCATGAGGCGGCTTACGGCCGGTTCCTCGAAAAGCTGAAGGCGCGTACGGAGAAAATCACCGTGGGTGAACCGGACGATCCGGCGAATTATATGGGTCCCGTGATCAGCGCAGGCGCAAAGAAGTCGATCCGGCAATACATTGACACGGGAAAGAGTGAGGGGCGCCTGCTCACCGGGGGCGATGCCGAACCGGGAGGCGGTCATTTTCTGCGGCCGACCATAATCGTGGACGT
>Ga0181530_10003158_pt1 | contig 18695 bp, 8 predicted proteins | sample PEATcosm2014_Bin_42_FD_119769 | JGI IMG/M metagenome (GOLD analysis project Ga0181530, IMG submission 119769) | Peatland microbial communities from MTU Mesocosm Facility, Houghton, MI, USA - PEATcosm2014_Bin10_60_metaG | ecosystem: Environmental > Terrestrial > Soil > Wetlands > Peat | place... | reverse complement strand
TTCTACTTCACCTACAACACCTACGATGCCGACGGCTCCCGCAACATGTTCTCCAAGTTGCCGGGCCCGATTGACACCGTGATGGGCTACGGCTGGACTCACATGTTCAACGATTTGCTGTTCACCCAGCATGATGGCGACATGTTCCGCCTCGCGCCCGACGGGCGCATCACCCGCTTTGCCCTACAGACGAACGGCACCTACGTGACATCACCGGGGTATTTTGAGACGTTGGTCATGAACCACGACGGCTCATTCGACCTCACCGACAAGTATCAGACCGACTATCACTACGCAGAAGTCACCAATACACCGTTTGTCCTGGGCACCGGGCCGGTGCAGCGGCTCATGAGCATCACGGACCGCAACGGCAATGTCACCACTCTTGCCTACAATGGCACGGGCGATATGACGACTGCAACCGATACCTATGGCCGTATTTACACCTTCGGTTACAACAGCAACCATCATGTCGCCAGCGCGACCGATCCGCTGGGGAACACCACCACCTTTGGTTACGACTCCACCGGCCACCAACTCCAGACCATCACCGACGCGAACGGCAAGACCACCACGTATAGCTACGACATCCTTCACCAGACCGTCACTAAGACCGATCGCGATGGAAGACTGTTCACCTACGGATATCAGCACAATCTGCCCTACTCGGAAACGGACAGCGCCGGCAACCTGTTCTACTCGCTCACCAATACCTCCAACTGGGCGCTCAATTTGTTCCAGACTTTTGCGGACTACGTGCGAGTCTATGTCCCGTCCACGACTTCCAAAACCGATGGCCGGGGCAATGTCTGGCAATACAGCTACGACAGCAACGCCCACCCGCTAACGGTTGTTGCGCCCGATGGCGCCACCACTACCTACACCTACGATCCAGGCACTCTCCAGGTCGCCTCCATCACCGACGCGAACGGTCATACGACAAGCTATACCTACGATACCCGAGGCAACACGCTCACACGTACGGACGCGCTTGGGCACGTTACCACCTATACCTACGACTCCATGTTCAGCCAGTTGCTGAGCGTGACCGACCCGCAGGGACGGGTCACAACCTACACGATTGACAGTCACGGCAACCGCCTCACCGAGACTGACCCGCTGCACCATACCGCTTCGTGGACTTACGATTCCCACGGCAACGTCTCGTCAAGTACCGATAAAGACGGTTACACCACGAACTACGCCTACGACTCTAATGGCAACCTCATCACAGTCACCGATCCTCTCAACGAAATAACGAGCTATACCAACGACATTATGGGTAACCGGCTGTCGATGACCGATGCCGATGGCAACCTTACGAAGTATCAATACGACGCTCTCTATCGGCTCACTTTGATAACCGACGCTCTCAACCATACTAAGCAATATTATTACGATGGCGAGGGCGATAAGATCGAGTTTGTTGACGAAGACGGAGATGCCACCAGCTACGCGTATGACCTGCGGCAGCGGCTGGTGACGGTGACTGATGCTCTGGGTGGAACGATAACCTACACCTACGACGGCAACGACAATAAGTTAACCATGACCGATCAGAATCGACATAGGACGACCTACACGTATGATGTGCAAAATCGGTTAATGACCGTCACCGACCCGTTGACTTATGTAACCAGCTACACTTACGACCCGGTCGGCAACTTGACGTCGGAGACTGATGCCAACGGTCATACAACTAACTATCTCTACGACCAGTTGAACCGCCGGACGCAGCGGACCGATGCCCTGAACGAAGTCACCACGTGGAATTACGATATGACCGGGCTGGGCAACTGTCCCGTGCCGCCGGGGCCTTGCAACGGCCCCACGCTCGGATCGAGTCTGATTACCAAGCAGACGGACGGCAACGGAAAGGTCATTTACTACGCCTATGACGGTTTGGACCGCCTGATCGTCGAGGACCATAAACAGGGAAACACGAACTATGAGATTGATCCCAACGACGCGGTCACGATCTATACCTATGACCCCAACTCCAACCGCCTGAGCTGGCAGCAACCGGACGGAAACGTAACGGACTACACCTACGACCAGGTGAACCGTATGCTCACCATGATGCAAGTGCAGACCGGTGACACGACCACCTACACCTACGACCCGTTCGGCAATGTCAAGACCGTTACAGCGCCTGACCTGAACGTTACCACCTACACTTATGATGTTCTGAACCGCAGGATCACCGACAACGACAGCGACGGCCTGGTCAGCGATACCTACTACGACGCCGTGGGCAACGTAATCGGCGCGACTGATGGCGACGGCAACCTGACCACCTACACTTACGATGGCCTGAACCGCCGCATCACCATGACCGACCCGCTGGACAAGATGACCCAGTATTTCTACGATCCGGTGGGCAATCTGCTGCAAGTACTGGACCGCGAACTCAATCCCACTACATACACCTACGATGCCGACAATCGGCGCATCACGATCACAGACGCGCAGCCGGCGACGACGACCTTCCAGTATGACGGCGTGGGGAATCTTACTAAGATTACCGACGCCAATAACCACGCAACATCTTTTGGCTATGATGCGGTAAATCGCAAACACACCGAGACATATCCTGACCTCAGCAATAACACCATCACCTGGAACTATGACATGGTCGGCAACGTGACCATGCGCACCGACCAGAAGTCGCAGGTGACGAATTACACCTATAGCGACCTGTACTTCCTGCTGAGCCGCAGCTATCCGAGCGGCGTGGACAGCTTTACCTACGATCTGTCAGGCCGGGTACTGATGGGCAACACTACTCGCGGCATCGGCTGGAACGAAAGCTTCCAGTACGACGGATCTGACCGCCTGACTCAGAGCATGCAGAACGGGAAGACAATTTCCTACGTGTACAACATTCCCGGACGCACCCGCACGTTGACTTACCCCGGTGGCCGCAGCATCGTCGAGCAGAAGGACTTCCGCGACTTTCGGCTGGTGAACGTTAACGATGGCAGCCGGAACAATCCCAGCCAGCCCCCCATTGCGCAATATACCTATGATTCAGCCAACAATGTGCTGACGCGCACCTATCGGAACAATACAGTCGAGACTGCCACTTACAATGCTAACAACTGGGTCTGCTCGCTCACGCACACATTGGGTTCTAATCTCATTGTGGGATTCACCTATGCCTATGACGACGAGGGCAATAAGTTTTACGAGCAGAAACTGCATGAGCTGGGCCGCTCCGAAGCCTATATGTACGACTCTGTCTACCGCCTGATTAACTACCAGGCGGGCATGCTGGCGAGCTCGCCGCCGCCCAATTGTCCCACCGGGGCGGTAGGCATTTCGGTGCCAGTAACTCAGACTTCCTACACTCTCGACGAGCTAGGCAACTGGCTTCGCACGGACACCAACGGAATGATGCACACACGCGTTCACGGCCCATCCAACGAGATCACCAGGATCGACGGTTCTCAAGTGCTGAGCGACAATGACGGCAACACCACCATGTATGGTTCAAGCGGGTATCAATATGACGAAGAGAACCGTCTGATCGAGGCGACGGAGGGACCGCTCCACACCGTCAGGGGCGTGTACCAGTACGACACTTTTGGCAGGCGAGTCTCGAAGATCGATAACTTTGGCAACCAGACGCTCTACTACTATGACGGCTGGCGCACCATCGAGGAGCAAAACTCCGCGGGAGTGACGCAGGCGACCTACGTTTTCGGCAACTATCTGGACGAAGCGCTGACCATGGATCGCGGCGGGCATACCTACTACTACCACCAGAATGCGCTGTGGTCGGTGTTCGCTCTCACCGATCCCACGGGCGCAGGAGTGGAAGGTTATTATTACGACGCCTACGGCTATCAGACCGTCGTCTTGCCGGGACCGGATGGCATTTTGGATTTCGGTCCAGACGACGTCTATGTGCCGGGAGCTCCGAGCTCTGTCGGCAATCCGTTCCTGTTTACCGAGCAGCGCTTCGATCAGGAGACGGGGTTGCTGTACTACAAGAATCGGCACGATTCCACTTTCTTCGGGAGGTTCATGCAGCGGGATCCGCTGGATTATGGCACCGGGGACATGAATCTGTACGAGTATGTAGGTGGTAGGCCGACCAAGGTCACTGATCCAAGGGGCGATTGTGGCTGTATGGATAAATATGAGGCCGTTACGTCGTTTCCGCGAGGAGGATTGCCTAGTCAGGCTGGCGGGTGCGGCCCCTTACTAGTTGCGGATGCCTCGCTCCCAAACATAAAAGATCTCCCAAAAACCCCGCCGAAGGGGAAAGAAGCTGTAAGCGAGGAGGAATACCAAAAATGCTGGACAGCGATAGGCGTAGCCTCGTTAACAGAGTTCATAGAGAAGTACGGTGGGAAGAAGGCGAAGAAGGCATTAGAGGCGTTGGATGCCGTCGGATGCCTTAACGCAAAGACCACGCCAGATCGATTCAAACAATGCATAGGGGTGATATGCAACCTAACACCGTCTCCGCCCTGCAAGCTACTTAAAGCGGGACAACTCATCGAGGATTGTGGGAAGGTAGCGATAGCGTTAGCAGCTGGAAACACCATCCCCAACTCGATCGCACGGTTGGCGGACGAGTGGCAGGGCATTGATTGCGGCTCCGCCAATCAATGCTATTTATGTTGTCAGAAGCAAGCCAGTGGCGCCGGCAGACAGGCAGATGATGAGCAATTTCATGAGTGCACCCGAAAGTGTGCCGCCGACAAACGCGGACAAGGGAAGGGATGAGCTGTTGAACCGTGTCCGAAGCCGTGTGATTTGAGTTGGAGGCTGGGCGGGTTCTATAAAAGGGGATGTCAAGAGAAAACGTTTCTCCCTTCGCTGGAAAAAGAGATAGTTCTCTGACATCCAGCCCCTTTCGTCGTGCTTGGTAGCGGAGTCCGCAGTGGGCGGGTGCCCCACCCTTTCAGCCTTCAACTCGGGTGCCCCATCCTTCTCGCCGTCTTTTGGCGAGAGGATGGGTCTGCGTCGTGACCACCCCGTCGCCCACCCTGTCGGCAAAAGAAGCCGACAAGGGTGGGGCACCCCAGGTTGGGTCAAAGACCGGGATGGCGGGTGCCCAAGTCTTCGCGCCGCTTTTCGAGACCTGGGTGGGTACGCGCATGGGCGGGGTGGGCTGGCCAGGAATCATGAAGGTGGCCCAGATTTCCGGCTCAAAGTCGAAGTCTTCTTGCTTGCAGCCCATCGTCAACAAACTGTGTTCTCCCGGGTCTCGAAAAGCGCGAGACCCGGGGCACCCCACGCGCTCCAATGTCCTCACCTCAGCGGCTAAAGGCGGTTTCTTGAACAGTGGTCTTTATGCGCGACTGAAACAGGCTGGGTCGAAAATCACTGCGCTGGTGCTGGTGCATTTGGAGCAACACTCAAGCGTTCGACCCGATAGCCTAGTTTTTGCAGTTCCCGAATCATTTTCCGGGTACGCTGGCATTTCGACTTTTGGCTCACCGCAGGGCCACGTTCTTCGTAACACACTCGCTGATGGAGAATCAGCCAGATGAGGCGGCAAAGGCGATGAGCAATAGCTCCGATGGTTTGATGATGTCCCAGGCGTGGCACCAGCCGACGATACACGATCTGGAAAATACTGCCTTTCGTTCTGACCGCAGCGTTGGCGGCTTGATTGAGAATGCGCCGCATATGGCGACTGCCTTTCGGGGAACGATGGCTCTTCGATACTTCCGCGCTCTCCTCGTCTCCTGGACAAGCACCGACCCAGGAGGCCAGATGCTTGGCCGAAGCAAAGGTGGCGGCTGTGGCTCCCACTTCCGCGATGATCTGCTGCGCCGAATCGACTCCCAGGCCAGGAACCTCGGCTAGTCGCTGGACGGCATCTTCGTGCTGCCGCAGCAGGGCCGCGATCTCCTGCTCCAGTTGGTCTCTCTGCTGCTCGATGAATTGCAACTCCTCCAGCGCCATCTTCAATAAGCGGCGGTACACTGGGTTCAGTTCGGTGCAGGCCCCCATTGCATCGGTCAACTGCGCCTCGGTCGCGCGCAGACACTGATGCGCCAACGCAGCCAGAGCCAGGGGATTGGTTTCCCCTTCCGCCAGCGCATTCAGCATGCGACGGGCACTCACCCCCAACAGGTCCGAGACCAGACTGGAGAGCTTGATATGAGCTTCTTCCAGCAGGCTTTCTACTCGGTTGTGCAACTGCACGCGGTTGCGCGTAAGTTGATACTTTCGCCGCGTCACCGCTCGCCAGAGGCGCTGTTCCGCCTGGGGCACAAAGCTCAGGATCAATTCCTGAGCTACCAGCCGCTTGATCAAGCGCTCGGCGTCGGGAAAATCTTTCTTCCGTCCCTTGCGGCCACGATTGGATTGAGCTTGCGCCAAATGCAGCGCTCCCGACATCGCGCCTGCCCCTTCTCGCTTTTGGCAGACTGGCCTCCAGTACCGTTCCAGCGCTCCCCAGACCGGTTGCCAGTATTGCGCCGTCGACTCCATCACCACTTCCTCGACCCCGTGCTGGCTCAACCATGCTGACAGTCGCCGCAACTCCTGCGGGTTACTGCCAAATCGCTGTCGCACAAAGTCGTACTCACCTTCGACCTCAACGTCGGCTACGACCGCCGCGAGCATCTTTTTATGCACATCAATTCCCGCTATTCTGTAGGCCATCGCGATCTCCTGGGGGAGCGGAGAGCGTGCTGCGTCTTCCATTAAGCAGGGTCGCGGGCTATCGCCGCTCCCACAGGGGAACGCCAACGCCCATTTGCTCGTGCAATCATGCGCGCTCCAGATCAGACAGCTGAACAGCGTCGACTTCTCCATTCCTGCTTCGATCTTGCCACTCCGCGCCGCTATCATTCTGCGCCGGCTCGAAATCATTTTCATGAGTTCTCGCGGGCCGTAGGCCCTGGATGACAGCTGAAAAAGGCGGAACAGCAGGTCCCTCGCGGCCTAAAGGCCACGAGGGATGACAAAATAAACGGCTTATCGGCACGACTGAAGTCGTGCCCTGATACAAAGCATTCCACAGCCGATTTTTTCAGCGGCCTGTGAAGTCGTGCCCTGTTACAAAGCTCGCGAAACCGGAATTTTTCAGCGTCCTGTGAAGTCGTGTCCTGACACAAAGCTCGCGAAATCGGAATTTTTCAGCGGCCTGTGAAGGCGTGCTCCACCAAGTTCATGGCTCCGACCAGGTTACTAAAGGACATGTACCTTCGTAACTTGACGGCGATCCGGAACGCGGTATGCTGCAAGGTTGGGCACAGTGCCCAATGCCTCGGGGAGTTCCCGCGGGCCAGAGTTCTTTGAAATGCGCGCCGAGCCCCCGGCCGGGAATGAGAAGCGAACGAAGTCTTTTGGGAGCGCAGGTCCGACGGAGGAAGGAGCCGTAAGTCGTTGCGATTGAATATTTTACGTATAAACCATTACGGCTCAAGAATTTGCGGACGGACGCCTGTGTTGGCACTAATATCGCTGCCTGAATGTAGCTTTACAATCAATCGCTTACAGTGGCTTTCCACAGCAAAAGTGTGCATGGCGTTGCACTTGCTTGTGTACTTGCGTGAACGTGCGCAAGATACAGCAAGTAACCCGAGTGCAGAACCAACTTCCGCTCGACTCGCCTGTGGCTTTGCGTTGGCTCTTGGAGGATAATTCTAACCGCTGCCGACTGGTCAGTTTCGCCGACATGATTCTCCACGACTGTCCGGCGCTATATGAGCTATGCCGCGAGCTTTCCCGCCACATCGCATCCCTCTGTCCAATCGAATTACGCAATGTTGAGGTTCCCAAACATCAATTGGCCGAAATAGAATCCACCGTTGCCAGCGCAAGGAAACTTGTGCATACACTCGGAATTACCGACCCGACATTTAAGGCAGACGTTAATGACGTAGGCTGTGATTTAGCGGTGGCCCAAGATGAAGGGGAACGCTGGCTTGTCAATATGACGGCAGATCGCCTAGCGCATGACCTACAGCGTCTTCAACGTGGACTACTGCTAGAGTTGCAGCGTCGAAAGTTTGTCTATGTGGCACCGCCGAATGACCAATACTTCGAGCAAGACAGACTCTTCGGAGATGCTGTACACCTACAATTTCCTTCCGCACGATTTGACTTGAAAGAAGCCGGAAACGCGCTGTCAGTAGAGCTTTACACGGCTTGCGTTTTCCACCTGATGCGAGTTGCGGAGCTTGGCATGAGGGCGCTCGCCTATGATCGCCGCATTACCAAACTTCCGCGCAAAAAGGATGCCCCTGTTGATATGGGGACATGGGAGGAAATCATCAAGGAGTTGGAAGAGCAAGCCGACAAAATAGCGAACTGGCCCAACAAGAAAGGCAAGATCAAAGTGCAGGCGCAAGAGTTCTATAATTCACTCAACGCCGAATTCCGTGGATTCAAAGACGCTTGGAGAAATCACATCGCACACAAGCGTCGCAATTACACCCGCGAGGACGCAATCAGCGTCTTGTCACACGTAAAGCGCTTGATGTGCCTGTTATCGACTCGTATTTCAGAATCAGAACGGACGCCGTTGGTGTGGACAAAGGCGGAACTACGCTAGAGGTTGTTATGGACGTTCCCAACCCAAAGACACTGCAAGAGGCAATCCAGATATTCAGCGAGTATGAGAACTGCCGCCGATTCATGGCGTTTCTGCGCTGGCCGGACGGGAATGTAACCTGTCCGCGCTGCGGCTCTGGAAACGTCGGCTATCTGGAACGGGCGCGGCTGTATGTTTGCTACGCTGGCACCCACAGACGGCAGAAGTTCTCCCTCAAGGTCGGCACCGTGTTTGAGGACAGCCCGATTCCCTTGGAAAAGTGGCTCCCTGCGTTCTGGATGCTGGCAAACGACAAGAACGGGATTAGTTCTTGGGAACTGCATCGCGCCCTTGGCGTCACGCAGAAGACCGCATGGTTCATGCTGCACCGGATTCGCGTTGCCTTGAAGTCAGGCGGGTTCGGACAGCGGTACAAATTCGGTGGCGTCAACGCTGGCCCGGTCGAAGTGGATGAAACTTTCGTCGGCCCACAAAAGCGGTTCATGCACAAAAACAGACAACTCCGATATGAGCAGGAAGGCGGGATTAAGAGCAAAGTTGTGGTGCAAGGCTTGCTCGACCGCGACTTGCGCCAAGTGCGGGTAAACATTCTGCCCAACGTGAAGCGCGAAACCCTACAGAACGCGATCTTCGCCCAGGTGAAGCACGGCTCGAAAATCTATACCGACACCGCGACCCAATATGACAGCGGCCTACAGCGCCGCTTTGTGCATGAGATGGTCAACAAAGTCGAGAGTTACGTCAACGGGCAAGTACACGTCAACGGAATCGAGAATTTCTGGTCGCTATTCAAGCGGACGTTGCGGGGAACGTATGTCGCGGTTGAGCCGTTCCATTTGGGGCGCTATGCCGATGAGCAGGTTTTCCGCTTCAACAACCGAGCCACGAAAGACAATCCTTTGGACGATTCAGACCGCTTTATGTACGCACTCTCCAAGATCGTCGGCAAGCGGCTGACTTACTCGGAACTGACAGGCAAGACCGACGAAGCAGCGAGGCCTGAGACTTTCTAGTCCTTCTCGCCGGAAGCGTGGCCCGAAGCCGAAGTCTTAGATTTCGGACCGCGTTTCGGCATCTTCGCTCGTTCCGCTTTCTCTTCTGCCAGTACTCGATTCACGTCAGCTTTTGACACCCGCAATGCGGCGCGCATCGCGTTCTCGAAATTCATGTACTCAAGCGACCGCTCAGGATTAGACTTCATGCGAGCATGATACTCCATGCTCACAAGAGAGGCGATATTGACGATGAAACAATTAGACGAGCTTGTGGGCCAAGAGTTGTATGGGTGGATACCAGTCATTCACAAAACAAACTTGCAACCAATTCGGTTGCACGGCGTGGAAAGCGGCGGGGTTTGGCTGGAAAGCGACCTGCTAACGCAAACCTTCCTCACCGACTCCGAGAAACCAGCCTTACAAAAGCCATTGTTTTTTGTGCCATTCCAGCAAATAGGGTATCTAGTGCAACCTTCCGGGGAGATCGCTCTTTCGGAGAAAGCATTTGGATTAGAAGGGCCAGATTCTTAGGATTCGAGCGAATTTGCTCAATGATCGTCAGCGTATTGGACATAACACGGCTCCTGCGGTAATATCCGCGTGGGATACACCGCCGTTCGCAGCGCCCGGTGATTGTCCAAGTTTCTCTAAAGCTCCGGCTGGCACCGGAGCTTTTCTATTGCTCACTCACTTACAATTTGGCGAGGGCCATCCCCAGTCGCCATTATTTTCTGATTCGGCGTTTCTTGGCCGCTTGTAACGTCGCGATGCTGCGAATCGAACACTTAGGAATCGTCAGATCGCTACAGCACTGGCTTGGCTCTTCGCCTAAATGTCCAGCCAGCGTCAGGGAGTAATCGTCTTTCGCCACAATCCAACCGACCGACCTGCACTTCGTAACGGTGCCGTTTATCTCCGCAAGACGCACCCATCCTTCTCCCCTGCGAGAGTCGAGCCACTCGACCAGTACGAGCGGAAAATCAGGAGCGGCCACGAGGACGCCTGCGAGCACGTAAGGCGGAGGCAGCAACGCTCCGCTCGCTCTTCTTGCGATTGTGCATCTGGCGAGCGGCTTTCTTCGCTACGCGTAGTGAGGTGCGTTCACATTTGTTTCGCATACGGAATCATCAAAGCACAAAAACGCCGCGAGCGCACTTAAACGCTACGCGAAAGAGTAATTACCCTCCACTTTCTCGCAACTTTCTGCAACTTTTATATTCAGTCAGCGATATTGTTACCCTGTGTTTTCAACATTTTACGAGGGCAGGGGGGAGGGGGTATGCCTTGAACCGCACGCCTCTGGTCTGAGGGCACGCTCTGGCGTTTCAGCCTCGACTATCTCCACGTTGCGGCCGGTCACTGTAACTTGGCGTACTCGGCTTTGGCTCGCTGATAGATGGGGACGTCGGGATCGGCATCCTTCCAAAGCGTCAGGAAATCCTGATAGGCGGCGCGAGCTTTCCCGGTGTTTCCCTCTTCGCCGTAAGCGCGAGCCAGGCCAAGGCGGGCCAGCGCCCCCCAGGAGAAGTTACTCACCAGGCCGTAGTGGTCGATGAACTTCTGAAATTCCGCTGCCGCTGCGGCGCCGTGGTGCAGCGTCAGATAAGCCTCTCCCCGCAAATAAGCCGGGCACAAGACCACATTAAAGTTGGTGGGCATGCCGAGTTCAATGGTGCTCGCCTTCTGCAATAGATCGACTGCGCGCTGCGCCTGGTTGCGCCGCAAGGCAATAGCTGCGCGGACCGCAGGCAGCCAATACTTCTGAACCAGCGTGTCCAGCGGGAATGTCTTGTCAAGTTCGGCAGCCAGCTTCTCGGCGGCGGCTATATCGCCTGCGCGAGCCAGAGCCAGCGCCGCTATGGCCCTTACATCGCGGTTCTGTGCCAACTTCAGCGCCGCGTCGGCATCAGCGCGGGCCTGCTCCCGGTTGCCTGCTTCCACCTCGCGCAGCGCTGCTGCCGCCTGATAGGTTGCGGCAGTTTCTTTGGCGTCGTTGCGCCGGGCGGAATCCACCGCCCGCCGGGTCAGCTCGCGGGCATTTTTCAGCTTTCCGCGCCAGCCTTCGGTATCGGATTGGAAGGCCAGCATCTGCTCTTCCATGCCGGGCTTTCCCATGGCGCCCGATGCCAGGTGGGCCATCTGGGCCGTATCGCCTTCCAGAAAAGCCAACTGGTAACGGAATACCGTCAGGTCCTCGCTCTCCAGCTTGAGCTGCTCCGCTTGCTTGACCACCGCTGCCGCCTCATCCAGACGGTTAAGGGTCATGTAGGCGCTGGCGAGGTTGACGTATCTGCCCTGATCGTTCGGTCGCAGGCGCAATGCCTCCCGGGCTTCCTCCAATGCTTTTTCCCGGTTTCCAAGGATCATGACAGTGAATGTCAGGCCTTCGGAAGGCGCCGCATCTCTGGGGTAGGTCGTCTGCCAGAGCTCGTAGACTTGCGCCGCCTTCTCCAGCTCTCCCGTGGTATACAGATAGTAATTTGCCTCGATGGGAAGGCGCTCGTGTTCGTTGCTGACCTTCTCCCGCAACTCGTAAGCTTTGCGTGCACTCTCCGCTGCCCGGCTCATTTCGCTGAGATCGCCGTACTCGGTCGACATAGCGGAGTAGGCAAGAGCGAAATTTGGATCGAGCTCCACTGCCAGCTTGAACAAGGGCAGAGAAGCAGTTTCCCCTTTTACGTTGTACATCTTTTGCCCCAGACTGTAGGCTTTCAGCGCGTCCAGCGATGTTGTGGTCGCCTCCGCCAACGGCGTGGCATACTTCTGCACCGAGATGAGCGATTCGCCCAGCTGGCTCCGCAAATCGACCGCCTCGGTGTCCAGCGCCTTCAGCACTGCTTCTTTGCCCGCCACCTGCTTCTGTGCTTCGGCCAGCTGTTCGCCCGTGTCACAGTTCACTGCCTTAAGGTAAATCACGTACTGGCTGCCCGACGCGGCAATCGAGCCGGTCAGCATGGCCTTGCTGTTGGTGCGCTGGCAGATCTCTCGCGTAACCTCAGGTGTTAAGAGATCACCGGCGTGACGGCCCATCAGCCGCAAGGTCTGATTTACCTTGCTGTCGGGAATCACATCCAGAAATGGTGATTGTCGCAACTGGATTTCCAGTGCCTGCTTCAACGTGTCATCCCACACCGGGTCCCCGGTCTTGTTGTCGAAATCGCCCAGCACGATAGTATCTTTTTCGGTGAGCACTGGTGCTTTGCGCGTGCGCCAGTAGATTCCGCCGCCAATCAACGCAATCAACACCGCCGCCGCGCCGATCCAAACCGGAAGGATTCGCCAAAGCCGAAAACCCGACAGGCGAATATCGACAACCTCAGGCGCTGGCTTTGCTGGTGCTTGGATATCCGGTACAACCGCGGGGTGGCTCAGCGCCACTACTTTCGCCGCTGCCGCTCCCGTTCCTCCGCCGGTCAAGACCAGAACACGGCCCTGCTCGCCGGACTCGGACTCGACCACCCTGGGCCGGGGCGCAGCAACGGTCGTCGAGACTACCGGTGCAACAAAGCGGTATCCGCGGCGAGGAAGCGTCTCGATGTAAAGCGGATTGTCGGCGTCGTCGCCCAGCACATTCCTAATCTGGTTGATGCACCGGTTGACCCCGTGCTCAAAGTCAACGAAAGTTTCCTCATACCACAGTTGCTTTTGGATTTCGTCCCGCGACACCACTTGGCCGGCCTGGCTGGCCAGCACCGCCAGCAGCCTGAAGGACTGCGGCGGCAGCTTGATGACGGTGCCGGATTTGTGCAGCTCTTCGGCGTCGAGATTCAGCTCGAAGACGCCAAAGCGGAGCAATTTGTGCGTGGGGCTCACCCTACCACCTTCCGTTGAGCGGGCGGTGCGATATTTCCATCTGAACCCGCTGGAAATCGTTCAACTGCCTGGCTGGCAAACTTTCAACGCAGCGCGGCTGCGGTTATACATCAAGCCTGCAGCGCCTAAGTTCCCCCGCTCGTGGTAACACACATCACATAAATGAAAACGAGCGAGCAGGCCACCTCGGCGAGCTCTTCCGCCGTATCCTGTACGCGCGATTATAACCGCTATTGCCTTCCGGTTTTCCAAAAGTAGTTGAGTACCTCATACGCTAATCCTCATTCCAACAGGAGCTTACCTGCGTACACGAGAATTCATGTCCAAATTGTGCGTCGCGCCTTGCCTGCGAGCAGCACCGGATTTTGGAAGACGTTCAGTTGCTGCGAAAGCTGCCTGACGGTACTCTTGTTGCACTTTGGATGACCTATTGTTTACGAATAACCGGGGAACATTCTTTGCCTCCAAAACCAGCCCGGATGGTTCCCGGCTTTCTTCGAATGCCGGCGGGGAGCGGAGATACCGTGCGCGTACGCTGCTGGTGTTCGTCGTCCTGCAATTGTTGTTGTACGGCATCAATCTAAAGCTTCTGCCGATGTGGGGCGACGAGACCTCGACGGTAGAGAAAGCCCTCGAAACTCCCGCGCGAATCGTCCAGATTGCCCGTGAGGATATTCATCCACCCCTATATTTCCTGCTGGCGCATTGGTGGAACCATATTCCCATCGGCTCCGATCCTCTGCTGCGGGTGCGCGCTCTGTCTGCACTTTTTGCCATATTGACAACAGTCTTCATCGACCGGCGCTGGCTCCGCAATGCTCCTACCAACTTGCGCAACTGGTTTCTCCTGTTCTGGATCTTCTCGCCTTGTCTGCTGCTTTATAGCCGTATGGCCCGCTATTACAGCATGCAGGTATTTTTCGCTGTGGTGGCGATCTGGTATCTGCTGTGTTGGGTGGAAAATGCCAGCGGATTGAACCTGGCAGCATTTGTGGCCGCTCTCACCGTTCTGCTTTATACCCATTATCTGCCCGGTATATCGGTCTGGGCGGGAGCGAACCTGTTGCTGCTGATGCGGCTGCGCGGTCGGCGTTCGATGTGGAAAATGTGGCTGCTGCCCAATGTGCTGGTGGCTGTTCTCTGCCTTCCGTGGCTGGTCACGCTTGTGGGAGCGCTTGGCCAATGGCGGCACAGCCAGGTTTACTCGCTCGCCGGCAATCTCTGGGCCGAGCAGGTTTTGAAGCTCTGCTACTGGTTCTACTCCTTCATTTTCGGCGAATCGATTCCTATCTGGCTACTACCGGTTACCCTGCTGCTGGCGCTGCCTTGCCTCTGGCTGTTTGTCTCCGGAGCACGCTTGCGGCGCGATTGGCTATGGCCTGCATTTTTCGCCGCGGCTCTTGCCTTTCTGGGCGCAACCCGCTGGGTATCGTATCCCTTCATGGGCGCGCAACTTCTGTTTCTGCTGCCTTTGTTCCTTCTCGTTCTGGCTGCGGGAGTAACGACAAAGGGCCGCGCCGGGACGGCCCTGGGAGTGATTCTGCTCACCGTGAATCTGGCAGGCCTGTGGACTTATTATGAGGCGCGGGACCTGTTGAATGCCGCGTATCTGGTGCCCAGTCAGCGTATCGCCGAGCAGATCGCGCTGCATTCGAGGAGCGAGGACACCGTCGTCTGGATCGACGAACTAGGTTTCGACGGAAGCGCAATTGAGTACTATCTGCCCAAGGGCTTTCGCATACGTTGGCTGACCTCGCCCGAATCGGTAGAGGAGGCGCGTTCTGAACTCAATGCAGGCGCCATCCGCCACGTGTGGTTGGTGCGCAGTTCCCACGACGTCTCGCCAGGACACATATTCCAGAAACTCGAATCTCAGATGACGCAGACGTGGAGCGAGCATGACCTGTATTCTTACGTTCCGTTTTCGCCGGTGCACCTGGCCGTTCTGCGAGTGCTGGCCCTTCTGCGTCACCAGGACGGAAACCAGCCTCGGCGGTATCTGTGCGAGGTGTGGGAATTTCAGGGTCTCCGGTAAGTGGGGCGCGATGTCGCCCCATCCGCGGTTTCTCCGACCCCGAAGCCTCGTCCGCCAGTTGTGACCTGCCTCACTGACGCCTGTTGTGTCACTGCCTATCGTTAATGCAGACCCAGATCCGCTGACTTACTGCGTCTGAAAGGCATTCGAATGTCGACCTCCGTTGTCTCCACCACCTCTCGTGTACTGAACTCCAGCCTGGCAAACCGCATCATGAGCGCCGAAGAAGCGGCCGCTTTGATCCACAACGGTCACCAGATTGGCATGAGCGGCTTCACGGGCTCTGGCTATCCCAAGGCGGTGCCGATGGCGCTGGCGCGTCGCATCTCCGACGCCAACCTACGCGGTCAGAAATTCCAGGTCAGCATCTTCACCGGCGCCTCCACCGGTCCCGAACTCGACGGCGCGCTGGCCATGGCTGGCGGCATTCATCTGCGACTGCCCTACCAGTCGGACCCGGAGACACGCAAGCGAATCAACGCGGGCGAGATGGAGTACATGGACATCCACTTGAGCCACGTGGCGCAGTTTGTGGAATATGGCTTTCTGGGAAAACTCGATCTTGCGCTGATCGAAGTGACGGCGGTGCTGGAAGACGGTCGCCTGGTGCCGAGCTCGTCCCTCGGAAACAACAAGACCTGGATCGAGCAGGCCGAGCGCGTCATTATTGAGGTGAACTCGTGGCAGCCTACGGCGCTGGAAGGCATGCACGACATCTATTACGGATTGCAGCCGCCGCCGAATCGCGGACCCATCCCTTTGACGCACACCGGCCAGCGTATCGGTAGCCCATATCTTGAATTGCCTCCGGAAAAAGTTGCCGCAGTCGTGCTCACCGATTCGCCCGACCGCAACAGCCCGTTCAAAGCCCCGGATGAGAATTCGCGCCGCATTGCCGGGCACATCCTCGAATTCCTTTCGTGGGAGGTCAAGAAGGGACGCATTCCCTCTACACTGCTACCGCTGCAGTCAGGCGTGGGCAACATTGCAAACGCTGTGCTATTCGGCTTGGAAGAAGGTCCGTTCGAAGGCCTCACTTCCTACACTGAAGTTATCCAGGACGGCATGATTCGCCTGCTGAAGTCGGGCAAGCTGGCCGCAGCCTCGGCAACGGCGTTTTCCCTGAGCCCCGAGATGCTGACCGAAGTCAACGCGGATATGGCGAGCTACCGCAAGCAGATCGTGCTGCGACCGCAGGAAATCTCCAACCATCCCGAGATCATCCGCCGGCTTGGTGTCATCGCCATGAACGGCATGATCGAAGCCGACATCTACGGCAATGTGAACTCGACCCACGTCATGGGATCGCGCATCCAGAACGGCATCGGAGGCTCTGGTGACTTCGCCCGCAATGGCTACCTGTCGATCTTCATGGCGCCGTCGACGGCGCAGAAGGGAACGATTTCGACGATCGTGCCCATGGCGTCGCACGTGGACCACACGGAACACGACGTATCCGTAATTGTGACTGAGCAGGGCTTGGCCGATCTGCGGGGGCTCTCGCCGCGCCAGCGGGCCCACCTGATCATCGAGAAGTGCGCCGCGCCCGATTACAAACCCTTGCTGGTTGACTACCTGAACCGTGCGGAACGGCTGTCGTATGGAAGACACACTCCGCATCTGCTGACTGAGGCACTGGGCTGGCACGCCCGATACCTGCGCTGCGGCCAGATGAAGCCGCCGTCGGAAAACTGATTCGCATTCCCGTCCCCCAGACACCGCGAGTTGTAGTGCACCCGCTGCTACTGACCGAGGTGGCGAGCGACTACCAGGTTGTCAGCCCAGTTGGTTGGGAAAATGGTGCGTTTTCCCCGCATTTTAGGAGAAATGCAGCAGAGTTTCTCCGCAGTTGATACTACCTGGCGGAGGGAGAGGGATTCGAACCCCCGATACCCTTTCGGGTATAGCGGTTTTCAAGACCGCCTGTTTCAACCACTCACACATCCCTCCACGCGAGCGAAACAACCCACGTTTATCAGTCTATAGCAGGTTGGCCGTTTTCAGCGCTGGCAATGCCGGAGACGTGGCGATGATCTGCCGTGCGGCGGGTATCGTGTGGTGTATCCTGCGACCGGGCGAGCTTAGCCCACGGATGACTCGACCCTGATCTGAACGTTCGGATTAGATCGGGGCCTACGATTCGACTCAGGAGAGAGACCTTGAAATCACGCAGGCAATTCTTAACTGACGTGCCACTCGCGCTGGTGGGAGCAGCGGTTGCTTCCTACGGCCAGGCGCAGAACCCTTCTCAGACGCAGCAACCGCCGCCGGGCGCGCCGCCGGCCTTCGGCACCGCTCCGGCAGTTGGGCCGGAAGTTTCGCCCAACACTTTTGCCGAAGCCGAGAAGCTGGTGCAGGTGCAGATGACCACCGACGAGCTTGCCCAGGCGGCAGGGAACTGGCGCATGGCCATGGCGCCGCTGTACGAGATGCGGGTCGGCCCGCACAAGGCGGCGCTGGAGCCGACGCTGGCTCCTGCCACATTGTGGGACCCGCTGATCCCCGGCACCAAGCCCGGCCCCGCGCAAAATCGCTTTATCCGCAGCAAGACCGATACCGGGCCGCTGCCCGCGAACGATGAAGACATCGCCTTCGCTTCGGTCACGCAGCTCTCGAGCTGGATTCAACAGCGCAAGCTGACCTCGGAGCGGCTGACCAACATTTATCTCAAGCGGCTGCGGGAGTACGATCCCAAGCTCCACTGCGTGATCACACTCACCTCGGATCTCGCGCTCCAACAGGCGAAGCAGGCCGACGCAGAAATTGGGGCAGGGAAGTATCGCGGGCCGCTGCACGGCATTCCCTACGGAGTTAAAGATCTTCTCGACACGGCAAATATTCCGACGACTTATGGCGCCGAACCGTTCCGCAATCGCATTCCGAAAGACAATGCGGTGGTGGTTCAGCGCCTCACTAATGCCGGTGCAGTTTTGGGGGCCAAGCTGAGCCTGGGCGCACTGGCGCTGAACGACATCTGGTTCGGCGGGCAGACCATGAATCCCTGGCTGCTGGAGGAAGGCTCATCGGGTTCGAGCGCCGGGCCAGGAGCGGCGACATCAGCGGGGCTCGTCGCATTCGCCATCGGCAGCGAGACCGATGGGAGTATTGTCAGTCCCTCGATGCGTTGCGGAATCACGGGACTGCGGCCGACCTTCGGCCGCGTGCCGCGCACCGGCGCCATGACCCTCTGCTGGTCGCTCGACAAGCTGGGGCCGATGGCGCGCTACGTCGAAGACACGCTGCTGGTGCTGAACACCATCACCGGCCCTGATCCCGGCGATCTGTACAGCCTTCCCAGCAAGCTTGACTTCGACGCCAACGCCGG
>Ga0181530_10003157_pt1 | contig 18699 bp, 19 predicted proteins | sample PEATcosm2014_Bin_42_FD_119769 | JGI IMG/M metagenome (GOLD analysis project Ga0181530, IMG submission 119769) | Peatland microbial communities from MTU Mesocosm Facility, Houghton, MI, USA - PEATcosm2014_Bin10_60_metaG | ecosystem: Environmental > Terrestrial > Soil > Wetlands > Peat | place... | reverse complement strand
GCCGATTTGTCCGGTCACGAGAAAGACCGGCTGTTCGAGCGTGGAAACATCCCCTGGTTCAGGGTGACGCCGGATCAGAAACAAGTGCTCTTCTGGGGCAACGTCAGCAACGAGGTTTCGGGGGGGATTTGGCAGTACAGCCTGGCTTCAAAACAGTTGCGGCCGATTGCTCCCGGTGCGGAGTACTCCTCCCCTTATGCGAAGGATTTCAACCCGTTTCGCGGCTCCATCAAACTGCCCTCTGGTCGCAGCGTGGATTGCATTATATGTCCGCCGGGGAATTTTGACCGGCACAAGAAATATCCGTTGGTGTTGGGGGATACCGTCCTGACCGAGCCGCTGTACAACAACGAGGGCCGGCTCTGGATGCCCGGCATTGCGACCTGCGGGGCCTACGTTGTCATCATCAATCGCGCCACATGGACGGGAAATGTCGAACAATGGGGGGAAAATGTCATGGGTGTCTATCGAAGCCTCGTCCAGGACCCGTGCATTGACCCCGGACAGGTTTGTCTTTTCGGAATCAGCATCGAAACAAAATACCTGAGCGACTTCATGGCCAAGTCTCCCGGACCCTGGAAGGGGGCCATATTGCTTAATCCGACCGAATTGCCCGATTTCTCCAAATCCCCGCCGTTCCAGCCCAGACCCAAAATCTTGATTAGCTCCGGCAGTGAGGAACACCAGGAAACCCGGATCAAAAAGTATCAGGCAGATGCCCTCAATTACGGCGCCGTGGTGGAGTATATCATTCACCCGGGTGAGAACCACACCCTGGTTGGCAATGCCGCCCAACTCGCCCGCACCCAGGCCATCATGCGCTTCATCTTTGAGGAATGATATGGAACCCAGATGGATTAAACCCTTTGTGTATTCCGCCGGCGCAACCCTGCTGGCGGCGGCGTTGATCCGGTTCGTTATTGCCGCCGGAGACGCGCCTGTCCTGCCTCTGCCGGAACCTGCCCTGGGCATTCCACTTCGCTACGCTGTGCTGGTCATTGGCGCGATTGAGGCGAGTGTCGCTCTGTACTGTCTGTTTGGCAGGCAGACGGCGCTTCAGGTCGCGTGGCTGGCCTGGCTGACCGCCAATTTTGTGTTCTTTCGGTTTCTCCTGTTGCTTGTCCGTGGCCATCCCCAAGCCACCTGCATCGGCAGCCTCACAGACCCCCTTCACTTTTCCCGCGGAACAACGGGGCTAATCGTGTCATGCATCCTGCTCTATTTCCTGCTTGGAAGTTGCGTTGCCTCGATCAATTTGCTCTGGCTGGAAGACCGCGTGGGGCAGCCCGCCGAGACCCGGAAAATGTCGTGTCCCGGCTGCGGCATCCATATCCGGTTCGCCCTCCAAAACCTCAGACAAAGAATCCCCTGCCCTCATTGCCGGACCATCATCACCCTGCGCGAAGCCGATCTCCTAAAAATGGTGTGTCTCTATTGCAAGCAACACATCGAATTTCCGACACACGCCATCGGCCAAAGAATTCGCTGCCCGCACTGCAAGAACGAAATGACCCTGAAGGAACCTGAATGAATACTCGTCTAAATCTGATTCAAAACTGGCCTGAACGCGCCGAGCATAGCCAGTGGTCCGCTGCGCTGATGGCGCAGAATTGCGGGGTTTCCTTGCGCACGTTGGAAAGGCATTTTCTTGAGAAATTTGGCAAATGCCCGCGCTGCTGGATAGGGCAGATGCAGCAACAGCGGGCACTGGAACATCTAAGCGGCGGTTTCAATGTCAACGAAACCGCGGCCAAGCTGGGTTACGGGCACACAAGCAGCTTTTGCCACAAATTCCCGCGTTTGAGGGAAAAAGCAATGCAAACGGTTGAATCCCAGCTTGCGCAGGCTAATATGTCGCAAACTCCTAACTAATTGTCGCAAACTCCTAGTTCCTTTTGCTTGAATAAAACTCACGCTGGCCGTAACCTCAACCAGATGGTCAGAGTATTAGCGCATTTAATCTCTTAAATTGAAAAGGATAAAACATGAAACAACTTTCATTATCGCCGCCCGGTCGCACCAGACAGCATCCGAATTTTGGCGTCGCTCGGCTCATCAAGCCGCTTGCGATCTTCTGCGTCGGCTTGGCGATTCCGGTGTGCATGAGCACAGCCGCATTCGCGCAACCGTCGTTGACGTTATGGCCTAATCCAATCTATCTGGGCGACACGGTTAACGTCGAGGTCATTGAGGCGCCGACTTGCAACACTAGCGAAAATAATAGCGCTAATACTTTCTGGCCGGGGGTCCAAAACCTCAATGTTAATTGGTTTAGTCGCTATACGGACGATAATGGCAATCTATATTCCTATGGTTATGCAACCCCAGAGACGGCCGACACCATCAACGTTACCGCCTCGGACTCGTGCTACAATCAGTCTCAGCCCACTCCATTAACAATTGTTCAACTAAACAATGTCGAAATTGCGAGCGACCCAGCTGAATCCCCATGGACAACAAACATTGCCGATGCGGTAAACGACTACGTGTGTTTTGTTTCGTCGTTGTCTGGAGATGTGGTTACTCTAAAACTCGATATTATGCCCTGTGTTGCTGTGGCGGCAGAGTTGGTTGATTGGACGACTAACGTCACCCCGTTTGACTATAACTTGGAGGCATGGTACCCTGCAGATTCTGTTTCACCTTTACAAGATGTTGTAACTGCAATCGCCTGTAGCGGAGGTACACCCAGTGGTAATTCAACACCCACGCCACCGGTCGGTAAAGCAATGAACATTACCGGTTGCACGGTGAAAGTTAACGTGAGTCAACCTTACTCGAGTACAGATCACCTAACCTTCACTGATACGGGAATAAATATCCGTCTCCCTCAGGCTTCGGCGACAGGGACAGGAAATTACACCGGATCCGCAACATACTATAACCCACTAACCTCGGCGGGGGTTTCTGCCATTGTGGACATGAATAAAGTGGAAATTAGCGCAAAACTCGCTCCTGCTGGAGTCGGCAATGTTCTCGGGAATCCTGGTTTCGTATTTACGCAACACGTTACCGCGAATCTTTGGGGTACGTTTCCACAGAATGCTCCACCAATTCCACTTGCGGCCGTGGACCCTAGTACCGCGCCGAACCAAAGTAATTTGAACACCTTCGAGACGATAACCGCACCGGCACAACTGACTCCGGACGCCAACGACACGATTTTCGCGCTTGATGCCCCCGGACTCTATGTTGTGGGCAATGGTGCCGCCGGATTTTTGGGGTCAGCCAAAAATTTCCAAGTATTTGTAGTTCTTAACAACAAGAACATTTCAGGGAATACAGGCTGGTACTCATATACAGCATGTCAAGAGCAAGTAAACCCGCCTTCCTTTGTGGACAAAGGAAGCACGACGGGGCTCGGAAATCCTGCTCTCCCGGTAACTTGGGGAGGCTTGTAATGGTTACAAACGCGATAAAATTTGCAGCTTTAATCCTCCTAGTGGCATTTTCCATGTGGATAGGGCCGTGTGTGGCATTTACCCAGGATAGATCTTCGCGAAAGTTTCCGGAACAGGCGGTTGTTCCTGCGCTTCCGCTACAAGCCGCGGAGCCAACGAATTCAAGTGAGGGGCCGAAAAACGGACAGGGCTTGCAAGATGGGGCGAAGCTGATGGAAGAGTTCCTTGCCATGACTTCCAAAACTAATGCTGACCTACCTCAGGACAAGGCAGTCGAATCGCTCGTTTCCAGCAACCGGGGGGAAAGATTAAGTGGGGTAAGGGCATTATATGATCAACGGCGGCAGTTGGTCAAGAAGTTAATTGGTATTCTTGATAGCACTAATTCGGCGGCAATCAAGGTTGACACGGTAATCGTTTTGGGCGAATACCGGGCGTCTGAAGCCGTTCCCACCCTAATTAGCCATTTCGATTGGGATGATGTCGTCCATGGAGCCATCTTTACTTCAGTGACAACAACGGAAGAGGTTGATGAAATGGTAATGCCTGTGAGTGTTGCATTGAGCAAAATTGGTTTGCCTGCCATTCCGAGATTATTGGAAAAAATCTCTGAGACAGACGATACAAATATAGTCAAGAAATGTGTTTGGACTTGTGCTTCAATCGAAGGAGTGGAGGCGACGCAAATTCGTCTGCTGGACCTTTTGGAAAGGCAAACGGATAAGAATGGAAAAGCGGGGATTCAATCGGCATTGGATGCCCTTGTAGAGCTTAAGCACCCAAAGTAATATTGCGAGAGCGACTGGTTGCGGACAGCTGTGTTAAGTGCGCGTTATATGGTGAAGTACAGACAGATTCATGAGAACGCAATCTCCGAATGAAGCGTTAATTTGCTGGGTGCTCTCCTTTCTTCTGCTAAACCCAGCTCTTATTTCATCGGCTGTGGAGTACGAGGTGGATGGGGATATAGTGCAAACGTTGTTTAGGCAGGATGGAAGCGTTCAGTTAATGACGAGGAGTAAGTTCACGGTTTTTGTCAAGGACTGCTCCTGGTTAATTCAAACCACCGACCATGATGAGGCAGGCAAAGCCTTGGTCGAACGCGAGACTGCATGCGCCAACGGCGCGGAAGTATATGAAGTGCAACGCCCTCCGAGTGGTAATTCGACTGAAGCGCGCAGGTCAGGGAATTATGCCACGATTGTGTCCAACAACGTTCCTGTGGGGCAAAGTGATGCTTATCTCGTTTGCCATCTTTGGGAGATGTTCGCCTCCGGATGCTACTTTGAAGAACTTTCTACGAATTGGATCACGCCGGTTTATGATCTTAACGCCTCGGCGGCCGTTAGCCCTGATCTGAAGCGGGAGGCAAAATGGGAATTGATCAATGGCCAAGGTTCGCTACCGTTGAGTGTGGTGTATTTCGAATCGGGGAGGCTTCAAAGCGGGCCCAGGCGGACGAATGCAACATACACGGCGACGGGCGTCACCAATGTAGGGGGGATCAAGGTTCCGAGCGGCTTTGTATTTGAGTTGAGGACGAGCAGCCGTTTTGCGTCGGGACCGGTTATTTCCGGTACGACAAACGCGGCATACCGTATCCGCAAACAAGTTGCTGCAACCGTAACTTCGGTGAGGGAAGGTTGCTCCCGAAAGGACTTGTCCCCCGCGGCGAGCGGCATGACCATCGTGATTGACCACCGCCTGCCACCCGTGGCAGTGCCGACAGGAACCACGACATTTTCGCAAGCTGAAGTCCAGAGTTTGTCGGGATTCGCCTTAAAGCTGACACGCCATTCCGACAGCGTGTCAGGTTTCTTGTGGCAAACATTGTCGAATGAAACGCAAGCCGCGCTGACGAACAAACCGGCTACCGCGAAAGAAGCATTTCAAGTTCGAGATGTTGTTCTTGAAGTGATTAACAAAACCGTTCGGGGGCCTTGTATCTATGAAACCAACCGATTCAAGGGCATTTCGTTGCGGCCTGAAACAACCAACCTTCTGAGCCAGACGCCCACCGGCGACAAGTTGGCTCACCTGAATAGGTTGCTTTTGGAAGATGCGTATCCGGTTGCATTGGCTCCGGCGACACACCTGTCCGCTTACGTGGTTCAAGACGGCGTGGATTGGCTTCCCGTGGAGAAGGCTAAACAGATGTATATGAAGCCACCCGGTCCGCCAGAAAAGCGATCCTCCACGGTAACGGTGGTGTTTTATGGGATAATGTTTTCGGTGACGGCGGTGTTCTTGTTTTTCCTGAGCAGAGTCAAACGCAAGGGAATATGAATTAATCATTCAAAGCTGGCGACACAATTGCCGCTTGCACTGCCCATGAGAATAGCACGACAGTTTCTTTACACAGCGGCTGTCCTTTTACTGGCAACCTGTGCCGCGAAAATCATCAGCAGTCTTGGCCACGGCAGAATTCTTTTGCAACGGGACCCTGTGACAGGGTTCCTCTTCCGTGATTTGTTTCGGTTCGTCAGCGTGGTAGAACTGGCAATTGCCCTGGTGTGCTTTCTTAGCAAACGAATCTGGCTCTCGACGTCCTTGGTGGCATGGCTGGCGACAGGTTTCTTGATTTACCGTCTCGTCTTGCTATGGGCTGGCTATCGGAGACCGTGTCCTTGCCTGGGGAACTTGACCGATATGCTGAATATCTCGGCTCAAACCGCCGATACCGGCATGAAAGTCATCTTGGGCTATCTGCTCGTCGGAAGCTACGCCACATTGTTCTGGCTTTGGAAAGACAATCGTAAATCGTGTATCGGCCAGAGAATCCGCTGCCCGCACTGCAAAAATGAAATGACCCTGAAGGAACCATCATGAACTCCAAACTAAACCAGATCCAAAACTGGCCGGAACTCGCCCGCCAGGCCAACTGGTCAGCCTCGGCGCTCGCTAAGAACTGCGGTGTTTCCAGACGCACATTGCACCGGCACTTCGTCAAACAAATGGGCAAAAGCCCTAAGGAGTGGCTGGCTGGGCAGCGGCAGCATCAGGCCCACGAATTGCTTGGGGACGGATGTTCCGTGAAAGAAGCCGCCTACCGCTTGGGCTACAAACAGACAACCAGTCTTACGCGCAAGTACAAGTGCACTTGGGGGATCTGTCCTTCGCAGCAAGTGCAACCCCGCGCATAACAATCAAAGCTCAAAATGGCCGCAAATGACAACATATTGGCCGCAAATGATTGCTCATTTTCATTGCACGGGCCTGCCTCAGGCTGTAATTTCACGCGAGTTGGCAGTCTGTGTCCGTCTTAATGTTTGATAAGTTGGAAAGGAAAATCAATGATACGAATCTTCAGGCAGGCGTTTCCAGGCGCGAAAACCGAAGTGCCATGTCGTTTTGGCGGTAGAATGCGGTCGGTCTTGGGACGGTCGCTTATCTCTGCTGTCGCGATTTGGTTGAGTTATCCCGCACATGCGCTGTGGATCGATCTCTCCCCAAATCTCGTGTGTGTGGGATCGTCAGTTAGGATCACCGTGGGTGGTATTAGTTGCAATGACGAGTCCGTGTACGCGTACGCGTATGTTAATGGAGTCAGTGTTGACCTGTCCGAGAAATTCGACGGGACGTGGAGCGGTGATTACCCAACGTGGTATGCCGGTGATCTGCCGGTTACAGCGGGAGATTCCTGCAATGACTCTGCCGGGCCTACCAATATTATATCCGCCGAGTTGGATGACCTTGAGTTGACCACCCCTCCTTCAGGGTCGGCTGGGTTTTACCAGGTAGATTCCTCAGATTATGCAGGGTTAAAGTCAACCATCAGCGGTGATACTGCCATTCTCACCGCTACTACAACACCGGCTGACCAAGCCGTTGCGTCCCTTTTGAGCTGGTCCGGCAGCGCGACCTCCACCGGTGGTTTTAACGCTTCGGTAAGTGCCACGTCTGCGGCAGAGTACACACCGCAAGTAACAATGTGCGGAGCATCGTTATCTCCGTTCAATATTTGGTTCGTTTGGGCGACGTTGCAATCGGTCGGATTTCCTAATTCCCCGCTATTTCCAAAGGCAACCACTTATGCGACTACTACAGGGACCATGACCCAATATCCACAATGGACCGCCGCTGGGTTAAACGACCCCATTACACAACCGGTTTCGACTTGCCTTGCTTCCGTACCCACCGTGACCGTTCAGCCTGCGAATGTGCCATTTACTATTTCGTCTTCAGGCTTCGATAGTGAAAGTTACGTGGGCGAATCAACTGGCGGCGCCCAAACTCTATCTCCCGAATCACCAGGTAGTTACTTGCCAGCCACAGTCCAGGCACAAATAGGGCAGATTTCTTGGGCGTTTGACATGCTCGGGGTGTCGCAAACGCTTACCTCCGGGGCGCACGTATGTTATGTAACATATGCCACGCCCATAACATCCTTTTCTGGCATGGGGCAAATGGTGAACGGTGTGTGGACCAGAGGGATCATTGACAACACGGTCACCGATCTGAGGTTGTATAAGGCAACCATGACGGCGGATACGGCGGCTGGTACCAGCAGCATGAGTGCCGCAGCTGAGGCAATTCAAAACGCACTTAAGCCCAGCGGTGGGTATGATTTCAAGGCACCTTTCGCTCCATGGAGTTTCTGCGACATAACAGGAACACCACCAACACTAGCAGATTGTATAACACTTGCCACGCTCGCGGCAGCCGAGCTCAACATGATAGGGGTCCCTGCGCAATCGGACGCTGCGTGGCCAACGACAGATGCACAGGCTGCGCCCACCACATGTACACAATTCGCCACTACTACCATTACTTACCAAAACCAACAGTTTACTGCGAATCTAATGGTTCCACACAACTACTTCGAAGGATTTTTCTGGATAAATGATCCTGGGGTCAAGGCCTATACCGTGTTTCCGCCTGCGGGTCCGTTTACTCAAAGCGATTTCTACTTGCAGGCGTTTACGGCACTCTATAGGAATTTTAATCCTCAATATTGGGGCTGGTTCCCTTCGCAAACAAAAGGAGGAGTCACTGTGTCGGAAGGTGTTCAAGTTCCAGCGAGTGTGGCTCCAACTCCCGCGAACCCAGTACCCCCTAGTCCCTGAGTTTGCCCGCTTGACATTCGACACGCGAATAGAGAACATCCCAATCAATTGCTTATGATAACACCGGCAGCCATCGTTATCACTCTGTGTTTGGCTCTGCCCATCTGTTGCGCAGCCGCCGAGACGCCACAATCCGTCATCCCTCAACCACTTGACGACAGTCCAACCAATCTCTCCGACGTAACGGTCGAAGCGGCCTTGCCCAAGGAGTACGCGGACTTCAAGGGCGCGTTGACCGGAACCTTTGGCACCAACGACGTGTCGGCCGCGATACGGTTGGTGGACCATGCGCGGGATGTGTTGTTGAAATCCGCGGAGGATAGCGTAGAACAGAGACAGGCTATGGATACCTACCGCGGCGCGTGGCGGTTGGCGCTGAGGATTTACCTTGGGGCCAAGGAGACCAACGAGACCACGGTCACGAACCTGTTTTTGTCGGAATGGAACAATCACTTGCGGGACCGCGACATTGTGGCCGCGTCGCAACTCTACGCATTAACCCGCGTGTGGGATCCAAGATTGCTGACGTCCGTCTTCTGGGACGTTGTTGGCAATACCGACAGCCGCCGCATGGTCATGGCTCTCGGCTGGCTGACGCGCATGCGCCTGGGCGGAGACGAGTGTGATAAAGTTGATAAGACAAGCGTGACGAACAGGCGGTTGACCACGGAAGAGAAGATCATCATCTACACGTCGGCGCAAGCTAGAAAAGGTGAATTGGCTCACAATCCTTACCTTAATTTGGGAGCGGCGATCCCTCCGGAGTTTGATTATTATTGAGATCTTCGTCGGAGAGGATAATTCGACGACAAGTGCCTTCAACATCGCTCGGCGAGAAGGTCGATAGTGAGTGCCGATTTTGATCCTGTCGAGGCTTAGTTACTCGCAGCAGGCTAATAGCGCGCGGACCGGAGGATGAAGTAAATGATATCTCATTTGAGGCTGTTTTTTGTAGGGCTAATTAAGTCCTTGGAATCGTTTGAGGCATCGTGTTGTGTTTATTTGTCATTGGTAAGTGTTTTTAGGAGTTTCAAGTGCTTCTATGTGTGCGTTTTTTAGCAAGAAAGAGGTGTTGAATGTGGTCTTTTGCATTCTCTTGTCTTTTGGCAGGGCTGCACTATCCGCAGAGTACGAAGTGGATGGGGAGATTACGCAGACGATCTTCAAATTCGATGGCAGCGTGCAGTGGGTCAGCAAGAGCGACTTCACGGTGTTCGTAAGGGATTGTGCGTGGCTGATCCGAACAGCAAACTATGACAGTTCGGGCAAGCCTGTGCTGGTGCTCGAAACCGGATGCACCAACGGGGCCGAAGTGTATGAACTCAGCAGCCAGCCTCCTGGCAGCCGAGGTCATGCCGCCCTGGGGCCAAACATGGCCAAGATCATTCCCAGTGCGCTTCCTATCGGCCAGACGGATGACTATGTAGTATGCCATTTGTGGTTGATGTATGCCTCGGGCTGCTACTTCGGGGGCCTGGCGACCAACTGGGTGACGCCGGTGTACGACCTGAACGCCTCGGTGGTGGTGCATCCTGAGTTGAAACGGGAGGCCAAATGGGATCTTTGCGGCGGCGTGGGGTCGCTGCCGCTGAACATCACCTACTTCCGCCAGGCCGGTTTGCCGCATGCCACTTACACGGCCAGTGGAATGACGAACGCCGGAGAGGTGCTGATACCATCGGGGTTTGTGTTCGAGCAGCGCGTGGGCGGCAACTTCGCACCGGGGATGGGCAACACCGCCGAGACCAAAGCCAGTTACCGCATCCGGAAATTGGCCATTGTGCATGTCACGGCCGTACGTCCGGTTTGTTCACGAAGTGATTTGGCGCCGGAGGCGACAGACAGGACGATGGTAATGGATCAGCGCCAGGCCAGCATGACCAACAAATACCCCACTCAATACGACGTCCAAAACGGAGTGGAATGGGTTTCGGTGGAGAAGGCCAAACAACTCAGTGCGCAACAGCATGCGGTTTCGAAAGCCCCTCATAAAGCGACGGCGGTGTTCTACGCCCTGTTGCTTTCGGTGTCGGCGGTGTTTTTGTTCTTTTTGAGCAGACTCAATCCAAAGCGAGTGTGAGTTGAGCATTCTGATCAAGCGGTATTGCCTGCGCTTTGAGTTCACATGAGAATAGCACGACTGTTTCTTTACTCAGCGGCTGTCGCTTTATTGGCAACCGCTGCCGCGAAAATCGTCACCAGTCTTGGTCACAGCCGGATTCTTTTGCAACGTGATCCTGTGAGCGGATTCATGTTTCGTGATTTGTTTCGCGTTGTCGGCGTTGTCGAAATAGTCATTGCATTGACATGTTATTTCAGGAAACGAATCTGGCTCCCGGCATTTCTGGTGGCATGGCTGGCGACGACTTTCCTGATTTACCGCCTCGTCTTGCTGTGGGCTGGCTATCGGAGACCGTGTCCTTGCCTAGGAAACTTGACCGATATGCTGCATATCTCGCCTCAAACCGCAGACAGCGCCATGAAAGTCATCTTGGGGTATCTGCTAGTCGGCAGCTACGCCACATTGTTTTGGCTTTGGAAGGAAAAAGGCAAATCATTCCTGCCCGCATCAACCTCAGCACAACCAGGCAAATCCGTGGCATAGCCTCTTTACAATGCTTCCCCAACCGGGCATCGTTTAGATGATGAAGCGAGAATTGTTCCTGAAAATCCTCAAAGCGGGAGGCGTGGCATTCCTGCTGTATCTGCTTCTGTTCGCGGATCATCTTCGGGGATCACCTGCCGGCGTCATCGGTTCAGCGTTAAGGGAACTCACCGCCATTCTTTTGGATCCAGGAACCCAATGGATGGCCTTATTGTGCCTGGGAATCTATTTCACGGCCTTCCTTTTCTTCCGCTGGCGCGCGTCTCCCAGTTTCTGGCGAGCCGCTAACCCCGACCTGTGGCTTGCCTTTGGGCTGGGAATAATGGCGGTGCTTTACGCCGTTCATTACGTTCCATCCACTCCGGCATTGACATTGCTTGGCGGAGCAGTGGTCGGCCAGGGAATGGCATTTGGGGCGGATTGGGAGCTTCATAATTCAAAATCCAAAATTCTAAGTTGGTTTGGCCTATTGATCGTGTCCTTCCTGATAGTATGCCTGACTTGGGCCTCGTTGCATACAGGTGCCGGTCGCACGTATGAGTATCGAGGTCAGCCGCGTTGGTTTGGCGTTTGGGATAATCCAAACATTTTTGGGCTTCTCATGGCAACTGGCGTTGTGCTCGCACTTGGGACAGCGGCTACATCCTTGAATTTGCTGTCTGGGATAAATGGAAAATGGATATGCGCACTTTTGTGCTTTCTTGCGGCAATTCACATGGGACGCGGGCTGTTGCACAGCTACAGTCGCGGGGCATGGGTGGGAACCGTTTGCGGCTTGGCATATTTGGCAGTTTATGGGTTCGGTGGTTTCGACCTTCACCAAGTTACGGTGAGGCAAGCGTGGATTTCGCGGTTCAAAAAATGCCGGCTTCCGTTCTCTGTAGTCCTGTTGTCAATGCTCATCTTGGCGTTCTGGCATTTTAGGGGGACGGACTGGCATCCGGCACAGCGGGCATTTTCATCGGTGAATACGGCCGATTTCTCCTGGCGCAACCGCATCGCCGCTTGGGAAGGCGCATTGCAAATCACAGCCGAACATCCATTCCTCGGCACAGGCTGGGGCCAGCCAGAGCCGTTGTATGAACATTATTATCTTCCCCCAGAATTGACCGAACGTGGAGCCTTTGAACTGAATGACTATCTCATGCTCGGCGCGACGCTTGGCATCCCCGCCCTGTTTTGTTTCTTGATGTATATCTGGCTGTCATTGAAAGGAAACGTGGAAAGCAGAAAGCATCCACCTCCGCCAAGGCTACGGCGGGCAGAGAAAGCAGAAATTCAAGATGCGGACTGGTTGCGGACCGTTTGTCACGCCGGCGCAATCGTGTTGCTCATTGGTTTCTGGTTCGACGGCGGCTTGTTCAAACTTCCCACCGCAGCCACATTTTGGATTCTCCTGGAATTGGGCAATGCCCGAAACCACGAAACAACCGAAGCATCAAAGCATGAGTGATCCGCAAGAGAACCCAAGGCCGCAATCCGCAACCGAAGGAATTGAACCACGGATTCCGCGGATTTCACGAATTGGGAATTGTTTCAGCCCGACAGCTTTCATCCGTGTTATCCGTGCCATCCGTGGTAAAAAGTCTTCGCCAATGTGTGGGTTCATTCCGGTTTTATCCATTTTGCTATTCCTCGGCGCATTGTTTTGGGCCAGGGAACAAGACCCATTTTCCCGCAGATGGTTCACCCTCAAAACTCCCGATCACGGTTCCTTAAAATGCGTTGCCGTCCTCCCCAAACCGATTCGCCTGTGTCCCGTCATCATCTACGCGCACGGCGCTGGCGGCACTCTGATGAACGACGGCAACGACGTGCGCCAAATGGCCGAACTGGGCCTGGCTGTCGTCAGCGTGGAATACAACCAAAACAATCCCACAACCTTCGGCCCGCAACTTGAGGCTCTGCTGCATTATATTGGCCGGCAAAATTGGGCGGACACCAACGCTATCGCCTGGGTCGGCTACAGCATGGGCTCGATTCGGATATTTGACTTCGCGTTGCAACACGGGGAAGAACAGCCGCGGTTGCTCGTTCTATTGGGCGGCCTCGGTCTTCGGGAAGGGCAAACCAACAGCCGCCTGCCATCATTGCGTTGCCCGGTTGCCCTCGTTCATGGGGAACAGGATCAAACATTTCCCGTAGCCGACACAAAGCGACTGGCCTCGATTCTGCAAACCAACGATCAGCCAGTGGACTTGAAGATCATTCCCGGCATGACGCATGGCATGGAGTCGGACCGAGGCGTGGTTTTTCGCAGCATCGGCGAATACTGCCTGACGCATCTGGCGGGCAAGGACGCTTGGCAAAATTACCATTCCATTGCCCAATGGCAGGCCGAAGCGCCGCCCTTGTGGATTTTCCTGCTTCCGGCAGCCGCATGGTGTGTGGGTTGGTGCGTCTGGTCACGCCATCGCAAGGGCCGTTCATCCGAAAAAGTCAGACTGAGCCGTGGTGAAATCCCCCTTCGCTGGCTCGCAGTTTTGCTCGCAACCTGGGCATCGGCAGAATCGGCCATTCACCTCGTCCCACCTCATTTCTCCGTGAGCGACACAACCCTCTCTATCGCCCACCGATACTTGATTCAAGCGAAACAGCATAATGACTTCGCATTTTTGGCCGCGCAACCAATCTGGCAGGGCGAGAAATTAAAAACCCTGCTGGAACACGCTGAATTGGCCAGCTACAACCGCGAATTGATCAACTGGCATCTGGACGACCAGATTTATCGAGATTATGTCCTGACCCCGGTCATCACCGGCAATTCTGGAGAACAACTGAACTGGCGTCGTCCATTGTGGGAGGAATTCTACCCCCGCATCCGCCACGAATCATCTCTGGAATACGCCGCCAAAATCGTCGCACGTCACCTGCGCGAGCACCTAACCATTGCGCCGGACTATCCGATGCAGTCGAGCGTGGACACAATGTGGGGCCATCAAATCGTCAATCAGGAGGATTTCGAAATCATTTACACCGCCGCCTTGCGTTCCGTCGGTGTGCCGTGTCGCTCCGGTAAGATTGTGTGACCGCTTTTGGCCCGGCGGCTAGGCTCTGCTACAACAAAACGTAGTGGAGACAGCAATGAAACCGAACCGGTCAATCGTGTCGCTCCGGTAAGATTGTGTGACCGCTTTTGGCCCGGCGGCTAGGCTCTGCTACAACAAAACGTAGTGGAGACAGCAATGAAACCGAACCGGTCAATCTCGTTGGATGTTGAAAAGGCATACCGTCGGCTTGAGGTCTGGCGAAAATCGCGCCGCCGCGGAAAGCGGATACCCGCTCCCCTGTGGGCTTTGGCGGCGACCTTGGCCCGCACTCATGGAGTCAGCCCCGTCTCGCAGAGGCTGGGTCTGGATTACAACGGGCTCAAACGGCGGGCAGAGGCAATGGCGACGCCACGACGGTCGCGGCTGAAGCCGCCTCCTGGATTCGTCGAAGTGCCGCTCATCGGGCAGTCTGGCCGAGGTCCGAACTGCACGGTGGAACTGGCGCGGGCTGAGGGAGCCAGGATGACGATTCGTTGGGAAGGGAAGGAAGGATTGGACCTGGTTGGCTTGGCCGAAGCGTTCTGGAGGTCTGGAGCGTGATCCAGATCACCCCGCAGATGCGGATTTGGCTGGCGGTCGAGCCGGTAGATTTTCGCAAAGGAATAGACGGCCTGGCGCAAGTTTGCCGGCAACATCTCAAAATCGACCCAATGGCGGGCGCTTTGGTGGTTTTTTCGAGTCGGCGGCGCAAAGCGTTGAAGTGCCTCGTATTTGACGGGCAAGGTTTTTGGCTCTGTCAAAAACGCCTTTCTACCGGACGTTTTGCCTGGTGGCCGACCGATGCGAAATCACCGACCTTCGGGCTGGACGCCCACCAACTCCAGTCGCTGCTCTGGAATGCCAAGCCGGCCAATACCCATGCTGCGCCGATGTGGCGGCCCGTTACACCTGCGGGCTGATGTATGCTGGGTCTACAGTTAGGCGGGTATAGTGTGCTCTGGTTCGTGAGTTTCAATGGCGAAAGAAATTGCCCCGTGAATTTGTATGGAGCAATCTATGAACGATTGGATACCAGCACGCCATGAAGCCGCCCTTGGAATTCTATTTGATGGCCCGCACCTATAATTCATATGGAGCACATCCGATGCTGTCTTTGATTTCCGGGCTAATTCTCGCCGACACGCAGACGTTCGGGCCTGCCGTTTCCGAGCTAACGCTGACGTTCCACTTCCATACCAGTGGACAACCCCCAAGTTCGTTGGAGCGGCTTTACGCCGAGTTTCACGCGCATCGTCTCAAACTCCCCAAAATTGTGTTTCGTCGCAGCCGTGAAAAGGTCTCGATTGACGTTGCCAGCAATCTGATTGATGGAGGTGACTGGCTGCGTTGTCGCGATCTTTCACGCCCTTTGTTGAAGGGTTTTTTTGCAGAGACTCTTACCGCCCTCGATTTACTCAAGCCGCACTTTACCGCCGAGGACGATTTCGCTCTGGATAAGTTCTTGAGTCATTGCCGAGAGCGCGAGCGCAGCCTGCCTGGCACCGACGAAGCGTTGAGGGTGCTGCAGCAGCAGTTAAAAGTGAGGAAGGCGGCCATCCGATCCGCGATGTCTCCTTGGGAGCGTCTCGGCATTGATTGGCGAGACTTTCACCCAAATGCCCGGAGTATCTTGGACGATCCATTTTATTGGGAGGAAGGAAACGACTTCTCTCCTCATGGAAATGATACGGGAGCAGACCTTTTGTCCGATTACCGCCTTTGGTTAAGAGACCACGGTTCGAATAATCCACTAGACTTCTATCGTCGCCTGCTCGCGCGCTGGGGGTTCTCCGATGATAGCACCGATCCGGTAGTTCATTCCGTTTTGGACGAGGCGGCCGTGGCCCTCGCTTTCGCGGAGTTGAAAATCAAGGGAGGCTGCCACCCCTCGGTCGCTGATTTTGCCCGGAAGGCGGTCCATAGGCAGCGCCAGAAAGCACTCCAGGCTGCTGACGGCCCAATCAAAGAAGATCGCTTGAGAAGCCTTGAACTTATTGAAGCGAAGTTGTGAAAAAAGTTCACCAATGGGCTTGCGTTCCAAAATCGTCTGCCTATGCTGGCGGTCGTGCAAACGGAGTTTCGTTATCGCGGGCGCAATATCAGTGGCGCCGAAATTGAATCGGTCCGGCAATTGATCGCCGATCATCCCGGACTGAGTCGTCGGCGGCTTTCCGCCAAGCTCTGCCAGTCCTGGAACTGGGTGCAAGCCAACGGTCAACTCCGCGACATGGTGGCCCGCGGTCTGATGTTACAGTTGCACCGAGCCGGGCTGATTGTCCTGCCGGCCAAGCGAAAGTCCGTGCCCAACAACGCGGCGCGGCACCGGGCGCCACTGCTGGAGCCGCCGTTGGAGGCCGCGCCCCTGGAATGTGATTTGGCCGACTTGGGGCCGTTGGAGATCCGGCAAGTGCGCCGCACGCCGGAGGAAGCGCTCTTTGGCCGGTTGCTCCAAACCTATCACTATCTGGGGTATCGTCGGCCCGTCGGGGAGCATGTCAAATATCTGGTCTATGGCCGGGGTCAGCCGATGGCCTGCCTGGCCTGGTCGTCGGCGCCTCGACATCTGGGTCCGCGAGACCGTTTCATCGGTTGGTCCGCCGCGCAGCGCCGAGCGCAGATCCACCTGCTGGCTTACAACACGCGCTTTTTAATACTGCCCTGGGTAAAAGTCCGGCACTTGGCCAGCCATTTGTTGGGACGGGTGGCGCGCCGCATCTCGGACGATTGGCAGCAGCTTTACCAGCACCCGATTTATTTGCTGGAGACTTTCATCGAGCCGGCCCGCTTTCGCGGCACTTGCTATCGCGCGGCCAATTGGCTTCCCCTGGGCTTGACCACGGGACGGGGCAAGAACGATCTGACCCACCAACCCAACCGCTCGCTCAAGGAACTTTGGGTCCAACCTCTGGGGCGGGACTTTCGCCAACGGCTTTGCCAAGAAGGCCATGAATAAAAGTGCCGCCCCACAGATTGTCAGCCTAAGCGCGGCGGATTTGGAAAAACTGCTGGGCGAACTGCGCGGGCCACTGGCGCCAGCAACCTTTCAATTGGTGGAAGGTTTGCTGCGAACCTTGCAATGGGTCATGGCGGCGCTGGAACAGAAGACGGCCAGCCTGGGCCGGCTCCGCCGGATGATTTTCGGGGAGAAAACCGAGAAGGCGTGCAAGATCCTTCCCGCGACCATCGCAGCGATCCTCTCCGGGCCAGCCAAGCCCAAAGCCAAAGGACACGGGCGCAACGGAGCCAAGGATTATCCGGCAGCCCGGCGGGTGCAGGTGCCTCATCCTCAGCACAAAGCCGGGGACCTCTGTCCCAAGTGCCTCAAGGCCAAACTCTACCTGTTCACGACTCCGGCCCGGCTGGTCCGCATCGTGGCCCAGCCCATCTTCCACGCAACGGTCTTCGAATTGGAACGGTTGCGTTGCGCTCTGTGCGGGGCTCTCTTCACCGCGCCCGCTCCCCCGCAGGCAGGACTGGGCAAATACGACCCAAGCGTCGGCACTATGCTGGCTTTGATGCGCTATGGGGCCGGTCTGCCGATGTATCGGACCGACAAATGGCAAAATCATTTCGGGGTTCCTTTGCCGGCTTCAACGCAATGGGAACTGATCGAGGCCGCCTCGGAAACGCCCCAGGTCATCTACGAGGCCCTGATCGGCGTCGCCGCCCAAGGCCAGCTTCTGTTCAATGATGATACCCACATGCGCGTCCAAAGTGTGCGCAAGGAAATCGCCGCGGCCGGCAGCGAGCAGGAGCGCACCGGCATCTTCACCACCAGCATCATCTCCAAGGTGGACCAGCGCCGGATCGCTTTATTCTTCACCGGCCAGAAGCATGCGGGGGAGAATCTCAACCATTTGCTCCAGCGCCGGGCGGCCGGGCTGGACCAACCCATGCAGATGTGCGATGCGCTGTCGCGCAATGAACCCAAAGAGTTCCACACGCTGCTGTGCCACTGCCTGCTGCACGGACGGCGCCAGTTCGTGGAAGTGGTCGAGAACTTCCCGGAGGAATGTCGCAAGGTCATTGAAAGCCTGCGCGAAGTGTATCGGTTTGATGCCCTCACCAAGGAGCAGAAACTCTCGGACCTGGACCGCCTGGCTTTTCATCAGGCACACAGCCAACCGGTCATGGACGACCTCCAAAAATGGATGCGGGAGCAGATCGAGCAAAAGAAGGTTGAACCCAACTCGGGCCTGGGAGAGGCCATCCAATACATGCTCAAGCGGTGGCAGACCTTAACCCGGTTCCTTTCCGTGTCGGGCGCCCCGTTGGATAATAATATTGCCGAACGCGCTCTCAAGATGGCGATCCTTCACCGGAAAAACTCCCTGAGCTTCAAAACTCTTCACGGGGCCAGAATCGGCGACGTTCACATGAGCCTCATCCACACCTGCGAACTCAACCGGGTCAACCCGTTTGATTATCTGATGGGCCTCCAGCAACACGCCGCCGCTGTGCCGAAAGCCCCGGAGAAGTGGCTTCCTTGGAATTATGAGCAGGCCATCGCGGCCGCGGGCTGCGGTTGACTCGCCGGTTTCCGCTCTTCACCCATTTTCCGAGCCCAGCCATGCGGACGTGCCGAAATCAGGCCGGGG
>Ga0181530_10003156_pt1 | contig 18703 bp, 15 predicted proteins | sample PEATcosm2014_Bin_42_FD_119769 | JGI IMG/M metagenome (GOLD analysis project Ga0181530, IMG submission 119769) | Peatland microbial communities from MTU Mesocosm Facility, Houghton, MI, USA - PEATcosm2014_Bin10_60_metaG | ecosystem: Environmental > Terrestrial > Soil > Wetlands > Peat | place... | reverse complement strand
TATCAGCGCAACGAACATTTGCGGCCCAAACCTGGCACAGTGCTTCTCGCTCCTGAATGAGAACGAGCAGAAATATTGCCAGTTGACCGCAGCCAAGGCGTGGAGTTCGGGGTTGTGCATGGGTAGTCCTTATTTCCCAACCAGGCCGACGATTTTGCCCCGGGCCCGCATCCGTCCGCCGAACGGGATGAGTTCCCGAATGCCCAGGTTGATCACCCTATCCTGCAACTTGCCGGCATGGACGGGCTTCTCCTCATCGCTCATGGCGTATTCAATCGGCTGCGCCAATCGCTCGCCCGTGTCGCTCAGGTCCATCACCGTGATGATTTGCTGCTTCACCAGACCCTTTTTGCCCGTGTACTCGTCCGAACGGTCGGACATGACCAATACTTTTACTGTCATTTGATTGCCTTTCATTGTGCTGGCTTGGTGGACACGTGCCAGCGAGTGTTGACGTGTTCCGCGCTTGGATTGCTCCCACCGTTGCGCGGAATGCGGCGGGAAAATCGGTGAACGCCTCTCAAGCCCTGGCGTCCCTTGCGCTGTCATTTCCTTCAAGAAGCCTTCGATGGCCTTGGAAGAGTGCAGAGGGCGGCCTGTGGCCGGCCACGGGCGCAACACAACCGGCTTGGTCAGACGATCAACCGTGGCGGGACTTACCCGGACGGCCTCTGCCGGCTTGACTCCCGTAAACGCCGGTTTTGCCTCTGAGGCAATAGAAATTCCTTTTGAATTCATGCCGCTACACTAGCGCGGCAGGGAACAGGTTAATACAGACAGGCCGGGGCCGGGGGTGTCTGAATTATTTGGAGGCTTTCGGGCGGCCCGGTTTTCGGTAATGAAGGCTGATGCGCTGGCAGATTTTCTCGATGCGTTTCAAATCACCAACCCTGTGTTCCCCCATTGACCGGCGAAGCAAATCGTGAAGCGCCCTCACCGAGTTGAGTTGATCCACCGTCCGCCAATGCCAAAGCATGAAATGATAAACTCCAAAAGTAGTGCTTCCAAAGTCTCCCATGCCTGCCCCTAATCTGGGCTTCTTGCTGAACGCCCTGCTGTACGCCATGAGGAACCCTGACATGTCCTCGTAGGATTGATATACGCACGACTTTAACGCCCTTCCGGCCAGGTGCTGCAAGGCTTCATACCACTCGATGAAACGCCGAAGGATATTTTGTCCCTGCCCGCATTCCTCTTTTCTTTCAACGACATCTTTGATCTTCTCCGGCTGCTTCATTGCGTGTTCGACCATTGCTTTTAAACTTTCCACCATCCAAACCGCATACGCGCATTGATTGCCCAGGAAACCGCCCATTCGCGCTGGAGTAAATCTCGTTGCGCCCTTCAAATCCGCATCCGGGTGAACTGCGCCATAATACTCCAGTTCCACCCGATGGACCCATTCGGGGCAATTTTCCGTTGGGAAAACCTCCTTGAAAGGAAACAGGCCATTCACCGTCAGAAACTCATGCGCCAACCTGTTCAACCATTTGTCCCGCTCCTTGCTTGCATAATCCTTCGGCTGGATTGGACTTGATTTTACCCCGTACACCGTTTCGCCCGCAACGTTCATGGAACCAGGGACCGCACCGGCCCGCGACGACATTGCCCCCGTTGATTGAACCGCCATTGATTCTGATATCGCATTCATTTTTTAACCGGCCTTGCGCAGGGTGAACAACGAGGTCGGCAAAACGTTTCGCCAGAGATACCTTTTGCTCCCCGTGCACCGAGTGCTGGTCCTGCAAGCGGTTGTAATCTTGGCACAACTGGCTGGACATTGGCCGTCCATGCAAAATGTTTTGTTCAAATAAATACCGTTGATAATCAACGACTTACAAAGAAGACCAGAAAAAACTTCAAAAGGGGGCAACAATCCATCCGCGAACCCTAAACCGCCGATGAGTCGCCGGAAGCAGCTTCCAACGACACATCGGCGGCGGAAGGGGCCTGACTTCGCCAATTCAAGCCGGTTCCACTCTGCTCCATTCCAGCGCCGCCCGGTGAACCGCTCCACCGGCCCGCGCTTGCATTCCGCTCCGCTACACCGCCTCAAATCGTCAAAGACAGGCTGCCCCGGCGCCATGAGCGCGTAAGTTCCGCCAAGTCCCCTCAGCCGGCAGGCCGCGCATCAGGGCCTTGCCGAAACTTCCACCCTCACAGCGCCCCCAAAATTAGTCCGACCTCTGCCGATCCGGGCAAGCCGCTGTCGAGACGCCTCCCCAAGGAAACCAAAATGTTGCTGCCCTTTTGGCCCGTACCGCCAGGCTGTCAGTATTCTTAAAGGCCACGAAAGAAATCGCCTGCCGGAACCTTGACCACCTTTGCGATTCGCAACAGCGCTTCAATGGAAATAATCTTCTCTCCGCGTTCCACTTCGCCAATGTACTTCCAATTCAAATCAACTTTTTCGGCCAGTTTCTCCTGCGTGAGGCCTGCTTGCTCACGAAAGTGACGAATCGCCCCACCGATGATTCTCCGGTGCCGTAAGATTGGCTTTGGTTTGGACTTTCCCACAACTCGCCGAGATTAGGCGTGTCGCCCTTGACATGAACACCAGCAACATGCTGGTATTTTATTTATTGCATTGTTTGCCCCTTTTTGCGAATCTCCACCCAATGAATGTTCCCATTTGGGGCGGGACGGCGGGTTTGCCGGACGCATTTCGGACTGGCTGTGCCGGGACCGCCACGAGCGGACGGTGCGTCTTGTAACAAGAAAGTGACAAAAAATGTCTGGTCAAGCGGGAACAGGTGGCCTTAAACTCGCCGCCGAAACCGGTGGAATGGTGGAATTTGGCAACGGCTTTGCCAGCGAACTTGTAAATTCAGGCGGTCTTGGAAAGAAAATCGCATGAAAACATTGAATCGGATGAAACAGCCCGATGTTGCGGCGCTGAAGGATCGCTACTTGGATTGCATTGGTCTCACGTCTGTCAGCACAACGGCCTTGGAAGACGCTGTGGAAAAGTTAATCGGCCTGGGCATTTCAAGGAAGACGCTCGTGGACTGGGCGGTTCGAAAGGGGTATTCGCGGGGATCGGCCGCCAACCTCTTAACCCGGATTTTCAAAGCCCTTGGGTTGAGGGAACGCCAGCCCGGAGCGGGGCGCAAGCCATCCATCGAGACGCTGGAGCTTTTGAGCTATGCCCGGGCCAGATACGGCAAACGATACCTCAAGGTCTTGCGGGCCGCGTGGCGCACGGGAAAAGCGCAGGCGAAGTCCGGCTCTGGAATTATTGCGCCGCAATCCGACGCCGCCGGGAAACCGCCTGTCGCGCGGCCATTGCGCAGTCTCGGAGCTAATAATGGGTCCATTATTAGGAGGAATGGACACGGGACGCGCCGAAACACTTCCGGCATCCGTGCATCCGCGGCAACGATTTTGAAAACGAATGGCAACACGACAGGAAACTCAAGAAACCAAACTCGCAGCATACGATTATGAAAATGAATTCTCATTGGGGCGCGATTTCGCACCAAGCGACCAAAATCCCGGCGAAGCAAAGTGATTCTTCACGCCGCCCTACAACGACGCACGGAATTCGCACCCCCGCGCTCCGGGCGGTTTTGCGCATCGGCTGCATGACCCTGTTCGTTCTGTTTTTCGCACTAAGCGCATTTTCACAGCCGACAATACCTATGGAGTGGTTCTACTTCCCGCCACCGAACTTCGAGACTACATATGGAAGTTTTCCGGTGGCTGATACGACAAACCTCCTCTCCGTGCCGGTGGGGCTGATTTGCGGCATGGACAACGCCCTCATCATAGACACAACAAATCAAACCCCGGCCTTTTTGGAATATGCCGTCATGGATACCAACTGGGTTGAAAACATCAGCTACGATCCTGGCACGATATTGCTATGCTTCGCTCCAAATTGGGCCTCTGTCAGCCAAGGAGGAACGGGGCCTGGTGACACTGCGATGTTGATTGCCGGAGGCGATTTTTCAACCAATTCGCCCAATGGTCTGTTCGAGATTTATATCGATGCCGCAGGTTCTAACGTATTCATCGGCGGTCTCAGCAATGGGGTCTCCGTAACCTATGCCAGCGCCCCCATTTCATGGACTTCCAACACATTCCATCAGTTGGGATTCGAGTATAAGAGCACATCCAATCGCCGGTCGCCAGGCACTGAAATATACCTGGACAGTGTGCTTGCCGCCACAGGGGGCGCGGTCAGCATTGTGCCGGCGCTGGGTGCGGACAGCAACGGGTTCTGCACCAATGTCTTTATGGTAGGTTCGGATGGCAATGGACTTGAGCAGGCAAGAGGGGCCTTTTGGAATATGATCACTTGGAGCGATGAATATGGTGGATGGTACACAAATGAATGGAGTGTTACATCGAACGCCCTTGTCGCATGGCAAGCCACCTTGGGCGGGGGCGGTTTTGGCGCGATGATGGGCATGGGAGGCTTGGGTTCGCTCAATCCCACGAATTCAAGCTGCGGCTGCATCTCGAACACCACGCCGCATCTTGCAAACATGACAACCGCCAACACACCCGGCTTGGGCATGACATTGACCTTCACCATCGAGGGAGGGACCAATGGCGTTGGTTACGATATTTTCACGACACCGAATTTGATTGGCGCACCGGCAAATCTGAATTGGGCGTGGCTTGGGCGCGGCACAAACTGCGCGACTTACACGGTACTGAACCAGACAACCAACGCGTCTTATTACATTTTAGGCGGGCCGCAAGTGTCCACGGACGGCAGCGGCATGACGACGGCCCTGGAGTCGCTCATTCCCAACTGGAATTCCGCTGTCCAGAACAACACCAACACTATGACGGTCACGATTGTCAGCCCGGTTCAAGGCGCGGTTTTGCAGTAACGGGCCAACCACTCTTTTGGAATTTTATTATGAACCACATTAAAGCCTCTTTCTTCATCTGCATTTCGCTTCTCTCGGCTGGAATTGTCCACGGAGCTTCCGGGGACATGACCACAGTGAGCATTGCCGCCGGTGTTTACCACGGACTGGCCTTGCGCTCGGACGGAACCGTCTGGTCCTGGGGCACCAACGACTCCGGTCAACTGGGCATTCCGAACCTGTCGGACACCTACTTTCCCATGCGCATCCAAGGCCTAAGCAATGTGGTCGCCATTGCCGCAAACGCCTTTAGCTCTATGGCGCTTAAATCTGATGGAACGGTTTGGGCATGGGGATACAATGGTGACGGTGAACTGGGAAACGGCACCTACACTGATACGAATGCTCCCAGCAAGGTAACTGGCATCACCAATGCCGTCTCGATTGGCGCGGGTTTCTTTCATTCATTGGCGGTTCTTTCTAACGGACACGTCATGGCCTGGGGCGACAATACGTTTGGCGAACTGGGAAACAACTCCATCAGCAATCAGAGCACGCCAGTCCAGGTTTCCAACTTGGTCAACGTCATCAGCGTCACCGGGAGCAGCAGCAATTCGACAGCCTTGACAGCATCCGGGCAGGTCTGGTCCTGGGGGAACGGAGGCGCGGAACTTGGGATAGGCACAAACTGTGGCACCAATATCTATGCTGTGCCCGTTCTCGTGTCGAATCTGACTGCGATCACCAGCATTGCGGCGGGCACGATGCACCATTTGGCGTTGAAATTTGATGGCACGGTATGGGCCTGGGGGTATAATGCCTACGGTCAACTCGGATTAGGCAACTCCACCGACACTTACCTGCCGGCGCAGATCATCGCTTTAGGTCCAATAAAGACCATTGGGGCAGGATACGCGACCTCGTTGGCCGCGCTCTCAAATGGCGTGCCGTATGTCTGGGGATTCGACGGCTATTACTATTACTCACCAACCCCCCTTCCGACCGCCCCAGCCACCACTTCTTTTGCCGCAGGTTTCTTCGCGTATATGGGGTTATCTGCCAGTGGACAAGCATGGGCCGTCGGAATCAACGACTATGGCTTCTTCGGCAATGGAAACATAAGCTCGCTCGACAATTGGAACCTAATTCCAACCTTGAGCTTCTCTCCGACCCCGGTCGGGCGAACAGGGATGTTCGCCGGTGGAGACGACGATTTCTTAGGTTACTGGTCGAAAGTGGTGCCAATAGACATGCAACAAGGAGTGAGCCTGAACCCGACCGGCAGCGACCAGTACTGTTTCACCAATTCCGTGCCTTGGTTTTTAAGCATTCAAAAGCAGACTCTCTACCAATTGTCCTCTCCCAACGCCAACGGCTCGCAACCGACGGCCTTTGCTGTCCAGAATCCTGTGGTGGCTTTTGGCAGCAAAGCAGTCGGATCGCCGCTATACGTGAATCATCCTTACCGCTTTTCAGCCTACGCGGGCGGTTTTGATGAAAGTGATACCAACGCAATCAATGTCGTGCAGATTTCCGTTTACGACCCCGCCAAATTCACCCCAGGCGCAACCAACATCTCCCCTACGAATGTTTATCACATTCCGCTCCCTCGCCGGACGGTCGCCACAGATTCAAACCTCTGGACCGCGTTCGTCATGAACGGAAGCTCAACGACGTTCACGTCAAACGGTCTTACCACCACAATCGCATTTGCGAACGACGATCATACAGGCAACGGTTACACAGGTTTCAGTTGGATGACCAATGCGAACGGCACAGCCTCTATAATAACCAATTTTATCTACTCCGATTACACGATCACGCACACCGCCAGCACCACCAACTATTACTACAAAATCTCCATTTTGGGAAAAGCCCCAGTGACGACTAATACCGTGGCCTACTTTGCCACCAACAGTTCGGGGGTCTGGACTCCACTGCCTCTTTACACGCTCAATTTCGATCAGCAATCGCCGCTGCGCTCGGCCTATTTGGACCGCCTGCTTGTCGCCGGCACTCCCATGCCGCCAACTTACGAAAACACAAGGTTTTCAGCGCCTAACGGGTCCGGTGTCGCGGTCACGAACACAACCAACCTGACCGCCACCATTTACACCAATATTGATGGCAGCCCCGAATTGCGACGACATCCGCTTCTGGACCAGTTCGTCCTCCAGATGAACAAGGACCCTTTGGCGCTGGCAAGCTACGTCATTAATGAGATCGACCTAACCGATCCATATGCCGATGCTCAATCGAATCAAATAATCAAAACAACGATCAACTGCGGTGGCATTGATCGAAGCGCGCTGGGCACGTTCCTCGAAGGGCAGGGTTCACCCGTTGAGCAGTGCGCCTTGCTGGTGTATTTGCTGCGGCAGGCTGGCTACCCGGCGGCCTATGTGTTCCCGACCAATGGCAATCTGTTGATGACGGCCAGCCACATCAGCCAGCTTTGGAAAGCCAATGTGCAGGGAATCGTCACCGATCAGGGGGTTCCCTGCATCACCAACACCCTCCTTACTGTTGATTACCCGTGGGTGGTGGCGAATATCAATGGGAACACCGTCCATATTTTCCCCTGGATCAAGGACACCGAAATCGTCCAGGGTGTCAACCTGTACGATTATATGCCCACGAATTACAACACAGCATTGAAATGGGTTGAGCAATATGTGCGAGGCAATCCCGCCATTCTCGGTCTTGACCCGGAAAACAACCCGTCGAAACTGTTTCCGGCCTTTGTTCAGCAGCAACTCCTCACCAACGCTATCGAACAAAGCATCTCGATGGATGATCTTGGCGTCACCGCGTTCAACCGGCCTCATCAATTTCCCGCTTGGTCCTATCTCCCGCAGCCCGATTTGGTTACAAATCTCACCAACTTGACGGTTGTCGACAGCCTTTCAGCCAGCACCAATACCTATCCAATTTTGGCTCACATTTTTGACACGGTGGACGTGCAACTTTACAACACAACCGGGACGACCTCAAACCTGGTGCTTGATACGGGTGCTTGGGATGCGTGTGATTTCAACGACAGAAAGATGCTGGTCTACAACGATGCCACGAACCTATATTTGTGGCTGGCTCCGTATAATACTAACATAACGAACGCTTTGAAGTTCACCAACGCGGGTCCCAGCTCTACAGCATCACAGATGATTTCGGCCAATATCGGCACTATCACCAACATGGCGTTGGTAGTGACATATACCCGGCAAGTTGCGTATGTATCTCCGCTTATACCCGTTCTTCCCCAATTCCTTTTTAACACCGGGATTTACTGTACGACCTGGACCCGGGGTGAAGTTTCTGGCATAGGGATGGACTTTGGCCGGGTGACACAGGCGATGCTTCGCCCATATGAGGACGTTTATTGGGGTTTCCAACAACAACGCGCGATGAACACCAATTTCGTCCCTTCTGTTCGGGATTTCCAGGGAACCGCAGCATACTTGTTGGCCATGAACTATTTCAAGAGGTCGGATGCTTTCAACGCGCTCAATCTCCAATGGAACATGTTAAGCACTATAATGAGAAAGAACATCGGTCAGGGCAAGATTCTTCCAGGTTCAAACAGCACCAACATGCAGCTCGAGTTGGATATGAACGACTACATCGCCTTCTTTCTCGCGCCTCCAACGGAAAGGAATAATCAATACAACGACTCTTTTGTCGCTCTCCAAAACTACTTTTGCCTTGTGGCCGCGCAAAGCTCGGCGGAAGAGCATGATACGATGGAGCAAATGTTCCCTTCGCAGGATGCCGTGTCAGCCGTTCGCTTGCTCCAATTGGCTCAAAGCCGAACGAACAGCGGATACTCCCCAATCGTCGAGCTGATCAACAATAACTATCTGTCCCTTGGAAACACCAACTGCACGGGCTACGGTGCCACCCTGCTCAAGAATCAGGACACCAATATGTGGGCCACCACAACCAATGTATTCACTCAGGCGGACGGGGACTATGCGCGTGCGTTGATTACCCCCGGTTATGTCAGCAACTCGACCGGGACCTATTCGGGAATGGGATCGCTTGTTCTAAACGATGACGGGTGTTGGTGGGCCTTAATCTCTGCCCAGGCGGGGCCAGCGCATGGAGGAATGAGCGAAGACGTCCCAAACCTCGCTCCCCAAGGGCCAGGAGGAACCTTTCCGTACAGCTTGGTGGATGACCAAAACAACGGCCCGTCTTTCGCGCCCAACAATCCCGGTACTCAAAATGTCGAGACCGCTTTCACGCCGTTGGATTCAGCGGGATTGGAGGCCACTGCCGGCTCCCACGCATTTACCACCACAGAGACAACGGAAGCATCGCAAGTGGACAATCAGTTTGGACAATCCGGCACAACGCCTCCCGCCAATGCCCTCGAAGCGGCTGCCGACAACGGCTATAACGGAACGTCCGATGCGTGGATGCAAAGCTCCGGTCAGGCGGTGAACGATCCTGTTGACCCTGTATCCGGCGAGTTCTACGTGGATGCGGTGGATTTGACGCTGCCCGGTCCATTTCCCTTGCAAACGCGGCGCAACTACCTCAGCCAAAATCTCAGCGCCAATCAATTTGGCTACGGCTGGAAGCTCAATTTCGTGCCCTACCTCGTTTTGACCACCAACGCCGCCAGTCAGTCTCTCATTTACGCCGCAGAGATGGACGGGGCGCTTATTGCCTATCATCAGACCAACGCAGGCGGCTCGTGGGTGGTTCTGCCGCAGGACAATCCGTCTCTCAACAATCACAGCATCTACGGAACCGGCTCAACCGGAAATCTCTTCAATGCAAAGTTGAATTGCTACGCCACCAACGGAACCACATACATCCTAACGGCTCCCGATGGCAGCGTTCGCACCTACCAAATGATGTCCTTTGCCGTCACGAACGGCACCAGCCAGATGAATCGCACCCGGCCGTATCTGACCCGCTGGCAGGATCATGCAGGCAATTACTCCCTTTTCTACTACGGGACGAACTCCAGCGGCGACGACTACGGGCAACTCAACCAAATCCGCATGGCAAACGGCAACTCGATGGTGTTCCAGTACGACTTTTACGGGCGCATTTATGAGGCTTTCACCCAGGACGGGCGGTTCATGCAATACGATTACGACAATTACGGCGACTTGATCACCGTGACCCTCCCCGACAATGCGCAGTGTCAATACCAGTATCAACACTACAATTTTGTCACCAACGGCGTCACCAATCTTGTTTCCTCGCATTTGATGCTGCAAGAAATCAAACCGGACGGCCGCATTGTTGCAAACACCTATGACGCATCAAATCGGGTTGTGACCCAGGCCTCGACAGTGGGAACAAATCTGGTTTTGGTCACCAACGGCTACTTTTTCTACACCAACAGCATCACCAATCAATTTATCAGCGGCAGCACCGGTGTTCAGGATGTTTTTCACCATCCGACTGTTTACTATTACACCAAAAACCTGATTACGCTCGTGGTTGATCCTTTGGGTCAGACCACAACCAGCGTCTGGTTTCCTGACACACCCAATGGCGCAACCGGCTATTATCCCCGCAGCCTGCAATGCACCGTGGATAAACGCGGGCTGGCAACCACCAACTTCTATGATACCAACGGCAACGTAACGCAGACGGTTGTTGTGGGGAACCTCACAGGGGAAGGCTTCAATAATCAGACGGCGACTAACACCTGCACGTACACGGTCAATAATCTGCCAAGCATCGTGACCGACCCGGTCGGCAATGGAATGCAGTTCGTCTATGGTACGGTTGACCCGTTCAAGGTGGTCCAGGCCATCCGCACCAGCGGCGGCACTCCCGTTGCAACCAATCTGCTCGGTTATACCAATGTGGGATCGTCCGCATTCGGCTTGATTGCGAGCGTGACGAACGCCGGGGCTGTTACGGCTTTTACCTACAACAGCAACGGATTCAAAACAAGCCAGATTCAATACCCGGTCACACCGGACGATCCCGCCGATACCGACCCTGCCGTCACTCATTATTTCAGCTACAATCTTCGCGGTCAACTCTACCAGGACCAGATTGCCGGAGGCGCTCTGACACAATATGACTTTGACGCAATGGGCCGAATGATTTCGAGACAAGTATTCGACCAGAACAGCAACAATCTTTCCAGCGAGAGCTTTTACTATAACCTGAACGGCGAGCTTGAATGGTACGCCGGGCCACGTTCCAATCCGCAGGAGTACGTCTATTACGTTTATGACGGAGCGGGCAGGGTCATTCAGGAGATCGATTGGCGGACGCAGGGGATGATTAACGGCGCTGGGGTCGAAGCTCCTGATGGTTACGCCCAGTATCCAACCACCTTACAGACCTTTGACGGCTTTGGCAACAAGACCTCGATTACGGACCCGAAGGGAGCGGTCACAACAAACGGGTTTGACGTTTTGGGCCGCTTGATTTCACAGCAGGTCGTTGAAACCAATGGAAGTGTCCTCAGCACGGAGACGTTTGGTTACGAACCGGGCAATCAGGTGGCTTACGCAACCAATGCTTTGGGCGGCTACTCGCATTCCCTTTACACGCAGACCGGCCAGCCCTATTTCCGACAGGATGCTTCCGGCGCCACAAATGGCAGGACGTATTGGCTCGATGGGCGGCCCAAGCGGGATTATCTCCCCAATGGCAGCTATTGGCAAACCGTCTATGACGATGTTCATTTGCTGGTCACACGGACGTTCTACAATGCGGGCGGAACGGCTCTGGCGACCAATGTTGCCGGCTTTGACCGGCGCGGGAACCAAATCCTCAGAACCGATGAGGCCAATAATTCCTTCACGAACACCTTCGACGGCCTCAACCGCGTCAAGACCAGCACCGGACCGGTCGTGACCTATGCAACTCCACCCGGCGCGCCGGGAAGCTCTCCGGCTTCCGTTCAGCAATCGAACATCATCTATTATGATGCAGCCGGTCTGGCCACGACAAATCAGAACGCGCTCGGCGAAAAGACCATTTCGCTCTTTGATGCTTTGGGCCGGAACATAGACACGGAAGTTCATGCTTCCAGCGGCGCTTTGGTGCGCATTGCCACCACCGCATATTCGGCGGATCACGAGAGCCAAACCGTCACCCAGGGTTCAGGCGCGTCAGCCCTCATCTCCACGGTTTATACCGACAACCAGAACAAGCCGGTTCTCTCCATTTCATATCCCTCGCCCGGTATCCAGGAGTTCATTTTGCGGCAATATGACATGGTCGAAAACCTCGTTTCCGAAACGCATAACACCGTTACGAAGGGCGCGGTGACGCAGTGGTCATCGGCCACCGCCGCCTACGACGGCCTTCATCGGCCCATCTTCAAGATTGACCGGGACGGGGCCAGCAATTCATTCGCGTTTGACGCTGCCGGTAATTTGACCAACCGCACCATGCCCGGAGCTCTTGCGTGGCGAGCGACCTTCAATTCCAACCTGCAAATGCTGTGCGACTATGATGTCGGGTACGGTGGAGCCGTTACCCGCAGCAACAGCTATGCCTACAGCAGTCTGACCGGCCTCTTGCAAACGAGCACGGATGGCCGGGGCGTGACCTGCGCGCACTATTATGACAACTTCTTGCGTCCGGCGTCCAATTCCTATTCCGGCCCACTGCCCGAACACAATCTGGTCACGTCATGGGCCTATGACCCGCGCGGTTTGATGACAAATATTTCGGAAAGTTTTGCCTCTACCAACACCGGCCCCGGCACGACTGTAACGACAGCCTTTGACGCCTACAGCCAATTGCAAAATGACAACATTTCGGCGGGCAGTTTTGCCTACCAGGCGGCATTCAGCCGGGACTCAGCAGGCCGTCGAAGCCAGCTTGGATTCGGCGCTTTTGGATACAATTACACTTGGCGCGCCGATGGCCTCTTGGCATCGGTCAATGGACTCACAGGAGGCGGCAGCTACTCCTACGATACCGCCGGGCAACTCTCCACCCGCACTGTCCCGCCAATGGTGGCGACCATCACCCAACGAGACGGAGCGGGGAGGCCGCTGGCTGCCGGCACAACCATCAATGGTTCATCCGTCTTCACGGAGAATCTTGCCTACACGGGCGACGGCTTGTTGGCCACCGACACCATGTTCCGGCCTGATTTCACGGATGGACGCAGCTATTCGTATGCGCCGCAAAGCCGCCGCCTCACCCAGGAAATCCTTAACCTGAGCACCAATGTCACTTGGACAAACACCTTTGCCTTTGACAGCGGCAGTACTGGCGGTCCGGGTGTCCTGACCCATGTCGGAAACGCGCCGGGAAGCCCAGCCGCGACTTGGAACGGCGGTACGGACGCCTTCTCCCGCATCAGCAGCGAGACCAATTCCACGGCGCAACGCCAGGCATTCGGATACACCGCCGGCCCCGCCACCGTGTCGGCGCTGGTCAATGGCAAACCAATGCCGGTGACAACCGTTGGAACCAATTGGAGCACGGAATTGGAACTCGCTCCGGGCAGCAACCAGTTGGTTGTCAACGCGGTCAATTGGAGCGGACTCTACGCCGCCTCTGCGACTAACAGTTTCACCAATAACGCCGCCGACCGCGTGGTGAACACATTTTCCGGGGACGGCGAATTGACAAACCGTGTCTGGTACAATTCATTCGGCTACAGCAACCGCACTCAGTCTCTTTCCTGGGATGCGAAGGGACGGTTGCACGGTGTCACCGATCTTGACACCAACGGCAACGGGTACTCCTGGAATGCGGTCTATGATGGACTGGACCGTAGGCTGCAAACCATCACCACGCTTGTTACCAATGGCATCAGCGCCACCAATTCCCCCAATACGATCAGCCAATTCTACGATCCTGCCGTGAGATTCCTTGAGCTTGCGGTTGCCGTGAACGGCGTGACGACCTGGAAAATCTACGGGCCGGATGCGAATGGCACTTATGGGGGCATGAGCGGAGTGGGCGGCTTTGATGCCACCGGCACAATCGGCCAGTATGCCTCACCAATCATCAGCGACATGAGGGGAAACGGCTATGCGCTTTACCAGCAAAACAGTCTTAACTGGTACTCCAGCCGTGTCACAGCCTACAACGCGGTTCCGGGTTACCGGCCTCTGCCGCTTGCCAACGGCGCAGACTTGGCACATTCCAGCGCCTGGCGTGGCAAATGGGTTGATCCCATGCAAACCTGCCAGCTTGGCAAACGGCCGTACGGACTTGTTGGCTCGTATTGGTTGAGCGCGGACCCGCTGTCTCACGACGCAGACCCGTCCCTATACGCCTTTTGCGCAGCCCTCAATCCTGTCGGGGCATTCGACCCGACCGGAATGTGCTCGGATGGCGCTTCCGGAGGCAAAATTCCGGCCTGGCTTCAATATATACTCAGCCAACCCAATGCGCGGCAGGGCACTGACTATGCTTGGTCCAGTGACGTTGCCCCGTCGTCCTCAGGCTTCAGCGCCGGCCAATTCGCAGCCGACGCGGTGCTCAATGCCACCCCGATACAGCAAGCTTGGGGCGAAGTCACCAGCCCGGATTTCAGCACGGGAATAGGAATTACTACGTTTGGGGTGGCCGCCATCAGCCTTACCGCAAATATCCTCAACGCCGGCGGCAATATTCTTACGCTGGGAGAATTGACCGTGGGCGAAAATGCGGTCAAGACGGGGCTTATGGACCTGGTGAGGGGTGGCGCAGAGGGTGGAACGGCTGGAGAAACCATGTTAGGGGGAAGTTTCGCAAATCTTCGTTCGATGCGGAACGTGAATCCATTGCGCGATACATTGAACTGCGGTGAGTGTGCAGTCTACGGGGATGACATACTAGCCGGTGGCAACGCGACAGTTGCTGGGAAAAGCGGACTCACCGATTTGTCTTCTTTTGAAAAGATCTATGGGCAGACTTGGAGCAGTCCAATCAGTGGGTCCAGCGCTTTGAGTGAGTCAATTGGCAGCTTGCCTGTTGGATCCCGAGGGTTAGTATTTGGAATGCAGGAGGGATCTGACGTCGGACATTACTTCAACTTTGTCAACACAAGGGCCGGCTCAGTTTTCTTGGATTTTCAAAAGGGAGCCGCGATATCGCCAGGGAATTTTTCCAGCTTTAGGCTATTACAAACACATTAGCATATGACGTTCATCAAAGTCACATTCTCCACCATGGATGAGTTCTTCGCAACTATGCGGAAGAAAAAATTGAACTTTCTTATGTTTAGCGGCGACGAGCATACACGCCTTGCTGACACGCTTACTCTGGAGGAGGATGAAGCCGGATATTATGTGAACGTTCAAGAGCTCAGCGGAGAATGTTTCGACAGGCTGATGAGGAACTCTGCTGTCGAAATTAGGGCAACGCCATGGCTGGGCGAAATTAAGCCCCTGCCGCATATCAGATCATTCCTTCGAGGCGCGGGATTCGTGGATACGTATTTCGAGAATGAGAAACGCGACATAGGGAAGTTTCTTGAACGGTCTAGAGCGGCAAAGTCTGGAGCTAGATGACGGCTTGAGCTGTTACCAACGCCATGAGATTGAGGACGTTGAAATTCGTTTTGTTTTGCGTTTCCCTAGTGTTCGCTTTGGGAGTGATGCACTCCGCAGCGGTTGCTGCAAAACGCCTGGAAGTTCAGGCATACCAATACAAAACGTCACCATAGGCCAACCATGATCATAGCCACAAAACAAAAGCAAGCGCTTCACGCCATTCATCGAATTCTTGTGCTGGCAAGATTCATGGCGTATCAAAATGAGCCGATGCCCAAAATTGCTAAAGTCTTGGATTACGCGGAAATCTTGCCGACCTTGATGTCCGCAGATGAAGACCGAACAGAGGAATTTCGGACTCACATTCAGGGGCTCGCTTCTGAGTTCCCAGCGGGCGTTGGAATCTTGCAGGAGTTCGACCAATGAGGCATGAACTGTCCACTAGGCAACCAATAGCATGGCGTCTGCCATTCATTTAAACGGTGCCAAACGAGCTTCACGTTACTAACCTGCCCTGCCTCGATGGGGAGGAGTGTTCACATATCATTCCGAACGTCTCAACACAAGGGCCACCCACATCCAGTGCTGTCCAGGTCAATCATGAGAATTCCGGTACTGATCACCGCCGGCTCCCCGCCAACCGAGTTAGAGGCGCGACTGCATTTGGCTCTATCAATTTCTGAATCCAAAATTGGCCCGATGTCAACTTTCACGCGTGAGAAAAATCAGCGCGGAGAGAAAGCTCCGACATTCCGCTGGATGACATGAGCGCCTTTGGGACTCCGCCAACAGAAGGACCTAACGGGTTCAACCAACTCCGAATACTGCGTCCCCCCGAACCCTGAACGCCAATGAGTCGCCGAAAGCAGCTTTCAACGACACATCGGCTCGTTTTGGGACCTGACTTCGCCAATTCAAGCCGGTTCCACTCCGCTCCATTCCAGCGCCAGCCGGTGAACCGCTCCACCGGCCCGCGCTTCCATTCCGCTCCACTACAGCGTCTCAAATCGTCGAAGACAGGCTTTCCCCGGCGTGGTGAGAGCGGAAGCTTTCGCAAAGTCCCTTCAGCCGGCACGCCACGCATCAGTGCCTTCCCGAAACTTCCGCCCTCACCACGCCCCCAAAATTAGTCTGACCTCTGACAACCGGGCAAACCGCTGGCCTTACGCCTGCCCACCGCCCATCAGGCGACGGCCCCCGTCTCACCCGGTTGTCAGAAGTCAGAGCAGCGCGTGCCCGCGTGCCCGATCATAGCCAGGCTAACCAAGACTTGACGCGCGGCCGTCATGCTTCATGCCCGCCCGTCAACCCGGCATGAATCCCGCCATAATGCCGCGCCGCTCCGCGCTTCGAGTGAGGTAATTAGCCATCTGCCCGCCTCATTCAGGTTGTTTTCTGCGCCTTTTTTTACGCACACCGTCACCCCACCGTTTGCTGCTCGCTTGTCCGACAACGAGCCGACTTTTGGAGCGAGATCAAAAACCGCGCCAGCGTCTCCCTTTTGCCCTTTCCCCACTGTCACGGTTTTAGCTTTCGCTGGGTGTTCAATGCGCTCCCGCGCACGGCTTCGATGTCTCCCAATCAGGTGAAGCGAGCAGCAAACGGCAGGGTGACGGACAGCGGTTTCAGAAAAAAAAAGCTATGAAAAAAACAAATAAGAAAATTGAAGCGTCAGCACCGGCGAATGTCCGGCCATCGTCGGTTTCAGAATCCCCTAATTCAGAGCAATTGCATCGGATTGATTTTCGACTCCGTTTCCAAAATCGGGGACTTTCGACAGCGCAAGTTTTGGACATGCTCTACAACGAGACTCCGCGCTTTTGGGAATTGTGCCAAGTTGTCGGCAAGTGGGTTTGGATTCAGTTTCAAAGCAAACAGCCGCGCAACGTGACGGCGCAGTTGTCGCAGCTTGGCTTCCATTGGAATCGGAAACGCCAGCTTTGGCAACATCCGTGCGGACAGTTTCGCACCGGCAGTTGGATTGACCCCCGCGACAAGTACCCCACCTTTTACCCCGCCGATTAGTCGCGAAGGAGCACCCACCATGAAGCGCAACAGACGCCGCTTGCCAGCCCCGCAGCACGAGTTTTTGTTCACACGACAAGCGTTCAATCTCTTCACCGAAGCGACGCTGGACGGAGACCGAATCACCCAGGAACGAGATGAAGCCGACCGCGCCCGCCATGCCGCCGAATCCGCGCAAGCGCGTTTGTTCGCTTCTCACAACTCCAAATGAAAGCCTTTTATCCATTCCGTCTCCGCGCTGGCGATGTCATCCGATTTGACGGCCAGCCATGCCGGGTTCTCCGCGTCAGCGATTGTTCCGCCGTTGTCGCCGTGACGAAGCAGCCGCGGGAGTTCACCACGCTTTTTGGCGTGCGTGTCCGCATTCAGCCCAAGCCCGCTTTGGTTCGTATCTCGCCACAATCCGAGGTTCCCATATTGAACCGTTGAAGCTCGAAACACTCACCCGGCTGGACTGTCAGCGGTTCAGCCGTTTTTCGGTTGTTGGGGACTGCCGCCGTCCCCAAACCCCGGTGCCGGGCCTCACGCCGGCCCAGACCCGCGCCAAAGGGCAAGCCCTCATGGACTCCATTTCCGCTCGCGCTGGCCTTCACGCTCCCGCGCCGCCTTTCCACCTCATGGAAAGGATTCCAGTCCGGTTCAGCCTTTCCAGTGCCACGGAATGTCCAGTGTCCAACGCTTCTGGTGAAGTCATCCTTTGACGTGAATATAGACCACGGCCACCCCGCGTCCGGTCGCGCCGGCTTAATTCGCTTGCGCAACGGCAGGCAACGGCGATTGGAAATCCACCGCCACCAACTTTGGTTGGCCGCCCCGTTGCGGATTCTTCTGCCAATCACTTTCCCAATCATCCAATGATGGCACGGTGACTTCGGCGTGTTTCGAGTAGGCGTGATGCACCGCCTTGGAATTGTGCCCCAGCGCCTGCTGCGCGAACCGCTCCGGGTAGCCGCATTTCAACGCCCGCTCCGCCCACGCATACCGATACGAATGCAGCGACACGCCTTGGATGCCGAGACCAACGCACCGTTGGTGAAACTCCGTTGACCGGTCGCCAGCGCGTACCGTCCGCAGGTACGGGAACAGCGACCCTACTGCCGGACGCCGTTTCAAAATGGCCTCGATTTCCGCACCGAAGCGGATCAGCGCTGGCTTGATGCCCGTGCCACGCGACTTCAGCTTCTTGCGCGTGTAACAGATTGTGCGCGTGTTCCAGTCCACATCCTCCGCCAGCAGACAGGCCGCATCCGTTTGCGACGCGCCGGTATGCCACAGCATTTCGTAAAAATCCCGCCGCTCCGCGTTTTGTTCACGCTGAATAATGGCCGCATGTTCTTCCGCCGTGACCGCCCGCTTGGCCTTGAACACCGGCTTGGGCCATTGCAGGCGCGGGATGACCGATTTCAGGAGCCATTCCATGCCCAG
>Ga0181530_10003154_pt1 | contig 18705 bp, 15 predicted proteins | sample PEATcosm2014_Bin_42_FD_119769 | JGI IMG/M metagenome (GOLD analysis project Ga0181530, IMG submission 119769) | Peatland microbial communities from MTU Mesocosm Facility, Houghton, MI, USA - PEATcosm2014_Bin10_60_metaG | ecosystem: Environmental > Terrestrial > Soil > Wetlands > Peat | place... | reverse complement strand
CTTGGTACCACTGGAGGTACTTCATGGATCGCATTTATAGCAAAGCTTTCCCTCTATACCGCCCGGCCATAGGCCGGGGAACTTTTAAGTATTAGAAATAGGGTGATTTGTGGGGTGGATTTATTTATATTGAATAATCAGTTTCAGTTTATTGATTAATAAAAGAGGGAATTCCCTAAGCCTAACATCATCATCACGGGAGGAAGTATGAACGTCAAACTTTTCTCCACTATTTCGGCGTTGATTGCCCTTTCAACGGTAACCTTTGCCCAGACCAATGTCAGCGGACCCATTTCAAGCAATACCGAGTGGACGGTTTCGGGAAGCCCGTACATCGTTACGGGAAACATTCTCGTGGAGACCAGCGCCACCCTTACCATCGACTCCGGCGTGACGGTGCAGTTCGACAGCGGCAGCTACTCCCTGCAGATAAGCGGCGCCCTGCGCGCCATCGGCACAAGCGGCCAGATGATTACCTTTACGAGCAATACGGTATCGCCCAAGCCCGGCTACTGGGGGTACATTCTTTTTAACAATACCAGCACTCCATACGACTCTTCGCTCGGAACGGGGTGCATAATGAAATATTGCGTCGTCGAATATGCGGGAGGCGTAACCACAGCCACCAATGATGCCGCCATCCGGTGCGACGCGGCATTTCCATTGATCACGTATTGCACGATTAGATACAATGTCGTCTGCGGAATAGGGCTCTTCTATTCCAGTACTATTCCCAGGGGGTATGTCATCAGCATAACACATTGTCATATATACAACTCTCCAACATTGTTTCCCTTTGGAATAGAGGGAGGGGGAATAAACGTCGGCAGTTACGGAGATAACCTTGTCGTAATTTCCAACGATACTATTCATGGCTGCCAGTCCGGCAGCAATGATGGAGGGGGGCTAAGTTTCAATAATAATAGTGGTAGCGCAACAATTTCGAATAATGTGATTGACAGCAATACAACGAGCGGCAATGGCGGTGGCATTGCAATTGATGATCATAATGGTCCATTGACTATTTCAAATAATATTATTGACAGCAATTCAGCAGGACATGCCGGTGGCGGCATATGGGGCGAGAACAGCTTTATTTACAATAATCTTATTAGCGGCAATAAAGCCGGTTCCTGTGGCGGCGGGATTGCCGGAGATGGTGACACAATTGCGAATAATCTTGTATATGGTGATTCGGCAAGTTACGGCGCCGGAATATGTGCGGGGGTAAATTGTAGCGGATGTTCATTCAATTTGATTTATACTATTGTTGCAAACAATAGTGCCACTGCCGGCAGCGGGGGAGGAATATCCGTCAATGCTTGTAGTAACGCGGGAATTTGTTATAATACGGTTATCGATAACAAAGCCCTGAATGGCGGCGGGTTTTATGATGGTAATTATCCCGATAGCTTCTATCACAATACGGTAACGCGAAATATCTCAACGGCTGAAAGTCAGTTGGCACGTACTGCTGATATAGTCAGGATATACGATAGCTTTTCCGTGTTCAACTACAATAATTTAGGAGGGAATGCCGGCGCCTATGAAATAGTTGACTCCCTTCCCCAAGGTGCGGAAAACATCTCCGCCCAGAACAACTGGTGGAGCACGACGTCAAGCTCAATAATACAGTCAAAAATATGGGACTATTTCGACGACGCTACCCTCTCAATCGTGAACTGGACCCCATGTCTGTCTTCGCCCGATACCAATGCGCCGATAACGCCTCCAGTCAACGTCACCAAGACGAATCTGGGCGGAGGGTCAATCCAATTGTCCTGGAGCGCGAACCTTGAAGCCAACCTTGCCGGCTACAGGGTTTATTATGGCTCGCCGACTGGTTATTCCTTTGCCTATTCTATCGACGTCGGCAACGTCACCACCTACACGCTTACCGGAAACGTGGCCGCCATTTCTGACAACATTGGCGTCACCGCCTATAACAAGGAACGGAGTGGCACCATAACGACCCTGCAGAACCAATGCGCCGGACGTGAGAGCTGGTACACCAATGCCGTCATGTTAACCTCGGTATCGACGCGTGAAGTGCACCTCTTAAAGACGGATTTGAGCATGAAGAACGGCTCGCTCGTTTATTCAATAACGAGCCCCGGTGCGATGGAACTCTCATTCTTCGATTTATCCGGAAGGAAGGCCCTCGTTATCAATCGAATGGAACCGGCGGGCAGTTATTCACTTGCGCTTAGAAATTTTTCACTTTCTCCGGGACGGTATATCGTGCAATTCAAGACGGCGGGTTTTGAAAAAAGGCTGCCGATCCTGATGTTGGATAAATAGCGTTTACCAAAGGTCGATATCGCATATTTTACAGTTATTTTATTAATCAGTTCATAAAAAATGTCACCCGCGGTCGTTCGTGGTAAGTTTACTGAACAACGAACGGCATTTTTGGTGCGGGTTTAGCTAGAGTCGGAACCCTTGTTGGAATATGCGCCCTCATTGAATTGGTGTATGGAAGTGCCGGGGTCACCCGCCCGCCCGTAGCTAGCTTCAGGGATTTTTCAACGATCTCTGAAGCTTTGACCGGCAGGGGTGTTTAATCCGCCCAAGGGCTTTCCCTTAAAAATTCTTTCGCTCTTCATTGCGTCTTCAGGTAGTAAGTTTTTCAGGCGTTCATGTTGCAGCGTTAATGAGGTTGGATTTTCCTGTTTCATCGACCCCGTTGCATTTGACAAATGGGGTGTTACGGTAACACACCGGTTTTACATTTTCAGAGGTAGATATAAGTTTCAGGGTATTTTATGGAATTTTACGATTAAGAGAGGAGAAATAAGAAACCCCTTAAAAGTGCCCGAATTCGTATTATTGAGGCAATTTTAAGAGGTTGTAAACTGGTAGCACTATGGGGAATCGAACCCCCGTTTGATGGCTGAGAATCACATGCGCTTCCGGAAATCGCCAACAGCAAAAAAGCAGGTCATTCAAAAGGGGATCGGCAATCTCTTCATCTATTTGCGAGTGCCGCTAACTACGCAGACTACCCGGAAACCGATGTTGTCGATTACGCCCTGCGGAGCGAGGCTCTGGCGGAACGCGGAGCAGAGGTAGCGCGCGTCATCGACGTACCATGCGCCCCCGCGCAGCACGCGGGAGCTGCCGCTCGTCGCCCCTGTCGGGTTGATCTGGCTGCTATCGCCGTAATTCCCGAACCAGTCGTTGCACCACTCCCAGACATCCCCGCTCATGTCGTACAACCCCCACGCATTCGGACTCTTCGTCGCTACCGGTTGCGTACTGAACGGCGAATTATAATACCAGACCGCATTGCTGTCGATCGTCACGGTATCCAGGGAATCGACCGATACTAGGGTATCCAGGGAATCTATCGACGTCAGGGTATCGAGGGTATCCAGGGAATCGACCGACGTCAGGGTATCTATCAGGGTATCCGGGTACTCTATCGGCGCATAGTTCATGCCCCAGTAAAAGTCGGTCGTGGTTCCGGCGCGACAGGCGTATTCATACTCCGCTTCGGTCGGCAACCGGTAGCCGTTCCGGGCGTAATTGATCTGGAGATTGCCAAGACCGCTGCATCCGGCGCCCGGCGTCCCCGTGATGGATGAAAAAGTATAGACAGTATCCGTTCCCGCCACTTTGCTGAGCGCGTTACAGAACAGCGCGGCATCGTACCACGACACCCGCTCAACCGGCCACAACATGCCGGAATCGAAATAAGCCGGATTGCCCCCCATGACCGACGAATACTGGGCCTGCGTCACGAGCGTCCGCGACATGGCGAACGCTCCGAGCGTCACGCCGTGCACCGGGATCGCGCCGACCGCGGTAACCGTATCGCCCATCTGGAACGTCCCGCCGGGAATGGTATCCATGGCGATGACGGGAAGGGCGGGGATAAACGGCCTGGCCGGACCGCTGTTATTGCCACAGCCCCACATACCAACTGCCGCAGTCGTCAACATGCAAGCAAGCCGTCCCGTTCTCATGACAATCAATCTTCCTTTATTACGTACATGCCCTTCACCACTCATATTTCGCAGCGATGGGAAACCGTCTCCCTATGCCAAACGCCTTGGGCGTCACCTTGAGGCCCGGCGCCGCCTGCCGCCGCTTGTATTCACTTTTCGCAACGGCTTCGCACACCCACCTGGCCGTTTTGGCATCAATGCCCTGAGCGACCAGCTCGGCAAGCGACTGATTCTTTTCAACGATGCCTTCGAGCGCGGCGTCCAGTATGGGGTAGGGCGGCAGCGTGTCCTGATCGGTCTGATCCGGCCGCAGTTCGGCCGAAGGCGGCTTGGCAAGCGTCGATTCCGGAATAAGGGGCCGTCCCGCTTCAGTGTTGACAAAGCGCGCAAGTTTGTACACCATCCCCTTCGGGAGATCCGCTATCACACTCAACCCGCCGCTCATGTCGCCGTAGAGCGTGCAATAGCCGACGGCAAGTTCGCTCTTGTTGCCGGTCGTCAGAAGCAGGCTGCCGAACTTGTTCGAGAGCGCCATGAGGAGCGTTCCACGGATGCGCGCCTGCAAATTCTCCTCCGCGAGCCCAGGCGCGGTCGCGCCGAAGAGCGGCGACAGCGTCGAAAGAAACGCGGCGAACAGGGATTCGACGGGAACCACCGAGAACCGGATGCCGAGATTTTCCGCCAGAGCGCGTGCGTCAACAACACTGCCCTCGGAGGAGTAGCGCGACGGCATGGCGACCCCCCATACGAACTCCTTTCCGAGAGCCTGGACCGCCAGGGTCGCGGTCAGCGCCGAATCGACGCCGCCCGAGAGGCCGATGATGACTTTTCGGAAACCGCACTTGCGGGTGTAATCCCTGATGCCCAGCAGGAGCGCGTTCCGCACCGCGGCCGTGGTATCGAAGTCCGGCAGTTCGAGCGCCGGGCCAAACGAGCGGGTATCGACGGTCGCCACCGCCTCGACAAAGGAAGGCAGCATGACGCGCAGGGTTCCGGAAGCGTCGAATACCATGCTGTTCCCGTCGAAGATGAGTTCGTCGTTGCCCCCGACCTGATTAACGTAAACGAAAGGAAGGCGGTGTCGGGCCGCATGGCTCCGGCAGAGCGAAACCCGCAGGTTCTCCTTGCCCATATGAAACGGCGACGCGGCGATGTTGATGAGAATGCTCGCGCCGGCCTGCGCCAGCTCGCTCACCGGATCGCGCTCGTACAGGCGACCCGTCCAGAGCGCCTCATGGTTCCATGCATCCTCGCAAATGCTGATGCCCATTGATTCTCCTTTGTAATGGTACACCGCCGCCGCGAGACCGGGGTCGAAGTAGCGCGTCTCATCGAAAACATCATAGGTCGGCAGGAGCGTCTTCGGCTGGAAAAAAACCGTATGGCCGCCGCTGACGAGAACAGCCGCGTTGTAAAGTTGTTTCCCGTGGGGCAATTCGTTCGGCAGCGCCGCGCCCACGAGAATTGCCGTGGCGGGCAGCTTCGCTGAAAGCGCGGCGATCTTCGCGAGCGCATCGCTCCCCTGCCGGATGAACCAGCGCTGGTCGAGAAGGTCGCGGGGCGGGTAGCCCTGCAGGAAAAGTTCCGGGAAGACGACGAGGTCGGACCCCTCCCCGGCGGCCCGCGCGGCGATCCCGCAACACCGTTCCGCATTGCCGGAAACGTCGCCGACGAACGGATTACATTGGCATAGAGTAATTTTCATAATTCGGCCATGCGATTCGGGCGGTGGTATGGAATCATCCTGTTTGTACGGATGAGCATGCCGCGCCAAGCTCGATAAAAATAGGCTGCACGGGACTGAAAACGCAAGTAAGGCGGCAATTGCAGATCATGACTGCCATGGACAAAATCGCCGACTCACTCGAAAATGTCATCGACGGAAAACGCCGGCCGATCATTCTCTCCATGCTCTTGGCGGCGACGTCCGCCCTTTACGGCGCGGCGCTCGCTATCCGCAACATGCTCTACGATCGTCTTTCCCTGCTTTCCCATGTCGCCTCACGGCCGGTAATAAGCATCGGCGGCATCAGGGCGGGCGGGACCGGGAAGACGCCGGTCGCCGCGATGATCGGCGAATACCTGCTATCAAGAGGCATCGGCGTGGCATTTCTCTCGCGGGGATACCGGCGAAAAAATTCTTCCCGCCGTATCGTTGTCCCTGATGAATCGGCGCCTTGGAGCGCCATCGGCGATGAGCCCGCCCTCCTCCATAATCGATTTCCGCGAAGCTGGCTTGGCATAGGAGCGAATCGATGTAAAACGGCAAACCTTCTGTCGCCGCTTCTGCCCCGCCGGTCGGCGTATGTGCTTGATGACGGTTTCCAGCACCGGTCGCTCCGCAGGGATCTCGATATCGTCTGCCTGCATGATTCCTTTCTCACCGATAGACTGATCCCTTCCGGGTTTCTCCGGGAAAGGGTGTCGGCGCTCGTCCGCGCGCGGATCGCGCTTCTCATCGGGCGGCCGGAAAACGCCGACGCCTTGCGACGCCAGAGAGACTTTCTTGCGGCGCGCTTTCCGCGTCTTCATGCCGCGGTCGTGTACCAGGAGATGGGGTGCTGGGTCAACGCGCACGACGGCCGGCGAAGGATGGCGCCGCCCCTGCCGGAACCACTGTTGATCTGCGGCATTGCCAGGCCTGGCCGCTTCATTGACATGGTCAGGCACGCGGGCATCATTCCCTGCGCCGAGCTTGTTTTCGGCGACCACCATCCCTATGCGCGGCCCGACTTTCAGGATAAAGGCGAGCTTCTGATGAAGGGAGTAATAACGACCGAAAAAGATGCGGTGCGCCTGGCCTCAATCGCTATGGTCCCGATTGAAAAAATGTGGTATCTTACGATAGCGCTTCGTTTTAGCGATCCCGCGGATGAAACCGTTCTGCATTCAATGATTGAAAAGGTCATTCGCTGATTCCTAGAAAATGTCCTCTGCCCAGCGAACAGTGAAGGAGAGCGTTTTTTCATGATACCAGCCTCACCCGGAATTTTAAATCAGGCCTCCCCGCTATGAACGCTAAAATTGCGGGAACCATTCCGTTTATCATCCTGCTCCTGATCTGCTCCCTCTTCGGAGAAAAGACGGGAGAAATTGTCATTAAAGTCCCCATTATAAAGCTGCATACGCTCCCTTCGGCCGATTCGGATATCAAGAGCTTTGCCGACTCGGGAGATCGTTTTACCATCGATGCTGAAAGCGGGGATTGGTACCGGATCCTGTTCAAGGATGGGAGCAACGCATGGGTAGTAAAGGAAGCCGCGAACATGCTGCGAGCCCTTAATGAGCCGGTCATTGCCCCGGCGCCCCGGCCAGCGATCACCGTAGCAACGAGCCAGGGCGCGGAGAGCACGGGGGGGGGGGCGAATAAAGTGCCGATGGCGGTCGCCGCCTCTGCAACCGTTAATCAATCGGGAGCAACGACCGCAGTGACCCCGAAGGCGGTCGTTTCGGCGCAGAAAGCGGCAGCGACCGGGGTCGCCGTTTCACCGATACCTCGCCGGGGGGCGGGCGACGTGCAGCATCGCGCCGCTCCCGGTACGCCAGTCGCCCCTCTGGCAACCGCTTCGCCGATCGCCCGGCCTCTCGCTCCCGGACCCGACAGTGGAGTTGCAATGCATGCCACCGCTGCGGCGCCCCTCGTTTCAGCGCCGCCAACGGCGGTAGTAAACAGCCAGGGAACCGGGGAGGAGGTCGTTACCGCGTCACCGGGCGGCTCAACGCCCCAGGAGGTGGAATCCACCCTTATCAACAACGGCGGCAGGGCCATGGCGCCCCTGCAAAGGCGGACCTGGTTTTCGCAATTTTCCCATCTTGGCAAAACCCAATCCGGCAGGGACATCGCTTTCTTCCAGGTTTCGAGCGGCCGAAGCGCGGTTTATTCACAGCCAAGCGTCGATGCCAACGTTCTGCTCATCGCCGACAAGAGAGATTTTTTTCCGCTCATTGACGAGGGAGACACCTGGTGCAAAGTCGCCGTCAAGGATACGACCGGGTATATCGAACGCGATAAAGGCATTATCGTAAACACGCCATCGGCCGGTATCAGCCAGGAGCTGGTATTTATCGCCATTGTACTCGCGTCGCTCATTCTGGTCGTCGCCCTGCTGCTGTTCCTGCGACATAAAGCGCGCGCGCGCAAACGAGCCAAGGAAAAGAAGATCGGGGAAGGTTCCGCGCTCGAAGGCGATATCTCTGAAAGTAATCTTCCCGAAATTCTCCAGTTTATTGAAATGGGTAAAAAAACCGGATGCCTTCAGTTTGAGGATGCAACCCCGCTCGGGATCATCTATTTCACGCAGGGCCGCATCGTCCATGCCGCCGCCACCGACAGCACCACCGGCCGCGAGGCGTTGAACTACATTCTCGGATTGAAGGAAGGGAACTTCCGGTTCATCCTTGACAAACAGCCGAGAGTCTCCGACCTGGACCTGTCCACCCTGGAGGTGCTCATGGAGTGGACCAGAATTGAAGATGAAACTCATCGGGATTGATTATGGCCGCCGGCGGATAGGGTGCGCGATCACCGACGACGCCGGCGCCCACGTCCGGAGCCTCACAACCATAGACCGGAAAAAACATCCGCGAACGCTTCTTCCCCTCATGGCGATCATTGCCCGCGAGCAACCGGGCGGCATCGTTGTCGGCCTGCCGCTCAACAGTGACGATGGCGAAACGCGGATGTCGGCCGAAGTGCGGGCGTTCGCCGATACTCTGCGGAAAAAAGTCTCGCTGCCCGTTTACCATATCGATGAAAGCATGTCCTCGCGAGAAGCGGCATCGCTGCTGCGATTTCGCAAGAAGAAGGACCGGCGCAACAAGGAGGCGGTCGATCGCATCGCCGCCTGCATCATCCTGGAAAACTTTCTGAAGGAAAATCCGCCGCCCGCGCTCGACGACCCTCTTGTCGAAGAGGGGGCATAGGCGTCACATGGCGACATTGTATCTCGTTTCCACGCCCATCGGCAATCTGGAGGATATCAGCGCGCGCGCGGCGCGGGTGCTCGCGCAGGCGCCGATCATTCTCGCGGAAGATCGCCGGGTTTCGCGCACGCTGCTCCTGCATCTGGGCATCGCGGCCATCCCCGAAGTGTATCACGATTTCAACAAGGAGCGCGTGACGCCCCGCCTCATCGCACGCCTGAAAAGCGGCGAGGACATGGCGCTCATCACCGATGCGGGCACACCGGGCATCGCCGATCCCGCCTATAACATCGTCCGCGCCGCCATCGACGAAGGGATTTCCGTGACGCCAATCCCCGGTCCAGTAGCGTGTATCGCCGCGCTCTCGGCCAGCGGCCTCCCCACCGACCGTTTCGTGTTTGAAAATTTTCTGCCGCACAAGGGGGCGGCGCGCAGGCGGGTGCTTTTGTCGTTCCTCGAGGAACGCCGCACCGTGCTGTTTTATGAGACGCCTCACCGCATTGTCAAGGTTCTGGAAGACATGGAGGCGATTTTCGGGACCTTGTGGGTCGTCATTGCCCGTGAAATGACGAAACTCCATGAGGAGTTCCTGCGCGGGTCGCCCCGGCAGCTCCTCGACCGCTTTGCCGCAAAGCCGCCGCGCGGAGAGATGGTGGTGCTGTTCAATTCGCGGGTGCGTTGCGAAACGCAGAAAAACACAACGCCCGCCGAAGGGTAACCCCCGGCGGGCGCAGCATCACTGTTCTATTGCCTGACCTCGGTTGAAATCGGTCAGAACTTTATGCTGACGGTAAGGCCTCCGGAAGAGGAGAGACCGAACGAATTGATATTCCCCGCCGCCGTTGCGCTTGGCGACGTCTGATTATACAGGGATTTCAAATCCCAGCCCAGCCGATATTCGGCGCCCAGACTCACCCCTTTGGTAACGAAGAATTCGACCCCGGCCAGTCCGCCAACGCCGAGCATCAAACCTCCCTGATAGTAGTTCCCATTGATTGTTACGCCAGCCGTTGGATCACTGGTCGTTATCTGGGCGGCACCGGCCTCGGCCACAGGCGTGCTCGACACGGAGGTCGACGTGAAATTCACCTCGCCGCCGATATAGGGGCTGATCTGTGTCTGGGTAAGATGATATTCCACGCCACCCGTTATGCCGATGGTAGTGGCCGATTGGGAACCGGCGGTTTCTCCTGCCGGGGCGGTGAGTGTTTGATCGACGGTTGCAAACTGCACGCCGCCGCGGATCGCCACGGCGTCGCTTATCCAATATCTGGCGCCGACCCCGTTCGGGAGAAAACTCGCGATATTAAACACGTCGAAGTTAAAGAGAAGGTCGAAATCTCCCGTGGTAATATACGGGCCGCTCGACGCCATGTCGTCAGCAAGGGCGATCGAACCCGGAATGGCCAAACACAACAACGCTGCGTACCAACGTGCTTTCATGAAGCACTCCTTTCGGAAAAGTGGATGTTGACGGCGACTGCTTTACAAAACAGGAAGCCGCGCCGTAGAGCCGCTAACAGATAACTAATAATAAACAAACAAATCACCCTTTAATCAGCGGATTCATCGCGTCTCCAGCGACCCGCCGACTCATTTTTTTCGTAATAATTATGTAATTTGATAATATAATTATCCTCATGATTGTAGAGCAAATATCGTGCCGCCAACCGGCTACCGTCCCCGCCAATTGATCCATGATTCCGGCGGGCGTCTCCTATTATTTATTTTTTCCAATTGAACTTTTCCCCCGGATGGCAATGATCTCTTCCCGGCAGTCGAAAGCGGCGATGCAGTGAACTCTTTTCTTAAATTCCGTCTCGCCGTCATGATGTTTCTCCAGTATTTCATCTCGGGCGCCTTCACGCCGGTCCTGAGCCTCTATCTTAAAAGCGTTCTGCACTTTTCAGGCATGCAGACCGGAATCATACTCTCGGTGACCGCGGCGGGTTCGATCGCCGCGCCGCTCTGCGCATCGTTCGTCGCCGATCGATGGGTCAGGGCCGAACGACTGCTCGGCATTCTGCAGCTTTCCGGCGGAGCCCTCATGTTCGCATTCGCCATGCAGCGAAGTTTCTGGCCGGTGGTCGCGCTCTACCTCTGCTATACGATGATCAACGTCCCGACGTTCGCCCTGACCAACGCGATCGTTTTCCATCACTCCACCGGGCAACGGCATTCGTTCGGCTCGATCCGCGTTTATGGAACCATCGGCTGGATCGCCGTCGCCTGGGTATTCAGCTACCTGTGGATGCGCCGGGGGGGCGCGGGGATTGCCGCCGGTCGCTTACCCGATGCGCTTATTCTCTCGGCGATCTCCTCACTGGCGCTGGGAATCTACTCCTTTACCATTCCGACGTTGCGGCGACCTCGCGCGAAGTCCGATCCGTTGCCCTGCGTACCGTTCCGGATGCTTGCAAATCCGCCGGTTCTGCGTCTCTGCGTCTTCATGCTGCTCCTTGCGTTTTTCTACCGATTTTACTTTTTCGGCACCGCGCCGTTCCTGGCCGCCATAGGATTCGCGGACCGGAACATCATGCCGGCCATGAGCCTCGGGCAGATTCCGGAGGTGTTTGCCATGGGAATACTCGGCTGGCTCCTCCTACGCTTCGGCTCCCGAAAAATCATCGTGATCGGGATAGCGCTCGATATTCTCCGGTATGTCACGGCGGCGCTTTCGGGCCCGCCCTGGCTCGTTTTACTGGGCCTCTCGGTCCACGGCCTCTCCTACACCTTCATCTATGCCACCGCCTCAATTTATCTCGACCGTTTCTGCGACGAACGATCGCGGAGCGGTATGCATCAGCTTTTCGCCATGATCACTTCGGGCGTCGGCAATTTCGGCGGCTATCTCTTCTGCGGATTCGTGATGGACGCCGTTACGGCCCCGAACGCGCATGTCAATTATCATCTCTTCTGGCTCACCCCGGCAGTCGGCATCACCCTCCTGCTCTGCGCGCTGCCGATCTGGTTTCGCCTGCAAAGGAACGGCGATGGGAGGGAGGCGCTTGGCGATAAGGCATGGACGGAAAGGAACCCGGCCTGAGGCCGGTTATTGCCGATGGGGAAGAAATTTCCGGAAATTGACGCCAAAGAGGCTGAAAACCAGGCCGATCCCGGCGGAAACGAGGCTCGCGTCGACGAAATCCGCCACCGGGAGCAGGAAGTAAAATACCGCGGCGCGCAGCGCGAAGGGAACGAGGCTCGCACCCTGGAACCTGAGAAACGCTCCCGCCCGGCCGCCCGGCGCGACGCCGCTTCGTAAAGCGATGCCGGCGCTGATCAGCGCGACGAACAGCAGCGCCGCCTCCATGCTCACGGCGTGCGCGATATTGAGGCCGGCAACGGTGGCAAAAGGAGCGATCCCGGATAACGCGAACAATATTGACAGTTGCACGATAATGCCGCACAGCCCTTCCAGCGCGCCTTTCACGGAAACGGCGAGGCGGGAGGTATTGTACTTCACGATGCAGTAAAGGGCGCGAAAACCATCTTTCATGCCGATCTTCTTGCCCTCGTTATACGTCCGGCCGCGGTAGGATATGCCGACTTCGTAGATTTTAATGTCCTCATTGCGCGCGATTTCAGCGAGCTTCGCCGTGATCTCGGGCTCGAAACCGAAACGATTCTCGCAAATGGCGATGCGCGACGCGATCTCGCGTTTTATCACCTTATAGCAGGTTTCCATATCGGTAAGATTAAGATCGGAAAAGGCGTTGGAAAGCACGGTTAGAAGCCGGTTCCCCATGCTGTGCCAGAAATAAAGAACGCGGTGGCGCTGTCCGCCGATAAACCGCGAGCCGTATACCACGTGGGCGTCCCCGTCGATGATCGGCGCGAGGAGCGTGGGATATTCGTCCGGATTGTATTCGAGATCGGCATCCTGGATGATGATAATGTCGCCGCTGCATCGTTCAAACCCGGTCCGCAGCGCGGCGCCCTTGCCCCGGTTTTTTTCATGATAGGCTACCGTAATTTCCGGATCGTCGATCTTTTTCAGGAGACCGCGGGTGCCGTCTTCCGAGCAATCGTCCACGATGACGATCTCCCGCCGGTTATTTGATCCGCCGAGGGGCGCGCGCTTTACCCGATCGATAATTTCGGAAAGCGTCTGCTCTTCGTTATAAACCGGAATGACAATCGATATTTTCATGGTCGATGGACGGTTTCTCTTGAAAGTTCATTGAGCACGGCGGCAAATTCGGCGTCGTTTTTTATCGTTGTAAAGCGCCGGTTATTGATCAATACCGCCATCGGGTCCTTGATGCCGAGACGGTTCAGGAGGTCGAATTGAGCCGTCAGCATTTCCGCGTGCCGCTTGCCCTCCTTATAGAGCGAATCAGCGGCGATCCCGGTGCCGGCAAGATTCAGAAACCAGTACGAGCTGCCGGGATTTTCCGCGTATCGGCGCAGGTAGCGCGCAACATGCCCGCGATGTAGCGAGTCCATGACCAGCCACCGCAGCGACTCCTCGCGTCGCACCTTTTCATCAATCGCGCTCCCTGCGGCGGCGGGGTCATCGTAGAATACCGGGAGAAACCGGACATGCCCTGAAAGCCACGATTCGTCAAGCGCCCTTTTCATCGCCGCGACCGCATCGGGAAAAAGCGGATCGATGAAGAAAACGATAGACCCCGGCATTTCAACGCGGTTTATAAAATAGTTTTTCGGCGTAATGCCGTCCCTGAAAGAAAACCCGTCGCCGTTCTTTTCAAGCCCGCTCTCGATCCGTGAAAAGTTGATGGCCGCGTCCGCCCCATGGCCGAAGAGGTAGAACGGCAGGGACGACGGCGCGTACGTTTTCATCATGCGGACCCCTTCGGCCGAATGCAGGCCCAGCGTCCTGATGGTCGCGTTCGGAAACAGCTCCTCGGTGGTGGCGATGACCGAACTTTCCGGATGTCCAAGCGCCGAATCGGCAACAAGCGCAGTAAAGGTGAAGGGAACATCCTGCCTGAATTCGCATCTCCCCTGCGGCGAACATCGTCCGACCGTCCCCTTCTCGCGGCAATCGGCGTCCTCGAAGCATCCGGGCAACGAGTCGCAGCGCGAACTCTTTTCACCGAGATTCGCGCACTGGTCTTTCGCCAACCGCGCCGCCAGAATCGTTTTCGCGAAGAGGACGTTGTCGATGTACAACGTCGGCGAGGCCGATACGCCGAGCCGCATCGAGCGCCGGTAATGATCGGCAAGCGCCGCATGCCCCTTCTCTTTTGCCCATCGGCCGATCGCCGCGGCATCGAGCCCGAGAGATGCAATGGCGGCCTCGCTTGTCGCCTGCGGCATGCTCCGCCCGGACAGGAAGGCGAGCCATCTATCGGGATACAGGGCCTGCACGGCAAGCCAGGTCATCTCATCGAGCGTCTCGTCGGGGCCATGGAGCGAGGAGAGCGAGTCGTTGCCCGCGCTTCCGATGAACCAGAGGTTCCACTGGATTTCCGGAAACTTTTTGACGAAATCGACGAACTCACGCAGGGCGGCGCACCCGTAGGGACACTCGCCCATGATATACAGATCGTACACGTCCCGCTTCGGCGCGCTCCCGGAATCCGCCATGAGCGCGCGAACCGTCTTGTCAACGCCGCTTTCAGGGCCGATGTCCAGCCAATTGCTCTTCAGGAGAGTTACCGGGCGGCCGGCTTTCGGCCGCTGTACTGTCGCGCACGAAAGTTTCTTCCCCTCATAGCCGAACTGCATGATCAGGGTATTGCCGTGACGCGCCGCCGCGTCCTTCGAAGTCTTGCGGTGGCCATTGACGATGATATCCGCATCGGGAAAGGAGTCGGCGACGGCAAGGGTCGCCTCCTCGCCCAGATGGGAGAGGATGATCCTGCGGTCCGCGACCTTCGCCATTTCGCGCCATATTTTGCGCAGGGACGTGATCGGCGGCAGGATGACGCAGGAGTCGTCGCCGGGAAAAAGCCGTTCCTGGGTGGTAAGTCCGGTGACCGCAAAACGGACGCCGTTTTTAACGATCACCCGGTAGGCGGGGAAAAGCCTTGTTCCGTTGATCGTGCAGTTTGCGGAAACAAGCGGCAGGCCCGACGCCTGGGCAACGCGCGCAAGCCACCGGCCGCCGTATTGCAGATCGTCGTCGCCGACAACCGCCGCGTCATAGCGCATGGCCCCCATTGCGCGGATGGTAACGACGGTTTTCGCTGAATCGGCGGCGCGGCCGCCGGTGTAATCGTCGTAGATGCCCCCGCCGGCAAAGCCGCCCGCATCGAGAAGCAGAAGCGGGGCGCTGTCTCGCAGGGAGTTCAGCGCGGCCGCGCGCTCGGCAAGCCCGCCGCCGGGGTTGTTCGGACAGTCGCACGGTTTGAGCATGCCGTGCGTCTCTCCCGAAGCAACAACGGTAATGGTCGCGGAATCAACGCTTGCCGCTCCCCTGCTTGCGGAATCAACGCTCGCCGCTGCACGATTTGCGGAGAACAAGAGCAGCGGTAGCAGTAAGAATTTGAAAATCGGGGGATAGCGCATGAAGGGGAAAAATACGAGATTCGCCCTTGGGGCTGGTGAAAGAAGAGGCATCTTATATATAGAGGAAGCAGCTAAATCGCCGCCGATCGTGGCCTAATTTCTTTTACTAGCCGGTCGTGCAGTCTATCGCTTGCGACATCAAGGTCATACTCCATCTGCAATCCCATCCAGAATTGAGCTGAGTTATGGAAAAATCTCGACAATCGCAAGGCCGTATCCGCCGTAATACTTCGTTTGCCAAGAACAATCTCATTGATTCGCCGCGACGGCACATGCAAGGCCAGTGCAAGCTTGTTCTGAGAAAGATGCATTGGTTTAATGAATTCAGCATCCAGTATTTCGCCGGGATGTATCGGTAAAAGCTTTGTAGATTTCATGATTTACCCCTTATGATAGTCAACTATTTCTACCTTAAAAGCGTCACTGTTGGACCATTCAAAACAGATTCTCCATTGATCATTGATTCGAATGGAATAGCATCCCTCCCGATCACCTTTTAATTTCTCCAGCCTATTCGAAGGCGGAATTTTCAAATCATTCAAGGATAATGAATTGTTCAGCATTTTTAGCTTTCTTAAAGCTATATGCTGGATATCGCCCGGAAGCTTTCGGGAAAATTCTCTCTCAAGGATTTTCGCCGCTTCCCTGTCCTTGAATGTCCTGATCATCTAGATAATATACACCATGTAACGTTTAACGTCAAATGGTATTCTGGTAGATCACATTCGAGAGGACCAAAATGGTTGATATTTGAAGGTATTATAAGAGGGGCAATCTATGCCTTTCTTTCAAAAGATTTTTTCAGGAATAAGGATGACTAAATCGGGATGAATGCGTACCAAGACCTCAGCATCAGCATTAATAATCAATATCTGGTCATATGGAGAATTTGGTAAATTCATGGTTTTTTCATCAATAAGATTTTGAACATTATTTTTAATTGCCCAATCCCAAGTACCATAATTGCATATTTGGGTGAAAGGAATATTGTGATAGATTACTAACCAGCACTTCGACCCGTACTGTTTTTCCAGTTTCTTTTTAAGAACATCATTGAATGATTGCCAAATATTCGGTCTTGGTTCATAATAGTTGCTTGGACGCGCTTTATTTTTGACATCTTCTCCTCTTTTTCTTTCTGGAGTTAAAACTTCGGCAATTTCAACGGAGCAACAAAATGACTCGTCATTATTAAAGCAATGGAAGTCGGCATCAGGAGGATTTCTTGGTTCTGCTTTGATTGGATATTTTTCTCCTGCTAATTTCAATAAATTCACTGCCTGTCCTAAAACCCACCATTCTCTATCAGATTTGTGCTCGTTTTCAGTGAGAAAATCAGCCCAAGGGATAGATTTGATGCGAGTAAGTTCTTCAATAATATCTTTTATCATATAAGTAAAGTTATATAAACTACTAATTCGATTTACCGACAGTCATTTTTAATGCAGTCGGTATCTTTTTAAGGGTCAGTTATTCATCATCAGATATCGAAATACCAATTTTATGGAACTCATCCTTAATATCTTCTGACAAATATTGGATTTCTTTGCCATACGCAATAAAATCAAGAGCTCTGCATATTGATTTTATTTTAGATCCTTTATATACTTCATCACATTTGGCACTAAGTATCGCTGTTGCCATTTTAGTATCCGACAACAATTGTCTTGTACTAATTTCTTTTACGTTGGTATGATCAACATCAAATGCTTCCAAGTGTATTTTCGCCGCCCTTAATATCCTATTGCCTTTTGCTTTTTTCTTCAAGTTTTCATTAATGCGCCATAATATATCAGAATATTTGCTATCCTTTGACATTTTCTTTTCAATACATTCTCTTAACCAATTCTCATATTCTTGACCCAATATAATTACTAATCGGTATAAATAATGAAGATTTATTCCTTTGGGGTTCTCTGCAAGTTCTTTCATAAAATTTGTGATCACAGATGGAGGTAGTTTCTTGAACCAGTATAAACTAGGTGCATAGGCATGGAAAAATGCGTGTCTTGCCAGAAGTCGCATATGATTAGGTGAGACAACTTGTTCTCGTTGCGAATAAATTCCATAATAAATCGCATCATTTAAAACAAATGAGCCTGATTTCCCACTTAGTAATTCATTGGCATGTAAAACCTTGTTTATATCTTTAAAGACATCATCAGATAATTGTTCAATTAATATTAATCCTGAAGCCTCTTCCGGATTTCTTGTTATTCTTATTGTGGGAGCATCTAAAGCTTTGGAATCATTATTATATTGGAGAATTGGTAATCCGAGAGCGGAATCGGATTTTTTCATAGGAATTGGCACTGTAACGTGTACCTCTTTCACACGCCGAACCATTTCAGCTTTAATAAAATCAGTCCTCCTTTGAATTATTCGTTCATAATGTTGTGGGTTTGCAAGGTCGCATTTTGAGCCATGCCTACAATAAACGGCATGTTTGGATATTAAAAAAGAAGTTTTTCCTTTTTCATCCTGATCAACGACATCTTTTATTGTCACATGAGGAGCCAAGTAGCTTGGAGGTGTATGAATAAGTGCAAAGAATTTGTTTCCTATGCTTATAACGCGATAATTAATAATGACTAATCCAGGGTAAATACTACCATTAGACAATTCTATTATCTTTGCCTGATCGACTTCATCCAATACAGGTTTTTCAATGCCTTTCCATTCACCTTGCGGATCAACTCCGCAAATAACAAATCCTCCCTCCGTATTCGCGAATGATATTAAAGCCTTTACAACTCTATATTTAGTTCTCTTGGTTACCCGGGAACCAAGAGGGGCATCTAATTTCCATTCAAGATGCCTTGATTCTGTTTTTTCTTGTTGTAATCTTCTCAGGAGATCCACTTCCTGAGGAAAAGGGTCCTCCATTTTAGCATAACTTGAAATTGATATTAATTTTAAATTCATACCTTTTTACTCTCACTTGTCATTCTCTCACGCCATTTTTTGTCTGCAATTCAATATATGAGTTTCCATTGGATCATCTCTTTATACTCCTTAACAGGACAAAATTCCATAATTTAACAAATACTCTATTTCTATGAAACCGATTCATTATTATAGAATACTCTTCTATGATCCAACGGTCAAATTGAAATGGATTTCGCCCTTCCCGCCGCCCTTTTCTTTCTCCCTTATTTTTTAAACAACCACGATATTACTTCGGCGCTGGTAACTGCATCAACAAATTATTCCCGGCCCCTGAAAGAAATTCCGGTTGCTTGCCATCCCATTTTTGAGCGCAAATTTCGGAGATCTCAAGACGTTTCCACTCAAGAAGGTTGGGGGAAATCGATTGGGCCAACTTATTATTGGCTTCCGCTTCGCCCGCTTT
>Ga0181530_10003147_pt1 | contig 18730 bp, 15 predicted proteins | sample PEATcosm2014_Bin_42_FD_119769 | JGI IMG/M metagenome (GOLD analysis project Ga0181530, IMG submission 119769) | Peatland microbial communities from MTU Mesocosm Facility, Houghton, MI, USA - PEATcosm2014_Bin10_60_metaG | ecosystem: Environmental > Terrestrial > Soil > Wetlands > Peat | place... | reverse complement strand
TCTCCGCGCGGGAAAGCCTGCGCGTCGCGGTGGAAACCAGGGACGCTTCCAAGACGAATTTTGAGTTCGTGCAAAAACAGCTCGCTCTGGGCGCCATCCCGGAGTTGGATATCTACAACCCCCAGGGCCAACTCGCGGCGGCCGAGGTCTCGGTGTCGCAAGCTGAGTTCGCCCTGGCTCGGGCCGAGGATGCGCTGCGGCTCCAGATCGGCGCGGATCTGGATCCCGAGATTCGGAAGCTGCCCATCGAGTTGACCGAACCCGTCGAGGCAGTGACGGCCTCGCCCGCCCCGGACCCGGAACTGGCAGTGCAAAAAGCGTTGGACATCAACCCCGTTGTGAAGCTCGCACTCGAGAAGCTGGGCTATGACGAACTGGGAATTCAGAGCGCCAAGAACGGTCTGCTCCCGAACCTGGCGCTCTCCGCCCGGTACTCCACAGCCGGGCAGGGCGGTATTTACATACCCAGTCAGTCCACGCTGCTCGGCGCCGGCAGTGCAGAGCCGATTCCCGGCGGCCTGAGCGATGCCCTGAGCCAGATGTTTGGATTCGGCTATCCGACGTACATGGGCAGTCTCACGCTCACTCTTCCCATCAAGAACCGCACGGCTGCCATGACCATGGCGAGCTCCCTCGTCACCAAGAAGACCGACGCGCTCAACCTGCGCAATACCCAGGAGCAGACCCGCCTGAACGTCGTCACCGCCGTCACGAATGTAAAAGGCGCCATCGAACAGTTGAAGCTGGCAAAAATACAGCTCGATATCCAGCGCAAGAACGTGGATGCTCAGAACCTGGAGTACCAGTTGGGCACCAACACGAACCAGGACGTGGTGCTGGCACTGCAAGCCTTCGCCGCCGCGGACGCGCAGTTGGTCTCCAGCCAGGTGGGTGTGCGTACCGCTTTTATCAATCTGTATACCCAAACCGGCGAGTTGCTCGACGAGCTCGGCATCGTAATCAAATAGAGTCGCCGGGAGCGGCGTAACAGGAAAGATCCATAAATCGAGGACTTCCCATCTTCCCGTCCCACCCAGGCACAGCGTGTCCCACAAGCGGACACCTCCGGCACCTCCCTATCCATCCTTACCTCTGAAGCGTCATAATGTTAGGCTAGGTACGGATTGGCAGGCTCCGTGCCTCTCAATCCGGTACTCTACCCATGGACATACAACGCAAAGGCACCCGCAAGCGCAAGATCATCAAGCTCACGGTCGGCCTCGTGTTGGGTGGCGGGGTGCTTGCCGCAGGTTTCATCTTCGCCAGCAGGCTCAAGCCGGCCGCGCCCGGGGTCGAACTCTCCACGCTCTGGCCCGACACCGTCAAGCGCGGCCCCATGATCCGCGAGGTCCACGGCCTCGGCACCCTGGTTCCCGAAGACACCATGCTCATCACGGCCACCACCGATGCCCGCGTGGAGCGGATCCTGATCCGGCCCGGCACGCCGGTGAAGGCCGATTCGGTGGTGATGATCCTCTCCAGCCCGGAACTCCAGACCTCCCTGCTCGATGCCGAGTTTGCCCTGAAGGCGGCCCAGGCCGATTACAAGAATCTCGAGGTCACGCTCCACAAGACCCTCCTCGATTTGCGCTCCACCGCCGCCCAGACCAGCGCCGACTACAATACCGCCAAGCTGGAGTCCGACCGCGATACCGCCCTGGCCAAGGAAAACCTGCTGGCCAACACCGATGCCAGGATTTCCCAGGTCAAGGCCGAGCAGCTCGGCGCTAAGTTCGAAATCGATAAAGAGCGCCTCCAGATCAACGACGCGGCCGAGCAGGCCCAACTGGAAGCTCAGAAGGTCAAAATCGATCAGCTTCAGGGCGAATACGAGCTCAAGAAACAACAGGCGGACCAGCTAAAGGTCCGGGCCGGTTTCGAAGGAATGCTGCAATCGCTTCCCCCTCCCATGGTTCCCGTGGAAGAGGGCGCCAAGGTGTTGGCCGGGACGCCCCTCGGCAAGGTGGCCCAGCCGAGCCATTTGAAGGCTGAGCTGAAAATCGCCGAAACCCAGATCAAGGATGTCGCCCCCGGGCAACTCGCGGTAATCGATACGCGTCTCTCCGGAGGCGGTTCCAACGGCCTGATCGAAGGCCATGTCTCGCGCATCGAGCAATCCATCGTGAACGGCACGGTGACCGTGGACGTGGCCCTCAAAGGAGCGCTCCCGCCCGGCTCGCGGCCCGATCTCAGCGTCGATGGCACCATCCAGCTCCAGAAACTCGACGATGTGGTGTACGTCGGCAAGCCGGTGTACGGCCAGGAAAACGCCACCGTCACGCTCTTCAAGATCGAGCCCGGCGGCAAGTACGCCAACAAGGTGAAAGTCACCTTCGGAGTCCAGTCGGTGAACTTCATCGAGGTGAAGGAAGGCCTCAAGGTGGGCGACAGCGTGATCTTGTCGGATATGTCGCAGTTTGACCAGTACGACCGAATTAAATTGAACTAAGACTTCGCGATCTACGTAAAGGGGTAAGAGACACCATGGATAATGGTTCACAACCGCTGATCCGGCTCGACGGAGTAAGCAAGGTTTTTGTCACCGACGAGGTGGAGACCCACGCGCTTTCTTCCGTTCACTTCGACGTCAAGAAGGGCGAGTACCTTTCGATCGCCGGCCCGTCGGGCTGCGGCAAATCGACCCTGTTGGCAATCCTCGGCTTGCTGGATACGCCCACTGACGGCACTTATTATTTGAATGGCAAGCCGGTCACCGGCCTCAAGCTCTCGGAGCGCGCGCGCATCCGCAACCGCGAGATCGGATTCATCTTCCAGGCCTTCAACCTCATCGGCGATCTCACGGTCTACGAGAACGTCGAGCTTCCACTCACCTATCGCGGCATGCCCTCGGCCGAACGCAAGCGACGCGTCCAGGAAGCCCTGGAGCGCGTGGGCATGTCGCACCGCATGAAACATTATCCGTCGCAGCTCTCGGGCGGCCAGCAGCAGCGTGTCGCGGTGGCCCGGGCTTTGAGCGGCGATCCTTTGATCCTGCTCGCGGACGAGCCCACCGGCAACCTGGATTCCGCCAATGGCGAGGCCGTTATGAGTCTTTTGCGCGAATTGCACGCCGCCGGCTCCACCATCTGCATGGTGACCCACGATCCGCGCTACGCCGAGTTCGCCGACCGCACCATCCGCCTTTTCGACGGCCGGGTGGTGGAAGAAAGCACCGAGTCGGCAAAGACCTGACAAGTTGACGAAATGGGTTGGCCGCCGCCCGGCGCCGGCGCACGCAAGGCCGCGTCGCGCGCTTCCGCCGTCCGCTGCCATCTGTTAACCTGACAAGCCATGCTGTTGCTTGGCCGCGATCTTCGTCATGGGGTGCGCCTGTTCTGGAAGTCCCCGGGCGTGACCTTGGTTGCGCTGCTTGCCCTGGCCCTCGGAATGGGCGCCGCTACCGCCATTTTTAGCGTGGCCGACGCCGTGTTGCTCAAGCCCCTGGGATTCCGCGAACCCGAACGCCTGCTGGTGGTGTGGGAGAAGAACCCGGCACAGAACAAGTTCAGAATGTTCGCCGCCGCCGGCAACTTTCTCGAATGGCGCAGCCAGTCCCGCGTACTCGAATCCATCGGCGCTTTTCAAGACGTCCACGTCAATCTTTCGGGAGGGCCCAACGGCTCTATCGATCCCGAGGAACTGGCCGCCCAACGCGTTTCCGCGGGACTTTTCCCGCTGCTCGGCGTCCAGCCCCTTGTGGGACGCGGCTTCAGCCCGGAAGAAGAAGAATCCGGCCGCGCCAACTTCGCCCTCCTGAGCTATTCCCTATGGCAGCGCCGCTTCGCCGGCAACCGCTCCATCGCCGGCCAGACCATCCGCTTGCGCGGTCAAAGCTACACCGTGGTGGGGGTCCTGCCGCCGGGCGTGCAAATCCTCGATCGCGCGGCCGACGTGTGGATTCCCCTGGACCTCGACTCGAACGACGCGCGCACCCTCCGCAGCCGCTTCCTCACCGTCATCGGCCGTCTCCGCCCCGGCGCCACGCTGCGGCAGGCCCAAGCCGAACTGGACACCATCGGCGGCCGCCTGGAGCTGGCCGACCCGGCTCTCAATCGCGGCTGGCGCCCCAACCTGATTCCCATGCGCGAGGAGCTCACCGGCAGCGTACACCAGCCCCTGCTGATTCTGATGGGCGCGGTGAGCTTTCTGCTGCTGATCGCGTGCGTCAATGTGGCCAACCTGCTCCTGGCGCGCGGCGCGGCGCGCGGCAAAGAGTTGGCCGTGCGCGCTGCCCTGGGCGCCCGCCGCAGCCGCATCGTCTTCCAATTGCTTGCCGAGAGCCTGGCGCTGGCGGCGGCCGGCGGCATTCTCGGGCTGGCGCTCGCCTGGGGCGGCGTCGGCCTGCTCACCCGCCTCGGCGCCGCCGCTATTCCGCGGCTTGCCGGGGCGCGCCTCGATTGGCGCGTGTTTCTTTTCGCGCTGGCGGTTTCGGCGCTCACCGGCATGCTGTTCGGCCTGGCCCCGGCCCTCCAGCTTTCCGCCGCCAACCCCCAGGCGGCGCTGATGGAGAGCGGCCGCGGCTCTACCGCCGCGCGCTCCTCGCGCCTGCTGCGCAATGGCCTGGTGGTTTCCGAGATTGCCCTGGCTTTGCTGGTGCTGATCGGCGCCGGTCTGCTGATGCGCAGCTTTGTGCGCCTGCGCGCCGTGGATCCCGGCTTCCAGCCGGCCAACCTGCTCACCCTGCGGCTGCCGCTATCGCCCAACGTGCCCATCGATCGTCGCGTGGCGTTTCTCGATCGGCTTTCCGGCCGCCTCGCCGCGCTGCCCGGTGTCCGCTCCATCGGCGCCGTCAACAACCTGCCTTTGACCGGTCTGGGAGTCGGCGCCACGTTCGCCGTGGATGGCCGCCCCGCTCCGCCGCCGGAACAGCGGCCCATCGGCCTGGTACGCGGCGTCACCCCGGATTACTTCCGCACGATGGCCATTCCGCTGGTCTCCGGCCGGTTCTTCGCGGAGTCCGATACGGCCCAGGCCCCGTCCCGCATCATCGTCAACCAGACTCTGGCGCGCCGTTTCTGGCCGCGGGCCAACCCCATCGGCGGCTGCCTGGTGCTCGATCCGAGCGGCCGCATCGCTGAAATCGTGGGGGTGGTGGGCGATGTCAAACCCGAGCGGCTGGACGGCGACGATTGGCCCACCATCTACAGCCCGTACCCCCAAACCAATTTCAATATCATGGTGATGGTGGTGCGCACGGCCGTGCCGCCGGAGGCGCTGGCCTCTTCCGTGGAGCGCGCCGTGCACCAGTCCGACCCCGATCAGCCGGTCGCCGACATGCGCTCCATGGATGCCGTGGTAGATCGAGCCGTCTCGACGGCGCGCTTCCATACGTTGGTGCTCGCGGTTTTCGCCCAGATCGCTTTTCTTCTGGCGGCCACCGGCATTTACGGCGTAGTAGCTTATGACGTGAGCCAGCGCACCCCGGAAATCGGCATTCGCATCTCGCTCGGCGCGCAGCCGGGCGACGTGCTGCGCCTGATCCTGGGCCAATGCGCGCGCCTGGCCGCGCTCGGCATCGCGCTCGGACTGGCCGCCGCCTTGGCGCTGACGCGCCTCATGGAATCCATGCTCTTCGGCGTTAAACCCACCGACACGCGCACGTTCGCGGTCGTTTCGCTGCTGCTCGGAGCCGTCGCCCTGGCTGCCGGCTACCTTCCCTCGCGGCGCGCCATGGCCCTTCAGCCGGCGGCCGCGCTGAGGCACGAATAGGACGGGAAATAAAATCAATGATTACACTTCGCAATGTCGAAAAGTTCTATGAAGGCGGTTACGGCCGCACTTACGTGCTTCGCCGCATCAACATAGATGTCAAGGAAGGCGAGTTTGTCACGATTATGGGTCCCTCGGGGGCCGGTAAGTCGACGCTCCTGAGCATACTCGGCATGCTGGATGGCGCCTGGACCGGGGAGTTCGAGTTCTTCGGCCACGCGGTCCACCGCATGAAACCCAAAGACCGCATCGAGCTGAATAAGAAGTACATCGGCTTCGTCTTTCAGAGTTATCACCTGATCGATAACCTTACCGTCTACGAAAACCTGGATATCCCGCTTTCTTACCGGAACGTCAAGAGCTCCGAGCGCGCCGCCATGGTCTGCGACACGCTGGACCGCTTCCACATCGTCGGCAAGCGCGACCTTTTCCCCAGCCAGCTCTCCGGCGGGCAGCAGCAACTGGTGGCCGTGGCGCGCGCCGTAATCGCCAATCCCAAACTGATCCTGGCCGACGAGCCCACCGGCAACCTGCACTCCAGCCAGGGCAAGGAGATCATGGAGCTTTTCAAAAGGCTCAACGACGATGGCGCCACCATCGTCCAGGTGACGCACTCCGAAGCCAACGCCGCATACGGCCACCGCATCGTCCAACTGGCCGACGGCTGGGTGGTCTCGTAACCCCGGGCGCCGCCAGTTTTTTGTCGGGCGGACGCCCTCGTCCGCGCGCGAACCCTTGGTCGCGCCCCTGCTGGTTTAATTGAATCCAGTTGAGGCGGGGCCCTGCGCTACAATAGCCCTTCGCATGCAGGTACTCCAGGCGGGCCATTACAAGCTGATCTATCTCGAGCTCGAACCCGAGACGGTGGCGAGCATCGCCCGCCAGGCCGGGTTTGAGACGCGGACCCGCGACGGCCAGCGCGGCATCCAACTGGATCTGACGGCGCGCGAGCGCGAATCGCCGCTGTTGCTGTTCGACGCCGCCGATCCGGCCAATCTGGGCTGGTTTTCCCGCTGCCAGTTCTACGTGGACGGCCGCTCCGGTTCGGTGATGCAGACGCCCATGACCCTGGCCAACAAGAAAGACCGCGCCGGCAAGGCCCAGCGCCACGCGGTACGCCTTTCGATCAACAAGGAACTACCGGCCACTTTCCGCCTGCCCGGCCGCCAGCCCCTTACCGAACAGGTGTTCTACCACCTGCTGTTCAACTTCCTGGCCGCCCTGACCCAGACCGGCGTAGCCGTCTGCGGCACCGGGTCGGTGGAACCGCTGGCCGGCCGCACCGAGAGCGTCGGCACGCGCAATTGAACCAACGCCAGTCCCGGGCGCGGCCGAAAAGCCGCCGGCAGGCCATCAGACGACCATCATGCGATGATCGGGGCAATCGAGCTGGATGGCGTCGTACACCTGATCGAGCAGGCCCAGGCCGTGGCGGGCCAGGAAGGGAAGGATCGAGTAGAGGCGCTCTTGCAGGTGGCGCTCGGGGTAGAGCAGACCGCATAGCGATGCGGCGTCTTCGGTCGCGCGGGCGTCGCGGCGCATGGCTTCGCGGCCGGCCTTGCCTTCCACTTTGCCGATTTGATAGCGGATCTTGCGCGCGCTGCGGTCCAGGGCCTGGGCGAGCGTGGGATCGAATGCGCCGAGTTCGCCGCGCAGACGGTCGACGGCGCGGCCGACGGTATCGGCCGTTTCGCGCAGCGTGCCGGCGACGCCGGGTGGAACCAGGCGGGCCGCGACGCGGTGGCGGATGGCCTCTTCGCCTTCAAAGAAATCGGTGAGCCCGAGACCGTAGCGATCGAGGAGCTTCTGGCTGTGCGCGTCGAGGATGGTGAAACCGGCGCGCGGAACGGCCACGGGCATGCGGCCGGGAATGGCGCGGTAAATCACTTCGGACTGCGCCAGGTAGGCCATTTCGGCGGGACCGAGGATGCACGCGGCGGAGGGCAGAATGGAATCCTGCACCACCGGGCGGAGCAGGGCATTGGGAGAGAGCGATTCGGCGCGGTCCTGCAACTCCTGTGAGGAGATTCGGCGGCCGTTGAGCACATACTCGGAGCCGTGGCGGCGCAGCGCGAGGCGCTTGCCGTTTTCGAGGAGGAAGAAGAGAGAAGTCTGTTCTTCCATGTGAACCTGCGCGTGGTATCCAGCGGCGGCCAGTTGCTGGTTGCGGGCGAGTATGGCGGCGCTCAACTCCGGCGCGGCTGCAACGGCCGAGCGCAAGACCGGGGCGGCCAGTTGGCGGAAGGCGGGAAGCAGCGGGTCCACCTGGAGAATGTCGAACCTGGCGAGGAGGCTTTGAAGCAGATCGCCAAAGGCGCGTCCCATGGTGTTGCCGGGGCGATAGGCATCGGCGGCCAGCGCGGCCACTTCATCGGCGAAGGGCAGCCCGGCGAGCAAGGCGCGCAACTCGTCGACGGGGGGCTCGGCAAGAGCAATTTCGCCGACCGGTTGCGAGCCGGCGGCGCGGCGCATTTCGAGCTTATGGGGACGGTGGCGCTTGTCGAAAACCCAGGCGTGGTTCACTTCGGCGAAATCGTGGTCCTGGGTGGCCAGCCAGAAAACCGGGACCGCCGGGATGCCCTGTTCCGTGAGCCACGCGGCCAGGCGCGCGGTGTGCAGCGCCTTGTACGCGGTGTAAGCAGGACCGGAAAAGAGGCCCACCTGCTGGCCGGTAACGACGGCCACCGTGCCGGGCCCGGCCAGGCGCTCGAGCGAACGGCTGCCGGGATTCTGCGGGCCTAGCGCGGCCACCAGGGCGGCCCGTTGTCCGGCGGAGAATTCAATTTCCGCGGCGGCGGCGCGGAAGGAGGCGAGGTCGCGGAGGGGATGGCGGTAAAAGGCGGCCGTGCGTTCGGGATGATAGAAAACGTCCGCTGCGATGGCAGAAGTGTTCGGCAGATCAGTCTGGCGGACGCAGGTACACGGCATTCGAGGATCAGCTTAGCAGATGATTCTTTTCATTTGGAGGATTCGCGCGCCTGGCATCCGGTTGGGTCAACCGGCGGGCAAATAGCGGGAGATGTCGTTATAGATGACGAACAGCACCAGCATCATGATGCAGACGAATCCGACCTTGAACACGGTTTCCTTGACGGTGACGCTCAGGTCGCGGCGCATGGTCATTTCGATGAGCAGCATGAGGATGCTGCCGCCGTCGAGAACCGGGATGGGAAGCAGATTGAAAATGGCCAATTGCAGGCTGACCATGGCCATCAGCGAGAGGAAAACGGAAGGGCCTTCGCGCGCCGCGTCGCCGGAGAGCTGGATCATGCCGATGGGGCCGGTGAGGTTCTTGGCGGACATACGGCGCTGCAGCATGCCTTGGAGCACCTTGCCCATGAACAGGGCGCCGTCCAGGTTCTGTTTGCAGGATTCGCGCAGCGCTGCGGGCAAAGAGAGCTTGGTGGTGATGTAGGTGACCTTCTGTTCGGGGGCGACACCGATCAGGTAACGCGGCGGGCCGTCGAGCCGGGCGAAGATGGGCTGGACGCTGACGGTGTGGTTTTCTCCGTTGCGCTGGTATTCAATCTGGATGGGGTTGCCGCCGGATTTCTCGGTGATCTCGTGGAATTTGACGCCGGAGTGGATGGGCTGGCCGTTGACGGCCACCAGCAGGTCGCCTTCCTTCAGGCCGGCCTTTTCGGCGGGGTATCCGGGCTCGACGCGGTGGAACTGAATTACCGCGCGTTCATCCCAGCCAGCGTAGCCGACGCCGAGGCGCTCGCTCAAGGTCGGTGTGAGTGTAGTGTTGAAACGCTGGCCGTTGCGGAGGATGGCGAGGTTCATGACGCGGTATGCGCCGGTGACCTCTTTCAGGCCGACATCTTCCCAGGTGGGGTTTTCCTTGCCGTCGAGGTTCACGATGCGGTCGCCATCGCGGATGCCGGCTTTGTAAGCGGGGGAATCGGGGACGACATGGCCGATGTTGGCCTGAAGGTCGGCGTCGGATTCGCGCTGGTACTTCACCATGTACATGCCGGCGAGCACGCCGACGGCGAGCACGACGTTCATGAAAGGACCGGCGAAGAGGATGATCAGGCGCTGCCAGCGGGGCTTGGCGATGAACGAGCGGGGGTCGTCCACAACGTCGTCGCCGGAGTGACCGCCCGTCGTGGCTTCGGCGGAACGGAGGTCGGACACGGTTTCGCCAGCCATTTTGACGTACCCGCCGAAAGGGATGGCGGAGAAGCGGAAGTCGGTTTCGCCGCGGCGGAAGCCGAACAGGCGCGTGCCGAAGCCGAAGCTGAAAGCTTCCACTTTGACGTCGAAGTAACGGGCCGCCAGGTAGTGCCCGAGCTCGTGAAAGTTGATCATCACGCCGATCAGGACGAGCAGCCACAACACGTTTTCAATGAAGTGCATAAAATTCACACAGCCACCGCGCCGGGTGTGCGCGCAGTTACCAGTTGGCGCGCCAGGGCCCGCGATTGGCGGTCGATCTCCAGAATCTCGCCGACGGTTGAGGGAGTGCGCGACGGCATTTTAGATAACGTTTCGGACACGATTTCGTGAATGGCCGGATAGGAAATTCTTCTCTCCAGGAAAGCTTCCACGGCAATTTCGTCGGCGGCATTCAATGTGCAAGTGGCGGAGCCGCCGGCCTGTTGGCAGCGGTAGGCCAGCCGGAGCAAAGGAAACTTTTCAAAATCGGGGGGGAGGAATTCCCACTTGCGCGCCTGAGTCCAATCGATCTTGGGGACCGGAGCTTCCGAGCGGTCGGGATAGGTGAGGGCGTACTGGATGGGCATGCGCATATCCGTCGCCGCTATTTGAGCAAGTATGCTGCCATCGCTGTATTCGATCATGGCGTGGACGGTGGATTGGGGATGAACCACCACATCCACCTGGGAGGGCAGGAAACCGAACAGCCAGCAAGCCTCGATGACTTCGAAACCTTTGTTCATCAGAGTGGCGCAATCGACGGTGATGCGGTTGCCCATGCGCCAGGTTGGATGATTGAGGGCCTGTTCGGGCGTCACGAAAGCGAGGGCCTCCTTGGGGGTGTTGCGGAAGGGACCGCCGGAAGCGGTAAGGATGAGGCGGGAGACTTGTTCGCGGTTGCCCGCCCGCAGGCACTGATGGGCGCCGTTATGTTCGCTATCCACGGGCAGCAACTCCGCTCCGAATTCCCGAACGGCATCCATTACCAACTGGCCGCCGGAGACCAGCACTTCCTTGTTGGCAAGACCCACCCGTTTGCCGCGCCGCACTGCTTCATACGTGGCTTCCAAGCCAGCCACCCCCACAATGGCCGAGATGACGGTGTCCGCTTCCGGGGCCGTCGCCGCCTGAACCCGGGCGGCATTCCCAAAAGCCAGTTCCGGCCAGGCGGAGCGGGGCAAACCATCTGCCAACAACCTGTCTGATAGACGGGCCAAAACGTCGGAAGTTGCGACAACCGCGACGCGGGGATGGAATTCCACGATTTGGGCTGCCAGGGTGTCGGCGTTATAGCCGGCCACCAAAGCGTACACCTGATATTGGTGGCGGCTGCGCCGCACGACGTCCAGGGTGTTGGTGCCAATCGACCCCGTGGAGCCCAAAACGGTGAGAGTTCTCATGCTGGCGCACGTACTGGCGAGCGTACGAGCCATCATATCATGCAGCCCGAAAGTTCTACCCTAAACTTAGGTTCACATCGCGAACAGATTGACCACGGAAAAATTTTTGTTTCGAGACCTCTAATCCTCTTTGAAGGGGTGCCGGGGAGGATTGCTTCAGGGGTCTTTTATTAGAGGTTAGTCTCGCTTTGGTGGGAGTTGCCTCCCCGGCTTACTTCCAATAATAGTAGATTCTGGTTTTGGAAGCAACAAAAAAATGGATTATTTTTTTCGGGATTTTACCTCAGTACCCGCAAATTCCTCTAAGACATTGATAGTGGAGCACATATCTTCATTTGCGTGCCCAGCGGCGATGGCCGCCTGGAAAAGTTGATGCGTGAGGGAGGTTAAAAGGAGTGGTACTCCCAGCTCTTGACCGGAATCAAGCATGAGCCCGATGTCCTTGTGCATCCATTTAGTCGAGAAGTTGGGGGTGAAGTCGCGGGCGAGGACAAAGGGGGCCTTATAGGAGATGAGGCCGCTCCTGGCGGCGGAATTGTCGAGGATTTCGAGCATGAGATTGGGGTCGATGCCGCCCTTGGTGGAGAGTACCATGCCCTCGTTGAAAGCCATTAAGAGATTGCAAAGAATGAGGTTCTGGCTGAGCTTGGCTTGCAGCCCCATGCCCGGGCCGCCGCAATAGTAGAGGCGCTTGCCCATGGGCTCGAGGTAGGCTCGAGTCTTTTCGAAGACGGCCTGGTCACCGCCGATCATGAAGGTGAGTGTGCCGCCGGTGGCCCCTGGCGTGGAGCCGGTGCAGGGGGCGTCGAGAAAATCAACGCTTCTGGCAGCGAGGGCGTGGCCGATCTTTCGGCTTTCGCTGGGGCTGATGGTGCTGGCGTCGGCGACGACGGTGCCGGGACGGGCGCCTTCGATGATGCCGTCCTGCCCGAGGATGACCTGGCGGGCCATGGCAGTGGTGCCAAGGCAGAGGAAAATGCAGTCAGCATTTTCAGCCACCTGGCGAGGTGTATCGAAGGCGTGCCCCTTCTCTTCAGCGGCCAGTTTGCGGGCCTTATCGAGGGTGTTGGACCAGAGGGCCACTTCGTGACCGGCGCGGAGAAGGTTGCGGGCCATGGGGTAGCCCATGAGACCGAGTCCGAGAAAACCAAGTTTTGCCATAGAAAGAGAATTGTAGCGCTATGCGAAAAAGGCGCGCCAGGTGGTCGCGACCAGAGCGTGCGTCACCATGCTGGCGCGGATGCTGCCGGCCTGGTTGCGGGCGCGGCAGCAGAACCAGCCCAGCACGGCGGCAACCAAGGCCCACTTCCAATTGGGGAAGTTGGCGGAGCCGCCGAACCACAAGTGGAGCAGCCCGAACGCGGCCGCGGTCGTCAGAATCGCCACTTGCCCGCTCGAACTCCATTCCCCGATCCACTTCTGCAGCACGCCGAACAGGAAGAAGTCTTCGGACAGCGCGACCACGCAGAAAGTCCCCACAAAAGTCATGGCAACCTGCAGCACCGGCTTGGGGGCGGCGAAATGCGTGGCGCCGAGCAAAAGAGCCAACGGAAGCCCGACCGGTACGAAATAGAGGAAATGCAGCAGGCCGATACGCCACTCCCTGGCGTTGGGCACAAATCCGTACCCCGCATCGGGAACGCGGCGCTGGACCATCAACACCATCACCGAAATGGAGATCAGAGAAAGATGCGGGATGACGATGATATTCTTCAGATCCTTAAAACTCGGGTCCAGCGGCACAAAAATGGGGTTGAAGTACTTGAGCAGAAGGATTGCCGCCACCAGAGCCAGAAACAAGAGATCGGACACCATGGACGGGCGGAGCACCACGTACCACAGGCTCAACGCCAGCGCCACCGACGCTACACGAATGAGGCTGCCCCATTCGAACTGGACCGCTCCGCAGCAACAGGCCAAATAAGGGAGCAGGGCGGCCAGCAGCGCGAAGGGGATGAGGCGGCTCCCGGCGAAACGTTCGCGCAGCATGGGGAAAGCGGGAACCAGATAAAATGGATATTCGATGCAAAAGGCGGCTACCACCGGCAGGGCTGTCCAGCCCGGAATGCCTTTGGCTCGAGCGTACCAGATACCCGCCAAGCCCAGCACTCCCCAGCCGATCAGCAGTGCCGCCCGGAAGGTTGCGAGCGATCTCGCCATCGGCCTCATTCTAGCATTCATGCTTGGAGCATCCATGCTTGCAACAGCCGGTCTTGGAACGGCCGGCCAGACGCCGGACGAGCCGCCGGCCAACCTGGCGAAACTGGTGGCGCATCGCGAGACCGAGACGCAGACGGAGCGCGACGAATACACGTACCGGCAGACGGTCACGATTCAGGAACTGGACGACAACGGATCGGTGCGCGGGGAATACAAAGAAGTGCGCGACGTTATTTTTTCGCCGGCGCACGAACGGACCGACCAGATGGTGGGCAAGCCGAAGGACGGACTGAAATCGCTCAAGCTGACCGGCGAGGATTTCCACGACATCCGCGAGATTCAACCGCTGGTGCTGACCGATGCGGAGTTGTGGAACTACGAGACGAAGTTTCGCGGCGATGAACCGATGGACGGGCAGGATTGCTGGGTGCTGCAGGTGCGGCCGCGCCAGATTCTCGAAGGCCAGCGGTTCTTCGACGGCACCATCTGGGTGGATAAAAAGGATTACAACATTGTGCGGCTGCAGGGACAGGCCGTGCCGCAGATGCGTTCGTTGAAACAGGAGAACCTGTTTCCGCATTTCACGACGGTGCGGAAACCGGTGGACGGCAAACATTGGTTTGCCACGGTGACCTACGCCGACGACACTCTGGAGTTCCGCTCGGGGCCGCTGCGCGAACGGCTGACCATCGCTTATAGCAATTACAAACGGTTCAGCGCGACATCCACGTTCATTCCGAAGTGAGGTTGAAGAAATGAAGAAGTCCGCGAAGGTGACGTTGACCGTGGTGGCTGTGGTGGGATTGGCCTCCTGCGGCAGCAGGCACCCGGATCCGTGCGAGGCGGCGACCTTCAACGAACAGGCCTGCCAGGAGGCGGTGCAGAAGGGCGGTTACTATTACAACGGCTCGTGGTTTCCCATGATGTATCACTACCCATATCCTTATTACTACGACTCCTATCGCGGATACGTATCGAGCGGCGGAGTGGTGCGTGCGGATCCGGCGGCGTCTTACAGCAGCACAGGAGTGGTGCGCGGCGGATTCGGAACAACTGGAGCCGGCCACGCCTCGGGCGAGGGAGCGGGAGAGTAAGTATGCGGCGAATGGCATGCACACCGCGGCCGAATTGGGAAAAGAAAGTGGAAGAGCGAGGGCTCACGTGGCACAGCGGCCAGCAGCCTTATTGGAACGAATCGGCGTTCTATGAGTTCACGGCCAAGGAAGTGGAAGTACTGGAGGCCGCCACCAACGAACTCGAAAAGATGACTCTCCGGGCGGCCCAGCACGTCATCGACAACAAGCTGTACGCCAGGATGGGCATTCCGGAGATTGCCATCCCGCTGATTGAAAGCTCATGGGAAGCGGAGCCGCCGGCGCTGTATGGGCGATTCGATCTGGCGTACGACGGTGTGCACCCGCCCAAGCTGCTGGAGTACAACGCCGATACGCCGACGTCGTTATTGGAAGCGGCGGTGGTGCAGTGGTATTGGCTGGAGGAGTTATTTCCCAAGCGGGACCAGTTCAATTCGCTGCACGAGCGGCTGATCGCGCTGTGGAAGGAGCTGACGCCGTATCTGCCGGGCAGCCGCGTGGACTTCTGCTCGATGGACGACCGGGAAGACGGCATGACCGTGACCTATCTCCAGGACACGGCGCAGCAGGCGGGACTCGCCACGTCGATTTTCCCGATCGATGAAGTGGGATGGAACGGCGAGGCGTTTGTGGGGCCGGACGATGCGCCGTTGGGGGCGATCTTCAAGTTGTACCCGTGGGAGTGGATGGTGCGCGAGGCCTTCGGGCAACATATCGGCAAGGACGGGACGGTATGGATCGAGCCGCCCTGGAAGATGCTGCTGTCGAACAAGGGAATTCTGCCGGTGCTGTGGGAGTTGTACCCGCGGCATCCTTATTTATTGGAAGCCAGCTTCCTGGGGCCGGGGCTGATGATGTCCTGGGTGAAGAAACCGCTGCTGGGGCGGGAAGGCGCCAACATCACGCTGCACCAGCCGGGCAAGGATGTGGAGACGCCGGGCGGCTACGGGGCCGAAGGTTTCATCTACCAGGATTGCGCGCCGCTCCAAAGCTTCGACGGGAAATATCCGGTGATCGGAAGCTGGATCATCGGGCATGAAGAGGGAAACGCCGCGGGCGGGATGGGAATTCGCGAAGCGGACACGCCCATCACCACCAATACCAGCCAGTTCGTGCCGCATTTGTTCGACTGAGGCTGGCGGGCTGGCCTACCCAGCCCCACTTCGCTGAGGTGCCGGACTTCAAGCGCGATGGTTCGCTGCAGAACCGGGCTGCTGCGCAATCTTCTTACACCAGCCTTCGATATTTTCCGCCAAGCGTCAGCGCGACCCTATCGCGGGCGCGCTTGCACTCCGGACAAGGCGGCAGATCCTTGGTTTGCAGGTGGTACTCGTCGCGCGGCGCAACGATGGGCTCGCCGCAGAAGCTGAACACATTCAGCGGGCGAACGCTGTGGCGAACGCGGGTTCTTGAGTTTGGGGTCATATTATCCTCATTGCTCGTAACAAGCCCTGGAAGACATGCTAGACCTCCTCCGTTTTAGCGTCTGTACAAAAGTGCACACCAAAAGCGAGTTGTTCTGGCGAAGGGCTTGATCCCCATGCGGTTGCTTCCCCTGTCAGTCGTGGAGGACAACATTCAGCAACGAACTGTGAACAGATAGTCCGCCGCCGTTGTAGTCGATGAAGCCCAGCTTGCGAAACCGGTTCATGAAAAAGTTGACTCTGGCGCGCGTCGTGCCAATGATCTCCGCCAACATTTCCTGGCTGATCTTGGCAATCACCGGCTCCGGTTTGTCTTCCTTCCCGAAGTTCGCGAGCAGCAGAAGCACCCGCGCCAGCCGCTTCTCACTGGAGTTGAAAAGCTGGTCTACCAGGTCCTCCTGGATGCGGATGTTGCGGGAGAGCAGATAGTGCAGGAATAACTCTGAAAAGACCGGCTCGTCGCGGAGCAGGTGGATCATCTCCGCTTTCTCCAGTCGCAAGGCCGCGCAGTCGGTCATGGCGGTGGCCGTGGACATACGTTTGACCTGCCCGGCCAGGCAACTCTCGCCGACGAAGTCGCCCACCGTCGAAATGGCGATCACCGCCTCTTTGCCTTGCTGGGATACGACGGTGATCTTGAGCTTGCCTTGCTGGATATGGAAAATGGCGTCCGCCGGGTCGCCCTGCGAGAACACCACTTGGCCTTTCCGGTAGTCCACGATGTTCCTGCGCGCGCCGACTTTGGCCAGGAAGATCTTGGGATCGAAGGGTGGCTTGGGCCCTTCGTTCGGGTGGATATTCGCCAGGATTCCCATGTGGAAAATCCTCCGGCGATATTCTCCCACTGTTCCGTGCCGGGTGCAAGGGGTGTTAGAAGAGTTTAATACCTGATTTAACTCTTAACCGTTGCATTCCACCACACATCAGGCCTTTTCATGGGAAGGAAGACCTGGGACTCTACCGTTTGAGGTAGCTGTGGTTACTGTCACCGATTCTCAGGGCAAAGGCGCGCCGATGTCAGAAGCGGCCTTGGTCCCAGGTCCTAACGGAAAACGCTAATGGTGGAAGGCCTCGATCAGGCCTGTGTTGAAAGCTTGGGCCAGGGATACTTCCCGCAAGCGCAATGCATCCAACCCAACTACGGGCTTCCGTTCCGCCCACCCGTTGGGACGCGCCAGAAAGCGCACCCAGCCAATATTCCGAGACCAGGCGATCCACTGATCGCCGGCGTCGCTATCACGGTACAGTCTTGCCTCGAGCTGATCCTCTCTCATTTGTGGTCTGCTTGCGCGCCTGGATCAGAGTCCTGCACGCTCCATACTGGCATGGTTGGCAGACTGTGACTGTTCAATATTGGTCACCGGCGGGGTTCCTGAGCCAGACTTCCCCTGGCGCCAACGCCTGGCTTCCGCCTACCAGGCGTCCTTCTTCTTTTGCAGCGACCAGAGATAGTCGGCGATCCGATGGATGTCTTCATCCGTCAGGACGCTTTTCCAGGGAGGCATGTATAACGGCGCGGCCGGCCTGGCGGTATTTTCGACGGGCGGCACCTTGCCATTTTGGATGATTTTGATCACCTCTTCCTTGGTGTAGTCGTCCGAAGCGTGGAGCAGGGAAGGGACCTCCCCGCCCTGGCTGTTGGGATTGGGAACTCCGCCCTGGAGTTGCAGGCCGTGGCAGCCTACGCATCCGAACCGGGCGAAACTCTGCTTGCCGGCCTCGATGACGGCATCTTGCGGTGTCAGCGGCCGGGTCCGCTGCGAAAGGATGGACTGCGCATCTTCGGCCGTGGCGGACGCCATGAAAGTGATAATCGCCTTTCTGGCGTTGGTCTCCAGATCGTAGGCCGGCATGGTGCTCCCCGGATAAATGAGCTGGGGGTTCACTAGTTGCTCGTCCAGCCAGCCCGGAGAGTGCTGCCTGGCGACTTGCGCCAGGTCGGGCCCGTTCTTCGCCCCCACTCCCCCGATACTGTGACAGGCGATACAGTTCTTCTCGACGAACAACTCTCGTCCATAGCTGGCGCTGGGGATCAGCCGCACGCTCGAGTAATAGGTTCCCATCTGCTCGCTGGTCAGCGACAGCATGTAGAAGGTCAGTGCCCGCGCCTGGTCCTTGGTGAAATGGAAATTGGGCATGGGCGAGTTGTGCGATACGGCATTGGGGTCCAGGAAATGCCGTTCCAGCCACTCCGGAAACCGGCGGATGGCGCCTTCTTCGGTCAGGTCCGGACCGATGGTCCCACCCACGCCGTTCAACTTATGACAGCCGCGACACCCCTGCGTTTCGAACAGGCGGCGCCCTTCCGTCAACTCCGGCACGCCGGGGACCTCGCCTTCTTTATGGCACCGCCCGCAGGAAGCGCGGATGTATTCCCTGGGCAGCAGCGGCTCCTGCCAGAACGGCACCTTTCCGTGTGCGTTCTGCTTGTCGGTGGCAAGCCCCTGCCCGCCGTGGCAGACTGTGCAGCCGAACTTGGCGGGGACGTGCGGCGCCAGGTTGGCGTGAAAGGCGAAGGGCTGCGGCGCATTCTTCATGGTCGGGTCTTCCACGCCCAGGTGGCAGGTGGTGCAGCGGTCGACGCGCTGCAACCCGGGCAGCAGGTCCTGCCGGATCACCAGGGCTGCGTTCACCACGTCGCTTTTGGCCGCGGCGTTCGGTTCTCCCACCGCTTCCAGCCGGTGGAACTCCTGCTGGTAGGTTTTCCACGCGGGGGAGCCGGCCTGCCAGATGGCCCCCAGCATCAGGGCCAGCACGATCATGCTCAACGCGAAGAAGAACT
>Ga0181530_10003146_pt1 | contig 18736 bp, 19 predicted proteins | sample PEATcosm2014_Bin_42_FD_119769 | JGI IMG/M metagenome (GOLD analysis project Ga0181530, IMG submission 119769) | Peatland microbial communities from MTU Mesocosm Facility, Houghton, MI, USA - PEATcosm2014_Bin10_60_metaG | ecosystem: Environmental > Terrestrial > Soil > Wetlands > Peat | place... | reverse complement strand
TTCCACTCGTTCCACGACCCAGGGCGCTTCAATCCCCAGAATCTGTCGGTACAGTTCACGATCTTGCATTCCCCGATTGTTGCATCAGGAGATCGCGACCCACTACAAAGCCGGAATTCCCTTTCTCTTTTACGCGATTGCCCTGGAAACCTTGCTCCTCGGCAGAGAGACAACCACGGAAATCACATACCAATTGGCGGCCAGATGTGCACACCTACTTGGCGGCCCGGGACTAAGCCAAAGAAGAGGGGTTGTTCAACACGTTAAGGAGTTGTATGGGTTGAGGTCGAGGATAGTTCACTCTGGCAGCCTCGAGGTCACTGATTCCAGCTTGGGCCTCATGCGAGATTACGCCGTTATCTCCCTCTTCATTGTCCTGGAACACGATTCGTTCAAATCCATGCTCACCGTTCGTGAGTTCGACGAATGGTTCGAAAAACGCCTACTGTCCGGCGGTTTGAGCGAGGCCGAACCGTAAGAAACGCACGGTCGCTGGAGGAAATCGCGCTTCTGGCAAACTGAAAGATCGTAGTAGGATAGATTTGCTGCGGGGTTGGTGTAGTGGTAACGCGTCGGTCTCCATCAAAAGGGTAGGTGAAAGAAAACCGAAGTCACGGGTTCGAATCCCGTACCCCGCTCCAAGTTTAAAACCTACCCTTTCCAGACCCGCCTTCGGGCGGGTTTGGTTTTTCACCCGCAGGGCCGGTTTGTCTTTTCGGGAATCCGGGCGTATCATAGTTTGTTAAGCTGTTGTGGCGAAGCACATCAGTGGGCGAGAGCCCACTTTATTTTTGGCTCGGCCTCAGGGAGGGCCAAAGCCGCGGGCAAGATGCCCGCGCAACAGCCGGCGGAACCGGGGCCCCCGGAACGCCCGGTTTTGGCGTTCTGGGGTGGGAGGCGCCCGCGCTACCAATGGCGATCGACCTGGAGCATGTGCGCGGGGTCGTGGAGCGGGTGACAGCCTCGAGCGGGCTGGAACTGGTGGAATTGGAGTTTCGCGGCGTGGGCGGCAAGGCGCGCATGCTGCGGGTGTTCATCGACAAGCCGGGCGGGGTGACGCACGCCGATTGCGAGGCGGTCAGCCGCGAGGTAGGGACCATCCTCGACGTCGAGGAGGCGGTGCCGGGCGGGTCGTACACGCTGGAGGTTTCCTCGCCGGGCCTGGACCGTAAGCTGAGCCGGCCGGAGGATTTTGCGCGCTTTGTCGGCAGCCGCGTGAAGCTCACCACCCGTGAGCCCATCGAGGGCAACCGTTTCTTTGAAGGCCCGCTCGAAAGCTTTAAGGACGGTATGCTGGTTTTGGCGCTGAGCGCGGGGAAGGCGAAGCGCGGAAAGTCGGAGCAGCCGGCGCGGCAGGTGGAGATCGCGTACTCGAACGTCGAGAAAGCGAACCTGGTACCCGAATTCAAGGGAGTAGGGAGTAGGGAGTAGGGAGTAAGGGAGCAGGGAATCCGACTATGGCGAGTTTGCTTTACCAGACGATTGAAGGCCTGAGCCGGGAAAAAGGCATCGATCCGCAGATCGTGGTCAGCGCGGTGGAAGACGCCATCGTGGTGGCCACGCGCAAGTACTACAAGAGCCAGGAGAACCTGCGGGCGGAGCTGGACAAGGAGTCGGGCGCGATCAAAGCCTTCGCGGTGAAGATCGTGGTGGAGACCCCGGAGCAGATCGAGGATCCGAACCTGCAGATCACGTTGGAAGATGCGAAGAAGGTCGATCCCAGCGTCGAGGCCGGGGGCGAGGTGCGCTTTTACAAGGCCACCGACGTTCTGGGCCGCATTGCGGCGCAACTGGCCAAGCAGGTGATCTTCCAGAAGGTGCGCGAGGCCGAGCGCGACACCGTCTACAACGAGTACATCGGGCGGGTGGGCGAGATCGTCACCGCCATGGTGAAGCGCACCGAAGGCCCGGACGTGATTTTCGAGGTGGGCAAGACGGAAGCCCGCATGCCGCGCAAGGAACAGTCGCGGCTGGAGTCGTTCGCCGTGGGTGAGCGCGTGAAGGTGGTGATCGGGCGGGTGGAAAAGTCTTCGAAAGGCCCGCAGGTGGTGGTGTCGCGGGCGGCGCCCGAGCTGGTGCAGCACCTGTTCCAGACCGAGGTCCCGGAGATCTACGACGGCACGGTGGTGATCCGCGCCATCGCGCGCGAGGCCGGTGAGCGCACCAAGATCGCCGTCATGTCCAAGGACAAGGACGTGGACTCCGTCGGCGCCTGCGTGGGCATGAAGGGCATGCGGGTGCAGTCCATCATTCGCGAGCTGCGCGGCGAGAAGATTGACATCATCGAGTGGCACACCGACCCAGTGACCTTCGCCGAGAAGGCGTTGCAGCCGGCCAAGGTGGCCAGGGTGTCGATGGTTGAGGGCGGCGATAAGCACCTGGAAGTGATCGTGGACGACAGCCAGCTCTCGCTCGCCATCGGCAAGAAGGGCCAGAACGTGCGGCTGGCGGCCAAGCTGCTGGGATGGAAGATCGACATCAAGAGTGAAGAAGAGAAGCGGCAGGAGGTAGAGCTGCAGATGCAGGCCCTGGTGGGCTCCTCCAACACGCCGCTGGAGCGTGTCGAGGGCCTGGGCGAGGGCATCATCGAGAAGCTCATCGAGGCGGGCGTGACCACGGTGGAGGCGCTCGCCGACATGACTCCGGAGCAATTGGAGGCCATCAACGGCATTGGCCCCAAGACAGTGGAAAAAATCAGCCTTGCGGTTAATAATTACTTTTCCAGCTTAGAGGCAGGGGAAGCAGCGGTCGAGGAAGGGGCCGAGGCAGCGGCGGAAGAGTCCGCAGCGGCCGGAGAAGCGGCCCCGGAGGCGGTCAGTCCGGAGACGGAAGGGGCTGCGGCCACAGAAGAGACTGCGGAGTCCTCCCCGCTGGAGGGAGTCGAGAGTGCTCCCGCCGCCGATGTGGCCGAGGTCCAGGCCGAGGGTGACGAACTTCCCGCGGGCGAGGCGCCGGCTTCGAAAGAGCCGGCAGAGCCAAAATCCGAAGACTCGGCGGAGAAGTAAAGCTGAGTTTGAGTGTGCGACCGCTGCGGGCGCGCCAACATCCAATCACTATCAACCCGAAATACCGTGAGGCTGCGATGAAGACTTAACGGAAATTCGGAGAAACAAAGGGCGGATGCAACCGAAGGTTCGAATCAACGATCTGGCCAGGGAGCTGGAAGTCAAGAGCAAGGAAATCCTCGATCTCCTTCCCTCCGTTGGCGTCGCCGAAAAGAAGACCCACTCCAGTTCCATCGAAGCGGACGAAGCGGAGAAGGTGCGGCAGCACTTTACCGCTCATCGCGAGGCTGTGCCTGCGAAGGACACGCGTGCCGGCCGGCCGGGCGCCGATGAGATCAAGCCGAAGTTTGATCTCTCCCACATTTCCAAGCCCGGAGACGTGCTGAAGGCGATCCAGCAGGGAACACACCCGGCCCCCGCGCGTCCGGCAGCACATGCGCCGGAAGCGCCGGCGCGACCGGCGGTTGCCGTGGCGCCACATCCGGCTGCACCTGCTGCTTCGTCGCCGCCGCCGATCGCGGCCAAGCCCGCGGCTGCCGCGGCTCTTCCAACCGCGCCGCCGGTGCATCGTCCGGTGATTGCAACGCCAGTTATTCCGTCCCCCGCGCCGCCCGCGCCGCAAGCTGCGCCGCCGGCCGTACCGGCGCAGGAAGCCGCGCCCATGGCGCCGCCGCCGTCCGAAGTTGTGGTGACGCCACCACCACCGGTACGGCCGGCAGCTCCTGCTGCACCCCCACAATCTATGACTCCTCCGCTCGCAAAAGTTCCGCCGCCGGCACAGGCACATCCGCCCAAGCCGGGAGCGCCTCCCACTGCGCCTCTCGGGTCTGGCCGACCGGTGCGGCGCGTGATCATGCCGCAGACCGGCCCCCGGCCGGTCTACCTGGCTCCGCCGCAGCAGCCACCGCGTCCGCAACCGACCGCGCAAGGCCGGCCGGCGCCCGGACGCCCGGTTCCAGGGCAGCCGATTTTCCAGCGGCCGCGTCCCTCGGCGCCCGGCACGCGGCCGCCGTTGCGGCCCGGCGAGCGTCGTCCCATGCATCCCACGCGGCAGTCGCCCACCGGCGCCCGCCCGCTGGGAGTAGGACCGGGCTTGCCGCCGCCTTCAGCGCGTCCCGCGGGACGTCCCGGCGCGCCGGCACGGCGTCCTGGACAGCGTTACGTTCCGCGCGGCGTCAAAGAAGGCCCGATGAAGGGCTTCCGACCGCCGCCACGCATGGACGCGTCCTCGGCGGATCCGCTGCCCATCAGCCGCAACATCATCATCACCGAAGGCATCAGCGTGAAGGATCTGGCCGAGAAGGTGGGCGTGCGCGCCAAGGACGTGATCTCGCGGCTGCTGGCGCGCGGCGTGATGGCCACCGTCAACCAAACCCTCGATGCCGAGCTGGCGCGGGATGTGGCGCGGCAGTTCGGAGCCGACGCCCAGGTCATTACCTTCGAAGAATCCGCTGCCAAGGAAGCCGCCGAGGAGTTTACCGGCGGTGAAGAAGCGGCCGGACAGGAAGTGCCGCGTCCGCCGGTGGTCACCATCATGGGCCACGTGGACCACGGCAAAACCAAACTGCTGGATGCCATCCGCAAGACCAATGTCGCCGAAGGCGAAGCCGGCGGGATCACCCAGCACATTGGCGCCTATAAGGTGCAGATCGTCGATACGCAATCCCCCGCCTACGGGCGGGAGATCGTTTTCCTCGATACCCCGGGCCACGAGGCGTTTACGCGCATGCGCGCCCGTGGCGCCAAGGTCACCGACATCGTGGTGCTGGTGGTGGCAGCCGATGACGGCGTGATGCCGCAGACGCTGGAAGCCATCGACCACGCCAACGCCGCCAAGGTGCCGATCATCGTGGCGCTGAACAAGGTCGATAAGCCCGAAGCCAATCCCGAGCGGGTGAAGAAACAACTCGCTGACCGCGGCCTGGTGCCCGAGGATTGGGGTGGGCAGACCGTGTTCGTGGAGGTTTCCGCCAAGCAGAAGACGAACCTCAACCTGCTGATGGAGATGATCTGCCTGGTCGCCGACCTGCAAGAGCTGAAGGCGGCTCCCGATCATCCCGCAACCGGCGTGGTGATCGAGGCCAAGCTGGATCGCGGCCGCGGCAACGTGGCCACCGTGCTGGTGCAGAACGGCACCCTGCGCATCGGAGACTATTTCGTTATCGGCAACGTGTTTGGACGCGTGCGCGCCATGTTCGACGATCGCGGCGCTGCCATGGAAGAGGCGCCGCCCTCGACGCCGGTCGAGGTGCTGGGCCTGGAAGGCCTGCCGCAGGCGGGCGACCAGATGGTGGTGGTGGCGGAGCGCGACAAGGCGCGCGAGGTCGCCCAGTACCGCGAGCAGAAAGCCCGCGAGGCGCAACTGGCCAAGAGCACGCGCGTCTCGCTGGAAGGCTTGGCGGAGCAGATCAAGGCCGCGGGCGTCAAGGAACTGCCCATCATCCTCAAGGGCGACGTGCAGGGCTCGGTGGAAGTGCTGGCCGACATGCTGGGCAAGCTGTCCAACGACAAGGTGAAGATCAAGGTGCTGCACGCCAGCGTGGGCGCCATCACCGAAACTGACGTGCTGCTGGCTTCGGCGTCGGACGCAGTCATCATCGGCTTCAACGTGCGTCCGGAACGAAAAGCGCAGGAGATCGCGGACCAGGAAAACGTGGAGATCCGCCTGCACACCATCATCTACGAGCTGCAGGACGAAATGAAGAAAGCCATGGTTGGCATGCTCGAGCCCACCATTAAGGAGCATCACCTGGGCCGGGCCGAAGTGCGGGAGACCTTCCGCATTCCCAAGGTGGGCACCGTGGCTGGCTGCTATGTGCAGGACGGCACTATCAAGCGCGACTCCGAAGTGCGGCTCGTCCGCGACGGAGTCCAGGTCTTCAAAGGCAAGATCAGTTCGCTGCGCCGCTTCAAGGAAGACGTGGCGGAAGTCCACAACGGCCTGGAGTGCGGCATCTCCATCGCCAACTACGGCGACGTCAAGATCGGCGACGTGATCGAGGCCTTCGTGACCGAGCGCATCGCGGCCGTAGTGCCGGCGTAAAGGGCAGTCGCCAGTAGCCAGTCGCCAGTTGGAACTCATCAGCGACTGGCGACTGTCGACTGGCAACTGATGCCCATCGCCTTTCTCACCCTCGAACTGCGCATCGAAGGCGCGCAGTCGCTCAAAGACAAGCGCCAGGTCCTGCGCAGCATGAAGGACAAACTGCGCCACAAGTTCAATGTGTCCGTCGCCGAACTCGATGCCAGCGACCTCTGGCAGCGCGCCACCATCGGCGTGGTCTCCCTCTCCGGCTCGCAGGACTATCTCGCCGGCCTGATGCAGAACGTGGAGCGGGCAGCGGGGCGGATCGCCTCGCGCACGGGCGCGGAGATCACGGACTCGTTCGTGGAATTCCTCTAGTCCCTCGCGCCCCTGCGGTGCCTAAAGTAACTTTTCGCGACTCCGCACGTCTGTTATTCTCTTGAGTTTTTCCTGGGAGTGAGACCATGCCGGAGCGCCGCGGGCGTGAATATCACATGCAGCGCCTGGCGGAAGCGCTGCGCGACGAGATTGGCGCCATCCTGGAAGGCGAGCTGGCGGACCCGCGCATTGGCCTCGCCACCGTCAGCGAGGTGCAGTTGGCGCCGGACGGGCGCTCGGGGCGCGTGTTCGTGGCCGTAGCCGGCGATGAGAAAGAGGCGCGGGAGACCATGGCCGGCATCGAGTCGGCCAAGGGTTTCATCCGCCACGAGCTGGGAGAGCGCCTGCAACTGCGGCACGTGCCGGAATTGCATTTTCTGCTCGACCAATCGGAAGAGTACGGGGCGCGCATTGATCAACTGCTGGATCGAGTCAAGAAGCGGAGGCTCTGAGCCGGGAAGTACGGGGCCATGCTGAACCAAGTGCTGGAGTGCGTCGCGGCGAGAGAGCGGTTCCTGCTGACCTCGCACGCGCGGCCCGATGGTGACGCCGTGGGTTCGGCGCTGGCCTGCGGCCAGATCCTGCGCAGCCTGGGCAAGCAAGCCGATGTGGTGCTGAGCGACGGCGTCCCCTACATCTACCGGCCGCTGCCCTACGCCGACCAGGTGGTTCAGACCGGCCTGGTCAACGGCCACTACGAGGCCGCCATCGTCCTGGAATGCGACAGCCTGGCGCGCACCCGTCTGGAAGGCCTGGAGCCCAATTTCATCATCAACATCGATCACCATTACAGTGGGAAGCTGTTCGGCCACGTCAACTGGATCGATCCCCATGCCTGCGCCACGGCGGAGATGATCTACCGACTGGGGCGCGAGGCCGGAGTGAAGATCACCAAAGAGATCGCCACCTGCCTCTACACCGCGGTCATGACTGACACTGGCTCGTTCCGCTTTGCCGGAACCAGCGACCGGACGTTTGCCCTGGCAGGAGAACTGGTGCGTTGCGGCGCCGATCCGGTGCAGTGCGCCCAAAACGTGTACTTCGCCAACCCCACCTCGAAGATGCGCCTCCTGGGCGCGGCGCTCTCCACCCTGCATCGCGAAGGCAGCGTGGTGTGGATGCACATCACCCGAGCGCAGATCGACGACTGCGGCGCCTTCGATGAAGATGCGGAAGGGCTCGTCAACTACGCCATCTCCATCGCGGGCGTGCAGGTGGCGGTGTTTTTCCGCGAGATGCCGGACCGGCGCTATCGCGTGAGCCTGCGCAGCAAGGGTGCGGTGAACGTGGCTGCGGTGGCGGAGAACTTCGGCGGCGGAGGGCACGTCAATGCCAGCGGGTGCTCACTCGACGGACCGCTGTCGGTCGCGAGGGAACGAGTGCTGGCGCAAGTGCGGCTGCGGCTCGCCCAGCGTTCGGAGGCTTCCGCCGAGTGATGGCCCAACCCGGCCCGGCTGTTACACTCCACAGCATGTCGCGGCGCAGGACCACGCTGATCGAACTCGTAACCATCGCGGGCTTCTGTGCCTTCCTCTTTTATTTTGGCTTGGCGGCCTTCGGGCTGGTGGGCGCGGACGAACCCAGATACGCGCAGATCGCGCGCGAGATGCTGGCGCGCCGCGACTTGGTCACGCCCACGCTCTACGGCAAGCCGTGGCTGGAAAAACCGCCGCTCTACTACTGGCGGGCGATGGAGTCGTACTGGGCGCTCGGGGTGAGCGACTGGGCGGCGCGCCTGCCCTCGGCGACTGCGGCCACCTTCATGGTCGCAGTGATCTATTTTTTCCTGCGTCGCTTCCGGCCGGGCACCCAACTCAATGGCGCGTTGATGACCGCTACCTCGGCGGGCGTGATCGGCTTCGCGCGCGGCGCCGGCACCGACATGTTGTTGACGGCAGCGTTCGTGGTCGGCATGCTGGCATGGTTCGCGTGGTATGCCGCTGAGCGCCGGCTATGGCTTGTCTTTTTCTATTTCTTGATGGCCTTGGGCGCGTTGGCGAAGGGACCAGTTGCGCCGCTGCTGGCGGCGTTGGCCATTGTGATCCTCGCCCTGGTGCAGCGCGATGTGCGGCTGATCACGCGCACGCTGTGGCTGCCCGGCATCCTGCTGTTTCTCGCGGTTTCGTTGCCGTGGTATGTGGCGGTGCAGCTCCAGAACCCGCAATTCTTGCGGGAATTCATCTTCCAGCACAATCTCGGACGCTTCGCCAGCAACATGTATCACCACAAGCAGCCCTTCTGGTATTTCGTGCCGGTATTGGTGCTGGGCGTGATGCCGTGGACGGTGCTGGTGATTGCGGGATGGATTGAGACGATCAAGCAGTGGCACGAGCAGCCCGCGACGCGGGAGGCCACGCTTTCGAAGTTCCTGCTGATCTGGACGGCGGTGGTGCTGGTGTTCTTCTCCATTTCGGCGTCGAAGCTGCCGGGATACATCCTGCCGGCGGTCCCGGCGTGCACCATTCTCGCGGCGGATTGGGTGAGCCGGCGGGAGAGATTAGGCTGGGCCGTGGTCATCGCTCAGGGCGTGCTCTCGGCAGCGCTGCTGGCACTGGCGCTGCTCTATCCCAGCCTGCTGGAATACCGGTACAAGATCCCGGGCGAGGCGCTCTGGTGGGCGCTAGGTTTCGGAGCCGCGGTGTTCGTGGCGACGGTCAGCGTGCTCGGTCGCAAAGGCGCAGCGGCCCTGCGGCTGGTGGTGCTGACTCCCGTGATCGTCGGGCTGGCTTTTCTTCTGCGGATCGGCGCGCCGGCGATCGACAACGCGCTTTCCGCCCGGCCGGTGGCGCGCGAGATCACCCAGATGGAAGGCCACCCGGTCGAGGTCGCGGTGTTCAACGCCTCACGCGAGACCGAGTACGGGCTGGCCTTCTACCGGAACCAGGCGATCCCGCGGTATGAGCGCGGCGAGGTTCCGGCGCAGGATCATCTGGTGGTCGTGCCCGAAGCCTACGCCGACGACTTCGTGAAACTGGCGCGGCCAAGACGCACCTCGCACCTAGGCAGCTTCACGCCGCAGCGGCTGGAGTTCTATTGGGTCTCGACACCCCCACCGATGGTGATGGAGCATCAGCACTGAGAAAGCATTCAGCAATCAGCATTCGGCAATCAGAAGTTTCCGGCAAGCCACAAACAAACCTGGCGACCTATCTTGCTGATGGCTGACAGCTGATTGCTGACTGCTAGCTTTTCCCCCGAACCACGCACTAGACTCGTGTTTCCGGCGGAATTGAGCCATACTCCCGCCTCAGCGCCAGCTATGGAGATTGTCGATCTCAGACATTTCGGGTCGGTGGACCTGCGTCCGCTGCTGGAGAAGGAATCCCAGCAGTGGTCGGAGGCGCTGGCCTGGGACTACCGCGGCTCGGCGGAGATGATCCTGCGCTACGTGGACGCCAAGATCCTCCCGGGCTATGCGGCCGTGTCGCAGGGGCGGGTGTGCGGCTACACCTTCTTCGTGTACGAGGGCAGCAAGGGAGTGATCGGCGATCTCTACGTGGAGAACGGCGGGCGCGATGGCGGCCACCAGGCCCGTGCGCTCGAAGAACAACTGCTGACCCACGTCATCGAGACGCTGCAGCACTCGCCCGGCATCCACCGCGTGGAAGCGCAGTTGCTCATGCATCCTGCCGACGCCGTGGCCCGGCCGTTCCTGGAGGAAGGATTCCACCGCCATCGCCGGCTGTTCATGGTGTGGCCGTTGAACGGCGGACGCGAGCCGTTCGCGGCGCCGGCCATGCCGCCGGAAATCCAGGTCCGGCGGTGGGCGGAGGGCGACTTCGGCAGTGCTGCCACCGTGATCACTGTCGCCTACCGCAACCATGTGGATTCCGAGATCAACGACCAGTACCGCACCGTTAGCGGCTCGCAGCGCTTTCTCAACAACATCATCCGCTTTCCCGGCTGCGGCGCCTTCGACAACGATTCCTCGCTGGTGGCCATCCACCGGCCTTCAAAGACCATGGTGGCGCTGATTCTGTGCTCGCGCGTCAAGGACGACGTCGGGCACGTCACCCAGGTGTGCGTGGTGCCGGAACAGCGTGGACGCGGCCTCGGCGAAGGCCTGCTGCTGGCTTCCGCCCAAGAGCTGCGCCGCCGCCGCTTCCGTTCGCTCTCGCTGACGGTCACGGAAGCCAACACACGCGCGGTCGAACTCTACAAAAGGCTCGGCTTCCACGTGGCAAGGGTGTTTGATGCGTTCGTGTGGGAGGGATGAGGATCTCGGGATCGGGTCATCGGGTCATCGGGTGATCTGTTTTTCAAATGACCCGATGAGCCGATCTCCCGATCACCCGATTGTCCAATGGCTCAATGCCTCAACAGCCACATCACCCATCCTGCCGCGATCGTCCCCACCACGAAGAACACGAAGCATTTGGCGCCGTACTTGATCATCTCGCGCGGTTCGCCGCGCTGGGTGATGCCGAAGACGATGGACGCGAACAAGGCAAAGATCAGTGCGGCGGAGAAATGGGAAAGCTGCACGGTCTGGGTGGTCATTTTTTCTTTCCCATGGCGATATCGTAGGCATCCACCGTGCTGATGATGTTGAGCAGCCCGGCGACGATGATGTACTTGGTGCCGTAGTCGGCGGTGGCCAGGTTGATGGCGCCGAGGCCGATGCCCAGCGCGCGGGCCACGATGTACAGCCCGCCGGCGCCCAGGTCGCCCACGAATCCCAGGATGTCCAGGATGTCGCCGGTGTTGAAGGCGTACACTTTGCCTTCCATCAGCACGCCAAGCACGAACATGGTGACCACCGAGATCATCAGCAGCAGGCCGCGTCCCCAGCGCTTCTGGATCAGGTGGCCGGCACCGGGAATCAGCCAGCCCAGGGCGGGCGCGAACAGCGACATCATGGTGAGAGGCTGCGGCGGCGCTTTGGCGACGCTCTTTGCAGTGTGGGATTCGGCCACGTCGGTCTTGTCTCCTGCCATCAGATGATCACGATCTCCCGCTGGATTCTGCCCGTGACTTCGGCGGAGTCCGCCCGCACCAGCACGTCCACCTCGCTGCGCACGCCGAACTCGGGCAGATAGATTCCGGGCTCGATGGAGAAACAGGTGTTGGGCAGGATGATGCGCTCGTCGCGGGTCTCGAGGTTGTCCATGTTGGGCCCGTTCCCGTGTACCGAGGTGGCAATGGAGTGGCCCGTCCGGTGGATGAAGTTTGGCCCATAGCCGGCGCGCGTGATGTGGTCGCGTGTGGCTTCGTCCACCTGCCATCCGGCGATGGGGCGTCCCATGGCCTTGGCGTTCTGCACCGTCTTGACGCCGACGTCCCGCGCCCCGCAAACCACCTCGAAGATCTGCCGGATGCGGTCGCTGGGCGCCTTGCCGACGAACCCCGTCCAGGTAATGTCGTAATAGACCGCGCCGGGCGTCTGCATCTTCCCCCAGATATCGAGCAGGACGAAATCGCCCTCGCGGATCGGCTTCGAAGATTCCGCCGTGGGCGAGTAGTGCGGGTTGCCGCTATTGGCGTTCACCGCGACGATCGCAGGATCGTTCTCGTTGGTGAGACCGTCGCGGCGGAAGGCTTCGTCGATCCACTGCTGGATGGCAAACTCGTTGGCGCCTTTCCCGTTGCGCACGCGGCGTCCAATCTCGCGGAAGGCTTCCTCGGTGATGCGGTCGATGGCGTCGCGCGCGGCGAAGTGCGAGCGCACCTGCTCGTCGGTCCAGGTGGCTTCGAAGCGCGAGACCAGGTCGCCCGAGCTGACGATCTCCTTGCCAAAGCTGCGTATCAGCTCGATGGTGCCCGCATCCACCAGGCCGATGTAGGGAATCTGGTTGTTGGGCGAGTACTCCATGGCGATGGTCCGATGGGGCGCGACCATGGAGCGCAGGCCGTCCTGCTGTTCCTTCCATGATGAATATTCGATCTTGCGTCCGGGAAGCGAGTCGAGGTGCCCGGCTTCGATGCGGTGCACCAGCTTCGCCGGCTCGCCCTGCGCGGGGATCAGGTAATACCAGCGCCGGGTTACGAACAGGCTCTCCGGCAGGCCGAGCACGCGATAGGCGATGGGGTCGCGATGATGGTGGTCGTAGAAAAGCCAGGCGTCGAACCGCTGTTCGCGCAGAGCCGCTTGGATGTCCTGGAGGTTCATGCGATAGAAGTCTATTTAATCACAGCGGAAGCAGTTTCGGGGGGAACGCGACGTAGCGCCGCCATCCTTGCCGGCTGTCCTGAGGGCGTCCCGCCCTCAGCGGTTTCAGCTTGGGCGAGACGCCCACGCGACAGCCGCCGTGACGGCGGCGCTGCAGCCGACGAAGTCCAGATACAGCGGAAACGCCCTCGTCCGCTGTTTACTCGGACGTTATGACCACCCCCCGGGGTCCCCTCTATTGGAATCATCAGCTTACGGGATATCCCGACTCGGGGACCATGAAACCAAAGGGGTTAAATGGAAAATCTTGAGCCATAAGGAGTTGCAATTACTGGCAGACATCATCTGTGCGCAGATTATGTCATTCGGAATAAGATGTCAAGAGGAATTTAGTTTCCGAGTCGCCGACCATCCGTTCCGGAGGCGTGGGCACTGATGAACGGCGAAAACGAATTGTCAAAACTCCAGTTCAGGGCACCCCCGCGCAGCGTGTATCATTCCTTTGTGATACGTCGCCTTTACGTTCATAACTTCCGTTGCCTGGAAAACTTCGAGTTGCCAATCTCGGGGCAGTCCTCCATCCTGCTGATTGGGAAAAACGGCTCGGGCAAGACAACGGTTGGCCTTGCGCTGGAAATTTTGCAGAGGATTGCACGAGGCACAAACCAGGTTGGAGATCTAGTTAAACCGAAGGATATGGCTCTCGGGCGCACCGACGTGCCTGTGCGATTTGAAATCGAGGTGGAGTTGGCTGCGAAGGTGTATCAGTACGTTATTGCTTTCGAGCTTCCGACTGGGTTCAAAGAATTGCGCGTATTAGAGGAAAAGCTGGTCGCTGATGGCAAACCCGTCTTCACCCGCGAGGCGGCGCAGGTTCTTCTTTCAAAAAGTCAGGAGAAAGCGGCGAAGTTCCTGATCCACAGGCATCTAGTGGCTTTGCCGATCATCCAAGAGCAGTCGAAAAACGACCCTTTGTTAATCTTCAAGCAGTGGCTCGGTAGCATGCTCATACTTCGGCCGATACCCGACCTGATTAAGGGAGACTCCAGCACCGAGACCCTGCAGCCGAATCCACAGGTCACTGACTTTGGGGCTTGGTTTTCGGGTCTCTTGGCCTATGCGCCCGCGGCCTACACCAAAATTGATGAGTATCTGAAACAAGTGATGCCCGACTTGGAGGACATCAAGCGCCCGGCGATTGGCGCGGACTCTCGAAGCCTCGTTGTTCAGTTTGCACAGGGAAGCCCACTTGTGAACCTTAGCGTTACCTTTGAAGACTTGTCCGATGGTGAAAAATGCTTCATGATCTGCGCCTTGGTGCTTGCTGCAAACAACGCATACGGCCCATTGTTTTGTTTCTGGGATGAACCGGACAATTACCTCTCGCTGTCTGAAGTTGGGCACTTTGTATTGGCATTGCGCAAGGCTTTCCAATCTCGGGGTCAGTTCATTGCTACCTCACACAATCCTGAGGCGATTCGTCGGTTTTCCGATGAGAATACCTTTGTTCTCTACCGGAACAGCCATCTTGAGCCCACAATTGTCCGGTCCGTAAACGAAGTCCGCGCCGGTGGGCACCTCACCGGCGACCTTGTGGGCGCGTTGGCTCGCGGTGACGTATAGCCCATGGGCGTCAACAAGGATCTGCCGCACGTCATGGTTCTTCCAGAAGATGACGCCAACCGGCAATTGGCAAACGGCTTTTGGCAGGAAGTTGACTGGAATCGACAACGGCCGATGCAAGTGCTTGCAGAGGCCGGTGGTTGGAATGAGGTGCTGGCGCTTTTCAGATCAGAGCATGTGAGTTATATGGATCGCTGGCCCAGCCGATTCATGGTTTTGTTGATCGACTTCGATAGCAAGGAAGATAGGCTGAACAACGCCAAAGCTGCCATCCCTGAACGGTTAGCCGACAGAGTCTTTGTTCTCGGCGCCTGGAGCGAACCGGAAGCCCTCAGGGCAGATCTCGGCCCGTACGAAAAAATCGGTTCGGACATGGCCAAAGATTGTCGCGACGGGACTGAGACGACTTGGGGGCACCATCTGCTTCTGCACAACGCAGGTGAGCTTGACCGTTTACGCCAGCACGTACGTTCCATCTTGTTCCCCTCCGTTTGAGACTCGATTCTGGCCGAATCACTGGCCACTCGGAAGAAATCTCCTCGCTTTCTTAGCTTGCTTCCCAAGGATGGCGGCACCCGCTGCTGCTAGTGCGATAATGGCTTCGCTTACCGAATCGGAGGATACATGCCCATCAGCGAACTGCTGTTGCCCGAATTTGATGACGAGATGAAGAAGACACGCACCACGTTGGAGCGGGTTCCAGCCGACAAACCCGAGTTCGCTCCTCATCCCAAGTCCATGCCGCTGGGCAAGCTGGCGCCCCATGTGGCCCAGCTCGCCGGCTTCGGAATAACCGTTTTGACTGCTCCCGGGCTGGACTTTGCCACGGGCAGTTACAAGCCGGTGCCGATGGAGTCGGCGGCGCAGCTCGTCAAGCTGTTCGATGAAGGCGCAGCCAAGGTCCGCAGCGCCCTTGCCGCCCTGCCGGACGAGGCCTGGAAGCAGAACTGGAAGCTGTCGTTCGGCGGCAAGACTATCTTCGAGGGGACACGTTTTCTTGCCTACCGGCAGATGTTCCTCAACCACATCGTGCATCACCGCGCCCAGCTCGGCGTATACCTGCGTCTGAACGGCCAGCCGGTGCCGTCAATCTACGGCCCGTCGGCGGATGAGACGCTAGGTTTCTGATTCTGGCCTTTTTGCCTCGCAAGGATGGGGGCATCGGCACCCGGGCCAGAGATTCATCGGCCTGCGGCCATCCCTAGCCCTGGGCATACGGTGGAAAGGAAGCATCCAGTAAGGCTTGCGGATTACGATCGGCAATCATCAGCAGCTTCAAGGCGGCTTGCCGTGGCCGGCGCACGCCCTGCTCCCAACTCTGAACCGTATTCGTGCTTACGTTCAGAAGCCGCGCGAATTGAGGTTGACTGGCATGCAGCGAGACCCTGATCTTCTTGATTCGGTTCGGGGGTATGGCCTTGGCGGGCTTGGGGATGGCCGTAACCCGCAGATCGATCTCGCGCCCGCGCTCGTACTGTAATGCGTCCTGCAGCGCCGTTCTCAATTCGCCAAATAGCTTACGCCGTGTCCTCGCCATCGTCCGTCTCCTGAAACTACGTCCTCATGCTTGCTTGATCTGATCGACAAGGGCCTTCAATGCTTTCCGCTCGTCCTGCGAGATATCCTCCTGCTCTCCCTTGTCGAGCAACGCCAGCAGATGAATGTGCTGCTTCCGTTCAAGATACAAAAAGAAGTACCTGAAACCTCCACGCGTACCCTTCTGTCGCGCAGGGTTCCCGGCACGCGCTTTGCGCACCCCTCCGGTTCCTTGAACCAGCCGCCCCCGCTCCGGATTCTTGAGAAGCTCGTCCTGAATTCCGGCAAGAACCTGGTCGGCGGATGCCGCCGCAAGCTGCCTCAGTCTCTGCGTGAACGGGCGCGCTTCGATGAATACCACATAGTGGTATATACCACTATGTGAGAGGTAAGTCAACTTAGCCTTCTCGGGAAAGCACGCGGGCGCGCGTCGCGGCCGGCAGCGTCTCGCATGCCGTGCGCAGCACCAGACGCGGCGCACGGTCGCGAATGCGGAGCAGATAGGGGACCGTCGTCTTAGGATCGGCCTTGGCGGCTTCGCGCAGCAGCCAGCCGAGGCCTTTCTGAACCATGTCGTCCTGATCTTGGAGAAGAGCGTCCGAGACGCGCACGATCTCGTCAATAAACAGCCGCTGCCGCGCGCCACGGATGAGCGAGACAGCAGCCGCGCGCCGGCGCCAGCGGTTTCGCGACTTCGTCCAGCGAAAGGCGCGAGCGGTGCGGCGAGGCTCGGCGGCGACCAGCGGCCCGATCAGGTAATGCACCAGCGCGTCGTGATCGGCCCAACTCGTGACGCGGTCGAGCCAGCTCTCGAAGAGCCTAAACTCACGGTCACCAAATTTCGCGACCGACCTCTCTAGCAGCAGTACGGCGAAAACTTTTTCTTCGAGCACCTCGCCGGTGAAGAGCCGCTCGGCCACTTGCAACAGGGCTTCGGGGCCGTCCGTCGCCTGGATCTCGCGGCTGGTCCTGCGCGCGAAGCGGCGCAGTTCGGCGGTGTACCATCCGTGCGAGCGGACCTCTTGCTTGAAGAACCACTGCACGCCCTGGGCGTGCTCGGGCGAGCCGCCGCGGCGGAGGGCGGTGCGGATGTGGCGGACCCGTGAGTTCGCCTGGTTAGGCATATCTCTCAGGGGCTAAAGCCCCATTTCTTTCTTCCGCTATCGGCGCGACTGAAGTCGTGCCCTGACACGTGATCCCGCACGAAGCAATTCAGAGCACACAAAACCAAGATTCCTCGGGCGCAGAGAACGCGCCCTCGGAATGACAATTACGAAAGACTAAGGCTCTGCGCCAGCGCTTTCCGCTGGTGGCTCTTCCGCGAAGAACGGCGCCCACTGCTCGCGGCGAGGCGCCGGCGTTACCAGGCTCACCAGCACCAGGGCCAGCAGCGAAGTGATGACCGCCGGGAAGATGGCGTCGTGCGCCAGCCAGTTCGCGGGCAGCAGCGGCGCGCCGCCGCGCTGCGCGACCAGTTGCTGTACGTTCCAGAAGATGGTGACGGCGGTTCCCAGGATGATCGACGTTATGGCGGCGGCCGCGGTCACGCGCTTGGAGAAAAACGCTCCCATCACCACCGGGGTGATCGCTGCCGAGTAGATGGTGTAGGCGTAGAGCGCCATGGCCAGGATCGACGTCCACACCACGCCTTGCAGCAGCGCGAAGATCCCCAGAGCCACGATGATGAGACGCGAGACCAGCAGCACGCTGCGGTTCGAGGCGTTTTTATTGATGAAGCGGGTGTAGACGTCGTTGACCAGGTTGGTGGCCGGCGAGAACAGATAATTGTTGCCGGTGGAGATCACCTTGGAGAAGACCGCGCCCATCAGCAGCGCGCCGATGAACGGCGGCAGCCCGTGGCGCGCGGTGAAGGGGATGGTCTCGCGCGGACGGGCCGACAGTTCAGGGTTGTGCAGAAACATCGCGGCGCCCAGGACGGCAATGGCGACCACCAGGGTCTCGAGCACAAAGGTGCCGATGATCCAGCCGACCACGGCGGTGCGCGCGTCTTTCGGCGTCTTGGCGGAGAAAAATTTCTGGTACATGCTCTGGTTGCCGAGCATGAGCAGGAAGGTCGGCAGGAAAAACTCCCAAGCTCTGGTGAAAGCCGTGGCCGTGCCCTGGTTCACACCATGGACGAAACCGAAGCGTCCGAACCACTGGAAATATTCCGGCGGGAGCGCGGCGTGCAGTCCCGCCGATCCGCCGACACGGTGCAGCAGCACGGGAACCGCGATGCATGAGGTGACGGTGATCAGCAGGCCGATCAGCAGGTCCATGTAGGCGACCGAGGCCATGCCGGCCAGCGCGGTGAAGACGATGACAAACGTCGCGATGATGATCATGCCCAGCGCGTGCGAGTTCTCCGGCGCGAAGCCGAAGGTCTGCACCGCAACCTGGTCGAGCCCGGGGAAGATGAGGTGGAGGATATCGCCGCCGCCCTTGAATTGGTAGGACGTGATCGCCGTGTAGGCGAACAGGATGGCGATGGTGCCGAGCACGCGCGCGGCCGTGTGGTAGCGGGTCTCGAGCAGGTCGGGGATGGTGAACTGGGCGAACTTGCGGGCGCGCGGCGCGACGAAATAAATGATCAGCAGGCCGGCCCATCCGCCCGCCGGCTGCCACAGCGCGGCGAAGCCGTTCTTGAAGGCGTTCTCCGCGCCGGCGAAGAGCGAGCCCGCACCGATCCACGATGAGAGCAGCGTGAAGATCAGGACCACGGCGGGCAGCGAGCGTCCGGCGACCAGAAAGTCGGCCTTGGTCTTGACCGTGCGCATGCGGCTCAGACTGACCGCCAGCAGCGCCGCCACGATGATGGCGAGGATGACGATGTAGAGATTCATTTTGTAGAACTCAGTACTCGGTACTCAGCACCCAGAGGCCGGCGTGAGCCGGCGGCGAAGCTCGTCGGCTGACATCCCAGTTATCCGGATCACCTTGTTTCGGCTGGTCTCACCCGCGGCTATGGTAATGGAGGAGCGCGGGACTTTCAAAAGTTCCGCCAGAAACTCGATGCAGGCTTCATTGGCGCGGCCTTCGACGGGAGGCGCGGTGAGCGCG
>Ga0181530_10003142_pt1 | contig 18755 bp, 15 predicted proteins | sample PEATcosm2014_Bin_42_FD_119769 | JGI IMG/M metagenome (GOLD analysis project Ga0181530, IMG submission 119769) | Peatland microbial communities from MTU Mesocosm Facility, Houghton, MI, USA - PEATcosm2014_Bin10_60_metaG | ecosystem: Environmental > Terrestrial > Soil > Wetlands > Peat | place... | reverse complement strand
GAGCCTTTGATAAATGATAAGTGTAAAGGCTTATCATAATAAAGAGCAAAATCGGCGTTTGCGACAACTTTTTTCAGGAAAGTGGGCTATTCAGGTGCGAAATCCGGGTATGTCACGGGGCTGAGCTAAATTAGGGTAAACTAAAATTAGTGAAAAATTGTACCCCCCCCGGCTTTGTAATCAAGGCAAAGCCGCACCAGCGGCCAGTAGAATCAAAGGCATATTGTACCCCCCCCGGCTTTGTAATCAAGGCAAAGCGGAAGGTCCCCTGGGAATTGCTCACTTCGCATTGTACCCCCCCCGGCTTTGTAATCAAGGCAAAGCTATGAGCAACCTGCCTGCTGGTGAGTCGGAATTGTACCCCCCCCGGCTTTGTAATCAAGGCAAAGCCGGCCGGACCTATATTGACTGTTTCAACCAATTGTACCCCCCCCGGCTTTGTAATCAAGGCAAAGCAGGATAGAAGAGTTGGCAACCCTCTTTACGATTGTACCCCCCCCCGGCTTTGTAATCAAGGCAAAGCAAGGTCGCCCTCGTCGCGGCGCGCAACATCATTGTAGCTAAGGATCGGTCGGTCCCGGCTATTGGTAAATTGTGATTTGACGCTCATCAAGGGTCGCGTCAACCGGGTTGGTTCGCGGAATGATTTTTGTGGCGATTTGGGAAGCCGGCAGGGGGCGGGACAGGTGCGGAAGGCAGAAGGCAGAAGGCAGAAGGCAGAAAGTGGAAAGGAGAAAGCCGAAATTCGGGGTGGCGGGTTTTGGAATCAGGGCAAAGCGCCGGCCTATCGGCTTAACGGGTATCCCTTCGGCGCGGAGCGCCGACGCTATATGGCAGAATCGCCCGGCCGAGGCGCGACATGGCTTGATGGAACAACCGGCGAGCGAAGGAACCCCTCTCTCCGGCTCTCTCCCCGCAAACGGGGCGAGTGAGGAGGGTCAGCGTTTGATGAAGCTGGGGAGGTAGATGTCGAAGCGGGTGCCTTCGCCGGGCTTGGATTGGATGTGCAAACAGCCGCGGGCTTCTTTGAGGAGGCGCTGGACTATGGCCAGGCCCAGGCCGGTGCCTTTGCCGGGGGGTTTCGTGGTGAAGTAGGGCTTGAAGAGTTTGGCCATGACTTCGGGCGGCATGCCGGGGCCGTCATCCCAAACGGTCAGGCGCAGTATGGGGGCGGCGTTTTTGAAGCCGTCGCTGTTGAGGACGCGTTCGTGGGGGCCTTCGTGGAATTGGGCGGTGTCAACGGGGGCGTAGAGGATTTTGCCGGCGATGTCCACGGCGTGGGGCGTGGGGGCGCTTTGGAGGGCGTTGATGGCGAGGTTGAGAAGGATTTGGATGAGGTCGGTGCCGTTGATCTGGAGTTCGACGTTTTCGGCGACGGCCTGGATTTTGAGGCGGTTGCTGCCTTTGCTGGGGTGGACGTTGAGGAGTTCGCGGAGGTCTTCGAGGATTTGGTTGACGCTGACCCAGGAGGCAGCGCTGCCTTGCTGGCGCATGAAGTTGAGGTAGCGGTGGGAGATGTCTATGCAGTTGCTGACTTGCCGGGTGATGCGGCGAAGGCGGTCCTTGACCATGTCGAGGTCTTCGCCTTCGAGGCGTTTGGAATCGCCAATGCGCTGGTTGATGATTTGGATGAAGCCGGAAATGATGGTCAGGGGGCCGTTGATGTCGTGGATGATGCTGGCGTAGATTTCGCCGCGGGTGCGGGCGATTTCCTCCTGGAGTTTTTGGTTGTGGAGTTCGGCTTGGAGGGCCTGGAGTTTTTCGTTGTTGTTGCGGATTTCGTCGGCGAGGGAGTGGCGCTCCATGGCGGTGGCGACGGCTTTGCGGATGGTGGCGATGTCGAAGGGTTTGTTGAGGTAATCGCACGCGCCCAGGCGCAGGGCGCGGCGGATGGTGTCCACGGTCTCGTAAGCGGTGAGCATGATGACTTCGACGGAGGGCTGGATGGCTTTGAGTTTTTCGAGGACTTCGGTGCCGGTCATGCCGGTCATGCGGATGTCCACGACGGCGGCGTTGATTTTGTGCTGGTGTGCCAGTTCGAGGGCGCGGGGGCCGTCTCCGGCGATGAGCAAGTCGTAGTCCTCCTTGAAAACGACGCGCAAGGATTGGCGCGGCCCTTCCTCGTCGTCCACGATGAGGAGAGTTTGGCGCGGGGCGGCGGGCAGGACGTTGGCGGTTTCAGAAGTGCCAGCCGAGATTGATGGAGAGAGCGTTGCTGAAGAATTCATAGCTGCCATTGGGTGAGTTGTTGTCTGCGGTGACCGAGCGTGCCGGGCCGTATCCGAGCTGGTAGGCGGCGTCCCAACTGAGGTGGCGGTAGGTTTTTCCGACGCCGATGCTGAAGATGTGGCGGTCGGAATCGGGGATCAAGGGGTTGAAGGAGGCGGAGGGAACGGAGTTTTGGCTGAACATGTAGCCGGCGCTGGCGCGCCAGCCGTTGCCAAAGCAGCGGGTGGCGCCGAACTCGAAAATGGTGCTCTGTTTCCAGTTGAAATCGAGGGGGGCGGAGCCGGAGGGGGTTTGGATGGAGGTGTCGCGCAGGCAGGACCAATCGGTCCAATCGGCATCGGCTTCCAGGTTCCAATTTCTGGAGGGGCGGTAGGAGTAGCCGGCGACGAGGGTTTGGGGGAAATGGAAGTTCAACTCGGCTTGTTCCGAGGGCGGCTGAGGGTACGGCGGGGGTGTCAGGTAGGAAATGTGGCCCTGGTAATTCATGTCGGTGGCGCTGCGGTACATCAGGCCCAGGGAATGTTGCGGCAACGGATGCCAGAGGATGGCGACGTTGAAGCCGGGGTCGGTGGCGCGCCCGCGGAGGGAGAAACCGGGGGTGCTGGTTTCCAGTTCGGCCTGGGAATAATCCAGCATGGCGCCGGCGGCGATGGAGAAAGTGGCGCAAGGTTGCCAGGCGAGGACGGGGTTGAGGCGGAAGTAGTCAATTCGGCCGCTTTGGCCGCTCCGCGTCCACGGGGCATTGTTGGGCCATTCCATGGAGAGGCCGTAGGGGGAATAGACTCCCAAGCCGGCGGCGAGGTGATAATTGGTGAAACTCAAGGTGGAAAAGGTCTGGGGCAGGGCGGCCCACTGCTGCTGGCTGTTGATGGAATCGGAGGAGCCGGTGAAACGGGAGGCGTAGGTGATGCCGTACATGCCGAGCGACAGGTTGGCGCCGTCCAACTGGGTGATGCCGGCGGGGTTGTAGTAAATGGCGGAGGGGTCGTCGGCGGTGGCGGCGAAGGCATTGCCGCGCGCGGTGGCAAAGGCGTCCTGGTCCGGCAGTCGGATGCCGAGGGCGAAAAGCGGGGCGGGATGGGCCAGGGCGCAAAGGAGGCAAAACAAGGAAACCGCGGCGGCGATGGGGGGTGGTTTTGCGGTTTTCAAGGCTTTGATTTTCCTAGGTTGACGGTTTATGCCTGTCAGTTGTGACAAGAAAAGGGCCTTTCGGCAAGAAGAATCTTTGTTTATTGTGACACGGGGCTTGACAATTAGGTGCATTCCGCCGTCTAATCCTCCACGGATTGGAGGGATTTTGATAATGCCCGAATGAAAACTATGCTGGGCCGCTGGATATTGTGCGCGTTTTGCATCGCCGATGCCGCATTGCTGCTGCTGTGCGGCTGGCTGGTGCCCAGCCATCTTTGCGCCGTGGATGTGGCGGTTATTCAACGGGCCGGCGAAAACGAAGACTCGTCTTCGCTGGCCGGTCATGGCTTGGCGCTGGTCCGGGACGGACGGGTGGACGCCGCGCGGCTGCTCCTGCAAGTGGCGCAGGGCAATCATCTTCCGGGCGCGGACAGGCTTTCGCAGGCGGTGGCTTCGCCGGCGGCGCAGGCGCCCGTAACCACCCAGATTGCGCATCTTCTCAACAACGGCCAGGATGCCGCCGGCGCGACCAACGGGTATTCGCAGCCCGTAACCGATTCGGTCATTCGCCTGGAAAATCGGGACCGGGTGCTGGCGTTTCTGCAAGCCGCGCCATCATCGGCCATGCGGGAACTGATGCGCTGCCGCGATCTGACGAATACGGTGCTGATTCCCTCTTCGTCCTCCCCGGACGGCCAGGCATTCAATGCGGCGCTGTCGGTATGGGGGCTGTTGCTGGAGCAGGACAATCTGGCGGCGGGCATGCGGGAGGCTCTAGTGCAACGGGCCGCGGCGGCCAATCGCGGCGGCGACACCGAACCGCTGGAACAGTTGCTGCTGGACATGAATTCGCTGGGACTACGGCTCAATTGGGAACAGTTGGTGGTATTTGTCCACCGCGTGGAGGACCCGCAGACGCTGGATTGGCTGGCGGCGGAGGAGCGCAATGTGGGGACGACAAATCTCCCGTTGCTCTTCGCGGCGGTGGAGCTTTCGCAACGGCCCGGCGCTGTGGCGGCCTACCTCAGCCAGTTCAGCCGGACGGGCCTGGCCGACTTGGGAACCGGCGTGAACTTTGGCTCCGGGGCGGTGGACGAACTGTTCGCGCGCAACCAGCGGATTTACAGGTCGAACCTTCGCGACCGGGTGGCGGCAGCCGCGCCGGTCGCTTACTTTTTTCGCGCGGCCACAAATTATGCCTTGCGTCTTCCGCCGTACGCGGTAACACTTAAGGGGTTCCTGTATTTCCTGGCTGGGTTCCTGATCGCCGTCGCGCGGCGTGTGGTCTGGATAGAGCCGGTGAACGTGGAACCGACGCGCTCGCGCGGATTTCGCGCGCTGTGCGATATGGTATTTGCGTTGGGCTTTTGCGTCGTGGTACTGCTTCTGAGCGAGCCGTTTCTCGCCCAGGTCAGCCAGAAGGTGGACCTTCGGCTGCGCTTGCCCGGGGTGGCGAGCGTGGCCGCGATTGCACTGTCCGGCGCCAAAACGAAACTTATGAACCCGGCAAGTCTGTTAATCCTACTGCTGTTCTTTGTGTTGCAGGCGCTCATTTACTCGGTCTGTCTGACCAAGCTGGCGGAAATTCGCCGCCAAAAAGTCCCGGCGCCGCTCCGGCTCAAACTCCTGGAGAACGAGGACCATCTGTTTGACGCCGGCCTCTACCTCGGCTTCTGCGGCACGATCATCTCGTTGATCCTGGTGATGATGGGCGTCAGCCAGTTCAGCCTGATGTCCGGCTATTCCTCGACCGCCTTCGGCATCATTTTCGTTTCCATTTTCAAAATCTTCCATCTCCGCCCCTACCGCCGCGAATTGCTTATGGAATGACACGGCCGCGGCCGTCCCGGCTTACCACCCCACCCCATTATGAACCGCAGCATCCTCATCGTCATTTGCGATTTTTTCCTGGTCAGCCTTCTGGCTTTCTCCACGCCGGACATCAGCAAGCTGTCGCAGAGCGGCGGCACGCCGGTGATGAACATGAGCAACCTGACCAACCAGGTCACCGCCCGCCAGGACGTGACCGACGCCATGCGCCTGGCGCTGTATGAAGAACAAAGGGATCGCACCAACATCCAGGCCGAACTGGCCAGAGCCCAGCAGATCGTCGGCGAGCGGGGGCAGGAGATCACCAATGTCCAGTCCCAATTGCGGACGGCGGAGCAAGTGCAGGCCAATTTGCGGGAGCAGGAGGCCAGTTTGCGGCAGCAGGACGCCAGTTTGCGCGAGCAGGAAGCCAATTTGATGCAGCAGGTCGCCACCATCCAAGCCGCCGCCCAAAGCAACCTCGCCGCCATGACCTCGCAACTGATCGTTTCCAAGGAGCAAACCGCCCGAACCGACGAGCAGCGCGCGGCGCTGGAGCAAGCACGCAAACAGTTGGAGGAGCGGAACGGCGCCTTGGAAAACCAGTTGGCCGGTTTGCAACAAAGCAACCAGGCCATCCAGGCCGAACGCGCGACCCTGAACACAAAGCTCCAAGTCACCGAGGTCCAGCGCCAGTCCGCCCTCGAAAAAGCGACCCAGCTCCAGACCGAAGTCGAGGCCCAGCGCGAGGTCAACGCCAAGCTGGCCGACACCGTCAAGACCCTGGCCGTCCAATCCAACAACATGGCCAGCAACCTGGCCCAGGTCGTCCAGGAAATCCGCGAGAACCGCGAACTGACGCCCAATGAGATATTCGAGCAACTGACCACCAACCGCGCCATGGCCAGCTTCTACGGTTTGAAACGCGGCTTATTCGGAATTGACTCCTCGAAGTACAAACAGACCCAAATCCCCCTGGCCAGCGACGGCTCGAACACCTACGCCATTTGCCATGTGCAGGACACGCTGCTGACCCTCTGGACCCCCGGCCAATGGGAGGACCTGAGCGGCACCCTGGTTCACGACGCGGCGGTCTTCCCCATTGACTCCATTTCCTTTTCCCCGCAGGACCCGCGCGTGGTCATGATTCCGATCGCGGCGGCGGAAGGCAAGGTGCTGAACTGCAAGACCTACCGCCTGGCCGAGGACCCGTTCAAGTTCCAGGAGGCGGTCGTGGCCGGCACGCAGGATAACTATTACGGCGAATGCAAGTTCCAACTGGACTTGGAAACACCGGGATACCTCAAGATGGACCGGAGTTCGCTAAAGGGACTTTTCGGAAAATTCAATCCCTCCACCGGCGATCTGGTCTTGAGCAAGACGGGCGAACTCCTGGGCATTATGGTCAACAATAACTATTGCATGGTGCTGCGCGCCTTGACCCCGGGCGTCCAGGTCCGGTTCGGCTGGGCGGGCGACAACCCGAAGACCACGCAAACGCTGACCGATCTCGCCGCGCTGGTTTTCCAGATGCCCGCCAAATTGCAGTGACCGCGCCCGCGGCCGTATTGGGTTCCCCTCTTAATCTTACTCTTAATCTCTAATGAGCCGGAAGAGATTAAGATTAGGATTAGGATTAAGAGCAAGAAGAGCAGGGGGAAATGTCCCCGCAACCGGTCTAATTCAAAGTTTGACTTTGAATCAGACAGGGGCCTACAACGGTGTCACCTACCTTCCATGGCATGCCATCCAGGATTATTCCTGGGTCGAATGACCGGGAAGCGATTTTGATGAAAGCGACCGGAAAGGCCCCCAGGAGCAGCGAAAAGCCAGGGGACGAAAAGCCCGGAGGCGGCGCGCCGGGCTGGCTCCTGGCGCTGGTTTTGGTTCTCGCCACTGTGGCTGCCTATTCTCCGGTGTGGCGCGCGGGATTCATCTGGGACGACGATATATATGTGACTGGAAACCCGTTGCTCACCGCGTCGGACGGCTTGCGGCGGATCTGGTTCTCGCTCGAGTCCCCTTCGCAGTATTTTCCGCTGACCTACACCACGTTTTACCTGGAGCGTCTTTGGTGGGGGCTGAATCCCGCGGGCTATCACGCCGTCAACCTTCTGCTTCATGCCGCCAACGCGCTGCTGGCCTGGCGGCTTCTGGCGCGGCTGCGTGTGCCGGGGGCGTGGCTGGCGGCGGCGCTCTTTGCGCTGCATCCGGTGCAGGTGGAATCGGTCGCGTGGATTACGGAGCGCAAGAACGTGTTGATGGGCTTTTTCTTTTTGCTGTCGCTGCTGGCGTGGACGCGGTTCCTGGATGAACCGGGCCGGCGGCGGTGGCGATTTTATGCGCTGGCCCTGGTTTGTTACGCGCTGGCGCTTGCGGCCAAAACGACGGCCTGCACGCTGCCGGCGGTGCTGTTGCTGGTGTTGTGGCTCCAGAAGATGCCCATCGGTTGGCGGCGCTGGGCGCAGGCGGGGCCGTTTGTGGTGTTGGGCATCGGCATGGGGTTGGTGACGATGTGGTGGGAACGGTTCCATCAAGGCACGCAGGGGGCGCTTTTCTCCATCGGGCCGGTCGAGCGGGTGCTGATTGCCAGCCGGGCGCTCTGGTTTTACGCGGGCAAACTGCTCTGGCCGGCGCATTTGACGTTCAGCTATCCGCGCTGGACGATTTCGGCGTCGGACCCGGCCGCTTATGTTTGGCCGCTCGCGGCGGCGGCATTGGCGGTGGTGATTTGGCGCGGGCGGCGAAGGCTGGGGCGGGGGGTGGAAGTGGCGGCGGTGTATTTTGCCGCGACGTTGAGTCCGGTGCTGGGCTTCATCATGCTCTGGACTTTTCTGTTCAGCTTCGTGGCGGATCATTATCAATACCTGGCGTGCCTGGGTCCGCTGGCGTTGGCGGCGGCGGGAATGGAGCGGGGATTCGGCCGGGCGGCGCGGCGAAGCCCGCTGTTGAAGCCGATTGGTTGCGCGGTATTGTTGACAACTCTCGGCGCGCTGACGTGGTTCCAATGCGGGCAGTATGCCGATGCGGAAACGCTCTGGCGCGCGACGCTGGCAAGCAACCCGGACTCCTGGCTGGCCCACAACGACCTCGGGATGGTTCTGGTCGCCCAGGGAAAGAACCTGGAAGCGACCAGCGAGTTCAAAATGGCCCTGGACCTCAATCCCGATTATCCGGAACCCCACAACAATCTCGCCCTTCTGTTGAGCCAGAATGGAGAGGTTGCGGAAGCCATTGCCCAATTCCGAAAGGCTTTGGAACTCCGGCCCAGTTTCCCGGAAGCCCACAACGGTCTCGGCCTTGCGCTCATCCAGCAGGGAGCGGTCCCGGAAGCCATTGCGGAATACCGAAATGCTCTGGACCTCCGGCCCGATTTTCCCGAAGCCCACAACAATCTCGGCCTGGCACTCCTCCAGCAGGGAGAGGCCGGGGAAGCCATTGCGCATTACCGGAAGGCCCTGGACCTCCGGCCCAATTTCCCCGAAGCCCGCAACAATCTGGGCAACGCGCTCGCCCAACAGGGAAAGTTCGCGGAAGCCATCGCGGAATACCGGAAGGCCCTGGACCTCCGCCCCAATCTGCCGGAAGTCCGCAACAATCTCGGTCTGGCGCTCGTCCAGATGGCCGAGCAGGCCAATCATTTGACAGGAGGCGGGAATGCGCAGGCTCTAAGCAACCTGGCGGCGGCTTATGCGGAGGCCGGGCGTTATGGCGAGGCGGCTGTCACCGCGCGAAAGGCCCTGGCTCAGGCGGAAGCGCAAAAGAACAGCGCGCTGGCCGACACCCTGCAAAAAGCCATCAGACTTTACGACGCGGGCCTTCCGATGCGGGAAACCAAATAGACACGCGGGGATGTGATGAAAGAGGCCCGCCGCGCATTGAATGAAAGCGCCATCGGCGCGGCATCTCTGTAGAAAGAACCAAACCGAAACAGAAATTCAAGCTCCGTTTAGGAGCGGCATCTTCTTTCAACAATAGTGTCACCACTACGGGGCCTGAGGATTTTTTGGTTGCGGGGTTCTACAAAGATTTCGCGCCTACGGCGCTTGGCCGAGGATGCCAACACGCGGAACACGGGTCCTCGCGGAACAAGGGCACACCCTGAAAACTGGCATTTATTGGATTGACAAGGTTGACGCCGGGGCGCGATGCTGGCGGGCGTCATGGCCAGACCATTGCGCATCGAATATGCCGGGGCGGCGTATCCCGTCACAGTTTGCGGTAATCACCGTCGCGCTATTTTCGAGGGCGACGCGGATCGGCGGCGTATCTCCAACAACACAGCAAATACGATTTATCTTGTAAGACTATGAGTAATTCACCATTGCCGCCTAACATTTCGTCAGAACCTCGGAACTCCATTTTTCATCAGGCTGCAACAGCAAGCGTGTTTGCGCCCTTGATTGCTGTTGGCCTGACTATTATCTCAATAGCCGCCCGTACTAGCCTAGACCCTCAATCACGCGGAAGAGTGGCATTTGGGATCGGAATTGCGAGTTCGATCATCATACTGCTTGGCTGGATTTCCGGGATCGTCGCTCTATTTGGAATTCCCAAGCACGGCAAAAAGGGTATCCTTATCAAGGCGCTCTGTGGAATCATTATCCCATTGTTGCTTTTAGGTCTGTCGATTGTCACATTCATGGCAATAAGCTCAAAAGCGATTAAGAACACTCATTACCAAATGTCACCTGAAGACCAAGTGAGGGCCCTAGCGGACCAGATTAACAAGCAAGGCAGTATAATGGTTGACAAACAGACGAGATTGGAAGGTGCCGAGAATTTGCCAAACCGGACAATTCTGTATAAATATACTTTGATCGCAAAAACGTCTTCGGAGGTTTCAGCGGAAACTCTTAATCGGATTGTCCGCCCGGATATTGTGAACAAATACAACACTCTCCCAGAAATGAAAATGTTCCGTGATAACGCAGTTACAATCATTTACAGATACAGCGACAAAGCTGGTCAATTGATAGGTGATATTCCCGTTGGCCCAACCGATCTTGCAAAATGATACGTTATCCAATAATCAGTAAGCATCTGCAAGATCATCCAAGCGTCCAAGCGGATCAAACCGTGCTTTTGTCCATGCCGCAGGTGAACATTTGCGGCGTTCTTCCGAAATCCGCTACGCACAATTTGAGAGCAATGTTCAGGCAACCGGCTCCAGGAATGCGGCGTTTGGGCGCCGTTCCCGGCGGGGTTTGGCGGAGGGCAGGAAGCGGATTTGGAGGGACTGGCCCAGCGCGGTGGCAATCCGTTGCAACTTGCTCAACGAGCGCCGCTCGTTTTCAGTCTTCGATCTCGTAGGCATGCGCCTTCGGGTTTGCCTGAAGTCAGGACTGCGGACAGAGGTGGACGCAGTTGAAGGATTTTGCAAACGCGCAAATGGCGCAAATGCGGCGCAAATGGCGGCGCAAATGGCGCTTGCCGGAAATGAAAGATGAATGCACATTGAGTGCGTATGCGAACCATTCATGCTGTATTCCAGAGCGATGGGGCTTGGTTCATCGCCCGTTGTCTTGATTTGCCGGTCACGACACAGGGGCGGACGCTCGCCGCCGCGAAGAAGAATCTTCAGGAGGCGGTGGAGTTATATCTGGAAACCTGGGGGGCACCCGCGAAATCGCACGGCATCAAGGAGGTTTATCTCACGAGCATGGAAGTTGGCGCATGAGCCGGCATCTGCCAGCGGTATCCGGACGGGAACTGGTGCGCGCCTTGCAACGCGCGGGGTTCGTTTTGCTGCGGCAGAAGGGCAGCCATGTCTCGATGGAAAGACGTTCAGCGGATGGTTATTGGCGCACGGTCGTGCCGTTGCACCGGGAAATCCGTCCGGGAACATTGAGCGATATTCTGAACCAGTCCGGTTTGACCAAGGAAGATTTGGCGGATCTGCTTTGAGGCGATCCAAATTCACGAGAAAAGGCCGGGGAAAAGGCCGGGGTGTGTTATCAAACCGTAGTTGTGCCCATTCCAGAAATGAATATTTGCGGCTTTCTTCCGAAAGCCGCTACGCACTTTTCGGCGCTCAAGCGCGTGGGCGGGCGGTCAGGCGGGCTGGGTCAGTTGGCGGAGGAGTTTGTGGCCGCGGGTGTAGATGCTCACGCTCAATGGCAGGTGGCCGGGGAGGGTGTGGGTCGCGCAGCCGAAACAAGGGTCGTAGGCGCGGAAGGCCATCTCCACCATGTTCAGCAGGCCCTCGCTTACGGCGCCTTTTTTGATGAGACCTTTGGCGGCTTTGTCCACGCTCATGGCGATGCGGGCGGCGTTGTTTTGGGTGGCTACGATTAGGTTGGCTTTGGTGATCAGGCCGTTGGCGTCGGTCTCGAAATGATGGTAAAGGGTGCCGCGCGGGGCTTCGACGACGCCCACGCCCACAGTGGGTTTCGCACTGGGGATGAGGCGCAGGTTCGTGCTGGTGATTTCCGGGTCGTTGATTAGCTCGACGATGCGTTCGGCGGCATAGATCATTTCGACGACGCGCGCCCAATGGTTGGCCAGGGTGTGATGGACCGGCCTGCCGCCCAGGGTGTTGAAGTATTCGTCGCGGGCCTTTTGCGCCTGCGGGGTGGCCATGCCGTCGGCCACATTCAGACGGGCCAGGGGCGCGACGGCGTAGATGCTGCTTTGCGGGCCTTCGTCGAATCCGTGCCAGCCGAGCGGCTTGAGATAGCAGAACTTGACATAGCTCCACGGCTCGACATGTTCGGCCACGAAGTCGCGGTATTGGCGCGCGGGAAATTTGGCGTACTCCTTGCCGGTGGAATCCACCACCCGAATCTGGCCGTCGTAGAAGTTGACCCGGTTCTGCGCGTCCACCATGCCCATGTAGTAAGTCTTGTGGGTGTAGGCGTCGGATGTGATGAGCTTCACGTACTCGGGGTTTTTCAGAACGATGTCCTTGAACACCTGTTGCGTGAACAGGGCGAATTCCAGCGCGTCTTTGGCCAGTTCCTTGAACTTTGGCAGGTCCTCCGGCTTGAGGCCCTTGGAAACGCCGCCGGGCAGGCCGAGCACCGGGTGAACGACCTTGCCGCCGAAGTAAGCGATGAGTTCGCGCAAGCGGCGCCGCATGGAAATGACTTTCTTGCCGACTTCGACGCCGACTTTCTGGATGACGCCGACGACGTTGCGCAGTTCCGGCGGCGCTTGAGGCCCGACAATGAAGTCCGGCCCGCCAAGGATATAGACATGCAGCGCGTGGTCTTCGACCATGAAGGTGTTATAGACCAGCTCGCGGATTTTGCGGGCGGCGGGCGGCGGTTCGACCTGGTAAAGGTCATCCAGCGCCTTGGTGGCGGCCATGTGGTGCGCCGTCGGGCAAACGCCGCAGATGCGGCTGGTGATCTGGGGCATCTCCTCCGCGGGCCGGCCGATGCTGAAGACCTCGAAGCCGCGCAATTCGGGGACTTGCAGGTAAGCGCGCTCGACGTCGCCCTTGTCGTCGAGGAAGATGTCAATCTTGCCGTGGCCTTCCAGGCGGGTAATGGGGTCAATCGTCACCCGGCGGCGTTGCTCATGGGCGGCTGCGTTGGCGCGGGACGAGGCTTCGTTCCAGACTTTGGTGGTGTCGGGGTTCATGGGTGGCTCCTGGGCGGCGTCGGGTGGGCTGGATGGGAAGAATGGGAAGAATGGGATGGATGGGATGGATGGGACTGATGCGACGCTACATCTTGGTTCATTTTGTCTCTTTCGCGGGTTCGTCGGGCAGGGTCACTTTGCGGCGCAAAATGCTGCCGGCCAGTCCGTAGCGGTAAAAAGTGCCCACGGGATCGGGGATGCCGGCCAGGACCTCGCGAATTTCCTTCTCCTCCTTCGAGGCGATGTTGGAGCAGACGGAGGACAGGAACTTCGCGCCCTGGTCGCGCACGCGCGAGGTCGGCCCGAAACATCCGGTGCAAGGCATGTTGCCGCCGGGGCAAACGGCTTCGCAGCCGCCGCGCGTGGCGGGTCCCATGCAGACGACGCCCTGGGCGAGCATGCAAACATTGGGGTCGAGGATGACCTGATGCGGACGCTTGAACTGGGTGAAGCTCAGGTCGGCGGGCTTGCTGGCCTTGCGCGCGCATTGTTCGCAAAGGGCAATGTCCGGCGCGAGCACGCTGCCTTTGGGCGGGAGCTTGCCTTCCAGCAACGCGCCGATGGCCGCCGCCGTCAGCTTGGGCGTCGGCGGGCAGCCGGGGATGTAGTAATCCACGTCCACCACTTGGTCGAGGGCGCGGACGACGTTGCGGAATTCGGGCAGGGTGACGTTGTGGCCGTTGTTTTGCGTTGAAGTTTGCGGGCGCGTCTTGCCCTCGTTGACCACGGTGGGCGCTTCGTCGTACACGTAATGGAGAAGTTGCTCGCGCGAAAACTCATTGGCCAGACTGGGGATGCCGCCCAGTTGCGCGCATGCGCCGTAAGCGATGAGGACCCGGCTCTTGCGCCGGAGCAAGTGCGCCATTTCCTCCTGCTCGCTGGTGCGGATCGCGCCGTTGAGCAGCGTGGCGGCGATGGACTTGTCGGCCATCGCTTCGACATGCTTCTTTTTGAAATCCATTGCAACCGGCCAGAGGACAATATCCACGGCGGCGACGACGCCGAGGATGCCCTCGGCCAGGTCCACGACGGCTTCTTCGCAACCGCCGCACGAGGCGCACCAATAAATGGCGATCTTCGGTTTGTCAGGCATGGGCCACCTCCGCTTGAGCGCGCTGCCGCGCCGGTTGGCTCGCGCCGCCCGGTTCGATGTGCGGCGCCATTTCGCGGTCCCATCCTTCGCGGCGTTGCGGCAGGTTGAGCGGACCGAGCGCGCGGACTTGCTCGACCATGCTGTTAATGACAGTTTTGACCCGTTCGCCCTCGGAAGCGGAAATCCATTCCAGGCGGACCCGCTGGTCTTCGATGCCCATGTCGCGGAGGAGTCGCTGGAGGAGTTGAAAGCGGCGGATGGTTTTGTAATTGCCCTCCACGTAGTGGCAGTCGCCCAAATGGCAGCCGCCAATGAGCACGCCGTCCGCGCCCTGGGCCAGCGCGTCGAGAATGAACTGCGGGTCCACGCGGCCCGAGCACATGAGGCGGATGACGCGGACATTGGGGGCGTACTTGAGGCGCGAGACGCCGGCCAGGTCGGCGGCGGTGTAGGTACACCAGTTGCAAAAGAAGGCCACGATGCGGGGCTGCCAATTCAAATCAGACATAAGCCAAAACTCCTTCGATTTCGCTGAAAATTTCCTCGTCCTCGAACAGGTTCTGCTGGATGGAACCGCTCGGGCAGGCCGCGACGCAGGTGCCGCAGCCTTTGCACAGCGCCTGGATGATGCGCGCCTTTTGCGTGGCGTCGTCGAACAAAATCGCCGTGTAAGGGCAGAGCGGGAGGCACGATTTGCAGCCGGAACAATCGGCTTCGACGATGTATGCCGTATTCGGTTCCTGTTCGATGAAGCCCTTGTCCGCCAGCGCCATTGCCTCGGCGGCGGCGGCGCCCGCTTGCGCGACGGCGTCGGGGATGTCTTTCGGCCCCTGGCAGCAGCCGGCGATGAAAACGCCGTCGGTGAAGGTGCTGACGGGGGCGAGCTTGGGGTGCTTCTCCAAGAACCAGCCTTCGGTGCCGCAACTCATGTTGAACATCCGGCGCACGGCCTGCGCGTCGGCCTGCGGCTCCATGCCCGCGGCCAGCACGATCATGTCCACCGGAATCCGGCGCACGAACCCGGCCAGCGTGTCCTCGACGCGGATGACCAGCTTGCCTTCCTCCTCCGGCGCCATTGCCCAGTCGGTGACCTCGGCCACGCGGCCGCGGACGAACTGGATGCCTTCCTTGAGCGATTTGTCGTAGAACTCCTCGTAGCCTTTTCCCGGCGCCCGGATGTCCATGTAGAACACCGTCACGTCCGCGTCGGTGTGTTCGCGGACCAGTTGGGCCAGTTTCATCGAGTGCATGCAGCAGGTGCGCGAGCACCATCGGTTGGTCTTCAGGTCGCGCGAGCCGACGCAGAGGATCATGCCGACGGACTTTGGAGGGTGGCCGTCGCGGAGGACGATTTCGCCGGCGGTTGGGCCGGAACTGTTGACCAGGCGTTCCAGTTCAATGGCGGTGACGACGTTGGGATAAAGGCCGTAGCCGTATTCGGGAATTCGCTTGGCATCGAAGAGCTTGAAGCCCGTGGCGACGATGATGTTGCCGACTTTGATTTCGACCAACTCCTCCTTCTGCGCGAAGTCAATCGCCTTGCGGTCGGCGCAGGCTTCCAGGCACGTTTTCTTGCACTTGCCGGTGCGGACCTGGAGGCAGCGTTCGGGGTCAATCACCACCACCGGCGGGACGGCTTGGGCGAAGGGGATGTAAATGGGCTTGCGCTTGCTCAGGCCGACGTTGAATTCGTCCGCGAACTTCGCCTCCTTGAAGATGCAGGCATTGATGCACTCCAGGCAGCCGACGCACAGTTCCTCGTTGACATAGCGCGGCTTGCGCTTGACAGTGACGGTGTAATTGCCGACGTAGCCGGAGACCTTCACAATTTCCGAATAAGTCCAGAGCGTGATGTTGTCGTGCGCGCGGACGGCGGACATCTTGGGGGTGAGGATGCAGGCGGCGCAATCCAGCGTGGGGAACGTCTTGTCGAACTGCGCCATGTGCCCGCCGATGCTCGGATCGCGTTCGACCAGGAAAACTTTCTTCCCCGAATTGGCGACCGTCAACGCCGCGTGAATGCCGGCGATGCCGCCGCCGACCACGAGGACATCGGGGTTGATCGGCACGCGCGTGGTCTCCAGCGCGCGGTGGAAACGAACGCGGCAAACCGCGGCGTGCGCCAGCGACTTGGCCTTCGCGGTCGCTTCCGCCCGGTCGGTATGCACCCACGAATCGTGCTCGCGGATGTTGACCATCTGGAAGAAATAAGGGTTCAGCCCGCCCGCCGCGACCGCGGTGCGGAAGGTGTGCTCGTGCAGCAGCGGGGAGCAGGAGGCCACGACGACGCGGTTGAGCTTGTGCTCGCGGATGTCCTGCTGGATCAATTCCTGCCCCGGATCGGAGCACATGTACTTATAGTCGCGCGAGACCGCCACGCCGGGGAGCTTGGAGATGTATTGCGCGACGGCGGCGCAATCCACCATGCCGGCGATGTTGTGGCCGCAGTGGCAGATGTAGAAGCCGATGCGAACGTCGCCATTGCTGTTGTTCGTGTTCATACGGAGATCTTTTGGGCCGGCTGCTGGGCGGGCAGCGGTTTCATGGGAATAAAGTTGCGCTTCAGCCCGAGTTGCTCCGGCGCCAGGCCGAAGGCCAGCCCCATCAATTGCGAGAAATAAACCGTCGCGACCCGCGCCGGGCCCCACCGCTGCTCGATCTGGTCGTGATAAGCGTCCAAATTGAACTGGCAAAGCGGACAGACCGTAGCAATGACGTCCGCGCCGCGCCGGACGGCTTCCTTGAGCAGGATGTAGGTCAGGCGCAACCCGGCTTCCGGGACCGTGCCGGTCAAACTTCCCCCGCAGCACTTGGTCTTGAGCGGATAAGGAACCACTTCCGCCCCCAGCGTGGCCAGCAGCCGGTCCATCGTTGTGGGATTCCAGGCATCGTCGAATGTTGCGTAAGGGCGCACCACCTGGCAGCCGTAGTAGGGCGCCACCTTCAGGCCCTTCAGCGGGCGGACGACTTTTTCCTTGATGACGTCCAACCCGATATCGTTGATGAGCATGTCGAGCGGATGTCGGACCTTGACGGTGCCGTTGTAGGCCAGCTTGGCGCTCCCGAGGGCGCGGCGGACGGTCTCGTTGATTTCGGGATAGTCGGCGATATTGTGCTGGGTTTTGTTGAGGACGAGATAACAGGCGCTGCACGGGGTCATCAGGTCTTCCGGGCCGGCTTTCTCGGCGATGGCCAGATTGCGCGCCGCGAGCACGGCGGCCTTGCCCTCGTCCACCGACATGTAAGCCGTGGCGCCGCAACAGTTCCAATCGTCCAGTTCGGCCAGCTCGACGCCGAGATGCTTCATGACCGGGAGCAAAGATTCCTCATAAGAGCGGCCCAGCCCTTTGAGCGAGCAACCTGGGAAATAGGAGTATTTCATGCGGTCTCCTTTGGTTTGGCGGCGCCGTTGCCGGCGCTGTCGAGCATGCCGGCCAGTTCGGCGCGGCGTTCGATGTGTTCGGGGCGCAGTTCAAACCGCCCGGTGCGCATCATTCCAATACCCAGCCGCCAGGAACTGAGAGCCGCCAGCCAATCGGTCTTGTAGAACAGCTTCATCACCAGCAGCATCTCGGTGATGCGGCCCTGGCTGCGGACCATCTCGTAAAATTCCTTCGCCAGCACCGGAATCGGGAAGCGCTTCGGATAAATGCCCTCCTGGATCGCCCGCTGCTTCAACGCATACATAATATCGGTGATCCGAATCTGGCGCGGGCACTCGGTGGTGCAGGCGTAGCAGGAGGCGCAAAGCCAGACGGTGTGGCTGCGGAGCACTTCATTCTTGAAATCCGCCCGCACCAGCGCCATGACCTGGCGCGGCGAGAAATCCATGTAGATGCTCAACGGGCAGGTGCCGGAGCAGGTGCCGCACTGGATGCAACTCTGCAACCGCTCGCAGCCCGACACGCTCATGATCTCCTTCCCAACCCCCCGGACCCGGTCCCCCTCGTATTTGATCGTCCGATTGACTCGCATCATAATAGTATATCGGTTTCTGGCGGTGGCCCCTGTGCTCAAGCCGCGCTTATTATCCCACATCCTGCCAAAATTAGATTAGCATGGAAAATGAAGTCTCACCCTGTATTGGCAAAAACCGGCCATTATTTGCACAGGACAGCCCTCGATGGGGGCCGCGAACCTCGTCTTAATCCAGAATCTCAAACCAACATGGGGTCGTCCGCAGGCAAGCACCGCAAGCGCGGCCTCATTGCTGGGCCTCCGCACCAACACCGGCAAGCGCCGTAGGCGCGACATCTCTGTAGAACCAAACCGAAACCGATTTTCAAGCTCCGTAGGAGCGACATCCTCCTTCTTGAGAGATACCGCTCTTACGGAGCTTGATGATTTTGGTTCCGGGGTTCTACATAGATGTCGCGCCTACGGCGCTTGGCCGTGGACGCCAATCTGCTGGTTTGAAATTTGGGTTTAAGATCAGGATTAAGAACCGGAAGCGCCCAGCCCCATTGGCAAGCCTTGACATGGTTTGCCAACGCATTATCTTGAGGCCATGAAAGCGGTTACCATCAACATTTCATTGAACCCGGAACTGGCGGAATTCGCCCAGTCGGACTCGAAAGCGCATGCGTTTGGCTCGATGAGCGAATACATGCGCGACCTGATCCGCCGCCGGCGGCAGGAACAAATCGAGAAAGACGTGGCGTTCCTGGAAAAGGCCATCGAGGGCGCGCCATTGGGCGATCCATCCGATGAGGAAATGGCTGAGATTGTGAAAACCCAGCATCGCCTCCGGGCGGAGAGGAAAAAACATGCGGGCCGTTCATGAGTATCCGTGTAGCCAACCCCGTCTAGGCGTCGCGGGCGGGACGCACTAAACTGCCAAGGATGTCAGGATTTTTTCTGCGCGGCTTTCCACGCGGCAGGTGTCAACTCCGCCACGCGCTTGCTG
>Ga0181530_10003139_pt1 | contig 18761 bp, 17 predicted proteins | sample PEATcosm2014_Bin_42_FD_119769 | JGI IMG/M metagenome (GOLD analysis project Ga0181530, IMG submission 119769) | Peatland microbial communities from MTU Mesocosm Facility, Houghton, MI, USA - PEATcosm2014_Bin10_60_metaG | ecosystem: Environmental > Terrestrial > Soil > Wetlands > Peat | place... | reverse complement strand
CGGCCACTTCGACAACGAAATCCAGATGGACCGCCTCAACGGCTCGCCCGCGCAGAAGACCAACATCAAACCGCAGGTGGACATGTATACGTTCCCGAAGGGGCAGAGCATTTTCGTGCTGGCGGAGGGACGTCTGGTCAACCTGGGCTGCGCGACCGGCCATCCCAGCTTCGTGATGAGCAACAGTTTCTCCAACCAGACGCTGGCCCAACTCGATCTCTGGAGGAACCGCGACGCATACAAGGCCGGCGTTTACACGCTGCCGAAGAAGCTGGACGAGGAAGTGGCGCGGCTGCACCTGGAGAAGATCGGCGTGAAGCTCACCACGCTGAGCCCGAAGCAGGCCGAGTATCTCGGCGTGCCGCCGGAAGGCCCCTACAAGCCCGATCACTATCGGTATTAGAATTGAAACACGAACGCCCCAGGGAGGTTAACTTGGCAAATACTCAAAAGCATTTATTTACGTCGGAATCCGTAACCGAAGGCCATCCGGATAAGATCGCCGACCAGATTTCAGACGCCGTACTGGACGCGGTCCTGGCGGACGACCCCACCGGCCGCGTGGCGTGCGAGGTGCTGGTTACCACGGGCACCTGCATCGTGGCGGGAGAAATCACCACCACCACCTACGTCGACGTGCCGCGCATTGCGCGGGGCACCATCGAGTACGTGGGGTATAACGACGCGACGTACGGTTTCGATTCCAACACGTGCGGCGTGCACAACCTGATCCAATCGCAATCGCCCGATATTTCGATGGGCGTGGATACGGGCGGCGCCGGCGACCAGGGCCTGATGTTCGGCTTTGCGTGCGACGAAACCCCGGAGTTGATGCCGCTCCCCATCATGATGGCGCACAAGCTGGTGCAGCGGCTCTCGGAAGCGCGACGCCAGGGCGTGCTCGATTTCCTGCGGCCGGACGGCAAGAGCCAGGTCAGCGTGGAATACGCCGGCAAGGCCCCCAAGCGCATCGAAGCCGTGGTGATCTCCACGCAGCACAGTCCCGATGTTTCCACCGAGGAACTGCGCCGCGAGGTGAAGAAGCACATCATCGATTGCGTGATTCCTTCCAACATGGTCGATTCGCAGACCAAGTATCACATCAATCCCACGGGCCGTTTCGTGGTTGGCGGACCGCACGGCGACACCGGGTTGACGGGCCGTAAGATCATTGTGGACACCTACGGCGGCATGGGCCGGCACGGCGGCGGCGCGTTCTCCGGCAAGGACCCGACCAAGGTGGATCGCTCGGCCTGCTACATGGCCCGCTACATTGCCAAGAACATTGTTGCCGCCAAGCTGGCCACCCGCTGCGAAGTGCAACTGGCTTACGCCATCGGCGTGGCCGAGCCGGTTTCGATCTATGTGGACACCTTCGGCACAGGCGTGATTCCGGACGAGCGCTTCACCGAACTGGTGCGGGAGAATTTCCAACTGACGCCGCGCGCCATCATCGACCACTTGAAGCTGCGGCGGCCGATCTACCGCAAGACGGCCGCGTTCGGACACTTCGGGCGCAGCGAGGACAGTTTCAGTTGGGAAGCCACCGATAAGGCCGGCGCGCTCAGGGAGCAGGCGGCGGTGGCACAAGCGGCGGTGAAGTAGGGCGGCGCCGTTTTGCGGTCACGTTCCCTCCAGCAGAGCCGAGGCTTTGTCATCCAGAAACCAGGCGACGCCGCGGCCTGGATGCGTGGCGATCTGCGCGGGATACTTCTTGGGATCGTACGCTTCTTGGAAGACTGCCCGCACGGCCTCGGCTTTATCCTCTCCGGCCACCAGAAAGACCGTGTGCTTCGCGGCCAGCAACACGCCGGGCAGTAACGTGACACGCCACTGGTTGAACTGCGGGGCGAAGGTCGCGGCGGCAATTCCTTCGCGGTCGTCAATCAGGGGGTCGCCCGGAAACAGGCTGGCGGAATGCGCGTCAGGACCCATCCCGCGGTGCACGATGTCGAACTGCGGCATCTCGCCCGGCGCCAGCCCGAAAAAACTCCGGATATCCGCGCCACAAGCCGCAGCCGCCGCCTGCGGTGCGATCTCTCCGATGATCCGATGCAGATGTTGCGGCGGAATATGCGCCGGGCGGATTAAATAGTCGTTCACCAGTTTGAAATTGCTGGCGGCGTCGGTGGGAGGCACGCATCGCTCATCCACCCAAAACAGTTGCACGCGATTCCAATCGAATTGCGAGGCTGCGAGCTTGGCGAACAAGAGCCGCGGCGTTGTGCCGCCGGAGACCGCGAAGGTGGCGAACTCCTGCGCGGAAAGCGCCGTCTCGAGCAGGCTCAGGATGTGATGCGCGCAGGCTTCGGCGGCCCCTTGCGCATCCGGCGCGATGTACCGGCGGACGCTCATTTTGTCTCCACAGGCAGGGCGAGGGAGGCCGCGCGGGTCAAGGCTCTTTCGAAGACCGGGTCGCGGCGCACGATTCCCAGTTCTTCGCGCATCAGCAGATAGTCGGTGGGCTGGGACAGGTTGGTGCACTGCGACACGCCGTTCACCGTGACGACCATGCGATCTTCGCTGCGGGCCAGTTCCACGGCAAGGCCCTCGCCGGCCAGTTGCACGCGGACAGAGACGCCTTCGGGCGCCGGGCCTAGGCTGCATGAGGCATGCACGCCCGAATCGGCCAGACAGCCCGTCAACCACGCCGTCATGTAAAGCGCGGAAACGGCGAAGGCCTCGCCGCGCTCCAGTTTCACGTCGGATGTCTTCCCTAATTGCGCCAGGTATTGCTGATTCTCGAAGACCTGCGCGAGCATCTCCCGCCAGCGCGTCAGGCGCGTCCAGGAAAGGTCGCCCAGCAGCACGCCACGGGCGCTCAACACCGCCAGGAGATTCAGCGCCGCGGCAGGGTCCGCCATTGTTCCGCTATCCACAATTACTTTCTGCGCCATGGCGGCGATGGGCAGAAACTCCGGCATCGCCGCCAGGCGCGGGCTGCGGCACCAGAGAATCAGCGGAAGATCGGGCACGGCCAGCGGCAGCACCACCGACGGGAGATCGGCCAGCGCCGCGTCGGAGACCGTAATCTCCACCTGCTCGCAACAAATCTGCTTCCTCTGGCCAAAGGGCATCCAGCACTGGGAATACACGCGTTCGGTGAGCGAACGCTCACCCGGCCCGCTCATCCGCACGACAATGGCGCGCGCGGGATGCTCGGGCATGAGCGCGGCAATGGTTTCGCCGAGGCCCTGCGAATCCTCGCTCGCTTCGGCCAGCACCAGCAACGTCATGGAGCAGGCCCGCAGCACTCCCGCGCCGCCATCGGCCGCCTTGGCGGTGGAGACCCACAACTCCGCGAGGTCCTTGAGGATCTTGCCGGGAGCTACCGTGGCGCCCATTACGGTTTCCTCCATGCGTGCCCGCAACGCGCCAGCATTTCGTCCGAGGCCGCCGGTCCCCAAGTGCCCGACTCGTAGTTGGGGTAATCGAAGGTGGTTTCCCGCCACACGTTTTGGATCGGCTCCACGACCGACCAACTGGCTTCCACCATGTCCTGCCGCGTGTACAGGGTGGCGTCGCCGATGATGGCGTCGAGCAGCAGCGTCTCATAGGCCGAGGGCGAACGCTCGCCGAAACTCGAGCCGTAATTAAAGTCCATCGATACCGGGCGCAGCGTCATCCCCGAGCCCGGGCGCTTGGAAAGGAACTTCAGCGAGATTCCCTCCTCGGGCTGGATACGCACGATCAGGAGATTAGGCGCGCTGTCCAAGCCGTCCTGATCGAAGATGTGGAGCGGCGCGGGGTTGAACTGAATGGCGATCTCGGTCACGCGCTTGGCGAGGCGTTTGCCGGTGCGCAGGTAAAACGGCACTCCCGCCCACCGCCAGTTGTCGACGAACAGAGTGACGGCGGCGTAGGTGTTGGTCTGCGATTGCGGATCGACGCCTTGCTCCTGGCGGAAGCCCGGCACGTCCTGCCCGCCGATGCGGGCGGGGCCGTACTGCCCCGGCACGGTATTGCGGCGCACTTCGTCCGGGGTCATGGGGCGGATGGACCGCAGCAATTTCGATCGCTCATCGCGCACGGAACTGGCGCGGAAACTGGCGCTAGGCTCCATGGCGATGGTAGCCATCACCTGCAGCAGGTGATTCTGGATCATGTCGTCGAGCGCGCCGGCTTCCTGGTAATAGGCGCCGCGGCCTTCCACGCCGATGGATTCGGCCCCGGTGATTTGCACGTTGTTGACGTAGCGGCGATTCCACAGCGGCTCGAAGATGCCGTTGCCGAAACGGAAGGCCAAAATGTTCTGGACGGTTTCTTTGCCGAGATAGTGGTCGATGCGGTAGACTTCCGATTCGTCGAACGACTCGTGCAGCCGGCCGCTCAATTCGCGCGCGCTTTCGAGATCGTGCCCGAAGGGCTTCTCCACTACCAGCCGCCGCCTGCCGTTGCCTTTGCCGAGGCCGGCGGCGCCCAGGCCCTGCGCGGCCTGTGCGTACTGGCTCGGCTGCGTGGAAAGGTAGAACAGCACGTTCCCGCCGGTGTGCTGGGAGGCTTCGATCTGCGCCAGTTTCCGGCCGAGACTTTCATAAAGCGCAGGGTCGGCGATATCGCCGGCAACGTAAAACAAACCTTGGGCGAAGCCGCTCCAGACGTCGGCGTCGAAAGTGGTGTCTTCGGAGAACTGCTTCACGGCCTCCAGCATCTTTTCGCGAAACGCGTCGTCGGTCATGGGCGTGCGCGAGATGCCCACGATGGCGAAGCCGGCCGCGAGACGGCGGTCGTAGGCCAGGCGGTAGAGCGCCGGGATCAGTTTGCGCCTGGTGAGATCTCCATTGGCGCCGAAGATGACGACCGCGCACTCCGGCACGCGCCGTTCAAACCGAAGCGGATCCTGAAACGGATTCTGGATGGGCATCGAACCCAAAATACCATGGCCGCCCGGCCGAGTTGAGGTGACGGTATAACAGAGCGATGGGCAGTCCCACCACGTTGCAGTAACAGCCGTCGATCCTGGTGATGAACCTGGAAGCGAGGCCCTGAATGGCGTAGGCGCCGGCCTTGTCGACGGGCTCGGGACTGGCTGCGTAAGCGGCGATTTCGGTTTCGCTCATGGGCGCAAACCAAACGGCGGTGACGGCGTGATCGACCATGCGCTCGGCGCCGCGCCGGAGACAGACGCCGGTGATGACTTCATGGCAGCGGCCGGAAAGCAGGGAGAGCATGCGGCGGGCGTCGTCAACACCCGCGGGCTTGCCGAGCATGTGGCCTTCGACCACCACGGTGGTGTCGGCGGCGATCACGATCTCGTCCGGGGCCGCGTCGACAGCCGCAGCTTTCATCACGGCCAGGCGCTCGACGTACTCGACGGGCGGCTCGCCGGGCAGGGGCGTTTCGTCGACTGGCGCCACGCGAACGGTGAACGGGATCCCGGCCTGGCGGAGAATCTCCGCGCGCCGCGGCGATTGGGAAGCGAGTACCAGCGTCACGTACTTACGATCCCATCTTTTGTGGGAATGGGTCAACGCGGTACACAGGCCGGGCTCCGCCCGGCTGCACCGATTGACAATCGGTGCGCAGGATACCATCCTGCCCCACAACGGTAAAATGGCGGTATCGACTTGGAGAGCTCAAACACAGGTCCCGACACGACGACGCCGGCAGTGCCGTGGTGGCGGCGCGAGATGTGGATCGGCGTGCTGCTGGTGGTGGTCACACTGGCCGTGTACAGCCAGGTGCGGCGGTTTGAGTTCGTCAACTTCGACGACCCCGAGTACGTCACCGAAAACAACCACGTGCGCGCCGGGCTGACGTGGGAAGGAACGGTTTGGGCCTTCAAATCCCTCGAGGCCGCGAATTGGTTTCCGCTGACGTGGCTTTCGCACATGGCGGACTGCCAGGTTTTCGGGTTGAGGAGCGGATGGCATCATTGGACCAGCGTGCTGCTGCACACCCTGGCGGCGCTGGTGCTGTTCGCGGCGTTGAAGCGCATGACAGGGGCGTTGTGGCGCAGCGCGTTTGTGGCCTTCCTGTTTGCGCTGCACCCGATGCACGTGGAATCGGTGGCGTGGGTGGCCGAGAGAAAAGATGTCTTGAGCGGGCTCTTCTGGTGCCTGACTCTGTGGTGCTATGCGCGCTACGCGGAGCGGCCGAGCCTGGAGCGGTACTGGCCGGTGGCGGCGGCATTCTGCCTGGGACTGATGTCCAAGCCGATGATGGTCACGCTGCCGTTTGTGCTGCTGCTTCTGGACGTGTGGCCGCTGCGCCGCGCCAACCGGATGGCGATTCTTTGGGAGAAGATCCCGCTGTTTGCATTGGCGGCCGGCGAATCGCTGGTGACGTTTCTGGCACAGGAGCAAGGACGAGCGGTGCGCTCCTTGAGCACCGTGCCGCTCGGCTTACGGCTGGAGAATGCGCTGATCTCGTACGTGGTGTACATCGCGCGGATGCTTTGGCCGGTGCACCTGGCGGTGTTCTATCCTTATTCCCATGACCTGCCGGCTTGGGGCGTAGCGGGAGCGGCGGTCGCACTGGCGGGGATCTCGATCCTGGTTGTGCGGCGGCTGCGGACCGATCCCTATCTGGCGGTGGGGTGGTTTTGGTACCTGGGCACGCTGGCGCCGGTGATCGGGCTCATACAAGTAGGAGGCCAATCCTCGGCGGACCGGTATATGTATCTGCCGATGATCGGCCTTACGATCATGCTGGCGTGGGGAGCGACGGAGCTTGGTAAGTGGCCGCCGCGAACGGTGGCGGCAGCAGCGGTGGCAGCTTGCGCGGCTTGTGTTGTACTTACCTGCTACCAAGTATCTTACTGGGCGAATAGCGGGACACTATTCCGGCACGCGGTGGAAGTAACCAGCGGCAATTACATCGCGCACAACAACCTGGCGGATTACTATCTGATCCATCGACGGAACGAGGAAGCGCGCGTCGAAGTCAACGAGGCTCTGCGCCTGAGGCCTGGTTACCCGGAGGCTCGCGTCAACCTGGCGACGGTACTCACCCGCATGGGGAAGTTGAGCGATGCGGAGAGGGAATACCATGTGGCGCTGGCCTTCCAGCCTGCAAATGTGGAGGCGCATGCGGGGTTGGGAGTGGCGCTGGCCACGCAGGGCCGGATTGCGGAAGCCCTCCGCGAATTTCAGGAAGTGGCGAGACTGAGCCCGGGGTATGCAGAAGGGCACTATAGCCTGGGACGTGTGCTGGCGTCGATGGGACGGACGGACGAGGCCATGGCGGAATTTCGGGAAGCGCTCCGGCTGCGGCCCGACCATGCGGAGGCCCATCATAGTCTGGGAATTGCACTGGCCGGCCGGGGCAGGCTGACCGAAGCGATCGCCGAGTTTACAGCCGAGGCGCGATTGAAACCGAACGATGCGAACGTGCATAACAGCCTGGGGATTACGCTGGCGGGCGTGGGCCGGTACGACGATGCCATCGCGCAGTTTGCGGAGGCACTCAAGATCCAGCCGGGATTTGCGGCTGCGCGGAAGGGCTTAGAGAGCGCCCTGGCAAAGCGAGGACAGCAATAGATGCCGGTGCGCTACGCTCCCTTACGATCGCGGCCCGGTGAGAGGCTTTGCACGCGCCGGTGAGATAGTTGCCGGCGGGAACCAGCACTTCGCCGCCGCCGAGAACCCAACAGCGATCGATGGCCTGCTGAATGGCGGCGGTATCCTTGGTGACGCCGTCGCCGGTCGAGCCGAATTCGCGGACGTTGAGAGTGAGCTTCGAAGCGCCGGGCGTGGCCGGTTGCGGGGGTTGCGCCGCGCCGGGATTGACCAGCGGAGCGGCCAGCAGACCGCAACCGGCAGTCTTCAAGAAAGAACGGCGGGCGAGTTCCCGATGCATCATGCCGCGATGTTATCACTGCGAGCGGTGCGAAAGGTTAGAATGAGGTCCGTATGAAACATCTGGCAAAGGAACTGGTGGTCGCTCCGGGATCGGAGATCCGGCTGGCGGATTTCGACCCGGGAAAAACGCACGGGGTCACGAAGGACGCGGGGGTGGGGCAACTCGCGAAGAACCTCGATGAGTTGTCTGTCTTGCAATATCGACTGTATGCCGAATCGCGGCGATCGCTGCTGGTGGTGTTACAGGCGATTGACGCCGGGGGAAAAGACGGCACCATCAGGCACGTCATGAGCGGGCTCAACCCGCAGGGCGTCGACGTGACGTCGTTCAAAGTGCCGGAAGGCGCCGAAAAGCGGCACGACTACTTGTGGCGCATCCACCAGGCGGTGCCCGAGTGGGGGAAGATCGGGATCTTCAACCGCTCGCATTACGAAGATGTGCTGGTGGTGCGGGTGCACGGGCTGGTGCCGAAACCGGTGTGGTCGAAACGGTATGCCGAGATCAACGATTTCGAGCGGATGCTGAGCTCGAGCGGCGTGCGCATCGTGAAGTTCCTGCTATATATCAGCAAGGAGGAACAGGCCGCGCGGTTCCGAGCCCGCCTGGATGACAAGAGCAAGAACTGGAAATTTTCGCCGGCCGATCTGAAAGAGCGCCAATATTGGGATGAGTATACTGCCGCGTATGAGGATATGTTGCGAAAGTGCAGCACCAAGCACGCTCCCTGGTACTTGATACCGGCAAATCACAAATGGTTTCGGAACCTGGCGGTTTCACAGATTTTGCGAGACGCGCTGGACAGTATGGATTTGAAATTCCCGAAGCCGGCGGCCGGGTCGAAAAAGATTCGATTTAAGTAGGGGCATGATAGAATAGTGCCACCAACACAAACATGGAACGTGCCAGCAAGCTCATTCGGGGGTTAACACTGCCCGGCGGTACGCTCAGCATTGAAGAACTGGCGTGCGCGGCATGGCCCGACGCGGTGGGCAAGAAGATTGCGGGACACACCCGCGCGGCGCGCCTGGTGCGCAGCCGGCTGGTGGTGGAAGTGGAAGACGCGACGTGGCAGCGGCAGTTATTCTCGCTGACGCGCCAGATTCTGCGGAACCTGGAGCGGGCGCTGGGGAGCGGGCTGGTGGACGACCTGGAATTCCGCGTGGTGCCGCGGCGGCGCGAGCCGCAGCGAGCCATGCAGGCCGTGCCGGCGCTGGGCGCCGACGAGGCCGATGCCATCGAGGATCCCGTGCTGCGCAGCATCTACCGGGCGGCGCGGAACAGGGCCCGGGCGTGAGGATCACCGAAGAACAGGTGCGTTACGTGGCGGCGCTTTCCAACCTGCAACTGAGCGCCGAGGAAGTGGCGCACCTGCGGACGGACCTGGACGGGATTCTGGAGCACATCGACCGGCTCAACGAGATCTCGACGAGCGGCGTGGAACCGATGGCGCAGGTGCTGTACGAGGCGGACGATACGGCCACGCTGCGGCCGGACACGCCGGCGGAGCCGCTGGGCAATGCGGCGGCCATGGCCAACGCTCCGCAGCCGGGCGCCGGATATTTCAAAGTGCCCAAAGTGATCGAACGCTGACCCATGGACATTGCTTCTCTGACCATCGACGGCATCCGGGCAAGTCTGCTCGCGCGCCGCTTCAGCGCCGTGGAGCTGGCGACGGAAGCGCTCGGTTTCGCCGAAGCGGAGAATCCGCGCACCAACGCCTATCTGCGTTTTTCGCCGGAGCGGGCGCTTAGCGCGGCGCGGCACGTGGATGAGCGGATCGCGCGGGGCCAAGAGTTGGGACGACTGGCGGCGGTGCCGGTAGCGGTGAAAGATGTCATTGTCACGAAGGGCGTGCGGACCACCTGCGGGTCTAAGCTGTTGGCCAACTACATTCCGCCGTATGACGCCACGGCCGTGGAGCGGCTGGAACAGGCCGGCGCGCTGATCATCGGGAAGACCAACTGCGACGAATTCGCGATGGGGTCGTCCAACGAAAATTCGGCCTTCGGCCCGGTGCGCAACCCGGTGGCGCTGGACCGCGTGCCGGGCGGATCGAGCGGCGGGTCGGCGGCGGCGGTGGCGCAAGGCACGGCGGTAGTGGCGCTGGGATCGGACACCGGCGGCTCCATCCGGCAGCCGGCCTCGTTCTGCGGAGTGGTGGGGGTAACGCCGACGTACGGGCGCGTGTCGCGCTACGGCTTGACGGCGTTTGCCAGTTCGCTCGACCATATCGGGCCGCTGGCGCGCTCGGTGAAGGAGGCGGCCACGGTTCTGGGAGTGATTGCCGGGCGCGACGCTCGCGATGCCACTTCGGCGGCCGCGCCGGTTCCGGATTATACGGCCGGGCTCGACGGCAACGTAAAAGGGTTGAAGCTTGGGCTGCCCCGCGAGTATCTAAAAGAATTGACAAGCGAAACGGGCGAGCTGATCTACGCCGCCGTGGACGATTTGAAAAGACTGGGATGCGAGATCCGGGAGATCAGCCTGCCGGCGACGGATTACGCCATCGCCTGCTATTACATTCTGGCGACCGCGGAAGCCAGCTCGAACCTGGCAAGATACGATGGCGTGCGATACACGTTCCGTTCCGCACAAACCGAGACGCTTGCGGAGATGTATCGAAACACACGCGGCGAAGGGTTTGGCGCGGAGTGCAAGCGCCGGATCATGCTGGGGACCTACGTGCTCAGTGCAGGTTATTATGATGCGTATTACTTGAAGGCGCAGAAAGTGCGGGCGCTGATTGCCCGCGATTTTGCGAATGCCTTTCAGGAGGTGGATGCGATTGTGGCTCCGGTTTCTCCGTACCCGGCCTTCCGGCTGGGGGAGAAAATTGCCGATCCGATCGCCATGTACCTCTCGGACATATACACGATTACCGGCGATCTGGCGGGCATTCCGTGCATGAGCGTGCCGTGCGGAAAAACCGCGGCGGGTTTGCCGGTGGGGATGCAGATTTTGACCCGGCATTTCGACGAGCCCACCATGTTCCGGCTCGCGGATGCCTTCGAGGCCCTGGGCAGGGCGGTCTAGCGCTTCTGGCGCAGCCGCTTTGCTCCATGCAGTACAAAGCAGTTTAATCACTTGAGGAGATAGGAGATCAATATGCCGTTCACACTTCCGCCGTTGCCTTATGCGCCCGATGCGCTGGAGCCCCACATTGACAAGATGACCATGGAGATCCACCACGGCAAGCACCACGCCGCGTACGTAACCAACCTGAACAAGGCGCTCGAAGCGGCGCCCGACCTTGCCGGCAAGAGCGTCGAGGAACTGCTGGCCAACCATTGCGCCTTTGTGCCGGAGGCCATTCGAACCGCGGTGCGCAATAACGGAGGCGGCCACATCAACCACTCGATGTTCTGGGCGATCATGGGGCCGGGAGCCGGCGGAGCGCCGGTGGGCAACGTGAGCCAGGCCATCATTGGGACATTCGGCAGCTTCGACGCGTTCAAGGAGAAGGTTAACGCCGCGGGCGCCACACGCTTCGGCTCCGGCTGGGCGTGGCTGGTGAAGGCCGGCGGCAAGCTGGAGGTTTATTCCACGGCGAACCAGGACAGCCCGGTGATGGAAGGCAAGTTTCCAGTGATGGGCCTGGACGTGTGGGAACACGCCTACTACCTGAAATACCAGAATCGCCGCCCGGATTACATGGCCGCGTGGTGGAACGTGGTGAACTGGGCGGAAGTGGAAAAGCGCTTCAACTCGCACAAGTAGGGCTTTTCAGGGCCGCGATTGTGGGGCAGGCCCCCTGGTCTGCAACCGGCCCCCCGGCCGGCTTTTCGCGAGTGGCAAGCACTCGATTCTTCGAGCGAGCAGCGGGTCCAGGGGGACCCGCGCAGACCTGGGGTCTGCTCCACAAGCCGGCGCTTTTCGTCACTGTGTTTTGCGGGCCTCTATAATTATTCCTGTGCGCATCTTCGACCTGATTGTCATCGGCTCCGGCCCGGCGGGCCAGCGTGCGGCCATTCAGGCCGCAAAGTGTGGCCGCAAGGTGGTGGTGATCGAGCGGCGCGAGATCGTCGGCGGCGCCTGCATCAACACCGGCACCATCCCGAGCAAGACCATGCGAGAGGCGGTGATGCACCTCTCCGGCTTCCAATACCAGGGCATCTACGGCGTCAGTTACCACGTGAAGGAAAACATCACCATGGCCGACCTGGGCTTCCGGGTCAACCAGGTGATCAAGACCGAAGTGGATGTGACGCAGTCACAGCTTGCGCGCAACGGCGTGGAAGTGATGTTCGGGCGCGGCAGCTTTCTCGACGCGACGCATATTCGCGTGGAGAGCTCCGGCGGGCAAAGCGACATCGCGGCGCCCCGTATCATCATCGCCACCGGCACCAAGCCGGCCGCATCGTCCACGGTGCCGGTAAACGGGCGCAACATCGTGAACAGCGACCAGATTCTCCAAATGCCGGAGATTCCGAAGACGCTGATTGTGGTGGGCGGCGGCGTGGTGGGGGTGGAGTATGCCTGCATGTTCGCGATTCTGGGCGTGCGCGTCATCCTGGTGGAGAAGCGCCCGCGCCTGCTGGAATTCGCGGACAACGAGATGGTGGAGGCGCTTTCGTACCACTTGCGGGACCATCGCGTCACCATGCGGCTCAACGAGGAAGTGGCCAGCGTGCAGGAAACCCCGGAAGGCGGCGTGGCGGCCAACTTGAAGAGCAACAAGCGCATCAGCGGCGATGCGCTGCTCTATGCCGTGGGGCGGCAGGGCAACGTGGACGAATTGAACCTGGCGGCGGCCGGCCTGGAAGCCGACAGCCGGGGCCGCATCACCGTGGATGCGGAGTTCCTCACGAAGGTCCCGGGGATTTACGCCGCCGGCGACGTGATCGGATTCCCCAGCCTGGCGTCGGTTTCCATGGAACAGGGGCGCATGGCGGCGGCGCACGCGTTCGGACTGAAGATCGAGTCGAACCCGGCCACGTATCCGTATGGCATCTACACCATCCCGGAAATTTCGTTCACCGGCAAGACGGAAGAGCAACTGACGGATGAAGACGTGCCCTACGAAGTGGGTCTGGCATATTATCGCGAGACGGCGCGCGGGCAGATCCGCGGCGATACCACCGGGCGCCTGAAGATTATTTTCCACCGCGAGACGCATGAGATCCTGGGCGTGCACATCATCGGTGAAGAGGCATCGGAGCTGGTGCACATCGGCCAGGCCGTGATGATCCTCAAGGGCACGGTGGATTACTTCGTGAATACGGTCTTCAACTATCCCACGCTGGCCGAATGCTACAAGCAGGCGGCTTTCAACGGCCTCAACAAACTGAAGTAACGATCAGCGCCCAGTTGCCTTTTTGGCGCACGTCGCGCGCGGGGGGCAAGGCGGCCTTCACCGGTTCCACTTCGGCGAGCTCGAAACCGCTCGCCAGCAGCAGGCCTCCTTTTCGCAGGACGCGCACCAGGTCGGGGGCGATCCGCACGATGGTCTCGGGGTTGATGTTGGCCACCACCAGATCCATCGAAGCCGTCGCAACGGCGTTCACCGAACCGACGAAACCATCGCCCGCAATTTCCACCGCGACGGGATCGGTATCGCAGGCGTAGACCCTGGCCACGCCCAGCAGCCTCGCCGCTTTCGCCAGGATACCGGAGCCGGTGCCGACATCGAGCACCGTGATGCCGGGCTTGACGAATTCCTCCAGGGCTTCGATGGCGAGGCGCGTGGTTTCGTGGACCCCGGTGCCGAACGCCATGCCGGGGTTCACGGCGATGCGAAAGCGGCCGGGCGGAGCCGGATCGTCGCGCCACTCGGGCACGAGAAAAAACCGCCGGCCCACTTTCATGGGTTGCAGAAGGTCGCGGGCCGATTGCACCCAGTCGCGCTCCTCTTCGATGCGCATGGGAGCACCGGGGAAGAGCAACTGCAATTCGCCCGCATCGACCGAGTCCTCGAAAAACGCCCGGACGCGCGCCACGCCCAGTTCGACGATGCCGGCGCAGCCGTGCTCCCACAACTCGGCGACGAGGAGATCGCGGTCGTCCGGATCGCATTCGATTTCCAGAGAAAACATTGTTATCGTGGAACTTTCAATATGAAGCTACAAGGTATTTTCCCACCAATTGCAACGCCGTTCGACCACAACGGCGACATTTATGCCACGAAAGTGCAGCACAACGTTGAGAAGTGGAACCGCACCTCGCTGGCCGGGTACGTGGTGATGGGCTCGACCGGCGAGAGCGTGATGTTGACCACCGAGGAGAAGTTTGCGGTTTGGGCAATGGTGGCCAAGTACGCCGCGCCGGAGAAGCTGCTTATCGCCGGCACCGGGATGGAGAGCGTGCGCGAGACCGTGGCGCTGACCAACCGCGCCGCGGAGATGGGCTACAAAGCCGCCATGGTGCGGACGCCGCACTATTACAAGAACATGCTGAATCGCGCCGACGCGCAGATGTTGTACTATCGCGCGGTGGCGGACCAGTCGAAGCTCCCACTCATCATCTACAACTGGCCGCAAGCCACGGGCGTGGACATTCCGGTGGAAGCCGTGGTGGCGCTTTCCGAGCATCCCAACGTGATCGCGATCAAGGAAAGTTCGGGCAGCATGGAAAAAGTGATGCAGTTGATCCGCGAGGTGAAGCACGGTTTCCAGGTTCTGGTGGGTTCGGCGCCGACGCTGTGGCCGTCGTTGCTGATGGGCGCCTGCGGGGCGATTCTGGCCTACGCCAACGCCGCGCCGTATTCGACCATCGCCATCTGGGAGGCCTATCGCACGCGCGAAGACGCGGCCGGACTGGACTGGCAAAACCGCATCGGGCGGGCTTCCACGCTGGTGACGGTGAAATACGGGATTCCGGGACTGAAGTACGCGATGGATTTGAATGGCTACTACGGCGGGCCGCCGCGGCTGCCGTTAAGCACGCCGACCGAAGCGGCGAAGCGCGAGATCGAAGAGGCGTTTAAGGACTTGAAGGGGTAACTCGGCGCGTAATCCGGCGCAGCATCCCGGCGCATTCCTCCACGCGGAACAGGTAAGTCGCGCCGAAATAGACCACGCCATACAAGCACAGGATGGAGGCGCCGTACACCATGGGGTGTCGCGTGCCGATGGCCAGCTTGAGAGCCCAGGCCGCAGCGGCGGCGACGGCGGCCGAGATCCACAACCTCGCCACCAAAGGCGCCGGCAGGCCAGTCGGGCCGATGCGGCGGTTCAGAGTGCGACGCAACAGCGTGAACTCCACCCAACCGGCGACACCAGCCGAAGCGGTGAGGCCCGCGGCGCCCCATCGCGGATCGACGCCGATCCATATCGGCAACGGCAGCGCGCAGAGGTAACCCAGCGCGGTGGTCAGCGCCACACGCACCAGCGCGAAACGCAGCGGTGTGCGGGTATCGCGCAGGGCGTAATAGGTGGAAGAGTAGAGTCGGCCCATGGTGGATGCGAGCAGGCCCACAGCCGAGCCGGCAACAATGCCCCAGACGTACAAAGAATCTTTGTGCGTGAACCGGCCGTTCTCAAACAACAGGGAGCAGATGACGCCGCCAAGCGCCAGGAACGCCATCGCCGAAGGAACCACGAAGAATGCGATGCGGCGCAGTCCGGAGTTGAGCCGCCGCTGCAGGTAGCCGGCAACTTCCTGCCGATCGCCGAGCGCGCTCGACATGGCCGGCAACTCGGCGGCGGAGACCGACATGCCGAACAGGCTCACGGGCAGCGTGTAGAGGGTCTGCGCGTTGGTGAGCCCGGCGACGGCTCCCATGCCCAGCCAGCTCGCCAGCCAGGCATCCACGTAGGCGCTGATCTGGACCACGCCGCGGCTCATAAAGACCGGCACGAAGTTACGGACCACTTCGCGCACCTGCGGCCGATGCGTCTCCAGACGCACACGAACGTGTCGCGCCAGACGCAGTACCACCGGCAGTTGTATGCCGAACTGCACAGCGCTTCCCACCACCGAACCCCAAGCCAGTGTGACGGCGAGCGATGACTCCCGCTCGCCGCGGAAGAGCACCAGCGTCGCGATCATCGCCAGGTTCCAGAGCACCGGCGCGGTGTATGAGAGGAAGAACTTGCGATGACTGTTCAGAATCCCCAGGCACCAGGCGGACAGCACCAGCAGGCCCGCACCGGGAAAGAGAATGCGCACCAGGCGGATGGTGAGCTCGCGCTTGGCCCCATGAAAGCCGGCGGCGACCAGATCGGTCACGAAGGGCGTGAATAAGACGCCAAGCAGCACCAGCACCGACGTGGTCAGCGCCAGAACGGCGGCCACGGCGCCCGCCACGCGTCCCGACTCTTCCTCTTCATTCTCCGCCAGCAGGCGCGCATAGACCGGGATGAACGATGCCGAGAGCACGCCCTCCCCGAAGAGGTTTTGCAGAAGATTGGGGATGCGGAAGGCGGCGTTGAAGGCGTCAGCGGCGTCGGAGAGACCGAAATAGCGCGAGAAGATGCGCTGGCGCACGAAGCCGATGAGGCGGCTGAGCAGAATGCCGGCGCCCACCAGGAACGCATGCCGGCCGGTCGCTTCACGCTGACTTGTCTGAGCCACTATGTGCACTGATTCCTAAATACGATATCGTATTCGAAGAAGACCGCTCCCTCACGGTCGCGGCTCGCATGCGTCGCGGCTCCCCTGCGAGCCGCGCGCGTTAGCAAGCGGTCTGACAACACTTGAACAAACTTCCGAAGCCGCACACTAACCCAACTTCTCAAGCACGGCGGCAGCCACTTCTTCGGTGCTGTTGTGGCCACCGAGGTCGGGGGTGCGCACTTTGGCGTCGGCCAGCACGGCCGCCACGGCGGATTCCACGGCGCCGGCAGCCTCATTCATTCCGAGATGATCCAGCATGAGGCCCGCGCTGAGAATGGTGGCCAGCGGATTGACCACACCCTTGCCCGCAATATCGGGCGCGGAGCCGTGCACCGGTTCGAACATGGATGGGAAGCGGCGAAGCGGATCGAGATTGGCGCTGGCGGCGAGGCCCATGCTGCCGACAATGATGGCGGAAAGATCGCTCAAGATGTCACAAAAGAGATTCGAGCCGACCACCACGTCGAAGCTTTGCGGGCGGCGGATAAAGTTCATGGCCGCCGCGTCCACCAGCAGCGACTCGGTCTCGATATCGGGATATTGGATGGCCACCTGCTCAAAAGTGCGGTCCCACAGCACCATGCTGTAGCCCTGGGCGTTGGACTTGGTGATGGACGCGACCCGCCGCTTCTGGTTGCGCTTGCGGGCCAGTTCGAAGGCGAAGCGCACGATGCGTTCGACGCCGCGGCGCGTGAAGACCGAGGTCTGGATGGCGATCTCTTCGGGCTGGTGGTGGTACATGAAGCCGCCCACCGGCGCATATTCGCCCTCGGTATTCTCGCGGACCACCACCAGATCGATGTCGCCGCCGCGCACTCTCGCCAAGGGCGATTCCACTCCGGGATAGAGGTAAGCCGGCCGCACGTTGGCGTACTGGTCGAAGGCGCGGCGGATGGGCAGCAGCAGGCCGTTGAGCGTGGTGTGGTCGGGGATATCGGGATGGCCGACCGCGCCGAGCAGAATGGCGTCGCAGGGTTGCAGGAGGTCGATGGCCCCGGCGGGCATCATGCGGCCCCAGCGGAAATAATGCTCGGCGCCCCAGTCGAAATCCTGAAACGCAAAAGTGATGTCGTGTTTCCTGGCGATCCGTTCCAGGATGCGCCTGGCCTGCGGGATGACCTCTGTGCCGACGCCATCGCCCGGGATCACCGCGATCGTGAATGTCTTCATTTGCTAGAAGACAATTCTCTCACGCGGACGTAGGCCCGGCGCACGTTTCCCGGCAAGGCGTAGCGGTCGAACGCGGCCGGGGCGCACCACGCGACGGCGTGAGATTCGGCGGAGACCCGGAATTCCCCGGATTCCGCCCGAAAGTGGAACAGGAGGTCGTGATGCAGGTGATACGGCTCGCGGCCCCTGGCAGGGATGCCGTGAACATCCAGCCCGCACAGGGGCGGAGCGGGATTGGCAAGCAGCGCGATGCCGGTTTCCTCGATGACCTCGCGGCGAGCCGTATCGGCGATTTCGGCATCTTCAGGCTCGACGTGGCCGCCCGGCAGCAGCCAGCGATCCAGGCGGCGATGGTGAACCAGCAAGACGCGCTGGCCGTCGGGAGCCAGCACCAGGCCGGTGCAGGTGATGTGACCGGGGGTGAAGTGATGGCGTGAGAAGGGCGCCGGAGAGCACTCCAGCAGCATCAGAACGAGATCGCGGCTTTTGAGAGCCTGGCCGTCGGTAGGGTCGGAGAAGGTGCGTGCGATCGCCGCAACGCTGGACGGGTCGAGCATAAAAAGAAAAAGCCCGATCGCTTGGATCGGGCTTTTATTATAAACCGGGCAACTTCCTACTCTCCCACACACTTGCGCGTGCAGTACCATCGGGGCTGAGGAGCTTAACTTCCGTGTTCGGGATGGGAACGGGTGGGTCCTCCTCGCTATGGTCACCCAGAAACTGGTGACGGACCGTGGGACAGGCCGGAGCCTGCCGGCCGGCTGTGAGAGCCGGCAGCGGTCGATGAATATTTGACGGGGGAATTGAAAACAAAACACGGAAAGCAGCGCCAATGTGTGCGCAGTAAATTTTATGGTCAAGCCGAACGGGCAATTAGTAACGGTAAGCTCAACGTGTTGCCACGCTTACACATCCGTCCTATCAAACAGGTCGTCTTCCTGTGCCCTTCATAGCTTACGCTTGGGAGATCTCATCTTAGGGAAGGTTTCACGCTTATATGCATTCAGCGTTTATCCTGACCGAACTTCGCTACCCAGCGATGCGGCTGGTGCCACAACTGGATCACAAGAGGTTCGTCCACCCCGGTCCTCTCGTACTAAGGGCAGGCCCCTTCAAATCTCCTACGCCCACCACAGATAGGGACCGAACTGTCTCGCGACGTTCTGAACCCAGCTCACGTACCGCTTTAATAGGCGAACAGCCTAACCCTTGGGAGCTTCTACACCCCCAGGATG
>Ga0181530_10003138_pt1 | contig 18767 bp, 12 predicted proteins | sample PEATcosm2014_Bin_42_FD_119769 | JGI IMG/M metagenome (GOLD analysis project Ga0181530, IMG submission 119769) | Peatland microbial communities from MTU Mesocosm Facility, Houghton, MI, USA - PEATcosm2014_Bin10_60_metaG | ecosystem: Environmental > Terrestrial > Soil > Wetlands > Peat | place... | reverse complement strand
CTTGGCCTCCGCAACCGGTAAATCATGGTAGCAGCGGCTCTCCCATTCGTGATATGCCTTCTATCATCACGCTGAGGCCAACGCAATCAAACTGTGCAGGGTATTGCTCGCGTGTAAGTTGCATTCCGCAATCAGTTTTGTGCTGTCGGTTGTAGATCTTTCCAGATGGTTTCTCCGGCAGCATCGTCGCGACATAATTTTCAGCGTGGCCCTGGGTTGAAATAGGCCGGTAAGGCAGACGTGTAAATAATCACCCAACGGCTGTAAGAAAGATTGCGCCTGATGGACGACCCTGCTAAATTTCTGGACAAGATCATTGCTTCGTCGCTCAAGACGGAGGTCCGGTTTGGCGTAGGGCGGGTTTCAGGAGCGCGTGAACACGGTGGCCTGGGGGGCGGCGGACACACGCCCGCCGCCAGGCTTTTGGGGGGGTCTGAATGACGCGTATTCTTGCCCAATACGTGTCGCTTGAAACGGCCGCGCTCGGTCTGATCGAGCTGATACTGTCTTTCCTCATCATCGAGGCGTTCCTCAACGTCGTGCCGGGCACATTGCCCGCGCTGGCCCCCGGGGCTTTCGGCCTGGACGCCAACCTCACCAATCTCGCAGCTATTTTCGCCCTCATCACCGCCGCTACCGCCACCACGATCGGTCTCTATCGCCCCGAGGTGTGCCTGGAGCGGCGGCGCCTCGTGTTGACCGCCGCGATGGCCGGATTCGTCGCCTTTCCCATCCTCCTGCTGGTCAGCGGCGGCTTCCATATCGACCTGACCCGCTGGCTCATGGTCCGGCTGGCCCTCGTGCTGCTGGTCTGGCAAGCCGGCATCCTGGCCACGCACTTCGCCTTCAGCGCCGTGGTGCGGCGCGACGGCATGGTGCGCCGCGTCCTCATCCTCGGCTCCGAGCGCCGCACCGCCCGCCTGGCCGACATGCTGCGCAGCCGCCGGGCGCGTCTGTTCGAACCGGTCGTTGCCGCCGAAATGCCCGCCGTCTCCCCCGGCCACCTGCGGCAGCAGCGCATCTGGGGCGTCGTCGTCGCCGACCAGGGCGGCGCGGAACCCAATGCCGCGGCGCTGCTCGACAGCAAGCTGCGCGGCGTGCGCGTGCTGAGCACCACCGCCTTCTGCGAGCGACACCTGGGGCGCATCGATCTCGAGACGGTCGATGCCCATTGGCTGCTCTGTGCCGACGGGTTCGCCCAGGGCCGCCTGACCAACCTCCTGAAGCGCGCCCTGGACGTGGCAGTGAGCCTGTCGCTGCTGGTAATGACCCTCCCGGTGATGCTGGTGACCGCACTGCTGATCAAGCTCGACAGCCCGGGACCGGTGCTCTACCGCCAGCAGCGCCTCGGCCTGCACGGCGAGGTGTTCACCTTGTGCAAGTTCCGCAGCATGCGGGTGGACGCCGAGGCCGGCGGCGATCCGCGCTGGGCGCAACAGCAGGATCCGCGCGTCACCCGGGTCGGCCGCTTCATCCGCGCGATGCGCATCGACGAACTGCCGCAGCTTATCAACGTGCTGCTCGGCGAAATGAGCGTGATCGGCCCGCGTCCCGAGCGGCCGCATTTCGTCGCGCAACTCGCGCAGGTGATCCCGCTCTATCGCCAGCGGGCCTACGTCAAACCGGGGATTACCGGTTGGGCGCAGGTGAACTACCCGTACGGCGCCTCGGTCGAGGACGCCCGCGAGAAGCTGGCATACGATCTGTACTACGTGAAGAACCGCAGCCTGCTGCTCGATCTGCTGATCCTGTTCGCCACGGTACGGGTCATCCTGTTCCGTGAAGGCGCGCGCTGACCGATTAACCTCTGCCGCCTTCGGCGGGAGGTTGGGCCGCGAAGCGAACCAACCGAGAGCGGCGAGGGTAAGGGTGCTCGGGTCGGGCACGCCCCAGGAAGCTGCTGCGGGGACCACCCGATCACCCTCACCCGCCACGTCGTGGCGACCTCTCCCGCCGTAGGCGGGAGAGGTTAATCTAGGTATATTATCGCCCCATGATCTTCCAACCCTCGGCAATGGCCCTGCTGCATGGCGGTTGCGCGCTGCTGTATGCAGCCCTTGCCGCCCTCATTGTCGTGCGTCAGCAGCTTAGCCGCACCGGGCTCTGGCTTGTTGCGGCCTGTGTTGCCACCGCGGTCTGGGCCGCTGCCGTCGCGGTGTCGCCGGTTCCGTTCACCGGCGTGCCCGCGTGGCTGGAGCTGGCGCGCTCCGCCGCCTGGTACGGCTTCATCCTGCACCTCTACCGTCGTGCCGTTACCGTGCGCCGCCAACTCAGTCAGACCTTCATCACGTTGGGCCTGCTGGCGCTGCTGCTGGTCGGTGGCCTGCCGCTGATCGACGCCCTCGCCAATCAGCCCGCGACCGCCCTCTGGTCGGCCGGCGCCGCGATCCGGCTCGGCTTCGCCGTGGCGAACATCCTGCTGCTCGAAAACCTCTACTTCAACACCCCGGCCGATACGCGCTGGCACATCAATCTGCTCTGCGTCGCGCTCGGCGGCCTGTTCGTCTATGACCTGCTGCTCTATTCGGACGCGCTGCTGTTCCACCGCGTATCGCACGCGCTGTTCGCAGCGCGCGGCCCGGTCACCGCGATCGCCGCGCCGCTGATTGCCATCGCCGCGGCACGCAACCGGCGCTGGGCCATCGATATCCACGTCTCGCGCGACGTGGTGTTCCACAGCGCCACCCTCGTGCTGTCGGGCATCTTTCTGCTCGGTCTCGCGATGACCGGCGAGATCTTCCGCCGCGGCGGCTCCGAGTGGGGCATGGTCGCCGAAGTGTCGCTGATGTTCGGCGGCGTGCTGGCGGTCGGTGTCGCGATCACCTCCGGCTCCGCCCGCTCGCGCATCCGGGGGATGCTGGTCGAACACTTCTTCAGCCACCGCTACGACTACCGCAAGGAGTGGATGCGCTGCATCGAAACCCTGACGGCGCCGTTGGCACATACCGGATTGCCGACCCGGGCGATCCATGCGGTGGCGGAGGTGGTGGACAGCCCGGCCGGCGCGCTGTTCGTGCGCGCGCCCGACGAGGTGGCATTCCAGTGGGCCGGCTCCTGGAACCTGCCTGCCGTCACGCTGCCGATCCCCCCGGGCCACGCCCTGGTCCCGGAATTTCACGACGGCGACTGGATCGTCGAACTCGACCGGATAGACGCCGCCGCCGACTGGTTCGCCGAATTGCCGCGTGCCTGGCTCGCCGTCCCGCTCAACCATCTCGGCACGCTCATCGGCTTTGTCGTGCTGGCGCGCTCGCGCGCGCAATTCAAGCTGGACCGCGAGGCATACGACCTGCTACGTGTGGTCGGGCGAGAAGTTGCAAGCCGGGTTGCCGAGCAACGTGCCGCGCAGGTCTTGTCGCAGACCCGGCAGTTGCGTGAATACAGCCAGCGGTTTGCCTTTGTTTTGCATGACATCAAGAATGTGTCCGGCCAGCTCTCAATGCTGCTCACCAACGCCGAAATCCACGCCGACAACCCGGAGTTCCAGCGCGACATGCTGGCCACGGTGCGTGCCTCGGTGGCCAAGATCAGCCGTCTGCTCACGCGCTTGCAGGCTGAACGGCACGAGCGCAGCCACGCACTGATCACGCCCGGCGAGCGGCTGCGGGAGGTGGCCGAGGCATGCCGCCTGACCCGCCAGGCCGAGATCGTGCTGGAGCTGGACGATGACAGCGTCGGCGCGGCGATCCATCCGGAATCCTTCGATGCGGTGGTGACCCATCTGCTCAACAACGCCATCGAGGCCGGCGGCAATGCGCCGGTGGTCGTGCGGCTGCGCCACGAGCCATTGTCGCTGGTGATCGACATCGTCGACCAAGGCCCCGGCATGACGCCGGAATTCATTCGCGACGACCTGTTCCAGCCGTTCACCAGCACCAAGAGCCAAGGCCACGGCATCGGCGCGTTCCAGGCACGCGAATTGTTGCGCGAGGCGGGCGGCGACTTGCTTGTGCTGAGCCGGCCTCGGGCCGGCACCACGATGCGGCTGCTGCTGCCCGCGGTTCGCGCGGTGCTGCCCGAAGCCGTGCCGCTTACGGTCTGATCGAGCCTCCGGCATGGCCAAACCCAAGCTGCTGATTGTCGAAGACGACGAGGGCCTCTGCTCTCAATACCGCTGGGCGTTTCCCACCTGCGACGTCCTGTTGGCGCATTCGCGGCCGCAGGCGGTTGCGCTGGTCAAGAAGGAACGGCCGCCGATCGCCATCATGGATCTGGGGCTGCCGCCCGATCCGGACGGCGTCAGCGAAGGCTTCGCCACGCTGGACGAGGTGCAGCACATCGCGCCTGAGACCAAGGTGATCATCGTCACCGGCAACGGCGAACGCAAGAACGCGCTCAAGGCGGTCGCCGCCGGGGCCTACGATTTTTGCGAGAAGCCGGTGGAAATCGAGGTGCTGCGCACGATCATCGAGCGCGGGCTCAACCTGCACCGCCTCGAGGCGGAGAATCGTCGCCTCGCGTCGATGCCCGCCCGCTCGCCGATCGACCGCATCGTCACCGCGCACCAGTCCATGCTGAAGGTCTGCCGCGATGTCGAACGGCTCGCCACCACCAACGTTCCGGTGTTGCTGCTGGGCGAAAGCGGCACCGGCAAGGAGGCATTGGCACAGGCACTGCACGAACTCGGCCCACGCGCGAAGCAGCCGTTCGTCGCGATCAACTGCGGGGCGATCCCGGAAAACCTGCTGGAATCCGAGCTGTTCGGCCATGAACGCGGTGCTTTCACCGGCGCGGTGAAGCAGACCATCGGCAAGATCGAAAGCGCCAACAAGGGCACGCTGTTCCTCGACGAAATCGGCGACCTGCCGCACCCGCTGCAAGTCAAGCTGCTGCGCTTCCTGCAGGACCAGATCGTCGAGCGCATCGGCGGCCGGCAGAAGATCCAGGTCGATGTGCGGATCGTCTCCGCGACCAACCAGCAGCTCGAAGAGCGCGTCAAGGAAGGCGCCTTCCGCAGCGACCTGTTCTATCGCATGAATGCGGTGACCGTGCGCATCCCGCCGCTGCGCGAGCGCGGCGGCGATGCGGTGCTGCTGGCCAGCTTCTTCCTCAACCGCTTCAACCAGGAATTCGGCCGCAACATTCGCGGCTTCACCGAGGCCGCCACGGTGGCGCTGTCGGCGCATGACTGGCCGGGCAATGTGCGGGAGCTGGAGAACCGGCTGAAGCGCGCGGTGGTGATGGCGGACCGGCGCCTGATCGACGCCGCCGACCTGGAACTGGCACAAACCGGTGACCTGTTGCCAGACCTCGACCTGCGCGCGGCGCGGCTGCGCGCCGAGCGGGAAGTCATCCAGGCCGCGCTTGCGCGCAGCAACAATACGCTGTCCGTCGCCGCGCGGCTGCTCGGTATCAGCCGGCCCACGCTCTATAGCCTCATGCAGGCGCACGCTATAGAAGTCGACCTCGGCAAAGTCAGCGATGCGACCGAGGAAATGGTAGCCGCTTCAGGGCCGGCCCGGGCCTCCCGACCGGCCGAAGCCGACGACGCGTTGGATAGCGATTGAGGTTGAGGGTCATGCGGAACCGGTCTCTTGGTTGGCTGCTGGTGGGTGCCTGGATCGGCGTCTGGCCGTTGGCAGCCCATGCCGACTATCTCTCCAATGCGCGCGACGCGCTCAAGAAGGGCGACATCCGGGAAGCGGAAATCGACCTGCGCAACGCGGTCCGCGCCGATCCGCAGAACGCCGAGGCGCATTACTGGCTGGGTCGCGTGTCGTTCGAACTCGGCGATCCGGTTGCCGCCGAACGCGAGGTCGGCGCGGCCATCGACCGGGGCTATGACGCGCAACTTACCACCCGCCTGCTCGGCCAGGTGTTGCTGGCACAGAACAAGTTCGACGATGTGCTGAAGCGGCTGCAGCCCGCCGGCAAGGACGCCGACCTCGACGCCACCATGCTGGTGTTCCGCGGCTACGCGGAAGTCGGCCTGAAGCAGCCGGACGCGGCACAGAAGGCATTCAACGACGCCGAGCAGCGGGCGCCGAACGCGGTCGAGCCGCTGCTGGCCGAAGCGCGGTTGTTGCAGGCGCGTGGCGACGTGGACGGCGCGCAGGCGAAGATCGACCATGCGGTTTCGGTACAGCCGAAATCGGCCGAGGCGCTGCTGGCAAAGGCGCAACTCCTGCGCGCCAAAGGCGATCTGAACGGCGCCGTCGCGGTGCTCGACGATCTGGTCAAAGACCAGCCGAGCGTCGTGCAGGCACGGCTCGACCGCGCCAGTCTGGAGATCGCGCTGAACAAGCCCGATCCGGCGAAGCAGGACATCGGCGTGGTGCTGAAGGCGACGCCTGGCAATGTGCAGGCGATCTATCTGCAAGCGGTGATGGCCACCCAGGCGAAGGACTTCAAGGCGGCCGACGCCGATCTGAGTCGGATCGCCGCCTATATTCCCCGCATCCCGCGTGCCTATCTTCTGCTGGCGGTGGTCAAAGAGCAGATGGGCCAGCTCGAGCAGGCCGAAGATGCGGCGCAGCGTTATCTGGCGCGGGCGCCGAACGATCTTACCGCGTACAAAGTCGTTGCCCGCATCGCATTCGCCAAGCGTCGCCCCGATCGGGTGATCGACGCGCTGGGCAAGATCGCCGAATCGGGCAAGGCGGATGCCGAGACCTACGATCTGCTTGGCCGCGCCTATGCCTCGACCGGCCGCGCCGATGACGCGGTCAAGGCGTTCCAGCAGGCCCAGGCCTTGGCGCCCACCGACGTCGGCGTGCAGACCCGTCTGGCCACCGTACGGATGGGAATGGGCCAGCCGGGTGAGGCGATGGACGACCTTGAGCATACGCTGGAACTCGCGCCCAAGGTGCCGGCGGTCGGTGAAGCGCTGTTTTTCGCCGCCCTGGCGACCGGCGACACGAATAAGGCCGCTGAAGCATTGGCCAAGGTCAAGGCCGCCGAGGGCGATACGCCCGTCGTGGCCAACCTGGGCGGACTGCTGCAATTGTCCAATCTGGATGCCCCCGGCGCGCAGAAAACCTTCGCCGCCATCGTGCAGGAGCACCCGGACTTCCTGCCGGCGCAGATCAACCTGGCGCGTGTGCTGGCCATGCAGGGGCAGGGCGCCGCGGCGGAGAAGGTACTGTCCGATATCCTCGCTCAGCATGCCGCCGCCGAGCCGGCATTGACCATGCTCGCCTCGGACTATGCCCAGAGCAATCGCCTGCCGGCCGCGATCACGCTGATGGAGGCGGCGCATGCCGCAGCGCCGGACGATGTGAAGGTCACCGACGGCCTGGGCGATCTCTACATTCGCTCGGGCAATGCGCAGAAGGCGCTCGATCTCGCGACGCAGGCCAAAGGGGCGGCCGCGACGACCGACCAGATCCTTAGTCTGAACGCGTCAGCCCATATGGCGCTCGGCCAAAAGGACCAGGCGCGGGATGCGTACGCCCAAATACTCAAGCAGGATCCGGCGCAAACCGCCGTGCGACGACGGCTGGTCGGCCTGCTGGTGGATGCGGGCGATTACGACAATGCGCGCAACCTGATAAAGGCCGGCATCGCGGCGACACCGCGCAATTACCAGCTCCTGCTGGATTACGTGATGATCGACCTGAAGGCGACCGGTGTGGACGCGGCGCTGGCGACCGCGGACCAGTTGCAATCGCAGGACCGCGACTTCACGGCGGCGCGGGCGCTCCGGGGTGACGTGTTCCTGGCGGCCAACCGTCCGGACGACGCGGCCAAGGCCTATGCGGATGCCCTGGCCGCGGCTCCTTCCACCATGTTGGTCACGCGCCTGGCCGGTGCCCAGTTGCGCGCCGGGCGTGGCGGTGCGGCGCAAGACGCGCTGACGAACTGGCTCCTCAAGCATCCCGACGACCTGGTTGCCCTGGAACAGGTGGCGGAGCTGGACATCGCGGCGGGGCGGTTGGATGCCGCGGCAGCGCATTTGCAGAGCATCCTCGGTGTGAAGCCACATGATTCGGTTGCGCTGAACAACCTGGCCTGGGTGTATCAGCAGCAGCATGACCCAAGAGCCTTTGACCTGGCTCGGCAGGCCTACGTGCTGGCGCCGGGCGCGCAAACCGCCGATACGCTGGGCTGGATACTCACCAGCACGGGCAAGGCAGAGACCGGCGTGCTGTTGTTGCGCCAGGCCAGCGCCCAGGCTGCCGCCGATCCGCGGGTGCAATACCATTTTGCGGTGGCGTTGAAAGACACCGGCGACAAGGCGGACGCGATCAAGCTGCTGACGGCCGTGGTTGCGGTCAAGGCCGACTTCACCGAGAAGCCGCAGGCCCAACAGTTGCTGGACGAATTGAACAAGGGCTCGTGACGCCGGGGTGGTCGCATTCGTCGCGTCACGGCACCGGGCGCAGTGGGCGAACCTGCGTAACGGCTGCCTGCCGGCCGCTTGCGCCGCCGCCCCACGTTACCGTTGTTGCCTGACGTTGCTTCGCACCCTGGGCGCGAACCGACGCGCCCCGCCAAATGCGCGTTCCCCGCTCCTGACGGCGTCATGCACCTGAACGTGCCGCCTCGTGCGTCGGGGGCGCCGCTCCGCCTGCTGACCTTCTCGACGCTGTTTCCCAATGCGGCGCGGCCGAATCACGGCGTGTTCGTGGAGAACCGGCTGCGGCAGCTCGTCGCCAGTGGCGCCGCCACCAGCACCGTCGTCGCGCCGGTGCCGTGGTTCCCCAGCATGGCGCCAAAGTTCGGCGACTGGGCCCGGCACGCGCGCGCGCCGCGCGTTGAGCAACGCAACGGGCTTACGGTGCTGCATCCGCGTTATCCCGTGCTGCCGCGCATCGGCATGTCGCTGGCGCCCTGGCTGCTGTTCCGTGCGCTGCTGCCGGTGCTGCGCGCGATGCACGCGCGGGACGCGTTCGATGCGATCGATGCGCACTATCTGTATCCCGATGGCGTCGCCGCGGTCTGGCTCGGACGGCGGCTCGGGCTGCCCGTGGTGGTCACCGCGCGCGGCACCGACGTGACGCTGATCCCTCGCTACGCCGTGCCGCGGCGGCTGATCCGTGGGGCGATCCGCGACGCCGCCGCGCTGATTGCCGTCAGCGCCGCGCTGAAGGCCGCGCTGGTCGAACTCGGTGCCCCGCCCGACAAGGTGACGGTGCTGCGCAACGGGGTGGACACGACGCTGTTCCGGCCCCCGGAAGATCGCGATGCGGTGCGCCGGGCGCTAGGGCTGGGCCGACCGACGCTGATCTCGGTCGGATTGCTGATCGAGCGCAAGGGCCACCATCTTGCCATCGAGGCGCTGCGGCAGCTTCCGGAGTTCGGGCTGCTGGTCGTCGGCGAGGGGCCGGAGCAAGCGCGGCTTGCCGGGCTGATCGAGCACTATGGGTTGGGCGATCGGGTGCGGCTGCTGGGGCCGCGACCGCATGCGGAACTGCCGTCGCTCTACGGCGCGGCCGATGCGCTGGTGTTGGCATCCTCCCGCGAGGGCTGGGCGAATGTGCTGCTGGAGGCCATGGCTTGCGGCACGCCGGTGGTGGCAAGCAACATCCCCGGCAATCCGGAGGTGGTGCGGGAGGCGGCGGCAGGGGTGATCGTCGCGGCGAACACGCCGGACGGCATCGCCGCCGCGGTGCGCGGGCTGTTCGCGGCACGGCCGGACCGCGCCGCGACCCGCACCTACGCCGAGCAATTCGGCTGGGACGAGACGACCGCGGGGCAGGTGGCGGTGTTTCGACAGGTCATTCCAGGCGGCTGAAAGCTTGCCTCTCGGCTGGTTCGCATGGGCCGCGCCTCGCGTCATCGCCGGCCCCGCCGTCATGGAGGGCGAACCCCCATAGGCGTCAGGATAAGCGCTAGACGGAGCGAAAATTCACTCCCCCTCCCCCCCCCAACCTTGGTCCGCTTCGCGGCCCAAGCCCTCAAGGGGAGGGGGAGTTTTCTTCTCCGCGTCCCGGTTAACCTGACGCCTATGGGGCGAAGGCCCGCCATCCACGACTGTGCTGCCTGTCACAAGAAAAATCGTGGATGCCGACCGGCGCCTGCCGCCGGGCGCTTGACCCGGCGGTCGGCATGACGGTACGGCCGCCGGCGGGGTACTACGATCGTTTCGGCGTCTGGTATCATACGCCGCGCCACGCCGGCGCCCGCTTGCCAAGAAACGCTGCCATGCCCTCGCGAAAATCCGCGCTGGTATAACAGAGGCGGATCAGGTCCTCGTCCGGCGGCAGGTTTTGCCCGCGCAGCCGGCGCAGCGCCTCCTTGGTGGCGCGCAGGGTCAGCGGCGCGTGGCCGGCGACCAGCCGCGCCAGTTCCTCCGCCCGACCGGCAAGTGCGGCAGCGTCCGGCAGCACCTCGCTGACCAGGCCGACGGACCGCGCTTCGGCCGCATCCAGCAGCCGAGCGGTGAACAGGATGTCGGTCACGCGCGCCGGGCCGATCAGCGCCGCCAGCCGCGCCACGTTGGCCATCGACAGGCAGTTGCCCAGCGTGCGCGCGATCGGGAACCCGAAGCGCGCATTCGCCGCCGCGATGCGCAGGTCGCAGGCTGCGGCGATACCGGCGCCGCCGCCGGTGCAGGCTCCGGCGATCGCCGCGATGGTCGGTACCGTGCAGCGCTCCAGCACGCCCAGCACGCGATCCAGCCGCGCCTCGTAGGCGATCGCGTCCTCGGCGCCGCGGAACGCGCGGAACTGGCCGATATCCGTGCCGGCGGCGAAGGCTTTTTCCCCCGCGCCGGTGATCACCAGGGCGCGGACCGCGCCGGGATCGGCGGCGATCGCCGCCAATCCCTCATACATCGCGAAGGTCAGCGCGTTGCGCGCCTGGGGACGGTTGAACGTGACGAAGCCGATGCCGTCACGCGCCGCATACAGCAATTCGTCCTGCATCCGCTTCGTTCCTGCTATGGTGGCGCAAACCGGCTATCACACAGAGAGGGAAACGCTCCCATGAGCAATCGGCAGGTCAGGCTGGCATCCCGCCCGGACGGCATTCCGCAGGCGGAAAATTTCGCGATCGTCGAGGTCCCCGAGCCGGAATTGCATGACGAACAGATCCTGGTGCGCAACCGCTTTCTCTCCGTTGAGCCGGCGATGCGGGGCTGGGTCTCCACGGTCGCCAACTACGCGCAGCCGGTGGGGATCGGCGAGGTGATGCGGTCGTTCGCCGCCGGCGAGGTGATCGAATCCCGCCACCCGGATTATGCGCCCGGCGACCGGGTGGTCGGCATGTTCGGCTGGCAGACGCATGCCGCCGTAGGGTCTGCCCAGATCAGCCGCAAGGCGAACGAGGACGACGTGCCGCTGTCCGCCTCGCTGCATGTGCTCGGCCTGACCGGGCTGACCGCGTATTTCGGTTTGCTCGATATCGGGCAGCCGGAGGAGGGCGATACCGTGGTGGTGTCCACCGCCGCGGGGTCGGTCGGCTCCTTCGTCGGGCAGATCGCGCGGACCCGGGGATGCCGGACCGTCGGTATTACCGGCGGGCCGGAGAAGGCGGAACTTTGCCGCACGCGGTTCGGCTACGACGCGGTGATCGATTACAAGTCCACCCGCGACCTGGATGCGGCGCTGAAGGCGGCGGCACCGCGCGGGGTGAACGTGTATTTCGACAATACTGCCGGGCCGATCAGCGACGCGGTGCTGCGCCATCTGGCGGTTGGTGCGCGGGTGGTGATCTGCGGCACGGTGTCGCAGCCGAGCTGGGAGCCCTGGCCGACCGGCCCGCGCGTGGAGCGTCACCTGCTGGTCAAGCGGGCGCGCATGCAGGGCTTCGTCGTGCTGGATTTCGAACACCGGTTCGACGAGGCGATCGAGCAACTGGGGCATTGGGTGCGCCAGGAGCGGCTGCGCTACGAGGAGGAGATCCTGGACGGGATCGAACAGGCGCCGGGCGCCATCGCGCGGCTGTATCGCGGCGAGAACATGGGCAAGCTGCTGATCCGGGTGTGAGCGACCAGCGCGCGGGATATTGATCTGCGGGGCGGGCCGCCGGAAATACGTCTCCCCCTCCCCGTGAGGGCTTGGGCCGCGAAGCGGACCAAGGCTGGGGGAGGGGTCCGCGCCCCCGAGGCCGGTGGCAGTACGCACCTCTCCCCCCCACCCCCCTTCCTCACGGGGAGGGGGAGAAAGCTTTGCGTGGCTACCGCAGGCTGGCGTTCAGCTTCTCCAGCACCGCCGAACCCGGCACCAGCGCCACCTCTTCAAGCTCGTTCAGCGGCTGCGCGACCGTGTTCATGTGCTTGTGCATGTCACGCGGATCGGGGTCCACGTAGAGCAACCCGGTGACGATCTCGCCCGCCGCGTGGCGTTCCTGCATGTAGGTCATCGCGGAGATCCGGTCGTGCACGTCGTAGTCGGTGTGCAGCTTGCGCAGCCGCAGCACCGAGCCGTCGTGCTGCGTCACCATCTCCACCGTGCCAGGCGCGTAGTCCACGGTGATCGGCGCGCGGCCGGTGATGACGTCGAGGTAGTTCACCGCCTCGTTGTGCTCGCGCACGTAGTCGAAGCTCTTGGTGGAGCCTTCGTGGTTGTTGAACGCGACGCAGGGGGAGATGCAATCGATGAAGGCGGCGCCTTCATGCTTGATCGCCGCCTCGATCAGCGGCACGAGCTGCGCCTTGTCGCCGGAGAAGCTGCGGGCAACGAAGGTCGCGCCGAGCTGCAGCGCCATGCCGACCAGGTCGATCGCCTCGTCGCTGTTGACCACGCCGCGCTTCGACTTGGCGCCGCGGTCGGAAGTGGCGGAGAACTGCCCCTTGGTCAGCCCGTACACGCCGTTGTTCTCGACGATGTAGAGCATGTTCACGCCGCGCCGCATGGCGTGGGCGAACTGGCCGATACCGATCGAGGCGCTGTCGCCGTCGCCCGACACGCCGAGATAGATCAGGTCGCGATTTGCCAGGTTGGCGCCGGTCAGCACCGACGGCATCCGCCCGTGCACCGAGTTGAACCCGTGCGACGCCCCCAGGAAATAGGTCGGCGTCTTGGATGAGCACCCGATGCCGGACAGCTTGGCGATGCGATGCGGCGGCAGGTCGAGTTCGAAGCACGCGCGCACGATGGCGGCGCTGATCGAGTCATGGCCGCAGCCGGCGCACAGCGTCGACACCGCGCCTTCGTAGTCGCGCCGCGTGAAGCCCAGGCTGTTTTTCGCCAGGTCGGGGTGGTGCAGCTTCGGCTTGGGAATGAAGGTCATGACGCCACCTTGTCCAGCGAGGCGACCGCCGGGTTGAGTCCGGCGGCAGGCCTGGTGTTTTCGATCCGGTCGGCGATCGTGTCGGCGATGAACCGGGCAGTGATCGGCGTGCCGTCGTAGTGCAGCACTTTCACCAGCTTGGCCGGATTGGCATCGAGCTCGTTCATCAGCAGCATGCGCAACTGGCCGTCGCGATTCTGTTCCACCACGAAGACCTGGTCGTGCGCGTCGATGAATTCCTTCACCTCGTCGGCGAACGGGAAGCCGCGCACCCGCATCAGGTCCAGCCGGATGCCCTGGTCGCCGAGGATTTCGTCGGCCTCGGTCATTGCCGGGCTGGTCGAGCCGAAATAGATCGCGCCCAGCCTGGTGGGTTCCGCGGCCGGCCGCAGCACCGGCGCCGGCACCAGGGTGCGCGCCGTGTGGTGCTTTTTCAGCAGCCGCTCCATGTTTTCCTGGTAGTCCGCGCCCTCTTCGGAATAGCGCGCCATGCTGTTCTTGGAGGTGCCGCGGGTGAAGAAGGCGCCCTTGGTCGGATGCGTGCCGGGATAGGTGCGGTACGGGATGCCGTCGCCGTCCACGTCCAGGTAGCGGCCGAACGTCTTGCCCGCCTCCAGGTCCGCCGCGGTCATCACCTTGCCGCGGTCCAGCTTGCGCGTGTCGTCCCAGTCGAACGGTTTGGTCAGCCGTTCGTTCATGCCGATCTCGAGATCCAGCAGCACGAACACCGGGGTTTGCAGCCGGTCGGCCAGGTCGAACGCCTGGGCGCCGAAGGTGAAGCACTCGTACGGGTCTTCCGGGAACAGCAGCACGTGCTTGGTGTCGCCGTGCGAGGCGTAGGCGCAACTGATGATGTCGGTCTGCTGCGTGCGCGTCGGCATGCCGGTGGACGGGCCGGAGCGCTGCACATCGAAGATCACCGCGGGGATTTCCGCGAAATACGCCAGGCCGAGGAATTCCTGCATCAGCGAAATGCCGGGGCCGGAGGTGCAGGTGAAGGCGCGCGCACCGTTCCAGGCGGCGCCGATCACCATGCCGATCGAGGCCAACTCGTCCTCGGCCTGCACGATGGCGAACTTGTTCTGCTTGGTTTCCTTGTCCACCCGATAGCGGTGGCACCAGCGGGTGAACGCCTCGGCCAGCGAGGAGGACGGGGTGATCGGATACCAGGCGCACATCGTGGCGCCGCCGTAGACCGCGCCGAGCGCGGCGGCGGCGTTGCCCTCGATGAAGATGCGATCGCCGACGGTGTTGGCGCGGCGCAGGCGCAGGCCGATCGGGCATTGCAGGTTGGCCAGCGCCCAGTCGCGCCCCATGTTCAGCGCCTGCACGTTCGCCGCGATCAGCTTGTCGCGGCCGTGGAATTGCTCCGCCAGCAGCTTGACGATTTCGGCGGTGTCCATCTCCAGCAGCGCGGACAGCGCGCCGAGATAGACGATGTTCTTGAACAACTGCCGCTGCCGCGTGTCGGTGTAGGCCTTGTTGGTCATCTCGGTCAGCGGCACGCCGAGCACCGTAACGTCCTTGCGGAATTTCGCGTGCGGCAGCGGCTTGGTGCTGTCGTAGAACAGGTAGCCGCCGGGCACGATGGAGGCGACGTCCTGGTCCCAGGTCTGCGGGTTCATCGCCACCATCATGTCCACGCCGCCGCCGCGCGCGCCGAGATAGCCGGCCTCCGAGATGCGCACCTCATACCAGGTGGGCAGGCCCTGGATGTTGCTGGGAAAGATGTTGCGCGGCGTCACCGGCACGCCCATGCGCAGCACCGACTTGGCGAACAGCGTATTGGCGCTGGCCGAACCCGAGCCGTTGACGTTGGCGAACTTGATGACGAAGTCGTTGACCCGCTGGAGGCTTTCCACGCGGTCTAGTGTTTGCAGCATGCGTTCTCCGCCTGTGCCACGTCGAGCAGGAAACGTTGCATATCCCATGCGCCGGTGGGGCACCGCTCGGCGCACAGGCCGCAATGGAGGCAGACGTCCTCGTCCTTCACCATCACGCGTGAGGTCTTCAGTTCACCCGAGACGTACAGCGCCTGGGTCATGTTGTGTGCCGGCGCGTTCAGATGGTTGCGCAGATCGGCTTCGTCGGCGTTGCCGGTGAAGGTGATGCAATCGACCGGGCAGATGTCCACGCAGGCGTCGCATTCGATGCAGAGATTGTCGGTGAATACCGTCTGCACGTCGCAGTTCAGGCAGCGTTCCGCCTCGGCATAGGCGAGTTCCAGGTCGAAGCCCAGCTCGACCTCGGCCTTGATGTCGCGCAGGGCCTGGACCTTTTCGCGATGCGGCACCTTGAAGCGCAGGTCGAGCGAGACGTTGTTGTCGTACGACCATTCGTGGATGCCCATCTTCTGCGACGACAGGTTCACCAGCGGCGGCGGACGATCTTGCAGGCTCTCGCCCTGGCAGAGCTGGTGGATGGAGATCGCCGCCTGGTGGCCGTGCGCCACCGCCCAGATGATGTTCTTCGGGCCGAATGCGGCGTCGCCGCCGAAGAAGACATTTTCCCGTGTGGACTGCATGGTCGTCTCATCAACGACCGGCATACCCCACTTGTCGAATTCCAGGCCGATATCGCGCTCGATCCAGGGGAAGGCGTTCTCCTGGCCGACCGCGACCAGCACGTCGTCGCATTCGAAGAATTGCTCGGGCTCGCCGGTGGGGACCAGGCGGCGGCGGCGCTTCTCGTCGTATTCCGCCTTCACCTTCTCGAACGTCATGCCGATGAGGCGCCCGTTGGCGTGCTTGAATTCCTTCGGCACCAGCATGTTGAGGATCGGGATGTCCTCGTGCATGGCGTCGTCCTTTTCCCAGGGGGACGCCTTCATCTCCTCGAAGCCTGACCGCACGATGACCTTGACGTCCTCGCCGCCGAGGCGGCGGGCGGAGCGGCAGCAGTCCATCGCCGTGTTGCCGCCGCCCAGCACGATGACGCGCCGGCCGATCTTGTCGATGTGGCCGAACGAGACGGAGGACAGCCAGTCGATGCCGATATGGATATTTGCCCGTGCCTCTTCGCGGCCGGGGATCGGCAGGTCGCGGCCGCGCGGGGCGCCGCAGCCGACGAAGATGGCGTCGTAGTCCTGCGCCAGCAGGGCCTTCAGGCTGTCCACGCCCTGGCCGAGTCGCATCTCCATGCCGAGGTCGGTGACGTAGCCCACCTCCTCGTCGATGACGCTGTCGGGCAGGCGGAATTTCGGGATCTGGCTGCGGATCATGCCGCCGGCGCGCGGGTCGATGTCGTAGACCACGCAGTGGTAGCCGAGCGGCGCCAGGTCGCGCGCCACGGTCAATGAGGCGGGGCCGGCGCCGACCAGGGCGATCTTCTTGCCGTTCTGCTGCGTCGCCGGGCCGGGCATCCGGCCGGTGATGTCCCCTTTGTAATCCGCGGCGACCCGCTTGAGGCGGCAGATCGCCACCGGCTCGCGCTCCACCCGGCCGCGGCGGCAGGCCGGCTCGCAGGGGCGGTCGCAGGTGCGGCCGAGGATGCCGGGGAACACGTTGGAATGCCAGTTGATCATGAACGCGTCGGCGTAGCGGCCGGCGGCGATCAGCCGGATGTATTCCGGCACGGGGGTATGGGCCGGACACGCCCATTGGCAATCGACGACTTTGTGGAAGTAGTCGGGGTCCCGGATATCGGTGGGCTGCAACTCGGACTCCTTTCCTCCGGTCCCTGATGGCTGTGCCGCCACCGTCGGACCCTGGGCGCGGAGGCTTCTGCGACCCGGCGCGCGCCGCGTCAATCTATTCTAGCGCCAGGGCTGCCCGGCAACAAATGGGGGGTCGGGGGTTGGCGGGAGGCTACATTCGGGCGGGTGGGCAGCTCGGGACGGTGCGCCCCCGGCCGGCCGATCCGGCGGCCCGCGGCCGGTGTTCGATCTTAGCCATATGTTCGATTGGGCAGGGGAAACAGGGGCGGTTGGCGGCAGTTGTGCCATCGCCGACGATGTGATGCTGCTGGCGAATGAGGCTGGTCGTCGATACGGACGTTATCATTGCGGCCATGCGCAGTCCCGGCGGGGCATCGGCGGCGTTGCTGGTCTTGCTCCTGGAGCGTCAGGCCACCATGCTTCTGAGCGTCGCTTTGACGTTCGAATACGAGACGACCTGCATGCGGGCAGAACATCGTCTGGCAGCGGAGGCGAGCGCGGCTGATGTCGGGCGGCTGATCGACGCGATCATCGACGTGATCGAGCCAGTGGAAGTGCATTACCAATGGCGGCCACAACTCTCCGACGCCGGGGACGAAATGGTGCTGGAAGCAGCGGTCAACGGTCACGTCGACGCCATTGTAACCTTCGACCGGCGGGACTTCGGGCTGGCGCCGGCCCGTTTCGGAATTGAGGTCCTGACGCCGGCGGAAGCCTTGAGGAGGGTACGAACGTGACGACGAAGGTCACCACCTTTTCGTTGCGACTGCCGCTTTCCCTGAAAGCGGCAGTCGAGAAGCTGGCCGCGGACGACGGGACCAGCATGAATCAGTTCCTGGTGATGGCTGCGGCCGAGAAGCTTACGGCGCTGCGGACGGCGGAGGCCTTCTTCGCCGACCGCAAGGGGCGCGGCGACAGAGACGCGGCGATCCGCTTCCTGACGCGGGCTGGGGGCGCGCAGCCACGTCCGGGAGATGAACTGCCGGAGGGGTGAGGCAGCGACGAAGGTGCTGGCGAGAATGACGATCGGTGCCGGCGTTGCGTGTTGCAGGTGGCAAGTTCGCGGTCGATTTCGGCATCGGTGACGGTCCACGACTGTCCTGCCCGATGCACGTCGTCTCGCAAGAAACAACTCCCCCTCCCCTTGTGGGAGGGGGTTGGGGGGAGGGGTTCGACGCGGCACGTACCCCTCCCCCCAACCCCCTCCCACAAGGGGAGGGGAGCCGCCTTATCTCCGGCGACCTCCGCAGTTTCATCCAGGGCGGGTCGGCCGCCGCCGGCCGGTGGTCAACTCGCGAACGCCACCAATAGGACGCACACCGCGGTACGAGACGCCGCCGCCCGTCAACCCCGCCGCAGGCGGGTCATGGCGGTTCCAGTCCGGGCAAAAGCGCTTCCCCTACGGCCGCATGGTGAACCGCGACTCCCCCGGGGTGCGCAGCGGCGCCGCCATGTTGGCGAACTCGCAGAGCAGGGGACGGGTGTCGCGCGGGTCGATGATCTCGTCGACCCAGAAGGATTCGGCGGTGCGGAAGGGGGAGCGCAGCCGGTTCAGCCGCGCCTCGATCTTCTCCAGCCTGGCTTGCGGGTCCGGTGCGGCGTCGATCTCGGCGCGGTACGCCGCCTCGATACCGCCCTCCAGCGGCAGCGAGCCCCAGCTTGCCGACGGCCAGGCGTAGCGCTGGCAATAGTGGCTGACCGGCTGGTGGCCGAGCCCGCCCACGCCGTAGCAGTTGCGCACCACGACGCTGCACCACGGCACGGTGGTCTGGTTGATCGCCGACAGCGCTCGCACGCCCCAGCGGATGACCGCCGAGCTCTCCGCCGCCAGCCCGACCTGGAAGCCGGGGCAGTCCACCAGGTGCACGATCGGCAGGTGGAAGGTCTGCGCGGTATCCACGAAGCGGATGATCTTGTTGCAGGCGTCGGCGGTCCAGGCGCCGCCGTGAAACAGCGGGTCGCCGGCCATCAGCGCTACGGGCCAGCCGTCCAACCG
>Ga0181530_10003134_pt1 | contig 18771 bp, 13 predicted proteins | sample PEATcosm2014_Bin_42_FD_119769 | JGI IMG/M metagenome (GOLD analysis project Ga0181530, IMG submission 119769) | Peatland microbial communities from MTU Mesocosm Facility, Houghton, MI, USA - PEATcosm2014_Bin10_60_metaG | ecosystem: Environmental > Terrestrial > Soil > Wetlands > Peat | place... | reverse complement strand
GACTTCCTGAACAACCTGATGCCGGCGCACCGGGTGCTGTCGTTGCCCGGCGAGCGGCTGTTCAACTTTGCTATCTGGGCAGGAGTTTTGGTGGTGGTCGGCTACGTGATGGGCACACTTTACGAGCGCAAGCAGGCGATGACCACCGACATCCGGGAAAGCTTTGGCGGGCTGCTGCTGGTTCTGCAACATTTCATGGCCAACGAGAAACTTGGCGTCGGTGAAAACCAGCGGCTGGTGGAGGCGTCGACCAGAATCGCAGAGGCGATGGGCCTGGGGTCGGATCGTGTCGAGTTGCTGCGGTCGGCGGTGCTGCTGCGGGATCTGAGCAAGCTCGGCATCACCAACGACATTCTTTACAAGGCCGCGGATATGAGCCGCGACGAGGTGGTTGCCAGTTTCCGCAAGCGCCAGAAGGCCGATGGACGTGCCCAGGCGGTCGGCAATTCGCTGCGGCGGGTGATTCCGATCATCGTCGCGCAACAGATTCTGCGGGATCAAGGAGCGCGCTCGGTCAACGTTCCGCTCGAGGCTCACATTCTGGCCGTGGCGGATGCCTACCAGAAGCTGATCAGCGGCGCTGGCGGCAAAGCTCTGTCGCCGTACCAGGCCGAGCAGGAAATCTTGGCGGGAGCGGGCCAGAAGTACCACGCCGGGGTAGTAGAAGCCTTTACGAAAATCATAGGCGAGCGGACTCAGGGCGCGGGGGCATAGGACCACCCGGATACAAGGCTAAAGCGTTTCCGCCAGCGCTGAACTCTTGGGATTCTCTTCCGGGTCCGAGTTCTTTCCCCGCAATTCCTTTTCTCGCAGTTCCTGCCACATCGCGACCACTCGAGATTTCAACTCGGACGTCAGGCGCTCATACGCGGCTTCGCTCGCTTCTCGCAGCGGCGGGGGTTGAATGGGCTCGCCGAATACCAGTTGCAGATCGTTGAACTTGGGAAATTTTCTGTGGCGGGGCCAGGCTTCGTAGAAGCCCGCGATCGCGACCGGAACGATTGGCGCTTGCGCGTGGATCGAGAGAATCGCGGCGCCCTTGCGGAAGACGCCCGGGTTACCGTCGTTGGTGCGCTCGCCTTCGGGATAAAGAACAAGGATGTGTCCCTGGCTGAGGCCGAAGAATCCGGCGCGCATGGCGGGCACCAGGTTCGCGTCCGGATCGAGGACGGCTGTGCGCAGCCAGCGCGCCAGGCGCCGCATGAATCCTGTACCGAAAACGTCGCTCGTACCCAGGGCAAAAGCATCGCGAAGCAGCCGCCACGGCAGCGCCCCGGCCAGCACCAGCGGGTCCATGTAACTCTGGTGGTTCGAGCAGATGAGGTACGGGCCTTTTTCCGGCAGGTTTTCGAGTCCGCGGGTTTTGAGGTGAAAGCGGTCGAGCGCGAAAAGATAGATCAGCCGTCCCAGCAGGAAGAAAAAAACTTCAGAGAAAATATTGTGGCCCGCCAGGGCGAGCACCTCGGGATCGGTCGCCGGCTCGCTCAAGATAGTGGACCAGGCCGGCGCCGCCGCCCGGGCGTGGCCCTCGCCGCGGCTGGCGCTGGCAAGCACGGCGTCGACCAGGTCACGCACCGAATAGATTTCCGCCAGTTGCGACTCGGGCACATCGCCCGCAAGCTGCTGCTCGAGTGCGGTCAGCAACTCCACGCGCTGCATCGAATCGAGTCCCAAATCGAGCTCGAGATTGTGAGTGGGAAGAATGGCGTCGAGCCGGTTGCGCGAAGACTCCCGCGACGATTCCCGAATTATCGTGAGGGCGCGCTTCACTTCGTCCCGCTCCAGCCACGATTGCTCGTCTCCGGTCAGCCGCTTTTCTGCGCCAACCTCGGAATCGCCGCCGCCCTGCTTTTGTTGCAGCTCGCGAACCTTCTTTTCAATCTGGAAGCGTTTCAACTTGCGCGTGGTGGTGCGCGGCAGCTCTTCCTGCCAGATGTCATAACTTCCCAGGCGTTTAGTGGAGGCGATCTTGTGGGAGAGCGCTTCAATGTCGGAGCGGATCACCTCTTTCGAGTTGACGATTTTGCGCTCGCGCAGCCGCTCGAAGTCGGGCACGACCACGGCGTGCAGGCGCTCTGAAGTGGGATCTCCCGGGCGCGCCTCCAGTGCCATCACGCAGATTTCTTTCACGTACGGTGCCTGCAGGTAGTGCGCCTCGATCTCCTCGGGGTAAACATTTTTTCCGTTGGCGAGCACGATGATTTCCTTGCGGCGTCCGGTGATGAAGAGATTGCCTCCGGAATCGAAATAGCCGAGATCGCCGGTGTAGAGCCAGCCATCGCGCAGCACCTCGGCCGTGGCTTCCGGGCGATTCCAATATCCTTTCATCACGAGCGCGCCGCGGATGGCAATATCACCGACCGGCGTTGCGCCTTCCTCGAGCGGCTGTGGGTCGACAATTCTGGCTTCGACTCCAGGAAAAGGCGGTCCGACCGAGCCAAATATGATCGGGTGGCCCGGGGGGTTGATGAAAGCGCCCCCGGAGGTTTCGGTAAGGCCGTACGCATTCAGAACGTCGATGCCAAAAGCGTAAAAATCGCGGGCAATCGCGGGATCGAACCGCGAACCGCCGGTTACGAGATACCTCATGCGAGCGCCGAATGTGGCGTGAATCTTTCCAAAGAAAAGCTTGCCGGCGTTGACTCCGACACGCCGCAGCGCACGGTTGATTGCCATCAACACGCGGACCAGTCTCAGCGTGAATTTGCCGCGTTTGCTCAGCTCCTTGAAAATGCGCTCGTGAATCAGGTAGAAGAACTGAGGCACCACGGCGAACGCGGTGATGTCGCGTTCCTGCAAAGCGCGGAGCAATTCGGTCGTGTTGAGCGTCTCCAGGTACACGACGCGCGCGCCATTGAACAGAGGCAGGAAAAGGTTTGCCATCTGCGCGAGGACATGAAACATCGGGAGAATTCCGAGCAGCGCATCCGCAGGGCCGATCTTCATGGTGGCGAGCACCGAGTTCGCTTCGCCGACGAGGTTGGCGTGGGTGAGCATGACGCCCTTCGGGTCAGCGGTGGTGCCCGAAGTATAGAGCAACGCCGCCAGGTCGCTCTCCGCGGGGACAAGGGGCTGAAAGCCAGCGTGGCCGGCGGCGAAGATGGAATCGAGATCGGCGACGAAGCTCTCGATAATTCGCAGGGTCACACCTTGTTCGGTTACACCATGCTCGGTTGCACCATGCTCGGTCAAACTCTGGATGCCCCGCTGACTGCGTTCGGCGCGATGAATGGGATCCGACGGGCCCCCGGTCATTCCGGCCTGCTCCGCCGCAGCCGAAGTCATCACCAGAGGCAGGTTGAGTCCTTCGACCGCTTCCATCGCCACCGGAAGATGCTTCACATCGCAGAACAACAAAGAAGCTCCGCTGTCGATCAGCAGAGTCTTCACCTGATCGGCGTGGAAAGCCGTGTCAAGCGGAACCGCCGTTCTGCCGGCGGCAATGATTCCTAAATACGCCGCCACCCACCGCGGATGGTTCGCCGCCAGAATCGCCACGCGCGCGTCCCGCGGAACCCGCGTCGAGAGCCAGTTCGCCACGCTCTCCGACATGCGGGTAAGCTCCGCGAAGGTGGCACGCTCCACTGTCTGCTCGCGCTGAATCTCAAGAGCAATGTTGTCGGGGAACTTCCGGGCCGATTCCTGAAAACGCTGATAGAAGGCGGACATGTCTCGGAGAAAATATTACAGGAAATCGAGGGGTATAAGCTGGAGCCTTTAGCGACCGCCCATCTACCGTCAGGGGGTAGATTCGTTTATTTGCTCGGCTTTTTCATTTCACTCCTGATTTTGTCTTTTACGCCGCCCAAAAATGCTGTTGTAGCTTTCATGTCTTTGCAGAAGGGATCCTTTGTTTCGCCCTTCAGCGCCATGGTGATAGTTACCTTCTTCGCCGCAAAGTCAAACCGCAAGGTGTTCACCACGCATATGGGGGAACTGTCAACGGCGATCAGTTCCCGACTGTCCCAGCGGAGAATGTCGAAACTATTGAGGGTTGCCCCAGCCTCTCCGAAGTAGTAGGTAGCGTCAGCTTCTTCGCAAAGGCCAAAGCGCTCATAGCAATGAATTTCGGTGGACGATACCGCCAAATGGTCGTCCGCGTCCGACCATCTGCCCACAGCGAAGGCATACAGAGTTTCGGTTTTCTGCGCCCCTGCCACAACCGAACTGACGTCGAAAATCTCTGGCGTCTGATTTTGAGCGTAAACGAAAGCCGCTGATAGTAAGACGATCACAAAAAGTGCGATCCGTTTCATGGTTCCTCCAATTCTCAAATTACAAGCGTCGATACATCGGATGGAGCCTGATGGAGTGAATATACTAAAGAGAGCTGGTGAAAACTAGGAACGGTCCGATCTTAAACTGGGGACAATCGCGATGGCGATGATAGAAGTCACATTTAGTGCGGACGCGGATCTACTAGGCCGCGCAGAACAGATTGCAAAAGAGAAAGGCACGACGCTAGAGGAAGAAATTCGGCGGTGGCTGGACGACTTCGGCGCAGGCCGGTGGAAGCTGCCGCCAAAGGACAAGAAAAAAGAGGAGGGCGCGCAAATCCCCTAACGATTGAAGTTCGCGCCGCATACCATCTCTGCCGCATCTAATGTGCTAGGCTTTTACTGATAGGTGGGACGCGTGTCCTCTGAAGGGTTTCTGTTTTGATCAATACATTGTTGGGCAAGATTTTCGGGACCAAGAACGAGCGCGAGGTCAAGCGCCTGCAGCCTCGGGTGACTGCTATCAACTTGCTTGAACCGCAGATGCAGAAGCTCTCCGACGACGAACTCCGCGCCAAGACGGCGGAGTTTCGCGCTCGTGTTCAGGAGCGTCTCAGCTCGATCGCCGATGACCCGGAAGCCGAACCGAACCGCCCGGATACTGATGTCCAGGATATCGACCGCCAGAAAGAAATCGAAGCCGAGCGAGCCGAGGTGCTCAAGGGCGTTCTCGACGAGTTGCTGGAGGAAGCGTTTGCCGTGGTCCGCGAAGCCGGACGGCGCGTGCTCAACATGCGGCACTTCGACGTCCAGTTGATTGGCGGTATGGTTCTGCACGAAGGCAAGATCGCCGAGATGAAGACCGGCGAAGGAAAAACTCTGGTTGCCACGCTCCCGGTGTATCTGAATGCGCTGAGTGGACGCGGCGTGCACGTGGTCACCGTCAATGACTACCTGGCCAAGCGCGACTCGGAATGGATGGGCAAGCTCTACAGCTTTCTCGGGCTCACGGTGGGCGTGATCGTCCATGATCTTGACGATGCGGAGCGCCGCGCCGCCTATGCTGCCGACGTGACCTACGGCACCAACAACGAATTCGGATTCGACTACCTGCGTGACAACATGAAGTTCGACCTGCACGATTGCGTGCAGCGGGTGCATAACTTTGCGATCGTCGACGAAGTCGATTCCATCCTGATCGACGAAGCCCGCACGCCGTTAATTATTTCGGGCGCCAGCGAGGAATCCACGGACAAGTATTACAAGGTGAATCGCATCATTCCCAAGCTCGAAAAGGGCGAGGAGATCGACACGCAGCCGGGCGAGCCCAAGATCATGACGGGCGACTTCGTGGTCGATGAAAAACACCGCAATTGCACAGTCACCGACGACGGCTGGGTGAAAGTCGAAAAACTACTTGGGATCGGCAACATCGCCGACCCGGAAAACTGGACGCTGAAGCATCACGTAGAAACCGCCGTCAAAGCGCACGCGCTTTATAAGAAAGACGTCGAGTACGTGGTCAAAGACGGCGAAGTGCTGATCGTCGACGAATTCACCGGGCGGCTGATGCCGGGCCGGCGCTGGTCGGACGGCCTGCACCAGGCGATCGAAGCCAAGGAGAACGTGAAGATCGAGCGTGAGAATCAGACGCTCGCTACCATCACGTTCCAGAATTATTTCCGCATGTACAAAAAGCTGGCGGGCATGACGGGTACGGCGGAAACCGAAGCGCCGGAATTCGAGAAGATTTACCGGCTCGAAGTCATCGTCATTCCGACCAACCGCACGCTGCTGCGGCAAGAAAATCCGGACATCGTTTACCGCACCGAGAAGGAGAAATATTTCGCGGCCGCCGACGAGATCCAAAGGCTGCACGACAGCAACCAGCCCGTACTGGTCGGCACGACCTCGATTGAAAAGTCCGAACGCCTTTCGGAGTTGCTGAAGAAGAAGGGCATCAAGCACGTCGTCCTGAACGCGAAGTATCACGAGCGCGAGGCGGAGATTGTCGCGCAAGCCGGACGCGCCGGTATGGTCACCATCGCCACCAATATGGCGGGCCGCGGCACTGACATTCTGCTCGGCGGCAATCCCGAATTCATGGCCAAGCAGGAATGCGTGAAGAAGGGAATCGCGCAGCCCATCCGCGCCGCGCAAGGCAAGATCGAAGCCGAGGTCGACGATCCCAACCGCACGGTTTGGTACTACGCGGGCAATGAATACGCGGTCCCGACCGATCAGTGGAACGAGATTTTTACGCGCTACAAGAACGAAACGGATCAGGAACATAAGGATGTGATTGCGGCCGGCGGGTTGCATATTTTCGGCACCGAACGCCACGAAGCGCGCCGCATCGACAATCAGCTTCGCGGACGCGCCGGACGCCAGGGCGATCCCGGCTCGTCGCGCTTCTATCTATCGCTCGAAGACGACCTGATGCGGATCTTCGCCAAGGAGTGGGTTTCGAACCTGCTGCAGCGCCTCGGCATGGAAGAAGGAGTTCCCATCGAATCGCGCATGATCACGCGCCGAATCGAAGCCGCGCAGAAAGCCGTCGAAGGCCAGAACTTCGAAGCCCGCAAACATCTGCTTGAGTATGACGACGTGATGAACAAGCAGCGCGAGGCGGTGTATGGCCTGCGCCGCCGTCTGCTGGAGGGCCTCGACCAGAAGGATCTTATCGTCGAAGACTACGTCTCCGGGATTCTCGGCGACATCCTCGACCGGCACTGTCCTCCCAAAGAGCACGTCGACAACTGGGACCTCAAAGCTCTGAAGGATGACATCTTCACTCGCTTTGGCGTCGATATCTACGGCGAGGGCCTCAAGCCTGAGCACATGAACCGCCAGGAACTGGGCGACGCGATCTTCGACAAACTCAGAGAGCGCTATGACTCGAAAGAGAAGCTGATCGGCGCCGAGGCGATGCGCTATCACGAGCGCATGATCATGCTGAGCGTGATCGACGCGCAGTGGAAAGATCACCTGCTTTCGATGGACCACCTGAAAGAGGGCATCGGCCTGCGCGGCTACGGACAGCACGATCCGTTGGTCGAATACAAGCGCGAGTCTTTCGACATGTTCGAAGAAATGATGCAGCGCTTTCAGGAAGAAACGGTTCGCTACCTGTACCTGATGCAGATCATGGAACGTCCGCCGGATATGGGAGCGAGGCCCGGTGGTGGCGGAGGCAGTCCGAATGATCTGTCCGGCCAGGGGCCCGATGCTGGCGTACCTTCAATCATCACCGGCGGCCGAGGCGGCAACGGACGCCCGGCACGGCAAGTCGCGACCTCGGTGGACGAAATCGAAGAAGCTTTCCAGCGCAAGAAAAAGAAGGAGCTGGAACAAGCGCGCATGGCCGGCGCCGGCGACATGCAAGTCCAGCAGGTGGTGCGCTCGGGAGCAAAAGTTGGGCGCAACGATCCTTGTCCTTGCGGCAGCGGCAAGAAGTATAAGAAGTGCTGCGGGGCAAATTAGTAAGACCTCACCCGCCGAGACGCCAAGAGCGCCGAGAATTTTGTGGCTGGAGCTCCTGAGGTCGGTAGCGGATCATGGCCTTCCAGATGGTTCTCAGCGCCCTCGGAGTCTCGGCGGTTAAACGCCCCTTAACTTTTTGCGAAGCGCGCGAAACGTCATCTCCATGGCTGGGCTGCGCGTGCGGAGCTTCCAGGCGAAGAACAACTCCGCGTAGGTCTGGGTGATGTAGTGTGCGGACGTGATCCCGAGCATGCTTGCCGTGCGGTCGATCCAGCGTGACGGCCCTTCGATCTCGCCGAACTCCCCAATCGGAGTTTCATCCACCACGACGTGGCCCTTGCCGTCACTCCACTCTGCGCGATATTTTTCGTAACGAAATGTGGGTGCGAATCCGAGTGCGCGCAGAATGGCGTCCATCTGCGGGCCGTTCTCCACACGTGTTTCGAGTTCAAGACGAACTTTATGGCGACCGGCTTTGCCTTTTGCCTTGTGCGTCAGCACCCAGGTCTTGCCGTACTTGCGCAGCCGCAGGAGTTCACCGCGTTTGCGCAGCTTTTGGCCGGGGAGGTCGTAGAGTGAGTTCATTTCGTGGGTGGAACGGATGAGCTGTTTGAAGCCCACTTGCTTCAGCGCCCGGGTTAGCGCGGGCGGATCCGCAATCCGAAATTTAATTTCGATTTCGTTCGGCATGTTGAAAGTTTAACCGCCGAGACTCCGAGGACGCCGAGAAAAAGCAAATCCAGATCTGCCGCAGCCACCGGCCGCGGCCGAGCTTGCGCTCGGCTTGGACCCTTCGACTTCGCTCAGGGCAGGATCGCGAGGGCGCCCGTCCCTACACGAACCTGCCAAAGCATCTCTCGGCGCGCTCTGCGTCTCGGCGGTGAAAAGCCCTTAAGGCTTCGGCTCGACCTCGGACTCTCGTTCCCGCCGATGGAACCAGCTCATGTGGGGCAGATCGCGCTCCACGTTTCGGCGTTTTGCGATCAATTCGGCCGTGATCGCCACCGCAATTTCTTCCGGAGTAATCGCCCCTATATCCAGACCGATCGGGGCGTGGACTCGGTCGAATAAATGCGCGGGCAGACCTTCCTGCTGCAGCTCTTTGAAGATGGTGATGGTCTTCCGCTTCGAGCCAATCATCCCGATGTAGCGCGCCGGAGTCTGCACCGCCCAGCGCAGCATCCGCATATCGTTGCGGTGCCCGCGCGTGACGATGACGATGTACGACGACTCGCCGGGGGTGAGTCGCGCCGTGGCCTTGTCGAAATCCTCGGCAATCACCTGCTGCGCCTCTGGGAAGCGTTCGTGGTTCGCGTAGGCTTCGCGATCGTCGATCACCGTGACGTCAAACCCGGCTATGCGTGCCACTTTGTAAAGGCTGGATGCGACGTGTCCCGCTCCAAAAATATAAAGGTCCGCGGGAGGCAAAACCGGCTCCACGAAAATCTCCAGCGTTCCGCCGCAGACCAGGCCAGTGTCATACTTCGGATCCTGATTCAGATCGAAGGTCATGGTTCGCGGCTTCTCCGATTCCATCACTTCGCGCGCCGCCTGCCACACCTCGGCCTCAACGCAGCCGCCGCCAATGGTTCCGACAATCGAGCCATCGTCGCGCACCAGCATCTTGGCGGTTTTGAACGAAGGAATCGATCCGCGCACGTTGACGATGGTCGCAACGGCTCCGCGGCGTCCATCCTTGCGCAGGCGGACGATTTCCTCGTACATGTCCATAGCGATGATTGTCTTTCAGTAAACAGCGAAGGTCAATGCGTGGCTCAATCTTCGGCCGCTTTGAGCTACCTTGGATCTCTCCTCAATTCCCTTGCCACCGCATTTCCCAGAGCGACATAGAAAACGAGTTCGTACAGAATCACCGCAAAACACAGGGGCACGACAATCGACTCGGAGTCAGGAGGAAGCTTGCCCTTGAGGCTCAAATACAGAAATAGTGGAACAAGAATAATCGAAGCTCCTGTCAAAACAGACACGATGAAGTAGATTGGTGAACGGACTATCTTTACCCAGAATGGTGGTATCTCGATCGTCACTCTCATTTGCGTGCTCTTTCCGCCGCCCTCGGCTTACCGCAGGTTTCGCAGAGGGCCACAAGGTCTCACAGACGCCAGAGCCGATTGGCGGCGCCAGCGGCCGTAGCCGGAGATATGCGAAGTGTACGATGAACCTTTACAAGTTGAGATGAAATAGTGGGCGGACCTGCCAGTCCTGCTTTGGCTGAGGTCGGAAACTCTGACCGCCGTTTGTGCTAGCTTGAGGAGTTAAATTCTGACTTCCACGTTGCAGGAGCGCCCATGAAAGCCGTTCGCATTCGTCAGTTCGGTGGACCCGAAGTCCTCACCTACGAAGACGTTCCCGATCCCAAGCCGCGCAAAGATCAAGTCCTCATCCGCGTGCGAGCCTGCGCGATGAACCACCTTGACCTCTGGGTGCGCAAAGGACTGCCCGGCGTCAACCTGCCGCATATTTTGGGCAGCGACATCGCCGGTGAAATTGTCGAAGCCGGCGAATACATCGCCGATTTCAAGCCCGGACAGCGCGTTCTGCTCGCGCCCATGCTTTTCTGCAATCGCTGCGCGAAGTGTGTAGCCGGTCTGCAGAACCAGTGCCGCCAGTTCACCGTCCTCGGCAACGCCGTGGACGGCGGCAATTGTGAACTGATTGCGGTGCCTGCTGTGAACGTCATCGCCATCCCCGACTGGCTCGATTTCAATGAGGCGGCCAGCGTGCCTCTGGTTTTCACCACCGCGTGGCACATGCTTACCGGACGCGCCGCCATCCGCCCTGGCCAGACCGTTCTGGTGCTGGGCGCGAATTCAGGAGTGGGCATTGCCGCCATCCAGATTGCGAAACTGTTCCACGCGCGCGTCATCACGACAGCAGGCGACGAGCGGAAGATAGAACGTGCCCGCGAACTGGGCGCCGATTTCGTCATCAACCACTATCAGCAGAAGATTTCGCAGGAAGTCCGCAAGATCACCAACTTCGAGGGTGTCGACATCGTCATTGAGCACGTTGGGCCGGCCACTTGGGAAGATAGCGTCAAGTCGCTCAAAACCGGCGGCACGCTCGTGACCTGCGGCGCGACCACGGGACCGAAGGTCGAACTAGATCTGCGCTTCCTGTTCTCACGACAACTGGCATTGCTGGGGTCGTACATGGGCACGATGAGCGAACTCCATGAAGTGCTCGGGCACGTTTTTGCGGGACGCCTCAAGCCCGTCATTGACCATACTTTCCCTTTGAGCGAGATTCGCACGGCCCACGAGTACATGGAGAAAAGCCAGATGTTCGGCAAGATCGTGCTGAACCCGTAGAACTTTTCACCGCCGAGACACGGAGAACGCCGAGAGATGCCCTTTTTGGTTTTCTCTGCGCACTCGGCGTCTCTGCGGTTAAAATAGTCCCATGGCGCAAGAGCTCAGTTTCGGCCCCTACGTTGATGTCGAAAACGGCAAGAAGGTAGTCAAGGAACTGGTCTACGGAGACGGCGTGCCCGAAGGCATCGTCATGACCACGCTCGACGCGGTCGTCAACTGGAACCGCAAGAATTCCATCTGGCCGATGACGTTCGGCCTGGCTTGCTGCGCGATTGAAATGATGTCGATGGGCGCGTCGCGCTTTGATATCGCGCGCTTTGGCGCCGAAGTGTTCCGGCCATCGCCGCGGCAATCGGACCTAATGATTATCGCGGGACGCGTCTCGAACAAAATGGCTCCCGTCATTCGCCAGCTCTGGGAGCAGATGCCGGAACCGAAGTGGGTCATCTCGATGGGAGCGTGCGCAACTTCCGGCGGGGTCTTCAATAATTACGCGCTGGTGCAAAGCGTGAATCAGGTCATTCCCGTCGATATCTATGTCCCCGGCTGTCCGCCGCGCCCCGAGCAGTTAATTTATGCGATCACGCTGCTGCAGGAGAAGATCATGATCGAACGCGGCAGTGTGAAGAAAGCGCTGAATCTGGCGCCGAGTGGCGAGTAGGATTAAAGATCGGGTCATCGGGTGATCGAAGATCAAAGGCCCTTGACTTTCGATCGCCCGATCACCCGATGGCCCGATCACACGATCCTCTCTTCACTGTTTCATTCTCGTCGCCAGCTGCCGTTCCGGCGGCGTCATCTGATTCCAGATCGCGCTCAAGTCCTTTTCCAGAATCTGATTATTCGGATCCGTCCGCAGAGCCAGCGCAAACCATGAATACGACGTGGGCAGATCGCGCGGCACACAATGGCCGGTGGCATACATGGTTCCGAACGCGCTGCGGGCCTTGGCATTGGATTTAGCCGAGGCGGCCTTCAGATTTTTCACCGCCTCGTCGCAGTTCTCATGGACGCCTCGCCCGTAGAGATAGGCCTCGCCTCTGCGAAAGGCCGCGTCTCCGCTGTCGGCCGTAGGTTCGGGTAGTTTCGGAGTCCTGGCTGCGGCTACGTGGCGCTCGCGTCTCTCCGCGCTCTTGTCTCCCAGCGCGATCTTTGGGACTACTGCTGCGGGAGTCACGGGCTTCGCTTCGGCCACGGGCTTGGTCTCGACATTCATGGCCTTTCGAGTAGCGTCGGGCGCAGCGCTCGCGTTCCCGGTCGGGCTCTCAGGTACTCCAGCGGACGGACCCGCCGGCTGCGATGAATTCGCGTCGGGCGCTGGAGCCGGAGCTTCCGAATTCGTCGATGGCTTCTCGGCGGGAGCTTCGCTGGCATTCGAAGTTGCGGCCGCCGGCCTTCGACTTTCTGTGGCGCCCAGGAAGTTTGTGTACGTCCACCACCCGGCTGCGCCCAGTGCCGCCAGCAGCGCCACCAGCAGCAGGATTCGCCGTCCGCCAGTCTTAGGCTGCTCGGGTTCAAAAAAGGAATCCAGACCGGAGAAAGATTTTTCCCGCAGCGAGTCCATGCTCGGTTGATTCGGACTCGGTTGATTCGGGCTCGATTGATTTGAACTCGGTTGATTCGGACTGGGCTGATCCAAGCCCAGCATCGAGGGTCCGCTAATCGGGGGCACCGTTTTGGTTGCGGGTCTGGTCGCGTTCTCTGCGACGGGAGGCGGCGACGGCTCCGACGTATTCGCTATCTTTATCTTGGGCAGGTTTGGCGCCGGTGCGCCCGCCGGCCGCCGAATCTCGGGCCGAGCTTCGAGCACGGTGCCACACATCCCGCAAAAACGAAAATTGTCCGAATTGTCCTCACCGCACTTCGGGCAGATCACTATGTTTCTCCCGGATGTCTTTTCCTACAGTTTAACTCCTGCCGGGCAATGTCATTCGGCTCGCCGCTTCATATTAAAATGCAGGCGTCCGGTTTCCGCTCATGCCGAAAGCCTCCAGAGCCAAGCCCGCGCCCGCCGCCAAGCGTTTCGAGGCCCGGCTGGAGCGCATGCGCTCCCGCCTCAATTGGGTCATCATTCACCTGCCTTTCGATGCCTCGAAACTCTGGGGGACGCGTGGCCAAATCAAAGTGAAAGGCGAAATCAACGGGTTTCCGTTCCGCACTTCGCTGTTTCCCACGCGAGAGGGATCGCACATTCTGCTGGTCAATAAGCGAATGCAAAAGGGAGCAGGAGCCGTCGAGGGCAGTGTCGCCCGTTTTCAGATGGAACTCGACGGCGAAGAACGAATCGTATCCATCCCCGATGAGCTCACCCAAATCCTCAGCCAAGACCGCTCGCTTCGGCGCTGGTATGACGAATTGAATCACTCCACACGCAACGACATCGCCAAGTGGATCACGGATCCGAAGAGCGCGGAGGCCCGCGTGCGTCGCGCGGAACAAATTGCGGAGCGCTTGCTTGCCGTCATGGAAGCGGAACGGGAACTGCCCCCGATTCTGCAAGTGGCTTTCGCGCGCCGTCCACGCGAGCGTGAAGGTTGGGAATTGATGTCGGCCTCGCGCCGTCGCATGCACTTGTTCGGCATTTTCTACTACAGAACTCCGGACGCCCAAGCCCGACGAATCGACAAGATGCTCGATGATGCCGCTGCGATCGCCGAGAAAATGAGCAAGAGGAAGAAATAAGCGCAGGAGCGGCGAATGTCACTATTTTGTCTCTACAATGCAAAATTTTTACCATATCTCAAACCCTTGTTGACATTGGCTACTCCGGCAGCGTAATTATGGTCAACCCTGACCGTTGGTGGTCTCTTCAGTTGCGACGACCGTGTGCTTGCACTGGCCCTTCCTAATCGGACGATGCGAGATCTGGCGGCCCGCAGCAAGAGAACACTATGACCCTTGCGCGTCTCAACCCGGCTTAGGCCGAGATACGACGGCCCGCATTGGCGGGCAAATCAACCGTTCTTCCAGGAGATGTCACTTATGTCCCAAGACAGACGTAGGATCTTTCCCGCTGTGGTGCTAGCCTGCCTTGCTGTTCTGCTGATCGCCGTTCCGGCGTTCTCGCAGGCAGCGAGCGGTGTCCGCACTTTGCCTAACACTCAGATCCTTGGCGCCGAAGATCAGTCCAAGCAGATTGCCGTTACCTTCTGGCTCAATCAACACGACAAAGCCGGCTTCGACGACCTGGTCCGCCAGATGTACGACCGAAATTCGCCGAACTACCATCACTGGCTCACGATGAATGAGTACAAAGCGCGGTTCGCGCCCAATGCTGGAGACATGGCCGTCGTGCGGCAGCATCTGGCGGCGCACAATCTCCACGTGGTTGCCTCCGACAAACTCAACCGCTACGTGACCGCGCGCGGAAGCGTGGCTGACGTGCAACGTGCCACCGGAGTACAACTCAACCGCGTGTCGATCAATGGCGAAGTGCATCGCGCGCCCAGCGGACAGGTCGTGATCTCCGGGGCCGCCGGCAGGCTGGTTTCCGCTGTCCAGGGCCTTTCCGATTTGAAGTACAAGAACTATGCGAAGCGTGCGACCGACCCCGACACGGGTAAGCCCGTGATGGTACCCCTATCTAAGGTCAACCCGGAGTCTAAGGTGGGTCCGGCCGTGCAATTCTTTAACGCCAACTGCCTGCACGGCACGCAGTCGCGCGATTTCAAGACCGGTGGCGGTGGCCCCTACGCTCTCTACTCAGGTGCTCGGTACGGAGGCAACATCAACCTCGGACCTCCTAGTCTTCCGCCCTGCGGCTACGACGCCGTTCAGGTGGACACGGCGTACGGCCTTACTGCGTTGTATAAAGATAAGCTCGATGGCACCGGCCAAACCGTGGTCATCGTCGACGCTTACGGTTCCGATACGATTACCAGCGACGCCAATGTTTTCGCGGAGATCAACGGTCTGTCGGCGCTGACCGCAAGCAACTTCGCGATCTACTACCCCACGGGCCCCACGAATTGCGGAGGCAATACTTGTGGCTGGGATGTAGAGACTAGCCTTGACGTTGAGTGGTCGCACTCGGTCGCTCCCGGAGCCAATATCGCTCTCCTGCTGGCGCTCGACAACTCCTTCACGAGCCTCGACCTCTCGGTGCTCTACGCCATCGATAATGAGTTGGGGCCGGTGATCTCCAACAGCTACGGCCTCGAAGAGTACATTCTCGAAACCGAGGACCCCTCCGAACTCACGGTGCAAAACACCCTCACCGAGTTGGCCGCGTCGCTCGGCATGTCAGCCAACTTCTCCAGCGGCGACGACGGAGACTTCGCTCTCGACGACGGAGTCGCTACGGTTATCATGCCGGCCGCTTCTCCCTATGCTACCGGCGTCGGAGGCACCAGCTTGTTTCTCAATCCCGACCACTCTGTGAAGTTGCAGACCGGTTGGGGCAACAACCTAACCCGCATCGCCTTAGCAACTCCCAATCCGCCAATCGTCCCGCCGCTCTCGATCGGCTTTTATGCTGGATCCGGCGGCGGCACCAGCGCCGTCTGGTCCAAGCCGTCGTTCCAAGCGAGCTTGCCCGGTGGATGGCGGCTCGTCCCGGACATCGCGTTCCTGGCCGATCCCTATACCGGCGTCGAGTTTATCGATACCGAAGGCGGAGAGACTTTCATCTCCGTCGTCGGCGGCACCAGCCTTGCCTGTCCCATGTTTTCCGGTATGTGGGCGATTTCCACTCAGGCTGCCGGCGCCTGGCTCGGGCAGGCTGCTCCGCTGCTTTACACTCTGCCCGCGGATGCCATCACCGACGTGGTCGCCACCACCGGGCCGGACAACGTGACTGGCACGATCCACCAGCCGCCCCAGCCCCCCATCGTCGAGACTGCGGACGCGCTGGCGGCTCCTTTGGAGAACACCACAGACTACGTGAGCGCGCTGTACAACGGAACCTCTACCCGTTGGTACGTTATCACCTTCGGCACTGACACTTCGCTGACCACGGGCCCAGGATGGGACAACGTCACCGGATTAGGCACGCCCAACGGCGCTAGCTTCGTCACGGCCGTTACCGCAGCAGTGAAGTAACTGAATCTCAAACCAGAGCGGGACGGAGCAATTCCGGCCCGCTTTTTTTCAGGGCGTGGAATAACCTTGGCTCCCATCTTCCCGTCGAAGCGAGGGCAGGAGCGCCGCGCCACGCCCAGGTGCTTGGTTTATCAACACCTTTTCTGCGTTATGACCGACGTAACCGCACGCTGCTCCTTCTTCTGCTATACTGCTGTTAACGCTTTTGCTACGGTTTGCTCGTCACGCGGGGATCCTGTTGGATCCGTTACACTTCCGCCATTTCCTGCCCGCCGTTTGGTTCCAGCGCCAATTTCAACATAGAGCGGCATGCGAACTCTCGACACGAGTCTGAGAACACGAGTTTGAGAAATCGAGTTTGAGAAATTACGTTAAGCCCCTCCAGAAAGAAAACAATCGAATGACCACATTTACCGAACTGCCCCTGTCTGCTGCGTTACAGCAGAAGTTGGCGGCAGCTCAATTCATTACCCTCACACCCATCCAGGCGAAAGCCATTACTCCTGCCTTTGAAGGCAAGGACGTGATTGGCACCGCCCAAACCGGCACCGGCAAGACTCTCGCGTTCCTGATTCCGATCATCGAGATGCTGCGCGCCGAATCGTCTAAGAATGGATCGGCCAAGAACGTCAGCGCACTGGTCCTGTTGCCCACGCGTGAACTCGCCATGCAGGTTCACGAACAGTATGAACAGCTGCGCGACAAAAACATGCCAAAGGCCGCGCTGGTAATCGGCGGCGTAGCGGAGAAGGCGCAGATCACGAGCCTGCGCTCGGGCTGCGAATTTGTCATTGCGACCCCGGGACGCTTGCAGGATTTCATCACCCGCAAATTCGCGGACCTGCGTCACGTGAAGATACTCGTGCTCGACGAAGCGGACCGCATGTTGGACATGGGTTTTCTTCCGGCCATCCGGCGCATATTGCAAATTCTGCCGCAACGCCGGCAGACGCTGTGCTACTCCGCCACCATGGAGCAGTCGGTGGCCGCACTAGTGAACGACTACACGCGCGAGCCGGTGCGGATCGCGCTCGGTTCGGTTCTTAAGCCGGCGGAGAGCGTGTCACTCGAAGCCTATGAGGTGCGGCCGTCCGAAAAACTGGATGTGCTCCGGCAGTTGCTATACGAGGAGAAAGGGCAGACCCTGATTTTCACGCGCACTAAGCGCGGCACGCAAAGGCTGGCCAAGGAACTCGAGCGCGATGGCTTCTCGGCCGCCCAGATTCATGGCGATCGCACGCAGTCCCAGCGCAACGCTGCCTTGAGCGGCTTCCAGGAAGGGCGCTACCAGGTGCTGGTTGCAACCGATGTCGCGTCCCGCGGTTTGCACGTGGATGACGTCGCGCACGTGATCAACTACGACATTCCGAAGATGGCGGAAGATTTCATTCACCGCGTCGGGCGTACCGGACGCGCCGGCTCTCAGGGCCGGGCGTCCACGCTTGTGACCGGCGCCGAGGTTCTGGAACTGCGCAATATCGAGCGCACCTTGAAGCTGCGCATCGAACGCAAGCAGGTGGGTGCGTCCTCCTCGTTCAACGATCGGCCGAAGCGGTTTATTGAAAACACACTTGCATCGCGAACGTTAACCGCTCTGCCGGGTGAGGTTTTTGTTTAGCAGTTAGTGGAGCGACGGGCGTCGTCGCGAGCCTGCCCTGAGCGAAGTCGAAGGGGCCAAATTTCAGCGGCCGGGCGGGACGCCCGGCACTCCATTCATTTCATTTCTGCGGCGTGGGCTCCGGGCAGCGAGTTTGGTGTCAAGCGCGCAGCAGTCTGGCCACCTGCTCCAGAACCCGCTTGCTGCGCAACATCCAGGGATGCAGCGCCACCGGGATTCTAAATTCTTCCCCGACACCTAGCCGCGAACTCTTCGCGGGCACGATCATCAAATCCAGCGGCGTCCAGATCGAAACGAACCTAACCCGATCCAGCAGGGCTGCATCTCGATTCAATTCGTTCAGAAAGACGCTTCCGGGCCGCATCTGCTTCGACCCTCGATTGCCCAGTATGTAGGCCGAGTAGGTTCCGTGATGCGGCGCCGAGATCGTGATCAACCGCCCCACTCGCTCCATACCGCCGAGCCGTTGCGCATAGAATCGGCTGACCAACCCTCCCATGCTGAAGCCGACCAGATCGAACTGCTCCCCGGGCGGCAAGTGCCGGTCGACAAACGGGCCAATCTGCGCCGCCAGAGCCTCGAGTCCAGCCGCGCCGCTGCTAGGAATCAGATTCGGCGCCAGGGGCCGGAATCCGCGGATCTTCAACCAGTTCGCCATGGTAGTAAAGATCCTGGATGTGTCGAAGATGCCATGAACCAGCACAACCGGGCGCATCGTCTCTGATTGCCCGCTCGTTCCGGTTATCGGTGAATCGAGGGCAGGATTGTGCGCGGTTGATGTCAACGGGTCCCTCGGAGTTCGCCAACCGGAGATCGTGAGGTGACAGGGATTTGTCGGTAAATTGGGCGGAGATCGCCGGAGCCTTGCGCTCCGGCGAATCTCCCGAAGCGCTTAGTGATCGGCTTGCTTGCCGTGCGGTGTGAGTAGTTCCTCAGAATCGGTTTCGTCGTCGCTGCCGATGCCGAACAGCGCGGCCTGCTCGGCGGCGTGCTCGCGCATCTGACGCAATTCTTCCGCTTCGTCCAGCACTCCACCTCCGGGCTTGTCCTCTTTGCGCTGAGTTTTGCGTTCGTTCTT
>Ga0181530_10003131_pt1 | contig 18783 bp, 12 predicted proteins | sample PEATcosm2014_Bin_42_FD_119769 | JGI IMG/M metagenome (GOLD analysis project Ga0181530, IMG submission 119769) | Peatland microbial communities from MTU Mesocosm Facility, Houghton, MI, USA - PEATcosm2014_Bin10_60_metaG | ecosystem: Environmental > Terrestrial > Soil > Wetlands > Peat | place... | reverse complement strand
GCAAGCCGATCGCGTGCGCGACTTGATTGCCCGGCAGAATGCCAGCCGCGCCTCCGGCCAGCAGCCGAGCTCTCCATCCGCGCAGGAAATCGACAAAATGATCAACGATCGCCAACAGGTGACCGACGACCTGGCGCGCCTCACCCAGCAAATGCGCACCGCGGCGCGGGAGCTCGCTCCCACGCAATCGGCGGCCTCCGGCAAATTGCGGAGCGCGCTGGATGGCATGGACGAAAACGATCTCGGCACGCGCATGCAACGCAGCTCGGATTGGCTGCGCAGCGGCGACTTCTCCGATCCGGCCGAAACCGGTCTCACCAGCGATCTACAAAAGCTGGGCCAGCAGGTCAAGGACGCCGCACGCGCCTTGGGCGGTGGCGAACGCACTTCCGAGGAAGCCGCGCTCAACCGCGCCATGGACGATCTATCCCGTCTGCGCGATCAACTCGCCGGGCTTGGCGGACGCGCGAATTCTCAACCCGGCCAGGGTCAGCCGGGCCGTGCCGGGCAATCCGGCGGGCAACAACCCGGCCAGCTCAGCCGCAACGGGCAATCTGCGCAGAGCGGGCAACCCGGCCAGCAGGGCCAGCAAGGCCAGCAGGGAGGCCAGCGCGGTCAAGGCGGTCAAACCGGCGGCCGGCGGCAGGGCGGTCAAGGCGGCGGACAGCAGCCCGGCATCGTCGGCGATCAGGCCGCCGTTCCGATGGCCAATCCAAGCGGTGGCGCGGGCAATCGCAACAGCACCGTGTTCGGCAACATCGACACTGGGAATACGCGCATCCAGGGTCAGGCCGTGGCGCCCCAGCAAGGTCCCAACCCAGCCGATACGCAGCGTGAGATCGACCAGGGACTGAACCTCCTCAACCAGGTTCGCGCCGTGGTGCAGGATAGTCCGGAGGCGCGGCAACAGTTGCAGTCGCTGATCGATCAAATGCGCAACCTGGATCCCAAACGTTTCCCCGGGAATCCCGCTCTGGTCGAGCAGATGCACCAGCAGCTCGTCAGCGGCGTAGACGCGCTGGAACTGCAACTGCGCCGCCAACTCGATGCCGGCCGGGGTGGCACGATCCGCAACGCCGACCCGACCAAGATCCCCTCCGGCTATCAGGATTCGGTCGCCGAGTACTACCGCAAACTTTCGGGTGGCGGCCGCTAGCTGCCTTTGATGGACCCTGGGAAGAGATGGGCAGCCGTCTCGGAAGTACCCGCAACGCGCAGAGACTGCCGCTGGCCGCGCCGTTCGTTGCGCATGAGTGTACAATCGATGCTGTTCGGCATAACGGGTTCCCTGAAGGTCACAGATGATGACTTTGATCCAACACTTATCCAACAACACCGCCGCTTATGGAGTCTTTGCGAAGACCAACGATCCATTCTTTATCGAGATCATCGGCAAGGCCGGGTTCGATTTTGTGATTCTCGATTGCGAGCACGGACCGAACTCGCCGCGGGAAATGTACCCGCTGGTACTGGCATCCTGGCTGAGTGGCCTTCTGCCGGTCGTGCGAGTAGGCGGGCTATCCGACATCGACATCGCGCGCGCACTGGATCTTGGGGTGGCGGGAATCCAGGTGCCACACCTCGGCAACGCCGAAGAGGCGCGGCGGGCTGTCGAATGGTCGAAATTCGCGCCTCGGGGTACCAGAGGGGTTTGTAGATTTGTGCGAGCCGCCGATTTTTCGCTGCAAACTCGCGCCGAGTATTTTCAACGCCAGAACGATGTTGCGGTAATCGGCATGGTGGAAGGGGCCGAAGGAATCAGGAACCTGGATGAGATTTTGAATGTCGAAGGCATCGACGTTCTGTTTATTGGACCGTACGACCTCTCGCAGGCGCTGGGTGTGATCGGCGAGGTAGAGAGCCCGCGAGTGTTGAAAGAGATCGAAGTCATCGTTGCCAAGTGCAAGGCTCGTAATCGGACCGTGGGCACTTTTGTGGACAACATGGCTACAGCGAAACGATACAAAGACTTGGGCGTTCAGTATCTGGCTTACTCCGTCGATGTTGGCATATTTGCCGACGCTTGTAGAGCCGTTCACAACGATCTTCGGGCTCTCTAAACACCTACCGGCTGAAAGCCCGCAGGTTGGGGCTGCGACTGAGAGTCGCCTGAAGTACGTAGCTGTCTTGGTGGGGCAGGCGGGGCGCCCTCTGGGCACGCCTGCCCCACCCTTCCGACCCGTATCGTGGGATTAAGGAACTGCCTGAAACAGTGCGGCGCCGTGCTGCGGCAGCGTCACCTTCAGCACCCCCGCGCGGCCGAGATCGCGGTGTGACCACAGATCCCGGACCCGGTAGGCCGGACCGCTGAATCCGAGATCTTTCCATGAATACTGGTAAGTTGCCGGAGACTCGCCCAAGTTGAAGACAGCCATGTAGTAGCCATCCTTCGATTCCGTTTCCGCGACCCACAGAGCCTTCTGCGGATCGACGATGACGGGGCGATTGCCGGTGGAGTGCTGATTCACTCGCAGGACGTCGCGATTGGTGAGGAGAGCGAGTGTGGATGCATCGTTGCTAGGCAGATCGCCGCCCATCATCAACGGCGACCGGAAAATCGCCCACAGCGTCATCAAAGTGCGTTGTTCATCCGGCGTGAAATTACTGCGGCGGTCGTTGCCTACCTCGGCGCGAATGCCGATGCGGCCCAAGGGAAGCATGTCGGCATCCGGCCATGCGCCGGGCCGCGCGAACGGGGCCCATGCCCTGGTCAATTCAAACTGTCCTTTCAGAGGCTTCCAGTCATCCCAAAAGTCATGCGAGATGCGCCAGAGCTGGGCCCACTTACCGACGTCCGCAGCCATCTCCAATGGCGTAGGGCCGGGAGAAAGGCTGAGCACGATGGGGCGCCCGCTCTTGCGCAACGCCGTACTCAACGCCTGAATCTCGGCCCCCTGGTAGGGCGAGCTCATGTCGTCGGCCTTGACATAATCCACGCCCCAGGAGGCATACAGCGCCGCGATGGAGTCGTAGTAATCCTGCGCGCCCGGCTTGCGCATGTCAACGCCGTAGGTATCCACCATCCCAGTCCATTTGCAAACGTTGGTCTTGTCGGCGACATCGGCCGCGCGATGCGACGACCCGGCGATGGGCAGATTGTCGTCGACCGCTTTTCGCGGAATCCCGCGCATGATGTGAATGCCGAATTTGAGCCCTTTCCGGTGCACATAATCCGCCAGCGGCTTGAAGCCGTTCCCGTTGGCCGCGGATGGAAAGCGGTTCGGCGCAGGCACAAACCGGCCGAAGGAATCCAATGCGATATTGTTGGGGTCCGGGATGTATCCATGGGTCTTCACTCTGGGCGTGTACCACTCGATGTCCACGACGATGTACTGCCAGCCGAATGCCTTCATGTGCGCCGCCATATAATCGGCATTGGCCTTTACCTCGTCTTCCCGAACCGTATATCCGAAACAGTCCCAACTATTCCAACCCATGGGCGGCGTAGCGGCGAGTAATGGATTCGAGGAATTGACGGGTTGGGAATTGCCCGCAGGCGCTACGGCCGCAAGCAGAAACGCTCCAACCAGCAGGGAGCGCCGCAAGGCGAATTGACCAAGAGAGTATCTCGTAAGCAAGGTGACCTCCTGAACAGTGTTAGCTGCCGCTTTCCTTTCGAATTGTCTAGTGCCCTACCAGGTAGCCTTTGAAATCGATAGCCTGCGGGTCGGGGTTCTGGTAAGTGATCGGCTTCGGATCCAGCCAGGCCACCACCTTATCCTTGATGGAATACGCAAAGAAATGATTTCCATTGGGGTTGTAGTGGCCGATAAAGTAAAGCTTCATGTACTCGTCAAACGGAATGCTGTACCTTTTGTAGTCGCGGAGATGGACTTCATTCATGTCGAAGTAATTGACTTTCTCATTGGCCAGGTAATTCACAATCTCCTGGTCATAACGCCTTCCGGTTTGCCTCATTTCGGCCATGGCGCGGTAGGGATCGAACAGCACCACCATGAGTTTTTTCCCGTTTTGCCGGGCGAACTCGCGGGCTTTTTCCAGAATGAACAGGGTGGCGCGCAAGGAATACCGGTCCAGGAGTTCGCCAGCCTGCTGCGGGAGGGTCGATTCCCTGCTCCAATCGATGGAGTAGTTCAAGTGAGCTGCCAGCTTGTCGATTCGTGCACGGTCTAAATCCCGGATATATCCCAGTTTGAACGCATAGAGTTGCAGCGCAAGGTCGTCCTTCAGGCGGTTCACCATGAACTGCGGGTCCGTCATTTGATAGAGCGCGGCCGGCGTGGGGAGTTCGTTCTCCTTCTCGACAAAGCGCCCCGTTTCCAGGTCCATTTCCAAGTGCGCCCAAAAGTTACCGTGGAACATGCTGCCGCCCCGGTTGCTCCAGGTTTTGTAAGTGGCGGCGTACCGGCAGCGAAAGAGGCTGCGGATGTGGTCATCGCCCCAGACATAGAAAATCAGGTATTCCGCCCCGTGACCGGTCCGCTCTTCCCGCAGCATCCTGCGGTAGGCCTGATAGACTCCATATCCACCCACACCGAAGTTCCGTACCGGTTCGCCCAAATGCCCCGCCAGGTACTCCTGCCAGGTTTCGCCATCGCTCACCTGATGGCACTGCGTAAAACTGTCGCCGTACGTGTTGATGCGGCATTTCTTGCCGGCATACATAAACGAGGTACGAGCGCCGTTGGATTGAACGGTGGAGATGGTGGCGCTCCCATCCATCCCGTCCGCGGGCAGATACGTGCCCAGGACATAGCCCAGCTCGAAATCGAATCGCGCCCAACTGGGTCCGTCCAGGAAGCGTTGCAATTCCTGCCGCGGAACAGCGCTCTCTTGCAGGAACTGTTCAAAGGTAGGCTTGCCCGAAACGTCCGCCGCCCCGGATTGCCAGGCCAATAGCCCAAACAGCAACCCGATGGTTAGCGGACGATTGCCTTTCATATCGTGCTTCTCCTCCTCGCGTAAGAAGCCCCGGCCGGCTTCTTTCTGGGCGCCCGCAATACCGCGGTTGCTATGGGTACGGGAACCAGCACTGCTCGATGGTGGCCGGAGGATCTCCGGCTTCCGCCATGCGCGCCGCGAGCCGCGCGCGGAGATCGCCCGTAATCTTCCGGTATTCCTGCCGGCCGATCAGATTCACCTGCTGGTGGGGATCGGCGTACAGGTCGTAGAGCGCGTATTCCACGTAGCGGCTGGCGTTGGCCGCATCCCGCCAGCGTGCATCCTTGGGCACGACGACCGCATAGGTGTATTGCGGCGTGCGCAGGCCCCGGCCGGTCCAGAACTCCGACATCTCGAAGTACACTTCGTCGCGCCAATCTGCGGTGCGCCGGTCCAAGAGCCCCAGGAAGCTATGGCCCTGCATCGACGCGGGCACGGGCAGCCCGGCGGCTTCCAGCAGCGCGGGTGTCAGGTCCACGTGACTGACCAACTCGCCGGCCGGAGTCCGCCGGTTGAAGCCGGGGCCCTCGATGACCAGCGGAACGTGGATGGAGCTTTCGTGCGGGCTGCGCTTGTACTCCGTGTTGCGGGTCTTGAAATGGCAGCCGTGGTCGCTGGTGAAGATCAGGATGGTGTTGGCGGCCAGGCCGGTTTCGACCAATGTGCGGCGGAGGCTTCCCACGGCGTCGTCCATTCGCGCCACGCAGGCGTCGTAGTCCGCCAACTGGCTCGGCCACGAGCCGGGCAGCGGCCGCAAATCCAGGGGGACGAACGGGTTGGGGTAGCGGTTGGCGTATTCCTTGGGTGGAACGAAGGCGTCGATATCGTTCTGGTGGTGCACTTCCAGGTAGGAAACCACCAACAGAAAAGGCGACTTGGCCGACCGCAGGAAGCGTTGCGCGAGCTCCGTCATGAAGTCCGTGCGGTACTGGCCGGAAAAATGAATCGGCCGGCCCGCGGCGTCGAACAGGTCGCCTTCATAGGCGTGCGAGGTGAATTCCAAGAGGTTGGCGCCCTCCCAGAGATCGAGGAAGCCTCCGCGGTTGGGAGCGGGGACGGGGCCGTACGTTTCAGGATGGGCGTTATCGTTGGGCGAGAGGTGCCACTTGCCAATGTAGTTGGCGGAGTAGCCCGCCTGGCGCAGCGTGGTGGCCAGCGTGGTGGCGTTCGCAGCCAGTCCAAGGCCGTTGCGCCAGACGCCGTGGCGGGCGGGGTATTGTCCGGTAAAGATGGTCCCGCGCGCGGGAGCGCACACCGGTTGGTTGGTGCAGGCGGAGCGGAACAATACCCCTTGCGCCGCCATGGCATCGAGGTTGGGCGTGAGGTTCATGGGATTGGTTCCCATGGCCCCGATGCAGTCCGCCCGGAACTGATCGGAGATGATGAGCAGGATATTAGGCCGCGCCCCGGCAGGCGTGTTCTGCGGCATCGCCGCGGAGGCGGCCACCGCTCCCGGCACCCCGGCCAGCCAGTTTCTACGTGTCATGATGGGCATTGTAATTCACAATCGCGGGCCCGGTTCTCTTGGCAGCACCGCGTTACGGACGCACGGTGACCATCGCGACGCCATGCGCCTCCACCGGCGCGGAGAACTTGCCCGTGAAGGCGCCTTGATCCTTGTGCTGCCACAGGTCGCGCACCGTGGCCGCGAGATGCGATGGGTAACCCAGGTCTTCCCATCGCACGGAAACTTCTTGCCGGCCGTTGCCGCGATTGAGGAGCACGACCGCGCGGCTGCCGTCCGCCAACTGCCTGGCCCACACCTCGCGGTCTCCGTCTTTGTGGACGCGCCGGCCCTCGAGGCCGAGCGGATCCTGGTCCACCGCGATCACTTCTTTATTGGTAAGGATCTCCTGGATCTCGGGCGTCATATTGGCGAGGTCGTTGCCGGCCATCAGAGGCGCAGCCAGGAGGCACCACAGGCTGAAGTGCGAACGGTACTCGGTGGCGGTCATGGCGCCGTTGCCGACTTCAAGCATGTCGGGATCGTTCCAGTGCCCCGGGCCGGCGTAGTTTTCGAGGCCCGCCTGGAGGTCCAGGATGCTCAGCACGCCGAGTCCGCCCCCAGTCGCCTTGCCATCCCACTTGTCCGCGATATCGCCGGTGGTGCGCCACAAGTTGCCCACATCCCCGGCCCACAGCCACGGCTTATTGCTGCCCCACTCACAGAGGCTGAAAACGATGGGGCGCCCCGACGCCAAAAGCGCGTCGCGCATGATGGAATAGGAAGCCTGTGCGTTCTGCGTGCTGGTGTTGCACCAGTCGTACTTCAGATAGTCGACGCCCCAGGCCGCGTACTGGCGGGCATCCTGGAATTCGTAGCCGCGGCCGGAGGGGCGGCCCTGGCAGGTCTTGGTCCCGGCATCGGAATAGATGCCGAATTTAAGACCCCGCGAATGAATGTAATCCGCCAGCGCCTTGATGCCGGAAGGGAAGCTGTTTGCATCGGCAATGATGTTGCCGTCTTTGTTGCGCGAAACCTGCCAGCAGTCGTCGATCACGATGTACTGGTAGCCGGCTTCCTTCATGCCCGACTTGACCATGGCGTCGGCGGCCCCGCGGATGACGCCTTCGTTGACTTTACACGCGAACTTGTTCCAACTGTTCCAACCCATCGGCGGGGTTTTGGCCAACCCATTGTCCAGGGCGTGCAGCAGCCCGGGGATCAACATCAGGATTCCAGAAAGAAAAATGGCCCGTTTCATAACTGCTCCTCTTTCCGATTTCACAGTATCCCGCCTGGGGGGCGGTCAGAAGCTGCCGCGGACCACCCGGCGGTGCTCGTGCCACTCGCCGCTGGCCGCGAGCGCCAGGCTCCGGCCGTCCTTGTAGGTGAAAGTTCCTTTGTAATCCCACAGGGGGTAATTGATGTATCCCTTGCCTTGAGGCACATTCATCGCTTTCCCGCTCAGCGTCCCGAAAAGCTCTAGCTGCCCTCCATCGGTGTCCATGACAATATGCGCTTTCTTCGGCCATTCTTCGGCTGGATCCGACAGCTCGATTTTGATCTTGCCGGGGTCAATGACATACCAATATTGGCCGTCGATGGATAAGGCTCCGGAGCGCGACTGGTAGCCGAAGTTGTCCTTCCCCTGAACCGCCAGAAGATATCCCTTATCCAAATTGATGGGGAAGTAATCGCTCATGGGGAGCACCAGCGAAATCGTTCCATCCAGAGGGGTCGCCGCCCAGCTCCAGCGGCAGCGTTCCTGGACGCCGGTGCCGGACAACTGAACCTTCGTGTTGCCGGAGTACAGGGCCCCTTCCACCAGCGACAAATCCTCGAAGCCGGATGAGAAAATGTTAGCCTTCGGGCTTTGCACCAGCGGGTAACAGTAGGGGATGCCTCTGCCTCTGAATCGCAGTTCCAGCTTGACGCCGTTCTTCAACTCCACGGTCACATCCATGCCCTCGGGCGCGAATATTACCGTGCGCGCCTGCTGCCCTTGAGTATCCGAATGCACGAACGTGATTCGTTTGGCGGCCAGGTCCACTTCGAACTTTTCCTGCTTCAAGGGGACCCGGTACAACGGCGGTCCCAAATCCTTGTCGGGCGCGCCCACTTCCCTGAACATGAGGCTCCCGCCCATTACACGCGAGTGAGTGAAACTCCAAAGGAACGCGTACTCCAGTCCGTTGCTTCCCTTCAGAGTGGCGCTGTACCACCAATTTTCGATCACGTCTTTGTCCACCAGGTCGCTAATCGGCAGCCGCGGGAGCATGTCCTCAAAGCCGGATTTTCGCGGCATCGGCTCTTTGAAAGCGAGCGGTTGGAACGCGGCCAACGCATGTCTGTCCACGTTCTCCGGAATCGTCCAAGGCGTGCGGGCTTTTCCGGCGTCTTGAGCGCGCAGTCCCGCTCCCGATAGGAGCAACAGAGCCGTTATTGAAAGCGGAACGCCTGCTAGCGCAGTGAATATTTTATTCATGAGAATGTCCCTTCATGCTTTGCGATTTCAAAGAATGCCCGCGCGCAAGCCGGCAGCCCGTTGAACCGGGGCGGGCGCCGCCCAACCCCCGGCGGGCGCGCAAAGTTTAGAGATACACCATAAGCCCTTGGACAGATCCGGACTGGCCCTATATGACATGTTAATAAAAGCCTTTGACATGTCTAAATGTCGAAGAGTATACTATCTCAAGTGCAGTGTCGTGTCAAGACGAGAAGTTGACAGACGAGAAGTTGCCGGAAGCTCAGGTCATTCGCCTCTTCCGCCAAGCCGCTATGCCGGTGGCGCCGGTCCTCCTCATCCGCAACGACGCGCCGTTGCGCGTCCTCGGGGAGGTCCAGGCAGGGGATCGGGATGACTTCGCGGCTATCTGCGGCGTCGCCCAAACGGTGCGAGTTCTGGAAGGATATTCGCAATGAAGCGTCGGGATTTTGTTAAGAGCGCGTCCGTCGTGGGGGGTGGCCTGCTTTTGCGGCCAGGCTCGCCGTTTTCCTTACACGCCCAGGAGGCGAAGGCGGACCCAGCCGTGAATCGCGTGCTGGTGATGTTCAAGTGCCACTTCGACGCGGGCTTTATAGATACCCAGGCCAACGTCGTGCAGAAGTACTTCAACGAGTATTTTCCCCGGGCGATCGAGATTGCCCGTGCGCAAAACGCCGGCGGCAAGAGGCGCTATGTGTGGACCACCGGTTCCTGGCTGCTCTACGAGTATCTGGATCAGGCCTTGCCCGCGGCACGCAAGACGATGGAGCAGGCGATCGCCCGCGGCGACATCGCATGGCATGCCCTTCCTTTCAGTTGGTGGACCGAAATCCTCAACCGATCCATGATCGAGGGAGCACTCGGTTTATCGCAAGCCCTGGACCGGCGGTTTGGCGTGGTTACATCGGGCGCCAAAATGAGCGATGTCCCCGGTCACACGCGCGGCCTCATTCCGCCGCTGGCCCAACACGGCGTCGACTTTCTGGATATCGGGAAGAATCCCGCCACGCCTTTCCCGGATGTGCCGCCGATCTTTCTGTGGAAGGATCCCTCCGGCGCCAGCCTGCCGGTGGCGTATCATGTCGACTATGGCGGCAGCGTGCGAGTCCCCGGCTCCGGCCTGGTGGTGGCGGCATGTGTCCGGGGCGACAATAGCGGCCCGCATACCGAAAAAGAGATCGACGCCGTGCACGCGGACTTTGCGGCCCGGTTCCCGAATGCCGAAATTATTGCTTGCAACCTCACCGAAATCGGTAAGGAGATTCGGCCGTATCGCGACAAATTGCCCGTGGTCACCCAGGAGATTGGCGATACCTGGATCTACGGACCTCCCAGCGATCCCCTGAAATTGGCCCGCTTTCGAGAAGTAACACGGCTGCGAGATGCCTGGATTGCCAAAGGCGAATTGAAACGCGGGGATGGAACCGACTTGGCCTTACTGCGCCACGCCCTGTTGGATGCCGAGCACACGGGGGGAGCCGACACGAAGCATTGGCTGGACTACGACCACTACACGCCCGCCGACCTGGCTAAGATGTTGGACACGAAAAACTATAAGGTTATGACATTCAGTTTCGAGGAGAAGCGCCAGGATCTGCTGGATGGCGTTGCCACCCTGCCCGCAAAATTGCGGCAACAGGCTGAACATGCCATCGAGGGCCTGAACGCAGTTGAGCCGAAACCATCGGCCGCTTCCGGAGTGCATCCTGCCGGGCAGCCGATTGAGACGGCCCATTTTGTTCTGGCGATCGATCCGAAAACCGGAGCGATTTTCCGGCTCCGCAACAAGGCGACCGGGCGCGAATGGGCAAGTCAAAGCAACCCGATCGGCTTGTTCACCTACCAGACGCTTTCGCAGGACGACTATCGGCATTACATTGACACCTATACGCAAATCAAGAAGGACTGGGTCTTGCATGATTTTGGCAAGCCGAATATAGAGAAGTTTGGAGCCGTGAGCCAGGATTGGCATCCGAATTCGGCCACCGTGCATGTGGAAGATACCGGAGCCGCCCATCGGATCGTCGCCCACCTGCAAATCGAGGACGAGGAAGCGTTTCAGTCCGGCATTGCCTCATTCCCGCGCAAGGTATTCTTGGAGCTAGTGCTGCCGAAAGCCGAAGCCGTGATTCATCTCACTGTCTCCTGTTTTGAGAAGCGCGCGACGCGCCTTCCAGAATCGCTATGGCTTACCTTCAACCCCATTGCCGAAAATTCAAAGGGCTGGAGGTTCGAGAAAACCGGCGAGTCGATCTCGCCGTTCGAGGTGGTGGCGAACGGAAATCGCCACATGCACGGGCTGGAGAGAGGATTCGAATACAGGATGCCCAGATACGCTTTCCAAGTGGAAACGATCGACGCTCCGGTCGTCTCTCTGGGCGAAAGAACGCCCCTGGTCTTCTCCAACGACCAGCCCGATCTGAGCAAAGGAGTTCACTCGAATCTCTACAACAACGCTTGGGGTTGTAACTTTGTCCTTTGGTATAGCGATGATATGAGATTCCGGTATGTGGTTCGAGCCTGAAGGAATCCGGGACCCTAACTGAAGAAAAGAAGCATCTTCTGGTTTGCCGATGCGCGCCAACTTTCGCAGCGCATGCCGTTCGCCGGGCGGCGGAGCGCAGACAAACCCTCGGCCCTTACTTTACAGAGCGCTCATTGGCGCTTGGCAGTCATGTCGAATGATCGGTCGCCGATGCTCATCGTGAGTTTGAGTTCGCTGCCTTTGATCTTGCCGCTGTAATCCATGCGGAGTTCATTGCCGTTGGAGTTGAAGATGACGGCAAACGAGATTTTGTCCTTCTTGATCTTGCCTGCCCGGATCGGGGCCTCGCCGCGCTGGCTGGCTACGGTGCCGGTGAGCTTTTCCCCATCGGCCCGGAACGTGAAGGTGTTCTCAAGAGTGTCGCCATTCCCCATCGTGAGAGACGCCTTCCAGATGCCATCGATATCGGCCGCAGCGGCGGCGGCGGGGAAAACAGTCAGGAGTATCAGAAACAGGGTGAGACTTCGCATGAGCTTTCCAACCACTGAGCGCATCGTGCAAGAACCGTACTTTCGTGTGTGAACCGGAATTTCCATTTTGGACTTCCAGGTCCCATTCAGTATAAACCAAACCGCCATCCTTTGATCCCGAAAACTGCGTTCTTTCCACCGGGGGCCGTCTTCGCCGTGCCCATTGCCTCCGTCTACGCCGTCGCCACCGCCATCACTCCGTCTATGGAGTCCGCGCCCGTCACTTTCCAATGTGTCCCATAGCCCCTGCCATCGCAGTTGAACGAATAGATGGCATCGTCTTCCGCCCAGATGTGGTCCCAGGTGTCGCCGTTCGATTGCGAATCGTCCTTGATTTTCGAAACATCCACAAATACACCGGTAATATCGGCGCCGGGACTCGTCGCGGCTCTCGTGCGCATCGGCATGCCTGTTCCCAGTGCGCACACGGCGGCGGCGCCCACAAGCAGGAGGATGGAGCGGCGGCGGTAAAAGAGGGTTCGATTCATAAGAGTTCTCCAGGGTTACCGGTCTCACAGCAAGAGCCTGACTACGGGCGGCTCCGCATCGTCATGCGGATAGACGAAGTTGGAGGGATGCTTCCCCCGGGTGTCGCCCTCGCTGGTGAGAGATTGGCTGTTCTTCGGATCGAACCAGTTCCTGTCTTCTCGACCAGGAGCGGTTCGCTCGCCGCCGCATTCCGCTCCGAATCCAAGTCGAATACAAAGCTACTCAACGCGGATTTTCATTTCGGACTCCCGGGGCGCGTTCAGTATACGCCAGCCGCATTCCTTTGATCCTACGAGTTGCATGATTCCTCCGGGGAGCTGTCTCCCCCGCGCAAGGCGCGGTCCGCCGCCTTGCCCGGGCTCGCCGGCAGCGCCCGTCTCCGCTTCGCCGGCAGCCGCAGCATCGCACGCGCTTCTCAGAGGGCCCAGGCAAAGGGGACATTCCTGCTTTGCGTTGACAATGTGATCGTCGATTCGCCATTGACACCCCTCTATGTAAGCGCTATCATGCGTTCGTGTCATGCCAGGATGTGTTCCTGAGATTGCTGAAAGGTGAAAATGCCGTGGCCCGGAGCATAGTGCCGTCGCCGCACGCGGCCGGCCGTATTTATAGAGGCTCGGCGGCCGCCGCGGGAGAACGCGGCGCAGCCGTTCCACGTAAATACCGGGGCGTTCCGATGCAGCTACCGGGCTGGCTTCCGATGCTCGCGCTGGTGTTCTTTGTGCGCCAGGCCGCGACGCAGGCGCCGGCCGGACCGACCGCGGTCAGGGCAGCGGCCTCCATCCGGCGGCTGGAGCGCGGCGCACTCCTGATTGAGGATTTCGACGGCGGCCATATCGACACGCAAAAATGGCGGATCTGGCAACAAGAACCCGGCCAGACCACCGTCACGCAGCGCTCCGGCCGGTTGGAACTGACGGCGCAAGGTCCGGTGCACATGAACGGCCTTGACAGCCTGACCCATGCCAAGTACAAGGACGTGGTCCTGGTTGGGGAAGTGGACGTTCGCTCCGAAGGTCCCGCGCCGCATCACCTGGTGCTGCACCTTTGCGGCAGCGACTACCCGCGAAGCCCGGATCATTGGACCGAGATCGTGCTGGTCGATCTGGGAAAAATGGCGCGCCTCTCCTCGTGGACGACCGGACCGGAAGGCCCGGACTACCATCAGAACCACCAGTCCCTGTTATTGCCGCATCCGCCTGGGCAGGGATTCTTGTGCCGCATTGAGTTGGATGGCGGGACCAACCTGGCGGGGTTGTCGGTAAAATCCGCCGGGGAGTGGCGCCGCGTGTGCGATCCGGTTGAACTGCCCTTGCGCATCGTTCACACGGAGGTGAAGTTTAACGGCAACGATGCGCCTGCCTCGGGCCAGTCTGGCGCCACATCCAGCCGCGCCTGGTTCGCCCACGTGCGAATCTATCCGCGCCCGCGGAACCATTATGTCGGCATCCACCTGGTTGGACCGGACGGAATGCCAGTCGGGTATCGAAAAGACGGCGGCTGGCCGCCCATGATCACCGACGCGGCCGGAAGAACGCGGAGCATTCAGGATCTGCGAGTGGAACTGCTTACCGAAGACGGATCGCAGGTGGTCGCCGCCGTTCAGTCGAAAAATATGGGATTCTACCTTCTGCCTCTGAAGGACGCGCCTTGGGACGTGTACCCGGTGGCCGCCCAGGTGCGCCTTCGCCTGGATGGAAAAACTCTCGGCAAGCTGCTGCGAATCGAACGAAGGAACTCGAGCGCCGCTGAAGGCCTTTATCCGGACGATGTCTACGAGGTCGCGGTCGAATGATTGTCCATGGCAGTATCGTCCGTCAAAGGGCCGTCTTCGCGCTGGTATTTTCTTGCGCCGTGGCTGCCGGCCAGACTCCGCCGCTCACGGACGCCAGCCCCGGCAGCACGCTCCTGCCGCCCAAGAGCACATCCGTTCGCTTCACGGTGCGTTCCGCCCAACCGGCCTCGTGCGCCTATGCGGTCGGCTCGGCCGTGGATTACAGCCACATGAGCCCGTTCGCCGAAGGTCAGGGCGAAACCAATCATCGCACCGAGATACGCGGCCTCGATCCGGACACCACGCGCGTCAATGAAGTGTACGTGCGGTGCACATCCGCGCCGGATGCGCCACTGCATCTGCGATACCGTTCCCTGCCCTCCACGGATGCGCCCTTCCCTCGCGTCGGAAATCTTTGGGGCACCATGCAGATTCTCCCGCGCGGGCTCCCCCACGCCGCGCGCATCGGTCTGCACCTGGGCGCCGTGATCGACCGCTCTTATGAAGGCCTCGACTTCGATAATGACTTTCTGGCCAACGTAGGACGAGCGGGCCGAGTCCTCAACCTGGACCAGATTCGCCAGCTACGGACCCTCAATCCGAACATCCTGATCCTCACCTCCGTCAACACGGTGGAGAACATCACCAAGGTGCCGGATGATTTTTACCTGAAAGACACTAACGGCAAGCGCATCGAGGTCTGGCCCGGCACGTACCGGCTGAATCTCACCAAGCCGAAAGTGGCCGAGTATCAGGCGCACTTTGCCTACCAGCAGATGCTCAAGCTCGACCTCATGGTGGACGGCTGCTTTTTCGACAACTTCATGACGACCATGTCGTGGCTGCGCCAGGATATCCACGGCAACCCCGTGCAAATCGATGCGGACGAAGACGGGCGTCCGGATGACCCCAGGGTGCTCGACGCCAAGTGGCGCGAGGGTGTATTTAACGAGCTGCGCGAATGGCGGAAACTGATGCCATACGCGCTGACATTGGGCCACCTGCCGCGCCCGCCCGACGCCGAGACGCTGGAGATCTTCAACGGGGACAGCATCGGATTCCTGACCGCCAGGGTTCTGGAGAACGCAAACTCCTTCGTGGATCTCTGGGACGAGTACAACGGATGGTTCGAGCGCGGCCGCAAGCCGGTGGTGATGATGGTCGAATCCTCGCCCGCCAGCCAGATCGGCTACGGCTACGATTACCATCCGAACGAGAAGATTCCGCCTTCGACTTTGGAGTTCGCCCGCACCTACTTTCCGTGGGTGCGCTTCGGCCTGGCGCTGACGCTGATGAACGACGGCTATTTCGCTCACGAATTCGGCGATACGTGGCACGGCAACGATTGGTGGTACGACGAGCTCGATTTCAACCTCGGCCATCCGCAAGGCCCGGCTAAACGCGTCTTCCCGTCGTCGAAGGAGCCCGCCAACCTGGCCGTCCCCGGCAAGCCGGACCAGACTCTCGCGCTCACGCCCGGCGTGCGGTACGACTTGTCGTTTCGCGCGCGCAGCGACGCGCCGCGGAACATCACCGTGACCGCGCAAAGGCGCAGCCAGTCGAAACCGCAACTCTACCGCAGCCGCCAGTTTGCGATCGGAACCGATTGGGCGCAGTACGGCTTTGCGTTCGAAGGCGGCGACCACGCGGGCGAGACCAGGATCGAATTTCAGCTCGGCCCCGGCCCGGGCCGCGCCCAGATAGCCGGCCTGCGCGTGGCGCAGCGCGAACCCGACGTGTGGCGCCGCGATTTCACCAACGGGATTGCGCTGCTCAACGGCACCAACCAGCGGCAAACCATTCCACTCGGTCCCGGATTCCGCCGGATCAAAGGCGAGCAGGCCCCGCGCTACCAGTACATTGTGGATGATCTGCCGCCTGCGTTCTCGACCCAGGGCGCCTGGGCGCCGGCGATCTTCGACAGCGGCCTTTGGAAATCGAAAGGACCCTTCTTCCACAATTGGGGCGCCGGCTGCCACCAACTCGACGGGGCCGGAACGGCCGAGTGGAAGCTGAACCCGCCCGCCGCCGATACGTATACGATTGCGGCCTGGTGGGCGGCCGCTCCGGCCAGCAGAAGCTGGACGCATCAGGCCGTATATGAAATCGTGAGCGGCGGAAAGGTCATCGCTTCGGCGACGCTCGACCAGACCAAAGCCGGCGACCAGTGGCACGAGATCGCAACCGTGCCGCTGAGCCCTGACGGCGCTCCCGTCGTGCGCCTGCGTAACGCGGGCGGCGGGTCCCTCATCGCCGATGCAATCTATATAAGCTCGGCGTCGCGTTACAACGATGGTTCGGCGGCTCGGGAAGTCGTGCTCGAACCGCTCGACGGCATTGTGCTCGAGCGCGTTCCTCCAGCGAGGTAGCGCGAAGTTCGTGTTCTTTTGAGATGATTGGGAGGCTTAGACATCAATGGCGATTCACAAAACGAAAGCGTTGAACCTGGGAAGTCTTCTGGCTCTGGTGAGCGCGCTATTCTGCGGCACGACGGCAGCCGTGGCGGCGAGCTGCGAAAGCATCGCCAAGCTGGCGCTTCCGAACACCTCTATCACCATCGCGGCGCCGGTGGCAGCCGGCCCCTTCCGCCCGCCGCCTGGGCCGCCCATCCCGAGAGTTCCGGAGCTGGAACAGGCAAATTCATGGGGAACGGCTTTCCTGCCGCCGGAGCCGCTCGCCAGGGTGCCCGCTTATTGCCGCGTGGCGGGGGTCATTCAGCCTTCCAGCGACTCCCACATCCAGTTTGAAGTCTGGATGCCGATTTCCGGCTGGAACGGGAAATTTCAGGGCGTGGGCAACGGCGGTTTCGCTGGAGCGATCAGCTACATGGCCATGGCCGTTGCGCTGGCGCACGGTTATGCCACCGCATCCACCGATACCGGCCACCACGGGAGTGCGTTGGATTCGACCTGGGCCCTGAAGCATCCGGAACTGGTGATTGACTTCGCCTACCGGGCCATCCACGAAACCGCCGCCGCAGCCAAAGCGGTGATCGGCGCGTTCTATGGCGAAGCCCCCCACCACTCCTATTTCAACTCCTGCTCCAACGGCGGGCGGCAGGCTTTGATGGAGGCGCAACGTTTCCCGGCGGACTACGACGGGATCATTGCCGGCGATCCCGGGAATTACTGGACGCACATCCTGGCGGCCGGTCTCTGGGACAAGCAAATGACCCTGGAACCGGGGAGCTATATTTCCGCCGCCAAGTTGCCGGCCCTCCAGGCGGCGGGGCTGGCCGCTTGCGACGCGATCGACGGCGTCAAGGACGGCGTCATCGAAGATCCCGAGCGATGTCACTTCGATCCGGCTACGCTGCTTTGTAAGGGACCGGAGTCGGACGCTTGTCTCACGGCGCCCCAGGTGGCGGCGCTCAAGAAACTCTACGCCGGGCCCCGGAACTCCAGCGGCGGGCGCATCTTGCCGGGTTACCTGCCCGGCGGGGAAGCTGAGCCGGACGGGTGGGCGCTGTGGGTCACCGGCCCGTCGCCTGATAAAGGCCTGATATTGAGCTACTCGACGCAGTTCTTCCAGAACATGGTCTATGAGAATCCCGCTTGGGACTTCCGGACATTCGACCTGGATCGCGATACGCAGGCGGCGGACCGCAAGCTGGGCGCGATTATGAATGCGACCGATCCGGACCTGAGCCGTTTCAAGGACCGCGGCGGCAAACTCATTATTTACCACGGCTGGAGCGATGCCGCGCTCCCTGCCCTGAATACCGTCGACTACTACCAGAGCGTGGTCTCGAAGATGGGGCCGCAGGAGGCGGGAACGTTCATCCGGCTCTTCATGGCGCCGGGGATGCAACACTGCGGCGGCGGGTCGGGCCCCAACGGTTTCGGCATGACGCCCGGCTCGGAGGGCGACCCTCTGCACGACATTGACGCCGCTGTGAAACACTGGGTGGAGGATGGCGTCGCTCCGCAAGAGATCATCGCCACTAAGTACAAGATCCCGTCGAAGGCGGCCAGCGGCGCAGCCCGCACGCGGCCCCTTTGCCCTTATCCGCAGGTAGCTCGCTGGAACGGCACGGGCAGCACGGATGACGCTGCGAACTTCACCTGCGGCAAGGACTGACGGCAGCGGACGGGAACCACTGCCTGCGGCTCGCCGTCGTGGGTCTTCCAACGATCTTGACGTTGCGGCGTTCGCGCATTCCCGCCGGGCGGACCCTTCGGGCAACCGCGAGTCGCAGACCAGAAGAATTTCCGCCAGAGAGCCAGGTCACCAGCGAACCTGGATCGTCAGCGGCGACTCGAACACCTGCACGGCCTGCATGAGTATGCGCGATAGGCCAACCACCCTCGTTGAACTATTTGAAACCCCGCTCGGACCAAGGCTGACGCCGCCGATGCACGATGGCTGTAGATGTGGCATGGCACTGCAATTTGATCAGCGGCGCCCTGGCTGAGATCGCAATCTGCGATCGACGCAAACTTTCAGGCACTACCAGGCACTACCACAGGGATTTCGCACGGTAAATCTATTTCCCCGTCTGCCAACAGGTTAGAGGGAAATTCGCACGTTAGGAGTTTCGCATTTGCAATTTTGGCGGGCCGGGCGTATAATCTTGCAGTTAGATGAAGGAAAGAATGGCGCTCGGCAAGCTCCCCGTCTTGGCTCTGCAGCAGCGCCGGCAAGGTCTGGCCAAGTTGCTGCCGCCGGCTGAGG